>Ga0335082_10001000_pt1 | contig 30010 bp, 26 predicted proteins | sample Lox_Sample_41_FD_206718 | JGI IMG/M metagenome (GOLD analysis project Ga0335082, IMG submission 206718) | Soil microbial communities from Loxahatchee National Wildlife Refuge, Florida, United States - Lox_Sample_4.1 | ecosystem: Environmental > Terrestrial > Soil > Wetlands | place: USA... | reverse complement strand
GGCGAGCGGGCCTATGACATTTATTCCCGCCTGTTGCGGGACAACATTATTTTTCTGGGCACTCCTATTGACGACAACGTCGCCAATCTGATCATCGCGCAGATGTTGTTTCTGGAGGCCGAAGATCCCGAGAAGGACATTTCGCTCTATATCAATTCACCGGGCGGCTCGATTACGGCGGGTATGGCGATCTATGACACGATGCAGTTCATTCGTCCGGATGTGACGACCATTTGCATCGGGCAGGCTGCCAGTATGGCGGCGACGCTGCTGGCAGGCGGCGCTCCCAAGAAGCGCTTTGCGCTGCCGACTTCCCGTATTCTGATCCATCAGCCGCTGATGTCGGGATTGTCCGGCCAGGCGACGGACATCGACATTCACGCGCGCGAAATTCTACGCATGCGCGAGATCACCAACCAGTTGCTGTCCAAACATAGCGGCCAGCCGCTGGAGAAGGTGGAGCGCGACGTGGAACGTGACTTCATCATGAACGCCTATCAGGCGAAGGAATACGGCATCGTTGACGACATTATTTTCAAGCACAAGTAGCTTATTCAAGTCCGGCGACTCGTGCTCCCAAAGTTGTACCCGATATGGCACTAATGTCGGCGCGCGGAGCGTCGAGAATGTGGTTGAATAGTTGACGGTGCGATAGCATCAGCGGTTTGTGAGCAGGGTTAGCCGGACTGGCCGGGCGCGAGCTACCCTATTGGGAGGAGCAACGCGGCCCCTGGATTCGGGCGGCCCAGGAAATGAGACGAGGATGTGAAGGAGTTTCGCTGTGAGAACCAGAACCGGTTCTGATGAAGTATTACGGTGTTCGTTCTGCCACAAGTCACAAGACGCCGTGGCCAAGCTCATCTCGTCTCCCACCGATTATCCGCGCGCCTATATCTGCGACGAGTGTGTGGCCGTCTGCAACTCCATCCTGGAAGACGATCGTTCTGAGACAGCCCCTGTCGCAACGCCCAACCAGCTCCCCAAGCCGGCGGAGGTGAAGGCGTTTCTCGATGAGTACGTCATCGGCCAGCAGCAGACCAAGAAGAAGCTGGCGGTCGCGGTTTACAACCACTATAAGCGCGTGTACATGAATCGCCAGCGTGGCGGCGAAGTGGAGCTGTCCAAGTCGAACATTATGCTGATTGGCCCGACAGGTACGGGCAAGACCCTGTTGGCGCAAACGCTCGCCAAAATGCTCGATGTCCCCTTCGCCATCGTGGACGCTACCACACTAACCGAGGCCGGCTATGTCGGTGAGGATGTGGAGAACATTATCCTGAAGCTGCTGCAGGCGGCCGAAGGGGATGTGGCCCGCGCCCAGACCGGCATTATCTACATTGACGAAGTGGACAAGATCGGGCGCAAGGACGAAAACCCGTCCATCACGCGGGATGTGTCCGGCGAAGGCGTGCAGCAGGCGCTTCTGAAGATCCTTGAGGGTACGGTGGCGAATGTTCCTCCGCAGGGCGGCCGCAAGCATCCTCACCAGGAATTCACGCCGGTCGACACCACCAACATTCTCTTTATCTGTGGTGGAGCATTCGTTGGCCTGGAGCGCATCATCGCCCGCCGGCTCGGCAAGCGGTCCATGGGATTCCGCACCGACGAGGCCAAGGAGGCCGCGTTCAGCGAGAGCAACCGGCGAGATACGGAACTGCTCGCGCAGGTTGAGCCGCAGGACCTTATCAAGTTCGGACTGATCCCCGAGTTTGTCGGCCGGATGCCGGTTATGGGCGTGCTCAATGACCTCGATGAAGATGCCCTGATTGAAATTCTGACCAAGCCGAAGAACGCGATTGTGAAGCAGTATCAACGGCTGTTTGAGTTCGAGAATGTTAAGTTGCATTTCACCAGCGATGCCCTGCGATGTATCTCAAGAGAAGCCATGTCACGCAAGGTAGGCGCGCGCGGACTGCGGATGATCCTGGAAGAGCTGATGCTCGACCTCATGTACAACCTGCCCAGCCAGAGGCGGGTGCGCGAATTCGAAGTCACGGACGATATGGTGAAGACTCGCACCATCGCGATGCCTCTGGAAAAGGCCGGCTAGCTCGCACATCGGCATGAATTGGAACGGCGCGGCCTCGGTCGCGCCGAATGTCATTTGCCATCATAGAAAGCATCGAGGAGCCGCAATCCATGGAATCCACCAAGTGGCTGCATCGCGGCCCTTGTATCTGTCTTGCGGTGGTCGTGCCGGGGCCGACGCAGGCTCAACTCAGCCTGCGCTTCCGGCGCATGTTATGCTTGAGGTAAGTCAGTAGCGTGGGACGCCGTGTGCCCGGCGTGGCAGCGGAATCCTGGCGGCTCGGAACGACTTGAGCCACTTCGAATAACAAGGCGGTAGCAGTGACCCAGCGCGAGAGATTCGAGACCAAGAAACTTCCCATGATGCCCATCAGGGACGTCGTTATCTTCCCCTTCATGATGACGCCGTTCGTGGTTGGGCGGGAGTCCAGTGTGCGCGCGCTGGAAGAGGCACTGGCCGCGGACAAGAAGATTTTTCTGGCTACCCAGCACGACGCGAGCATCGACGAACCCAAGCCGCATGAGATCTTCCAGGTCGGCACCATTGTCAACATCGTGCAGAGCCTGAAGCTCCCCGACGGGAATATCAAGGTACTGGTAGAAGGCCTGGAGCGCGGCAAGATTCTTCAAGTGGTGGACACCGACGGCTATTTCGAAGCCACAGTCCGCATCGCAAAATACCCGGCCGAGCCCACTCCACCGGTGGAAGCCGGCATGCAGCGCGTCACCGGCCTGTTTGAGCAGTACGTCAAGTTATGCCAGTCGCTGAACTACGAGACCATGATCGCCGCCGTCCGCAACGATGATCCGGCGAAGCTCACGGATACGATTGCCGCCAACCTTCAGCTCTCCATTGAAGAAAAGCAGGAGCTTCTTGAGATCTTCGATCCGGCGGAGCGCCTGAACCGCATCGGCGACGTGCTCGATGTCGAAATCGAAAAGCTCAACATGGACCGCACCATCCAGTCGCGGGTGAAGCGTCAGATGGAGCGGGCGCAGAAGGAGTATTACCTCAACGAGAAGATCAAGGCCATCCAAAAGGAGCTGGGCCGCGGTGAGAAGAGTGAATTCGATGAACTGAAGAAGAAGATTGACAGCGCCGGCATGCCTCGTGACACGCACGAGAAGGCGCTTCAGGAGCTTAAGAAGCTGGAAGCCATGCCGCCCATGTCAGCCGAATCTACCGTCTCACGCAACTACCTCGACTGGCTGCTGGCGGTGCCGTGGAAGAAGCGTTCCAAAGAAATCCGCAACATTGATGTGGCAGAGAAGACGCTGAACGCGGACCACTACGGACTGGAGAAGATCAAGGAGCGCATTCTGGAGTTTCTGGCTGTCAGGCAACTGGTCAAGAACCCCAAAGGCTCCATTCTCTGCTTTGTCGGCCCCCCGGGCGTGGGGAAGACGTCGCTTGGCATGAGCATTGCCAAGGCCACGGGACGCAAGTTCGTTCGCATGTCGCTGGGCGGTGTGCGGGACGAAGCTGAAATCCGCGGGCATCGCCGAACCTACATCGGTGCTCTGCCCGGTCAGATCATTCAGATGATGAAAAAGGCCGGCACCAAGAACCCGGTGTTCATGCTGGATGAAGTCGACAAGATGTCCATGGACTTCCGTGGCGACCCCTCGGCGGCGCTGCTGGAAGTGCTCGATCCCGAGCAGAACTTCATGTTTGTCGACCATTACCTCGACGTGGAGTACGACCTGTCGCAGGTTTTCTTCATCGCAACCGCGAACGTGCTGCACACCATTCCTCCGGCGTTGCAGGACCGGATGGAGGTCCTGCGGTTGCACGGCTATACCGAGCCGGAAAAGGTCGAGATCGCAAAACAATATCTGGTGCGCAAGCAGCGCCAGCAGGCCGGGCTCACCGAGCAAAATGTCGCCTTTACCGACGACGCCCTGACGACCATTATCCGAAGTTACACACGCGAGGCCGGTGTGCGCAATCTCGAGCGTGAGATCGGCAACATCTGCCGCAAAGTTGCGCGCAAGGTGGTAAAGGATGGCGGAAAGTTTACGCTGACGTTGACGGCTGCAAACGTTGGCGAGTATCTCGGGGTCACCAAGTTCCGCGACAGCGAGGTGCACGAGCGCAGCGAGATCGGAATCGTCACCGGCCTGGCGTGGACCGAGGTGGGCGGTTCGATTCTGACCACCGAAGTCGCCACCGTGGATGGCAAAGGCAAGCTCACCTTGACCGGTAAGCTCGGCGACGTGATGCAAGAGTCGGCGCAGGCGGCCATGTCGTATGTGCGGTCGCGCTCTCACCGGCTCGGACTGCCGCGCGACTTTTATCGTAACCTCGACATCCACGTGCACGTCCCGGAGGGAGCAATTCCCAAGGATGGTCCTTCCGCGGGTATCACCATAGCGACGGCCATTGCCAGCGCGTTGAGCCGGATTCCGGTTCGGCGCGATGTTGCCATGACCGGCGAGATCACGCTTCGGGGCAAGGTGCTGGCCATCGGCGGACTCAAAGAGAAGCTTCTGGCTGCGCATCGCGCCGGCATTCTTGAAGTCCTGCTGCCCGCTGATAACGAGAAGGACCTGGCCGATGTTCCTGAAAACTTGCGGAACATGATGAAGCTGCGCTTCGTCAATACCATGGATGAAGTTCTGGCCTACGCGCTGGAGCGTCCCCTGCCTGAGGTCGCGGAAGAGCCAACTGGAATTGTCGCTTTGCCGCCGCCACCTCCAGAGCAAGCCCCGACAGCGCACCAGTAACAACACTCTTGCTCACGCCGCCCCGCTCATTAGCGGTGACGGAAATGATCTAACCCAACCGCCTCCGCCAGGAAGGGCGACACGTTATCGAGTGGCCCTGTGGAAAATGCTCCGGCGGCAGGGGTACTCTCTTCTTCCCACGTCCGACCGGAGAGATATCGGGGACCATTTCATGAAGGTGCTGACAAAATTCGTGACTGCCGCCGCCGACCCGAGGCAGTTTCCAGCGCCAAGCGCACCCGAAATCGCGTTCCTGGGCCGCTCCAATGTCGGCAAGTCAAGTTTGATCAATGCCCTCGTCGGCGCCAAGGTTGCCAGGACCAGCAACACGCCGGGTCGAACTCAGACCATTAACTTCTTTCAGATTCGCCGCCCGGGCAAGCCGGAGCCCGACTTCATCTTTACCGACCTTCCCGGCTATGGCTATGCGCGCGTGCCCGTCGAGGTGACGGCGCGGTGGGCGCAGTTCGTCAATCCCTACCTCGAGAAGCGCGAGTCTCTGGTACTCTGCATGGCCCTGGTGGATGTCACGATTCCGCCCCAGCAACTCGACCTGCAACTGCTGGACTGGCTGCGGCACTCGCAGCGGAATTTCATCGTGGTAGCCACTAAGTCCGACCGCATTTCCAACAATCAGTTGCGTGCTTCATTGCAGAAGCTTGGCGAACAGTTGCACGTGCCGGTAGAACAGATCGTTGCTTTTTCGGCGAAGGCCCGTTTGGGCCGCGATGAGTTGTGGAGATTGATCAAAAGAGCAGCAGGAGTGGAAGAGCGTGAACCGCTCGGCTTGGGGAAGACGGGTTCTTAGCCAACCTAAGCCGGCCAGATTTCCAGGGCCGTCCGGGTCAAAATCTGCGCTCTGGCGTTCTCGCCTAGTGTGAGCGCACGAAACTCCGCCAGGTTCTTCTCGATCTCAGGCACCCCCGGGCCCGGCCAGTCGGTGCCGAACAGCGTCTTGTGGGCAATCTCTTCCAGCCGCGGGAAATATTTCAGTAGCGCCTTTGGGGGAATGCCACTGATGTCCAGATAAACGTTCTTATGCCGCCGCACCAGGAAGAACGCGGTGTCCATCCACAGCGGCCGCCCGCCGTGCGCCAGCAGAATCTTCAGCCTGGGAAAGTCAACCGCCACATCGTCCACGTACATCGGATCGCCGTATTTATTACGTGCCCCGGGGAAGATCGACGTGCCGGTGTGGACCATGATGGGGATTCCGTTGGCCTCCGCAGCGCGATAGATGATCTCCAGCTCCTTGACGCCGTGGATGTAGTCGTTGGGATAAAGCAACTGATGTGGGGGATGAATCTTGATGAGGCGGATGCCCAGCCGAACGATCTGCTCCATGTCGGCCAGCACGTTGGCCGAGTGCCGGGGATGCACACTGCCGCATGGGATGAGCCGCCTGGGATTCTCTTTCACGTAAGTAGCAACGAACTCATTGACGGCAGGCGTGAAGCCGATGACCTCGGGCGCAACGTAGTTGATGAGAACCGCGCGATCGACGCCGATGCGGTCGAGATAATGAAGGAACGCCTTTGGTGAGCGGCAGTATTCCGCGATCTGGTCGAAGTCCTTGCGCGACTTCTTCATCAGCGACAGGGCTTCGGGCTTGAACAACTCCAGCGGCTGGATGTGGATGTGACAGTCAGTGATCATCAGTTGAGGCAGGCCAGTACGGCACGCCTGGCAAACACCCGCACCATCTCGCGACGGTACTCGGGTGTGAGGGCCGAGGTCGTCAGCGGCTTGGCGGTGCTTGCTGCCAGATCACCGATGCGCTCGGCAAGCTCTTCGCCCGGAACTGCTCCGATGAGTTGAGCGTCAGCATCTTTCACCAGCAGCGGCGCAGGGTTGACAGCGGTGATGGCCACGCGCGCATCCTCGACGCGGCCCGAGCGCAATTTGAGGGCGACGGCGACGCCCGCAAGCGGGTAGTCGATGCTGCCGCGGACGCGCAGCTTCTTATAGCTGCCGCGCCATCCCGCCGACGATTCGGGCAAGTAGACGCGAGTGACGATCTCGTTGGGGGCAAGATGCAGGCGAATGATACCGTCGTTCACATAAAACTCTGACAGTGGGGTACGTCGCACCCCATCCGGTCCGGCGATTTCGATTTCGGCGTCGAGGCACAGCAGGGCGGGCGGAGTATCTCCGGAAAAGGTCGCCCAGCAGAATGTCCCTCCCGGGGCAACGTGGCAGAGGTTGCCGTCTTTCTTGAGGCAGAAGCCGCAACTCTTGCGCCATAGCAGCGACTGGTTGTACCACAAACAGCGAGTGTCGAGGCACAGATTGCCACCGATGGTTCCCATGTTGCGGAGAACCGGAGAGGCAATCGTCTTTACCGCCTGATACAACACCGGATAGTCTTTGCGAATGACCGGCGAGTGTTCAATAGCGCTGAGCGTAGTCAGAGCGCCGATTTCAACACCTCCAGCAAGGATGCTCCGAATGCCACGTAGTTCGCTGACGCCGCGCAGATCGAGCACGTACGACGGCGTGAACAGCTTCTGCTTCATGGAAGGCAACAGGTCGGTACCGCCCGCGACGATCCGCACTTCGCCATCGTGCCTGGCCAACAGCGCGACGGCTTCGTCGAGCGTTTTGGGGCGCAACAATTGAAAGCTGGGCAGGCTCACTGCTCACCCCCGGTTGCATGCGCGCTCCGCCGCGCCGGATCGAGCGGATGCCGCAACGGTCCCTTGCCGCGAAACCACAGCGAACCGCCATGTTCGCGTAATCTGACCGGTGCGGTGGGATCGACCGATTCGGTCATCGCGATGCGTTTCATGCCCTTCTTCGCGCGTAGCGCCGCCAGAATCCGCTCCGGCGTAAATGGCGCCTCCCGCAGGCGGACTCCCACAGCGTCGTATATGGCATTCGAGATGGCCGGGATCGTAGCGGCGAGCGAGCCTTCGCCCGCCTCTTTGGCGCCGAACGGACCCTCGGGATCAACGCTCTCGACGATGATGCACTCAATATCCGGCGACTCGGCTGAGGATGGGCTGCGATACTCCAAAAGACCGGGATTCATCAGCAGGCCGTCCTTCCAGATCATCTCCTCTTCCAGCGCCTGACCCAGGCCCATCCAAACCGAGCCGATGACCTGGCCTTCCACGGCGACGGGATTCAGCGCTCGTCCGCAGTCATGCGCAGCCCAGATTTTGTGCACCGTGACCTCACCCGTATCCTCATCCACGCTGACCTCGGCCACCTGCGCCGAATAAGAATAGGCAGGTGACGGGCCCACGCCCCCGCCCTTGTGCTTGCCGCCACGCGCCTCCACCGGTGGAGCGTAGGAGCCAGTTCCGGTCAACGCGCCGTGAAAATCAATGGCTGCGACCACCGCTTCCTCGAAGCTCATGTGGGTTTTGAGACCTTCCTGTTTTCGGGTCTGCAGGACAGAACCGCGCAGAATCTGGCCGTCTACATGGCCGCTGGCACGGTCCTCCGACAATGTGGTATCCGTATCCGACGTTGTGCTACGGCGGTCCCAAACATGATCATCCCGCATGTTTACGTCTTCGGGAGCGCAGTTCATGGTGCGGGCAGCGGCGCTGACGATGTTTTTCTTCACCTCTTCCGCGGCCTGCATCGCGGCATTGCCGGACATGAACGTGACACGGCTCGAATATGAGCCGAGATCGATGGGCGTCAGATCGGTATCGGCGGCGACAACCTTTACGCGCGACAGGCCGCAGCCCAGCACCTCGGCGACAATCTGCGCCGTCATCGTGTCGGAGCCCTGTCCAATCTCCGCAGCCCCGGTGTAAACCACAACGCCGCCGTCGCGATCAATCTTGATATTCACCGTCGAATGCGGCATGTCGGAGCGGATGATGCTGTTGGCGGCGCCGCTCACGTAATGGCTGCAAGCCATTCCCAGGCCCCTGCCTTTCGGCAGGTGGCCATGGCGCTCGCGCCATCCCGAGCGCGTAATCACCTGATCGATACATTCGGGCAGGCCGTAGCTCAGCACGCGCAGCCCGTTAACCGTGACGGTTGGCGGCTTCAGCAGGTTGACGCGCCGAACCTCTGCGGGATCCAGATTAAGCTTGGCCGCGATCTCGTCCATCTGCGACTCGAAGGCAAAACGCACATTGACCGTGCCATGGCCGCGCATGGCGCCGCAAGCGGGCTTGTTGGTGAGAACGCGGTAGCCGTCGTAGCGGATGTTGGGAATGTCATACAGCGCGCCCAGCAGCGCGCCGGAGTAGAGGATGGTTACCACACCGTAAGAGCAGTAAGCGCCGCCATCCTGGATGACCTGGCAGGCAACCGAAGTCACGCGGCCATCCTTCTTCACGCCGGTCTTGAGGTCGACGATGGTGCGCGGGCGGCCGCGATGCGCCCAAAACACCTCTTCGCGCGTGTACGTGATCTTCACCGGCGCTTTGGCCGCGCGCGCCGCGACTGCCGCGATGATCTCCAGGGGAATGACCTCGCTCTTGCCGCCGAAGCCGCCGCCGACCAGCGGCTTGATCAGGCGGATCTGCGACATCGGCAACTCCAGCACCAGAGACAGCTTGTGCTGCAGGTAGTACGGGACCTGGGTGGACGACCACACGGTTAGCCGACCGAGCTTGCCGGTGTAAGGATCGAGTTCGAAGTTCGCGAGCGTGCTATGCGGCTCCATCGCCGCGTGGGTCACTTCATTGGCAATGTAGCGCGCTTCATGCACGTAATCGGCTTCGGCAAAGCCTTTCTCCGGATCGCCAAAGACGTGGTGATAATCCTTTTCGACGTTGTGGGGGCGGTGCTCGTGGATGAGGTCGGTCTCCGCCTTCATCGATTCTTCGGGATCGAAGAAGGCGGGCAGCGGCTCGTATTCAACATCGATCAATCCCAGCGCTTGCTCAGCAACCTCTTCGCTGATGGCGGCAACACAGGCGACATTGTCGCCAATGTAGCGGACTTTCTCGACCGCGAGCGCTGTCTCGTCATGACCAACGGGAAGGATGCCGTAGCGATTGGGTGCATCCTCGCCGGTGACGATGGCGACGACTCCATCCAGGACCTTGGCGCGCGAGGTGTCAATGTGCTTGATTCGCGCGTGCGGATAGGGCGAGTGCAGAATCTTGCCCACCAGCATACCGGGAAGGCTGAGGTCGTCTGTGTATTTGCCTGCGCCGGTCGTCTTGCCGGCGGCGTCCACCATGGCGATGGGCTTGCCGATGACCGAGAATCCGTTGCCGCTCACTTCGTCTCCACCAATTCGTGTTTCAACCCCTTCTCGTCGGCGGCGATGGCCGCTCGAACTGCCTGGTACATCTGCGTGTATCCCGTGCAGCGGCACAGATTGCTGCTGAGTGCCTCGCGGATCTCGTCTTCAGTGGGCTCCGGATTGTTGGCCAGCAGCCAGCGCACCGTCATCATGAAGCCGGGAGTGCAGAAGCCGCACTGCGAGCCGCCAAAATCGCCGTAGGCTTTTTGTAGCGCAGCCAGCGCACCGTGATCGGCGACGCCTTCAACGGTGGTGATCTCCTGCCCCTCGCAGCTTGCCGCCAGCATGGTGCACGAGAGCATGGGAATGCCGTCCACCTGAACGGTGCAGGCGCCGCAGGAGGAATCGTCACACGCGCGCTTGGAGCCGGTCAGGTTGAGGTCCTGGCGCAGGACGTCGAGCAGCAGCTTGTTGGGCTCAACCGCCAACTCGTGCGTGCGTCCGTTGACGCGAAGTTCGATGAGTTCTTTTTTCATGTTCGAAACCAAGCAACTGGCGACTGGCAATCAGCAACTAGTGTTAGCAGTAAGTGCTTCTCCTATCCCTGGGAGCCAGCGCTCGCCCGTTGGCACCCGAACTCTCAACCCGACTCAGAAACAGCTTATTGCCGGCTGCTGGTTGCCTGCTCAGTACACCGGAACACTCGGATCGACGTGCCTGGCCCATCGATCAATGCCGCCCTGCAACGACTGCACCTTCTCGAAACCCTGCTGCCGCAGCCAGGCGGTGACGTTCATCGAACGCACTCCGTGATGGCAGACGACGACAATGTGGTCCTCGGGATCGAGTTCCTGATTGAAGCGCGCCGGAACATCGCCCATGGCAATGTGCTTGCTGCCGGTGATTCTGGCGACGTCGTATTCCCATGGCTCGCGAACATCGAGCACCATGACTTCACTACCAGCCTGGCGCAGCGCCTTAAGTTCCTCAGGTGTGATCTCGTAGTCCATAAGCTATTTTCCAGTCCATCTCGGCCGGCGGCGTTCTATGAAAGCGGAAATGCCTTCCTGTGCGTCGGCGGTCTTCATCAGCTCGTCGTGATAAATCTGCTCAGCTCGCTCCAACCCTTTGTCAAAATGAATAGCGCGCCATCCGTAGAACGCTTTCTTCGCCATCGCCAATGCCGCCGGGCTCAATTGCGACACCCGCTGTACACATTCGGCCACCAGCGTCTCGGGGTCGTCGGCGAGTCCATTCACCAGTCCAGCATCGAGCGCTTCCCGGCCGCTCAGGGTGCGTCCGGTCAGCAACAGCTCCGATGCCAGCTTCTGTCCCACAATGGCGGACAAAGCAACACTGGCAACGGGCGCATAGCAGGCCAGCTTGATTTCAGGGAATCCCCAGACCGAGTCCGGCGAGGCATAGACAACGTCGCACATGAGGGCCAGTTCGGCGCCTCCGCCCAGGCAGTGCCGGCGAACGCTGGCGATGGTGAGCTTGCTGCTGTCAACCAGAGAGCGAATCACGCTATGAAATGCAGCCAGCATGTCGCGAACGTTTTCAGTGGTATGGGCGGCGATGTCAACGCCGCCGGAGAAAGCGCGCTCCGAGCCCGCGAAAACGATGACACTGACTTCCGGCCGGAGGTCGATCTGCTCCATCGCCGCCCGCAGTTCGTCCATCATCGTGGTGTCGATGATGTTCAGTGGCGGGTTGTTAAGCACGATGCGTGCCGCCGGTGCTTCGAAAGCGACCGTGATGCGAGTAAAAGCGGATTGGGCGCTAATCGTCATTCTCCAACAGCAGTTCCCTCGACTCGTCGGTCGTTCGCCACGGCGACCAACCTCCTCGCTCGGGACCAATGAGTTACTTCCCCACAAACCTGGCCGGTCTTTTTTCGATGTACGCCGCGAGGCCTTCCTTCGCATCCTCGCTCTCAAAGAGCAACTGCTGGTTCTCGCGCTCAAGAGCCAGTCCGGCTTCGAGCGGAACCTCCCACCCGGTCTGCACGGAGCGCTTGATCCTGCCCACGGCCTTTGCCGCCTTGTTGGGCGGGCAAAACTGGCGTGCATAATCCAGCACGCGCTCCATGAAATTCTCGCGCTCGAAGATCTCATTCACCAGCCCCAATTGCCGGGCGTCGTCGAACGGGAACGTCTTCCCTGAAACCATCATTTCGATCGCTTTGGCTTTGCCGACAATTCGCGACAGGCGCTGCGTCCCGCCGGTGCCGGGCAACACGCCGAGGTTTATTTCCGGCAATCCGATCTTGCCGCCGTCTTTGCGTGCGATGCGCAGATCGGCGGCCATCGCCACTTCGAGACCACCGCCCACGCAGTGCCCGTTGAGCGCGGCAATCACCAGCTTGGGCGTGTTCTCCAGCCGGAGCAGCGTCTCGTTGGCATGCAGGCAGAAGTAGTACTTGAAGGACGGGTCCATTTCGGCGAGCATCTGAATGTTCGCTCCGGCGCAAAAGAACTTGTCGCCTGCGCCGGTCAGAACGATCACGTGGACCTTGTTGTCCATGCGGGCAGCGAGAATGGCGTCATCGAGCTGCCGATTCATGTCATAGCTGTAGGTGTTGGCTGGAGGGTCGTTCAGCTCGATTATCGCTATGCCGGTCTCAATCCGGTAATTGATGAGCTGCCTGACTACGGAGGCGGGCTGGGTCGTGCTACTCATTGCCTGGAGCTCCTCCCCGCCGCCTTCGCGGCCTTGGCCCTTGCCGGAGACGGATACCCGCCGGGCGCCGTCGCTGCGCGGCGTACCCCCTGCAGGAAAACGTCGCTGATCTCGCGCGCCAGGGTCGAGGCATCCGGATCCACGCGCGGGTTGTGCCATGTATAGAGCCAGTTCATGGCACCGAAGAGTGTCATGACCGCGGTGCGCGTGCGGATTCCCCGGCCTGCCGCCTGCGAGTCAACTGCGCTTAATCCCTCCGCCGAGACAAGATCGTCAACCAGCCCCAGGCAGATGCGGTAGTACTCGCGCTTGATGGCGGCCAGTTCAGCGCCATAGCTGTTCTTCAGGACGTCGTCCTCGTGCGAGAGCACCTTCATCGCCTTCGCTTTGGCGAGGGCATAGTCCACATGGTTCCGCACGAAGATACGAAGGCGCTCTTCCGGATCATCGCTGGCAGCCAGGCGTTCGCGCAGGCCCTCGATGATGGTGGTGAAGGTGTGGTGCTGGATGATGTACAGCAGATTTTCTTTCGACTTGAAGTAGTAATAGAGGCCGGCCAGCGAGATTCCGCTGAGGCGAGAGAGGTCGCGCATCGAAGCTCCCTCGTACCCTTTTTCCGCAAAGATCTCGGTGGCGCAATCCAGAATTTCAGCCAGCCGCCGGTCAAAACGGCTGTCGTGGGCGGGCGCAGTGTCCAAAGCTCGGGTTGTAGTGACAGCGGCCATGCCCTTTTTTAGCGGGAAGCGCCGAATCGACGAGGTCGGCGATTTTCGAACAACTGTTCTAATTTCATCTTAACCTGACATCGCGGCCGAGGCAAACTGCGAACCTGGGCGGTTTCCTGCCTCAAAGGCGAACGGCAGCAGTCCGGCGTGATGGCGGGATTCAGCTTTCCCTGAGTGTGATTGTGGAGTTACAATCCGCCCTGCAACACGCGCAGGATGCTCTAACGGCGCTATTTGCGCCGCATCTTGCACGCGATCTCCCTATAGCGAGGCGAACATGAGAGCTCTTGTGAAGTGCGCGCTCCTGACGGCGATAGCGATTCCGATGTCTCTTCTGCTGGGTTGTTCGCGGCACGATAGTTCCGAGCGCTACATTCTGGTCACCGTAAATTCCAAGTTGCCGTATTGGCAAACGGCGCGTGCCGGGCTGGAAAAGGCGGCCGCGCAGTATGGGGTGAAATCGGATGTCCGCGGGCCTGACAGCTACGACCCGCAAGCCGAGGTGCAGGAGTTTCGCAATGCAGTTGCGCTAAAGCCAGCCGGCATTCTGGTTTCGGTCGCCGATGCGTCTCTCATGAAACCCGCCATCGATGACGCGGTAGCAGCCGGCATCCCGGTTATTACGATCGACTCGGACGCGCCTGATAGCAAAAGGCTGTACTTTATCGGCACGAACAATGTTCAGGCCGGACAAATTGGCGGACAACGCGTCGTGGAAAAACTGCACGGCAAAGGCAATGTTGTGTTCTACACCATGCCGCAGACGAACCTGGAACAGCGCCTCAAGGGCTACAAGGACGTTTTCTCGGACCATCCCGACATCAAGATCGTGGAGGTATTCAACATCAAGGGGGACTCGGGCAACGCCTTTGATCGCACCATGCACTATCTCGGCGATAAGAACGGCCCAAGGATCGATGCGTTCATCTGCCTGGAGGCTTCAGCGGGAAAGGATGTAGCTGAAGCTCTCAAGCGCCAAAACGCGACTGACCGTCTGGTCATGGCCATGGACGTGGACCAGGCAACATTGGACCTGATCAAAGCCGGCACTATTGATGCCACGATTGCTCAGAAGCCCTACACCATGGCGTTCTATGGTTTGAAATGCCTGGACGATATTCACCATTATCCGATCGACTTGAAAAAAGACTACTCCTGGGACTCGTTCGCTCCCGTGCCTGCGTTTGTGGATACCGGTGTGTCGCTGGTTGACAAGATCAACGTTGACGTTTACCTGAAGGCCCGCGCCGAGGCGCAAGCGAAATAGAAGCGAGGGCTGCCCGCCGTTTTACGGCTTGGTTGACCAGCATACGTCACAAACTCTTGCACTTCCTCACGGGCTGCCTGCCGCCCGTCGCAAAATGCTCTGTGGAGCCTAAGCGTCGCTTGAATCGGGCCACCACCTGTGGTTGATACTATTTAGGTAGTGGGAAATCCCTAAGTTCTGTGGAGCCCGTGTAGTGTCTCCTGAATTGGAACAAATCCGCCGCGAGGCGGAGCGTCTTACAAACGAACTTTCACAGGCCGACTGGCGCCATGCTCCGCCGGACAAGTGGAGTTGCGCCCAGATTTTCGAACACCTGCTACTCAGCTACACAGCCACCACCAAGGAAACGCAGAAAGCGATGCAAATGGGCAAGCCGCTGGGGGGCAGGCCGAGTCTGCGTGACCGTATTGGCACGTTTTACGTCACGCACCTCGGACTCTTGCCATCGGGACGTACGGCTCCCGAGTATACGACTCCGCGAAGCGGGGGCCTGGAATCGCTCCGCCGATTCAACGACGCTCTCGTGGCCATGGACGCCATGCTTGCCGATGCGGAAAAGAGGTTCGGGAACAGAGTCAGGCTGCTCGACCATCCGGTTCTTGGACCTCTGACGGCAAAGCAGTGGCGACGCTTTCACCTTGTTCACGCGAGGCATCACCTGAAACAGGTCGCCGAACGAGTCAAACAAGCCAACGCGGCCAACGGCCGGTCGGGCATTCTCTAGAAAAAACCGACATACCACCGCCAGACTGCTTCTCCAAAGAACGTGATCACCAGTGAGGACGCGCTGATGAAGACGCCGAAAGGAATTTCGTTGGATTGCAGCATTTCGCTGAGGGACGTGGTGCGACGTCCGTTTCCCACGTTGCGAAAGATGAGCACCAGCGCATAGGCGGCTGCGGTAAGCGGCGCAAGAAAAATCACCAGCAAAGCCAGCCTCAGCCCGAGGAAGCTTCCTGACACGGCGATGAGCGCAAAGTCGCCGCCTCCCATTCCCTGCCGCTTGCGCACCAGGAAATAAAGTCCCGTGGCGACGAAGAAGAAGCCGGCGCCCGCCAAGGCGCCGAGGACGGAATCGAGGAGAGAGACTCCCACATCAGAAAGATGAACATCATAGGCGTTAAGCAGGAGCTTTGTTCCCCAAGTGTCGGTTGGTGCAATCAACGAAAACACCAGTCCCAGCAAAATCCCGGTGTAGGTAAATTCTCGCGGCAACAAGCCGGTCTCGGCGTCCATGAAAAGCAGCCCGACCAGCAGAAAGGCGAAGACGCAAAACTTAATGGTCAGCCAGGTCGGACCAAACCATGCATAACAGCTTGCGAACAGGATGGCGGTCAGTAACTCAACCGCGGGATAGCGAAACGAGATGCGCGCGCCACAGTCACGGCATCGGCCGCGCAGAAAAATCCAACTCACTACCGGAAGGTTGTCGCGCCAGCGAATGGAAGCTCGACACGCCGGACAATGCGAGCCAGGGCTGACAATGGATTGGTCACGCGGAATCCGGCTGATGCACACATTCAGGAAGCTTCCGAAGACGAGTCCCAGCACGAACAGCGCGCATTCGTAGATCAGGTCCAAAGGCTTCCGCGATAAACCGTCCGCTCATCATAACCCTTCAGCCTGCGGATGGATCACGACACCGGCATGCGGCCGGCATCGCGGTCACGGCTACTTTGCGGCATCACCGTCAACGTATTGATGATCTGGAAGTTCAGCACCGCCTCGGGCGCCAACTTGATCTGCGTGCCTTTCTTGGCCGCAGCGACTCCCGTGCCCGCACCCGCACCGGAGGCGGCGCCGATGGCAGCACCCCTGCCGCCGCCGATAATGCCGCCCAGCACAGCGCCGGCGGCCGCTCCAACGCCGACTTTGGTGGCCGTGTTCTTGCCTTCGCCTTTGCCCTCGCGCGACCACTGATTGGTCTGGATGTTGTACGTCCTGCCATTCATCGCAATCGAAGTGAGCTCGAGCGTCAAGAGAGAGTTCCCGGCGAAGCGGCCTGCGCTCTTCACATCTGCCACTCGTCCCACAACATCGGCGCCCGAAGGAATCACCGTCTCTCCGTTGATCACGATGGGAGCGCTGAGCGAACCGTGGAAGGAATCGCCGATCTGGTTGCGTTCGGAATCGAGCGAATCATTGAGCCTGACGCTGAGCTGCGTCCCAGCCGGGACTATGACCTTTTGTGGCGGAGGTGGCGGCACGGGAGCAGGCGGGGCTTGCACGCCAGGAGGCGGTTCTGGTGCCGGCGTGGTGCTTGCTTCCACGGGTTCAGCGGGGGCGCTTGCCGGTTCCTGAACTTCCGGGCGTTTCACGTGCCTGCTGGAGCTCTCGCGCTGCGCCGGCTTCCTGGGCGCAGACGGAAGCGATACGGTTGGAGCAGGGGAGACTTGGGCTTGCTGGACCTCCAGGTTGTTGACCACGGTCCTTACGCCGGCAACCGTCGCCGCATCGCTGGCCGCAGCAGACCGTTCGGATTCGCTGGCCACGGTACCGCTTAGTATCACAACACCGCCCGCAGCCTGGATCTTGATCTGGCGGCTCTCGATGGCGGGATCTGCATAAAACTTACCCTGCACGTCGCTGGTGATCTGCGCGTCAGTGCGTACGGGCGCTTTCGAACAACCGGCGAACAAGCCGAGAATCAATGTGAGCGTCACTAAAGCATAAATCGACGCTTTCCCCTGCATAACTGCTCCTGTGGTCGTGCGGTCCTTAGATGCTATGAACCCCACTCGCGGAGCCTTGTCGCTACAGTCGATGACGAAAATACACATTGCGTGGGGCAGTGTTAGTCCATGGGATGACATCTGCCCTTTTGATTCGGAATCCACGTTGTCGGGCCAAACGTCACCCCTGGCCCGACGTAACCTTTTCTGAGGCTGGAGCCGCCTCCGTCAGGCGGTTGTTAATGGCAAACAGTGCGAGCTCAAGCCGGCTCACCACCCCGACCTTGTCGAAGATGTTGGTCAGGTGATGTTTCACCGTGTCTTCGCTGAGCGAAAACTTGCGCGCGATTTCTTTATTACTGAGGCCGGCGACGATCGTTGCCAGTATCTCCATCTCCCGCTTTGTCAAGCCAAAGTTGCGCGACGGCTTCTCGCCCGAGGCGCTGGTCCGCATGAAGTCAACTATGTCGCCCACGGCTTCACGCCCAATCCAATACTGCCCGGCCATCACAGTGCGGATGGCCTTCATCAGCAACTGGGTGGCCGCCTCCTTCATCACCACGCCGCGTGCGCCCATCTGCAGCGCCTGCACGATCTGAATCCTCTCGACCGCCGCCGTGAGCACGATGATTTTGGTCTTCAGCCCGTCGTCCTTGGAGGACAGTTCGCGCAACACGTCCATACCGGGAACACGCGGCATGGCAAGGTCAAGAAGAAGAACGTCCGGAGTCAGCTCGCGCGTTTGCGCAACCGCCTCGGCGCCGTCGGCCGCTTCGCCAACAACTTCCATCCCGGGCTCCGCCTCGAGCAGGCGGCGCAGACCATCACGAAAGATGGTGTGGTCGTCTGCCATCACAATGCGCACCGATGGCTCCTTGTTATCCATAAGACTCGTATCCTTTCTGCGGAACTGTGATCTCCAGCCTGGAACCACGGCCTGGAGTTGATTCAATTACCATGTCGCCCCCAACTGCACGCACCCGCTCTTTGATTACCGTGGGGCCCTTCCGGCAGCGATCGAGTTCGCTCAAGGGAAAACGGCCGACAAATGGAAACCCTCGCCCGTCATCATTGATTACCAGTCTCCACGACCCATTCTGTGCGCCAAAGCTTACCACTGCCGAGTGCGCTCCGCTATGCTTGCGGATGTTGACCAGCGCCTCCTGCACCACTCTGGCCAATTCGCGGCACGTCGCAGGAGGCATGGCGACTTCCTGGAGTTCTGACACAAAATGGGCTTCCAGGCCCGTGTCCCTAGAGAAACGTTCCACGAGTTGGGCAATAAAGTCAAGGAATTGATGGGGCCCAATTTCAACGGGCCGCATGGTTTGCATCAGCTCGCGGAGGTTCAGGACCTCCTGCCGCAGCAGATTTTGGATGTGCTCAAGCTGGGTCTGCAAGTAGGGGTCACTCGTGCCACGACGGCGGAGCACGTCGATCTGCATCTCGATACTGATGAGCGACTGAATCGCGGTATCGTGCAACTCGCGCGCCACCCGTGCGCGTTCCATGGCTCCGGCGCGCGAGCGAAATTGCCGAAAGATATATACCGAGTACAGCGCCGGAGCAACTTGCCTGAGAATGCTCTGCGCAAAACGCAATTCATGTTCCCAGCGACGTCCAACGCGCGCGTTGACCACCACGAAACGGCCTCTCCAGTCTCCACCCATCGCGTTGCCGACCACCAGAACGGACTCGGCATCGGGAATCGGCATCTCCAGAGGTGCAAGCTGCGGAGCATCCAGCCTGTGCCCATCCTCGTCAAGCGCTGAGACGTTGCATCCTTCCTGGTCCACCTTGCGCCGCATGTAAAACGTATGTGGGTAGCCCTCCATAAGCGCTACCGACGCCTGGTCGACAGGAATCTCCTGCACGCGGGCATGAGGCGGTTGGGACTGCACCACATCCCAGCGAAACAAGCGTCCCGTGCTGCCCTGGGCGACCACTTCGTACACCTGTCCGCTGAAGAAAACCCGGCCGATTTGTGACATCACTTCCTGAAGAACGCTCGCGAAGCGGCTTCCGACGCGGGCGAGCGACAGCAACCTGTTCGTGAAAGCGATTTCTGCGCGGAGTTCTTTTTCCCCCTCAGCCAGGAAACCGAGCAAAAAGCCCGCTATTAACAGGAAGCCGCAGCGCATGATAATGCGCGTGGGCTCAATCGATGTAAACACCATACGGTGAAGCCAGGGCGGCCCCCAAGCCACCATTACTGCTTGCAGCAACAACAATCCGGCGCTGACCTCTGCCGTGGCCATTGTCTCCGTAAATCCCCATCGAAAGGCGGCGGCAATCATGGCAAACAAAAAGAAGGCAAAGAAAATGCTGTTGGGCGGATCAATAAGAAGACACAAGAATGCCGGCCAGATAATGTCGCTGGCTTGTGTCCAGAGCACGAGCGCCCGATTCCCCGGGTGTGTTTTGTGCCGAAGGCCAAGAAGAGTCAGAGCATGGACTGTGTAACCGATTAGTAACATCAAACCGCGGTGGGTATCAGCGCTATTCGTCGTGGGACGAAAGCGCCATACGATGAGCGAAGTCAGCGCCAGGACGACACGGGAAAATGCCAGCACACTTTCGACACGCGGGTCCTCGTACTGGAGACCGGTGGCCCGTAGCCGAGAAAGGAACCGGGGAGCTGGCGGTGACGCGCGCAAAGGCTCTTCTTTCCGCTGACCGTGGGAGTGGCCTGATTATGACACGAAAGCGCTATCTGGCGTTAGCATTTTGCGCTGGAACAAAGACCCCAACCTTGGTCGGCTGACACCCCCGACGCTGAAGCCGCCCGTGCGAGGGGAGCCGAATTGCGGGGGTGGCCGCATGAGCATCTCCTCGACCATAGGCTTTGTCATTTAGAATCAATGTTTTGCGCGGAACATACCAAATCTGGCTACCAGCAGCAGATTAGTCCTTGCGGAGTTGCGGATTTGGGCGCAATATTGCGTCGCAGAACGAATGCACGGATTTCAAGGACGTTGCGGGGCGGGAAATGCCGAATTCTCATTCTCTGTTTCCGTGGAGAAGTGCCGTCAGTTTTGGCCCTGATAAAGACCACAGGAATCTCCGAATTGCATCACTATCATTTTGGGCGGCGGTTGTTGCAGGAGTGCTTGCGTCGGGCGCCTGGGCGCAGACCTCGAGCAAGACGGGCCCCAAGTACGACACCAAGAATGAAGTCAAGATCAAAGGCATGATTGAGGAAGTGCGCCAGGTTCCCGGCTCATTTGAGGGGACTTTCCTGGTGGTGAAGACGGAGGGCAAGACGGTGGTGGTACGTGCTGCTCCGGCTGACTTTCTCAAGGAGATGGAAGCCAACTTTGCCAAAGGCGATCTGGTAGAAGTGGTCGGATGCAAGGCGCCCAATACCACCGAAGAGGAGATCCTGGCGCGCGAAATCATCGTAGGTCAAAATACAACGACGCTGCGTGACGATAAAGGTGTCCCCGTCTGGGCGGGATGGAAGCGCGGCGGAAAGTGAAGAGGCTTGATCTCGAACCCGCGAAAATCGTTCGCCGCCAGCAAGTTTTTCGTCCTGCTTTATTTTTCCACCCGAAGAAATTCTCCACTGCCGGCATTTACGGCGATCCGCAATCTGGCCTCATCACGACTGTTTCCGTAAATCACGTGCCACACTAATTCGTTCCTTTGAGTATCCCAGTCGAGGACGAAAAATATGGGTTGTTTGGGGTCCTCGGCCGTCAGTTTTTCCCCGCCGTGTTTCTGGGCGACGTCAAATGCCTTATCGCTGTCAACCTTGAGGAACCCGATGTCAAAGGTCTGGGTTGAAGCATTGCTGGGACTCCAGGAGTCCTCGGCGGAAAACGTAATGCCCTGTTCCGGCGCATCGGGTCCGACAAGGCCGGACCACACAAACATCTTCATAGCGCGCCTGGCAGGTGAGGCAAACGAAGCTCGCCATAACCCGGCCTTCCCCTCGTGCGTGGGTGCGCCAGCGGTGAACTGCGATTGCAGGCGGAACAGCCTTGCATCACCGGCCCAGCCTCTTGCGGAAATGTACATCTGCTGCAGGGCGGTCCGGCCGGTGGCATATTCCGCCTGCTTTGCTGGGTGTTTGGTGGTCGGTTGCATTTCGCCGCTGCCCTTGCTCTTCGGACTTGAGGAGCAAGAGATCAGAAGCGACAACGCGAAACATGCGAGCGCAAATTTTTTCATGAGCTGAACTTCCCAATGTCCCTAACCCTCGGAAGCCGAGGCCGCGGTTCGGGTCTGCTAAATGTTAACCGGCAATCGCTAATTGCTGCCCTTCCAGCTTCGGCGCAAAACGCATTCCGTAGAACAACACTACGGCCGACAGTGCCACAGCGACCACCATTGACGTCAGTCCCATCTCCAGATTGCTCCTGTCTGAGATATATCCGATCAGCGTTGGAGAAAATGCATCGCCCAACAGGTGAATGGTAAAGATGTTCACGGCGAGAGCGGTCGCCCGGATGCGCGCGCTGACCGAATTCACCAGCGCAGCATTAAGTGGTGCGGTATTTACAAGCAGGAAGAATTCTCCCAGGAAGATGGCAGGGAACATGGCCTGCCCCGGGGAGTAGATGGCCACAACGATGGCCGGAATGGAAAGTGCCATTCCCAAAGCAGACAGCAGTTGGTATGCGGCGGGCGTGCGCCGCAGCAGGCGGTCGCCGAGCCATCCGCCAAACAAGGTGGCTACGGTGCCTGCGACTACAGTCATGCCGCCAAAGATGAGGTTGGCACGGTCCAGCGGCACATGGCGAATGCGGGTCAGGAAGGTGGGCATCCACACTTGCAGCCCGCCAATGGCGAAGGTCATCATGGCCGCGCCAAGGGTAATCGTCCAAAACGCTTTATTACGAAAGAGACCAAGCACCGTGCCGCGTTCGACGCTGTCCGCGAGGTGGTCGCTGGCGCCGCGTACCGGCTCGCGTAAGGCCAGCACTCCGAAAGCGAGCAGCAGTCCGGGCAGCGCCGAGATCATGAACGGAGCACGCCAGCCATAATGATGTCCGAGGTACCCGCCAACGATATAGCCCAGCGCGCTACCCACCGGCGTTGCCAGATAAAAGAAACCCATCACCCGGCCGCGTATGATCTCGGGGAAGAGATCGGAAAGGAATGCGGGCGAGATGGCGACGAAGGTCGCTTCACCGATGCCGACAATGACGTGGCGCAAGAGCAATTCGTCGTAGTTGTGGGTGACGGCGCTGAGTAATGTCGCCAGGCTCCAGATGAAAGCGCCGCTGGCCATGATCCACTTGCGAGGAAAGCGGTCCGCCAGCGGAACGATCACGGGCGCCGCGATCATGTAGCAGAAGAAAAACGCGGTGGTCAGGAAACCGACCTTCTCGTCGTTGAGATGAAATTCCCTCTGGATGAGCGGCTGTACCGCGAACAGCACATTGCGGTCGATGTAGTTGAGGAAGTTCAGCGCCGTCAGCAACAGCAGCGCGGCCCGGGCGTTCGCCGTGGAAGACATGCGTGGCCGGAGGATAACACGAAAGCTGGGGTTCGCTTTCCGCGGTTCGCCCCCTCTGCAAGAATGAAAGCAATACCATGGCCAACCGCCAAACCTGAAGCGAAAGGGCTTCCCATGTCGGCCCCGGCAAGATAATCTCTCGTGGAGAAGAAGCGACAGTCAATGTGCAGGGCTTCCATGGCCGCCGTGTGCCCAGCCTGGCCAGATCGCCCCAGCAAGCACCGCGCTGCTCAACCCTTCTCGCCCGAAGCCAATAAATCATCGCCCCGGAGAGTACATGAATCGCTCACTGCTGGTCCTTGTTTGCTTGAGTCTCACCCTGTCTCTAACCATGTTGGCGCAGGACACACCCCCGGCCGCGGATTCGAAGGTCACAGCGAACTCTGCCCAGTCTGCGCAGCCGGAGCCGCCAGTTTCTCCGAAGCACGCCGAACCGCAGGAGCGCATGTTCTTCCCCAAGGATTGGTACTGGGGCTGGGCCCAGTTTGACCTGGCTCCGCCGCACAACGAAGTGGATCCCAATATGTGCGCCGCCAACGCCGGAATGTACGGAGGCAAGAACTCACAGTGCAGCGCCTTTGCTCGCTGGATGATCTCCGGCACCGTCGAGCTGCGTCCGTTTGGCCAGACCTGGCTGCGCGGATTCATGGCTTTCTTCGACCCGACGTTTCTGTTCGGCAAGAACGTGCCGCAGTATCTCTACACCTGGTCATGGAGCGGGATCGGCATGGAGTACGCTTGGGGCGTCGGGTACGACCTCCCCAAGCGCTTTGAGATCAGGTTCACGGGACATCCAGTCATCCAGCGGTTCGGCGCCCGCGACCAACCGCTGGGACCGGCATGGCTGGGCTCGAACGGGCCTTGGGGACAGTACAACGCCATCGGCGTGCGCAAGTACTTCGGGACGAGGCGGGAGGGAACGTACTAAAGAGCACGCGCCATCAGCCAGTGTTATCGTCGATGTGCCGAGTGCGATGAAAAGCAATCTGCAAGGAGGATAGTCAGGGATCCCAATATCTGCGGCGGGCAGCCGCCTCCGCTGAGGAAAACTTGCCCGTGCCCGCGACTCCTCACGTTTCAGGAGAATCAAGCTTGACCGAAGTGCTTGAGGTCTCCCGCAGCAATTGTTTTCTTATTGCTGCGGCCTGGGATAGCGCGCAATCACGACAGTCCCTATTCCGCCGCGCGGGCGGAACTCGCCTTTCACCTCCGCCCACTGCGGCTTGGCGGCGCGGACCACATCTTCGAGCACACGGTTGACGACGTTCTCCTGGAATATGCCGAGGTTGCGATAGCACGTTAGGTACTCCTTCAGCGACTTCAGCTCCAGGCAATCTTTGTCCGGCTTGTAGCGGATCCACAGCGTCCCGAAGTCGGGCAGACCGGTCTTGGGGCACACCGAAGTGAACTCGGGAATATCGATCACAATCTCGTAACCGGGAAACTGGTTGGGCCACGTTTCGATCTCCGGAAATTTCGCGTCGAGCCCGGACTCGGCGTGCTTCGGGGTGTAGCGCTGACTCTTGGCCATGCGAATATTGTAGCGAGGAGCGAATCAAGCCGTGCGGCGGTAGCTATTTCTGCGTAAGAGCTGTGCCAGCCTTCACCTGCTTTAGATTGAAATCGACCCGCTTCTCATTTTGTTGAGCGTCGAGTTCACTTCTGCGCCCAGCAGAATGACAAACCCAGACCAGTACAGCCACACCAGCAGTGCGATGCCTCCGCCGAGCACACCGTAGGTCCGATTGAGGTGGGCGAAGTTCTGGAAGTAAAGGCTCAGTCCATCCGAGAGCAATATCCAGCCGATGGCGGCGAAGATGGCCCCCGGCAATGAAGATGAAAAGCTCCAGGCCGCGTTGGGCGCCATCACATAAAGGGCCTCGAGGGCCAGCACGATCAAGATGGCGGCCGTCCCGTGCTGCCAGAGCGGCCAAAAGACCCCAAATGCCGTGGACAGCCCAAGATAATGCGCCAGGAATCGCCCGAAATGCGGACCGACGATCATGATGGCAAAGCCGATCGCTATGAGAAAGCCCACCAGGAACGTCAGCCAGACGGCCAGCAGTCGCGTCTTCCACATAGGACGCTCTTCGGCGACTTCATAAGCTGCATTCAAGGCCTCAATCATGGTTGCAAAGGCGCTGGAGCAGGTCCACAACGTGGCCAGCAGCCCAAACGAAAACCAGGTGTCGTGTTGGCCGGAGGTCACATCACTGGCCACTCTCTCAACCAGCGCCAAACTCTGCCGCGGAACGACCCGCGCCATAGTCGCCACTATGGTGTGGGACAAATCAGCAATCCGCATCAGCCCCAGGGTGGTCGTCACCGTAATGAGTGCCGGAAAGAAGGCCATGACGACGTAGTAAGACAGCGCCGCTGCGAACGAGAAAATATTCTTTTGGCTGATAGTGGAAAAGATGTGGACGATGAACGGCCTGTATTGCCTCAATTGCATGGGAGTTTCTCGAGACTTCTCTCGGACCGCCTTACGATTGAATTTTAGGATCGGGCAGTCGCGTCTTTCACGAAGCCCGCAACATCGGATAGCTAACGACTAAACGGCAGCGGGCGTCCTATGATTTCGTGCAATCGCAAGTATTGGATCTGTTGTTTCGGCGAAGCACCAGGGCGGAAGTTGTCTTCTACATTATACTTATCAGTTCGGACCAAGATGGCAGTTGGAACTGGTAACGGGCCAAAGCCGGTCAACGGCAAGCGCACCGGGGTCATCATGATTGCGCTGGTGCTGGCGGTAGTGGTACTGGCTGCATTCGTGTCCCTGCGGCGTTCTCAACTCCCCATCCGGGTGGGTCACGCCCAGCGGGAAACCATCATTGCGAGCATCGCCACCAACGGAAAAATCGAAGCGCTCAACAACTTTGAAGCGCACGCGCCGGTTGCCACCACGGTGAAAAAGCTTGACGTCCAGCAGGGGCAGTGGGTGAAACCCGGCCAGTTGCTGCTGCAACTGGACGACGCTAATGCCCGTTTTCAGGCGGCCCGCGCCGAGGCGCAATTAAAAGGTGCGCAGGCCGACCTCAGTGCAGTGGAAGGCGGTGGAACCAAAGAAGACGTGCTGACCACCCGCAATGCCCTGGTCAAAGCCCAGGCTGACCGCGACGTCGCGCAAAGGAACCTGGATGCCCTCAAGCGTTTGCTGCAGAGCGGCGCCGCATCGCAGGCAGAGGTTGATGCTGCGCAAAACCAGTTACGCATTACCGACGCTAACGTACATTTTCTCGAGCAGAAGCTGAATGGCCGCTACTCGCAGCAGGAGGTGAGTCACGTTGAGGCGCGGACGGCGGAGGCCCGCGCTTCGCTTGCCGCTGCCCAGCAGTTGCTCCAGGATTCCAACGTGACCGCCCCACGGGAAGGAATGGTGTACTCCCTTCCGGTTCAGCAGGGAGCCTTTGTGAACGCAGGCGACCTGCTGCTGCAGGCGGCCGACCTGCATAAGGTGCTGCTGCGTGCTTTCATTGATGAGCCCGAGATCGGTAAGCTGCAAAAAGGCCAGGAGGTTGACGTCACGTGGGATGCCCTTCCCGGCCGCGTGTGGAAGGGCATGCTGGAGAGCCTGCCCACCACGGTGGTGCAGCGCGGCACGCGCATGGTGGGCGAAGTGACCTGCGTGGTGGACAACTCCGACCTCAAGCTTTTGCCCAATACCAATGTGAGTGTGTCGGTGATTACGGCCAGGGTGGAAAACGCCCTTACTGTCCCCCGGGAGTCCGTACATCAGGACTCGAAGGGACAGTATGTGTATCAGGTGGTGCACGGGGAATTGAAGCGGCGCGAGGTGCAGACTTCGGTGTCGAACCTTACCCGCATATCCGTCACCGGCAATCTTCCCGACGATGCCGTTCTGGCCCTGGGATCCACCAACATGCGTCCTCTGGTGAACGGGATGCCGGTGAAACCAGTCAACCCATGAAGTTCCTGCGCACACTGTTTTTCCTTGCCGTTTTCCTCGCGCTTCTGGCAGCCGTCACCGCGGCTGATCCCGCGGTTGTGGAATTGCTGTCTCTCGGCCGCATGAATGACGCGATCAGCGTGCTCGTAACCCGCAGCGATGCGGAGTCGATGCATCTGTTGTCGCGCGCTTATTACGCCACCGAACACTGGGACGACGCGGTGAAATGTGGAGAGCGTGCGGCCGCTCTGCGCCCGGGCGATGCCTATTATCACTTGTGGCTGGCGCGCGAGTATGGTCAGAAGGCAGGTAATGCAAGTCCGATGACGGCTGCTTCCATGGCCCGCAAGGCAAAGAATGAATTCGAGCGCGCCGTGCAACTTGACCCCTCCAGTGTCGAAGCACGACTGGATCTGGCGCGTTATTACACGGAAGCTCCCGTGATCATGGGCGGTGGACTGGATAAGGCCCGCGACCAGGCTGCGCAAGTGGCGAAACAGAGTCTCGCGAAATCGCACCTGATTCTGGCGCGGATTGCGCTGAAGCAGAGACAGTTTCCGGAGGCCGAAGACCAATTGCGGCAGGCGATCGCGGAGTCCAAAGACCCTGCCGAATACCGGCTGGGACTGGCCGAGTTGTATCGTCTGGAGGGGCGCCTCGACGACATGCAGAATGCAGTGCATAGCGCTGTCGCTCAACCTGGCATTTCTGCCGATAAATACTTCGATGCCGCGGAGGAGTTGTTTCTCGGAGGTCGCGACTTCCCGGCGGCGATTTCGTACTTGGAAAGATACCTGTCATCAGGCAGCCTGGTAGAGGGCGCCCCGGCCTTCCGGGCCCATTACCTGCTTGGTCAGATTTACGAAAAGACAGGACGGGCGCCGGCCGCGGTTTCTGAATATCAGGCGTCGCTTGCCCTCGCGTCCGGGTTCGACCGCGCCCGAAAGGCGCTCCATAGTCTGCAATCGCCGTGAGGCTTTATTTGGCAGCTGCCGACCAGCTCTCCAGTTGCCCGGATGCCAGCAGAAGCTGGAGTTGGGCCCGCTCCAGATCGAGTTCCGAGTCCATCAGACCGCCCGAGGATTCAACCGCCTGAAGTGATGCGTCCTGCACTTCCCGTAGTGGGGCAGTTTGGGCCTGCATCCGCACCTGGGCGCTTTCCAGCTGGGCCTGCGCCAGTTCGTACTGGACTTGCGCCACATCGCGGGCCGCTGACGATTGCCGCACCGCATTGCGGAGTTTTGCTAAGCGTGTGGAAAGCTCTCCTTTCGTGCGCTCGGCTTCTTTCCTGGCGCCGAGGGCTTCCGCATCTGCGGCTGCGGCACGAGCACGTTGCGGGGCATTCAGGATTGGCAACCGGATGACAAGCCCAACGGTCACATTGTTTCGCCGGAAGGTACCCGGCTGGAAGAATTGCTGATAATTTGTCAATGTTTCGTTGATAAGACCATATTGCAGCGCCGCGTCGACAGTCGGGTGAAGAGCCTTATGTTCGCCGCGAGCACGCGCTTGCCCGGCCTGCGCCAGCAGGTTCGCGCTTTCTATAGCAGGACTGGAGTCCAAGTTAGCGGACTCGGCATCCCGATCATCGTCAACGTCGGGAAGAGGGGGGATCGAACTGGTGACAGTCTTGATGGACTGCGCAGGTATGCCCGTAAGATCGGATAGGTGGTGGCGAAGCGTATCAGCGGAACCTTCCGCCTGGACCAGTCGGAGATTGCTTTGGGCTGCTTTGAGCTTGGCTTTGGTTTCTTCCAGTGGAGCATCAACCCCTTCCTTTACGCGTGCCATCTCTGCAGACTGTATGTCGCGTGTTACCTTTCGCTCAGCGTACAGGATTGGCAGCTTGCGCTCCCATTGATTCAACTCACAATAAGCGGCGATGACATCCAGCAGGACCTTGTTACGCGTGTCACGCGCTTGCGCACCCGATGCGCCCCACTCAGCTTGGGCTGCATGGATGAATTCTCGTTGCGCCTGGTTCCAAAGGTCCCATTGTCCTGTGATGTTAAAGACGGTGGGCGCCGAGCCCTCCAGACTTAAGGGGAAACCATACGCATAGCCAGCGCCTGAGCCCAGGATTACCTGCGGAATGAATGCAGCGTTGGCCTGACGATACACCTGGTAAGCGTGCTGCTGATCCGCAGTTGCGATGGTTATGGTATTGCTGTGGCTCAGCGCCAGGTTAATGGCCTGCCGGAGCGTCAGGTCCTCCGCGGGGGCAAGTTCAACCAAACATACCAGCAGCACCGCCAAACGGACTACCCAATAGAGTCTGGAAATCCCGGGCATGTAGCCACCTCTCTCATAATCTCTGACCGAGCAGCCGAGTATACGTCCGCTCCAAAGCTCCTTGCCAGTGGGATGTTGCGCGAAAGCTGCGTTTCATCAGATACGGTAAATTGCAAAACTGGGCCATTCCACCCCGCTGGACGGCCGTTCGCTGCGAGCCTGAATTGCATCTAAGTTTATGTGTTTCAAGCGCTTCTCTCGGTGGCGCGCAGATGTTACGATAAAACTCACGCATATGCCGTTGAAGACCCTTTTCCTGAATCCACCTTCTTTCGAGAACTACGATGGCGGCGCCAGTTCGCGCTGGCCGGCCACGCGCGAAATCGAGTCCTACTGGTATCCGGTGTGGCTTGCCTACCCGACGGGAATGCTGGAGGGAGCACGCATGCTGGATGCTCCTCCACACCATGTGAGCGCGGAAGAGACCATCCGGATCGGCAAGGACTACGACTTCCTCGTGCTGTTCACGAGCACCCCGGGCTTTCAGGGAGATATCGGTCTTGCGGCCGCGATGAAGGCAGCCAACCCGCGGCTGAAGATTGCCTTCGTGGGTCCTCATGTCACGACGTTGCCCGAGCGTTCCCTCAAGGAAGGTGAGGCGATTGATTTTGTTGTACGCCGCGAGTTCGACTACGCTGCGGTGGAGTTCGCCAACGGCAAGCCGCTGAACGAGATTCTCGGAATTTCTTATCGCGGTGCAAACGGCGAGATCGTTCACAATGCCGACCGTCCTGCGGTGGAGGACCTCGACGCGCTGCCCGATGTCGTGGATGTTTATCAGCGCGATCTCGATCCGCGCCGTTACAATGTGCCGTTTCTGCTTTACCCCTATGTGGCCCTCTACACCACGCGCGGCTGTCCGGCGCAGTGCACCTTCTGCCTGTGGCCGCAGACGCTGAGCGGACATCCCTGGCGCAAGCGCTCCTCGGACCGTGTGGCCGCTGAAATGGCGAAGGCCAAGCAGTACTGGCCCTGGGTGAAGGAATTCTTCTTCGACGACGACACCTTCAACATTCAGAAGGCACGCACTATCGAGCTGTGCTCCAAGCTGAAGCCGCTGAACATTACATGGTCGTGCACCT
>Ga0335082_10000995_pt1 | contig 30062 bp, 29 predicted proteins | sample Lox_Sample_41_FD_206718 | JGI IMG/M metagenome (GOLD analysis project Ga0335082, IMG submission 206718) | Soil microbial communities from Loxahatchee National Wildlife Refuge, Florida, United States - Lox_Sample_4.1 | ecosystem: Environmental > Terrestrial > Soil > Wetlands | place: USA... | reverse complement strand
GGCGTCGACGACGCTCGCGGAGCACGGCGTCGTGGACGTGCTTGTCAACAATGCCGGCCATTCGATCCGCCGCTCGATCGAGCATTCGTACGAGCGCTTCCACGATTTCGAGCGCGTGATGCAGCTGAACTACTTCGGCGCGCTGCGGCTGACCCTGCGGCTGCTGCCCTCGATGCAGCAGCGGCAGCGGGGCCACGTCGTCAATATTTCCTCGATCGGCGTGCTGACCAACGCGCCGCGCTTCTCGGCCTACGTCGCCTCGAAGGCGGCGATGGACGCCTTCGCGCGCTGCGCCGCGTCGGAGTTCGCCGACAGCGGCGTCGAATTCACCACGGTCAACATGCCGCTGGTGCGCACGGCGATGACGGCGCCGACCGAGCTGTACCGGCAGGTGCCGATGCTGGCGCCGGAGGAAGCCGCCGAGCTGGTCGCGCAGGCGATCATCCAGCGTCCGACGCGGGTGGCGACTCGGCTCGGCATATTTGCGCAGGTCGTGCATCTGGTTGCGCCGCGCATTTCGCAGCTGATCATGAACGCGGCGTACCGCGCCTTCCCGGAGTCCAGGCGCGCACAGGACAAGACCGCGGCGGCCTCCGGGCCGCCGTCCGCCGCCACGGCGGATCAGGCGGCCTTTGCGCAGCTCATGAAGGGCATCCACTTCTAGCCGCCGCTATTTCCGCAGCGACGCGGCGATGCACCCGCGGCTCGACCAGCAGCTGCAGGTGGCCCAGGCGCTCGAGTGTCAGTCGGCTCGCCCCCGGCAGCAACGCGTTGTCCTGCGGCGCGACGAGGCTGTCGTGCCAGGAAGAGATGCAGGTCGCCTGAACGGCAGGCATTGCCGCCTCGTCCGCCTGCAGCCGGGAAAGCCATGCGCTGCCGGGCGCCATCTCGCTGGCGCACAGGCCGGGCGCAAGGCGAGCGAGCCGGCTGCCGCGGTGGGGCGTGCCGATGGTCACGAGCCGCGCGACGCGGGGGTGACCGGCCATCCGCACGCGCCACGCGCGCGCCACCAGTCCGCCCATGCTGTGCGCAACGAGGATCACCTTCGACGTACCGCAAGTGCTGCACACTTCGTCCACGCGCCGCGCCAGCTGCTGTGCGAACAGATCGATGCCCGCGAGGGGTGGGCCGAGATTCACGCAGAACAGGTTGGGCGTCGCGCTGCCCCGCAGAGAGGCGATTTGCCGGTGCCAAACCCCGGCGTTGCAGTAGATGCCATGGACGAATAGCACCGGCGTCACGCCCGGCTCGACGTGCACGGGGTCGCGGGGTGCGAGCCAGCGCTGCAGCGCCTGACCGTAGAAGTATGTCCGCAGGAACGCGCCCGTTTCTCCCATGACCAGCCTCAGGAACTCCGCCGCGCCGAGCGGTACGCTCGCCGCCGCCCGCCAGCGCAGGGCGAGGGCGCACGCGACAGCCACCAGGCCGAAGGGCACGAGCAGGACAACGAACACCGCCGCGGCGAGTCCGGCGCCTGCCGGCACGCCGAAGACGAAATGCAGCGCAGCGGCGAGCGCCGCGACCAGCGCCAGCGCAGCAACCATCAGGAGCGTAACCAGGGCGGTGATCGTGGCGGGCCTCGGATGTACGGGTCGACTCTGCCCGCAATCGCGATGATGTACCATCGCGCGCGGCCCAGCGTTTCCCTTTGGTTTGCCTTCAGGTGCCGTGTGTACGGTAATATGGCCGAGTGAGGCTCCTCCTCGCCGCTGGTCTCGCCCTTGCGCTCCCACTGCACGCGCAGACTTACAAGTGGATCGACGAGAAGGGTGTGACGCATTACTCCTCCACCCCGCCCGCGGCAGCCGCCGAGGCCCACGTGATCGAAGAGCGGGTCTCGGTCTTGCCGACCGACCCGTCCCTGCAGACTGCGATCGCCGACATGCGCGCGCAGGCCGTGCGCCGCCAGGACTACGTCGAGCAGGAATACCTTCAGCGCCAGCGCCTTGCGGCGGAAAAGGAAATGCTGGCGATGACCATTCCCGAGTGCCCCTATCGGGCGGAATGCGACGACGGGTATGTTTCCTACGTTTATCCGGGTTACGCCTACGCCGGCTACCCGGTCCAATACGGCGGACCCCTGCGGCGGTCGCATGGCTACGGCCTGGGATTCCGCCCCGGATACCTTGCGGGTCCGATTCCAGTTGGCCGCGGCGCACCTCCCGGGGACGCGCGCGCTGGTCGCTTCTCGGGCGGCCGCCGGTAGCGGCTGGCCGCAGCTGCCCAACGATCAAGTCGACAGATTGCGCGAGGTCGCCGGCCGGTTGCCGCGCGAGGCGCCCGACTTCCAGCACTTGCTGGCCGATCTGAAGCGGTAGTGGGCCGCGTCCGACGATACCGCGCGGCCAACGGATCCCGACAATGAAGGTACCGCAGGCGGACGACTCGGATCTCGTCGATCGCATATCCGCGAGGCTGCTCGACGTGCTGATCCGGGCCGCGCTCATCGTTGCGATGGCGGCGCTCTGCTACCGGGTCTTCGCGCCCTTCCTGACACTGACGGTGTGGGCCGTAATCCTCGCGGTCACGCTGTATCCGCTGCAACAGTCGCTGGCGCGAAGATTGCGGAACAGGCAAGGCCTGGCGGCGGCGCTGCTGGTGATCCTCGGCATGCTCTTCATCGTGGCGCCGGCCGCGCTGCTGATGAATTCTCTGGGTGACTCGGTCAGCGCGTTCATCCATGGCGTGCAGGACAACACGCTGCGGATCGGCGCGCCGAAGGAGGGCGTCAAGGCATGGCCGATCATCGGCGAGCGAGTCTACGCGGCCTGGTCGATGGCGCACGACGACCTGCCGGCACTGGTGCAGGCCCTGCAGCCCAAGATCGGCGAGATCGCGCGGCACGCGCTGGGCTTCGTCGCGAGCATCGGCGGCGGGCTGCTGGTGTTCCTCGCCTCGTTCGTGATCGCGGGCGTCGTCATGGCATACGGTGCATCCGGCGCCCGGGCGAGCCGGTCGATCTTTGTGCGCGTGGCCGGTGCTCCGCGAGGCGAAGCACTGGCGGCGCTGTCGACTTCCACGATTCGCGCGGTCGCGGCGGGCGTCCTGGGGGTGGCGTTCGTCCAGTCGGCGATCATCGGCCTGGCGGCGCTGGCGGCCGGCATTCCCGGCGCCGGCCTCATCGCAGTCATCGCGCTCGTGCTCGGCATCGCGCAGGTGCCCAACCTCCTCGTGACCCTGCCGGCGATCGCCTATGTCTGGTCCGGCGGGGAACACGGTGTCGGCATGGCAACGCTGTACACGATCGTATTCGCGCTGGCCGGCATGCTCGACAACATCCTCAAGCCGCTGATGCTGGGTCGCGGCGTCGACTCGCCGATGCCGGTCATCTTCCTCGGCGCGATCGGCGGGCTCGCGAGCGCCGGCATTCTCGGCATGTTCGTCGGCGCCACGCTGCTGGCGCTGGGCTATCGGATCTTCATGGAATGGGCGATGGCGCGCGACGCGACGCCATCGCCGCCGAATGCCGTCACTCGGCCTCCCGAGACGCCGCAGTGAAGCCCTCCATCGACTGGCTCCTGCGACACCCGGCGTGAAGCAGGTGCTGGATCCCGCCGAGCGGGTGTCCGAAATCGTCTTCGGCGTGCTGATGGCGATGACCTTCCTCGGCGCGCTCAACGTCGCCGAAGCCGGCCGCCAGGAAGTACGCACCGCGATGATCGCCGCGCTCGGCTGCAACCTCGCCTGGGGCCTCGCCGACGCGGTGATGTACCTCGTCGGCATCCTGACCGAGCGCACGCGCGAGTACACGCGGGCGCGGCGAATGCACGAAGAGGCGGTGGCGCCGCGACTCGTGTTCCACGACTGCTGGGGCGCGCTCGGCGTGTTCCTGCTCGTCGCGCTTTCGACCTTCCCGCTCGTTGTGCCGTTCATGATCTTCGGCGAGCTTCACCGCGCGCTGATCGCTTCGCGGCTCGTGGCGCTCGCGCTGCTCTTCGGTGGCGGCTGGATGCTCGCGCGCTACGCGGGCGGCAGCCCGTGGCGCTGGGGATGCGGCCTCGCCGCGGTCGGCGCCGTGCTGCTCTCGGCGATCATGGCGCTCGGCGGGTAAGCGGGCGCCAGCCGGTCGAAGTAGAATCGATCGCCTCTCCGACCTCTCTGGAAAGGATTCCCCATGCAAGCGCCAAGACGCATCGCGAGTTCCTTTTGCCTGCTCGTTCTCGCGGGAACGGCGCTTCTTGCGGGCGGCTGCGCCACCGTCGAGCTCACGCAGGCCGGCGCGGGCGTGCGCCTCGCCGATCGGGGGGAGATCGCGAGCTGCGAGCCGCTCGGCAAGGTCACGGCCAGCGTGGAGGACAAGATCGCGTTCGTTCCACGCGATCCCGACGCGGTGGCGGACAACCTCAAGGTGTTGGCGCGCAACGCCGCGGCGGGAATGGGAGCCGACTCCATCGTGCCGGCCTCGAAGATCGAAGAGGGCAAGCAGGCGTTCGAGGCTTATCGCTGCCTGCGGAAGTGAAATCGCGGGAAAGGACGGGAGGCTTGCCGGCGCTCCCGATACTGTATATAAATACAGTCCTGGTCCGTCCCCATGGCAGCTTCCCGCCCGGCACTCGAAGCCGTCCTCCACCGTCACCCCGTCTGGCGCGGGGCGGGGGTGGCGCCGCTCGGCCGGGCGGTCCCGAGCGGCTATCCGGGCCTTGACCGCGAGTTGCCCGGAGGAGGGTGGTCCGCCGGCACGCTGACCGAGATCCTGTGCCCCAGCCAGGGCATCGGCGAGCTTCAGCTCCTGCTGCCCGCGCTCGCCGCCCTGTCGGGCGCGGCCGGCCGCATTGCCTGGCTGGCGCCGCCGCATCTGCCCTATCCGCCTGCACTGGCCGCAGCGGGGCTGCGCCTGGAGCTCCTGACCGTCGTCCGCGCCCACGGGCGGCGCGACACGCTGTGGGCAGCCGAGCAGGTGCTGCGCGCGGGCGCCTGCCGCGCGCTGCTGTTGTGGCTGCCGCGCGCCGGCTACGGCGAGTTGCGGCGGCTGGCGCTCGCCGCGGAAACGGGCACGGCCGTGACCGCGCTGTTCCGGCCGCTGGCTGCCGGGCGCGAACCTTCGCCCGCGCCGCTGCGCCTGGCGCTCGAGCCGGACGGCGGCCGGCTCGCGGTGCGCATTCTCAAGCGCCGTGGCGCGCCGCTCGCCGCCGCCCTGCGCATCCCGATTCCGAGGCCGGTCCATGCTGTGGGTCGCGCTCCACTTCCCTCATCTGCCCCTCGAGTCCCGGCTGCGCGGCTGTGCGCCGTCTGAGGCGGCCGAGCCCTGGGCGATCGCGGAGGACCATGCGGTCCTCGCCTGCAACGCCGCTGCCCGCGACGCCGGCATCAAGCCGGGCAGCGCGCTCGCGAGCGCCTGGGCCCTCGCGCCGGGATTGCGCGTGCTGCCCCGGGACGCGGCGGCCGAGGCCCGGGCGCTCGAAGCGATCGCCACCTGGGCAGGGCAGTTCACCGGCAAGGTGTCGCTGGAGCCTCCGCAGGCCGTGCTGCTGGAAGTGCAGGGAAGCCTGCGGCTGTTCGGCGGCGCCGCACGCCTCATGGCGCGCCTGCGCGGCGGCCTGATCGAGCTCGGCTTCGATGCTCTGCTGGCCAGCGGGCCGACCGCGCGGGCGGCGCTCTGGCTCGCCCGCGGGCGCGGCGAGACCCTCGCGGCGCTGCCGCTCGAGGCGCTCGAGGCGGATCCCGCGGTCCTCGATCTGTTGCGCCGGGTCGGCGTGCGCGCGCTCGGGGAGCTGATGCGATTGCCGCGAGCCGCCGTCGCGCTGCGCTTCGGCCAGCGCCTGCTCGACGAGCTGGATCGCGCGACCGGGGCGGCGCCCGAGCCGCGCCGATTCTTCGCGCCGCCCGAGCGCTTTCGCGCCCGGCTCGAGCTCCCGGCGCCGGCGGCGCAGGCCGAGCGCGTGCTCTTCGCCGCGCGGCGCCTGCTCGTGCAGCTCGAGGGCTTTCTCGCTGCGCGCCAGGCCGGCGTGCGCGGCTTCCGGCTCCGGCTCGAGCGGCGCGCCGCGCCGCCGGCGGAGATCCGGATCGGGTTCTCGTCGCCGCGCCGGGAAGCCGAGCACAGCCTGCGGCTGCTGCGCGAGCACCTCGGCGATACTGCGCTGGGCAGCCCGGCGGAGGCGATCGAGCTCGAGGCCGCCGTCCTCGAGCCGCAGGTCGCCGACGCGCCGGGCCTGTTCGGCGACCCCGGCGCAGACGCGGAGACCTGGGAGCGTCTCGCCGAGCGCCTCCAGGCGAGGCTCGGCGCGCAGGGCGTGCATGGCCTGGCCACGCAGGCCGATCACCGGCCGGAGCGCGCCTGGCGTGCCGCGGATCCGGGCGTGGCGGCCGAGGCGATCGCGTTGCCTCCCGGGCCGCGCCCGCTCTGGCTGCTCGAGCCGCCGCGCCGCCTGGGGGAGGGCGACTTCGTCCTGATTTCCGGGCCCGAGCGCATCGAGTCGGGATGGTGGGACGGCGACGACGTGGCGCGCGACTACTTCATCGCGCTGCGGGGAACGTCGCTGTCGTGGATCTTCCGCGCTGCCGAAGGCTGGTTCCTGCATGGGCTGTTTGCCTGAGTACGCCGAGCTGCACTGCCTGTCGAACTTCAGCTTCCTGCGCGGGGCCTCGCATCCCGGCGAGCTGGTGGAGCGCGCGGCGGCGCTCGGCTACGCGGCGCTCGCGCTGACCGACGAATGCTCGCTCGCCGGCGCGGCGCGGGCGCACGTCGCCGCCCGCGAGCACCGGCTCAAGCTCGTGCTGGGCGCGGAACTGCGGCTCGAGGACGGCACGAAGCTCGCGCTGTGGGCGCCCGACCGCCGCGCCTACGGCGCGCTCTCGCGGCTGATCACGATCGGGCGCCGGCGCGCGGCCAAGGGCAGCTACCGCCTCTCGCGCGCCGACGTCGAGGCGCAGGCCGCGAGCGGGCTGCTCGCGCTGCGCCTCGAGGGCGACGCGGCCTGGCTCGCGGAGCGCTTTCCGGGCCGCGCCTGGATCGCGGTCGAGCTGCACTGCGGCCCCGACGACCGCGCGCGCCTCGAGCGGCTGCGCGAGCTCTCGCGTGCGTGCGGATTGCCGCTCGTCGCCGCCGGCGACGTGCACATGCATCGGCGCTCCCGGCGGCCGCTGCAGGACGCGCTGACCGCGATCCGCCTCGGCCGGCCGGTCGGGCGCTGCGGGCAGGCGCTGCACCCGAACGGCGAGCGCCACCTGCGCTCGCGCGTGCGCCTGGCGCAGCTCTATCCGCCCGAGCTGCTCGCCGAGACGCCGCGTGTCGCCGAGCGCTGCGCGTTCTCGCTCGACGAGCTGCGCTACGAATATCCCGAGGAGCTGGTGCCGCCGGGCCACACGCCCGCGAGCTGGCTCGCGCAGCTCGCCGCCGAGGGCCTCGCCTGGCGCTTCCCGGCCGGCGTGCCGCAGAAGGTGCGCTCGCTGGTCGACTACGAGCTGCAGCTGATCGCCGAGCTCGGCTACGAGCCGTTCTTCCTCACCGTGCACGACGTCGTCCGCTTCGCGCGCTCGCGCGGCATCCTGTGCCAGGGCCGGGGCTCGGCCGCGAACTCGGCCGTGTGCTATGCGCTCGGCATCACGGAGGTCGACCCCGGGCGGCTGCAGACGCTGTTCGAGCGCTTCGTCTCGCGCGAGCGCGACGAGCCGCCCGACATCGACGTCGACTTCGAGCATCAGCGCCGCGAAGAGGTCATCCAGTACATCTACGGCAAGTACGGGCGCGAGCGCGCGGCGCTCGCCGCCACCGTGATCTGCTACCGCCCGCGCAGCGCGGTGCGCGATCTCGGCAAGGCGCTCGGCCTGCCCGCGGACCAGGTCGAGCGCGCGGCGCGCTCGCTCTCGTGGTGGGACGGCGGGCGGGTCCTGCCGGAGCGCCTCGCCGAAGCCGGGCTCGACCCCGTGGATCCGGCGCTGCGCCGGCTGGTGGTGCTCGCGGGCGAGTTGAGCGGCTTTCCGCGGCACCTGTCGCAGCACGTCGGCGGGTTCGTCATCTCGCGCGGGCCGCTCGCGGAGCTCGTGCCGATCGAGAACGCGGCGATGCCGGAGCGCACCGTCATCCAGTGGGACAAGGACGACCTCGAGGCGCTCGGGCTGCTGAAGGTCGACGTGCTGGCGCTCGGCATGCTGTCGGCGATCCGGCGCGCGCTCGACATGCTCGGCCTGCGCATGCAGGACGTGCCGGCGGAGGACCCGGCGGTCTACGCCATGATCCAGCAGGCCGACACCGTCGGTGTGTTCCAGATCGAGTCGCGCGCGCAGATGAGCATGCTGCCGCGGCTGCGGCCGGAGAGCTTCTACGACCTGGTTATCGAGGTCGCCATCGTGCGTCCGGGTCCGATCCAGGGCGGCATGGTGCATCCGTATTTGCGCCGGCGCCGCGGGCAGGAGCCGGTCGTGTACCCGAGCGAGGCGGTGCGCGGCGTGCTCGAGCGCACGCTCGGCGTGCCGATCTTCCAGGAGCAGGTGATGCAGCTTGCGGTGGTCGCCGCGGGCTTCACGCCGGGCGAGTCCGACCGGCTGCGCCGCTCGATGGCCGCCTGGAAGCGCAAGGGCGGGCTCGAGCCGTTCCGCGAGCGCCTCGTGCAGGGCATGCTCGAGCGCGGCTACCGGCAGGACTTCGCCGAGGGGCTGTACCGCCAGATCCTCGGCTTCGGCGAGTACGGCTTTCCCGAATCGCATTCCGCCAGCTTCGCGCTGCTGGTGTACGTCTCGGCCTGGCTCAAGCGCCACCATCCGGCGGAATTCTGCGCCGCGCTGCTCAACAGCCAGCCGATGGGCTTCTACGCGCCGGCGCAGCTGGTGCAGGATGCCCGACGCCACGGCGTCGAAGTGCGCCCGCCGGACGTCGGCACGAGCATGTGGGACTGCACGCTGGAGAACGGCGCGCTGCGGCTCGGTCTGCGGATGGTCGGCGGGCTGTCGCAGGCATCGGCCGAGCGCATCGCCGCCGCCCGCGGCGCGGGCAGATTCTCCTCGGTGGAGGCGCTGGCCCAGCGTGCCGGGCTCGACCGCCGGGATGTGAGATGCCTCGCAGCGGGCAGGGCGCTGGCGGCGCTGGCCGGTCATCGCCGTCAGGCGCACTGGGCGGCGGCGGGCGTGTCCCGCGCCGCGGGGCTTCTGCACGACGCGCGCCTGAACGAGCCGGTCCTGCGGTTGCCGGCGCCGCCCGAAGGGGAGGAAATCGTGGCGGACTACGCCAGCCTCGGCCTGAGCCTCGGGCGCCATCCGCTTGCCCTGCTGCGCCCGCGGCTCGAGCGCCTCGGACTGCTGCCGGCGTCGGCAGTGCAGTCACGGCCGCACGGCCGGCGGGCCGGCGCGGCCGGCCTCGTCACCTGCCGCCAGCGCCCCGACACCGCCAGCGGCGTCATCTTCGTGACCCTCGAGGACGAGACCGGCTGCGTCAACGTCGTGGTGTGGCGGGATCTCGTCGAGCGCCAGCGGCGCGAGCTGCTCGGCGCGCGCCTGCTCGCGGTGGAGGGCGCGATCGAGCGCGACGGCGAGGTCGTGCATCTGATCGCCCGCCGCCTGCACGACCACAGCGCGCTCCTCGGCGAGCTGCTGGCCCGCTCAAGAAACTTCCGCTGAAGTCGCTAACCCTCTGACCGGCTTTGACATTCGACGCCGGGCACCCTTCCCCAAGCCCGTATAATCGCCAGCCAAATGACCGAAACCGCGCTCACCGTCACCGTCGCCAAGGACCTGGCCGACCTCATCCCTGTCTTCTTCAAGAACCGCCAGAAGGAAGTCGACACGCTTCGAACGGCGCTGGCCGCGCAGGACTACGACCAGCTGCGGCATCTCGGGCACCGGATGAAGGGCGTCGGCAACTCCTACGGCTTCGCCCGCGTCTCGGAAATCGGCAAGCGCGTCGAGGACGGCGCGCGCGCCGCCGACCGCGGCGCGATCGATGCCTGCATCAGCGAGTACGCGGACTACCTGTCCAAGGTGCGGGTCATCTATGAGTGATGCCGCCGGCGCACGCGCGGCGCCCCCCGCCGGGGCGCCGTTCCGCGTGCTGGTGGTGGACGACGACCCCGACATGGTCGCGTTCCTCGCCCACATGCTCGAGCGCGAGGGCATGGCGGTCGACACCGAGTCGGACGGCGGCGCGGCCCTGGCGCGCGTGCGCGCGTCCCCGCCCGACCTCGTGCTGCTGGACGTGATGATGCCGGGCGCGAGCGGCTTCGAGATCTGCCGCGAGCTGAAGAGCGACGAGGGCACCGCGCTCATCCCGGTCGTGCTGGTGACCTCGCTCGAGGACTCCGAGAGTCGCGTGCGCGGCATCGAGGCCGGCGCCGACGACTTCCTGTCCAAGCCGGTCAAGCGCGAGGAGCTGGTCGCGCGCGTGAAGACGCTGCGGCGGCTGCACGAGACGCGCAAGGAGCTCGAGAGCCGGCGGCTGGCGGCCGAAGTTCAGCGCAAGGAAGCGATTCGCCGCGCGTTCTCGCGCTACATCTCGCCGCGGCTCGCCGAGCGCATCGCCGACGCCGGCGAGCAGGGCGACCCGTTCCAGGGCCGGGCGCAGCGCACCAGCCTGGTCGCGCTCTTCGCCGACCTGCGCGGCTTCACGCGCATGACCGAGCAGACCGAGGTGGGCTCGGTCGTCTCGATGCTGAACGAGTACTTCGGCGTGCTGACGGAGGCCGCCTACCAGCACGACGGCACGATCTTCAATATGGCCGGCGACAGCCTGCTCGTGGGATTCAACGTCCCGTTTCCGCAGTCCGACGCCGCCGAGCGCGCATGGCGCACCGCGCTCGAGATGGTGCGGCGGTTCGCGCCCATGTCCACGGCGTGGCGGCGCCGGCACGGACTCGACCTCGGCGTCGGCATCGGCATTTGCGCGGGCGAGGCGATCATCGGCAACGTGGGCTCCGAGCACTACGCGAGCTACACGATCATCGGCAATCCGGTGAACACCGCGGCGCGGCTGATGCAGATGGCGGCGGCCGGGGAGGTGTTGCTCTGCGGGCCGGTCTACGAGCGCATTCGCCACCTCGTGGGCGCGCATCGCGTGGACGGGCGCGGCGACGTCACGTTGCGCGGCCGCTCCGAGCCGATCCCCGTCTACGCGGTGCAGGTCGCCGAGGGCGTGGCGGCATGAGAGTCCTGATCATCGACGACGACCCGGACCTGCGCAACCTGCTCGTGCACTACATCCGCCAGCAGTGGCCGGCGGGCGACATCGACGAGTACGACCCGCTCGAGCGCGACATTCCGGATGCCAAGTTTCCGCTGTCGTCGTACGACGTGATCATCCTCGACTACATGCTCGGCCGCGGCGACGGCCTGCAGTGGCTGGGCGAGCTGAAGAAGCGGGGCGACTGCCCGCCGGTGATCTTCCTGACCGGCGCGGGCAACGAGATCATCGCGGTGCGGGCGATGAAGGCCGGCGCAGACGAGTACCAGCGCAAGCAGGAGCTCAGCAAGGAGCGCCTGATCACCGCGATCCGCGACGTCGCGCACGACAAGATCGAGAAGACGGTGCCGCCCGAGATCGCGGCGCGCATGGAAGGCCATGTGCTCGGCGCGCGCGTCAAGATCCCGGGCATCAAGGTGCTGCGGCTGATCGGCGAAGGCGGCATGTCGCGCGTGTACCTCGCGTCGCGCGAGTCCGACGACGAGCCGCTGGTGGTCAAGATCCTGCGCAGCGAGATCACCGAGGACAAGCGCTCGCTCGCGCGCTTCATCGAGGAGTACAACCTGGTCGAGCGCATCCGCAGCCGGCACGTGGCGCGCATCCACGGCCACGGGGTGTCCGAGGGCAACGCCTACCTGGTCATGGAGTTCTTCGACGGCGGCGATCTCAACAAGCGCCTCGGCAACAAGGCCATGCCGCCGGAGGAGGCGCTGCGCATCTTCCGCGAGCTGATGTTCGCGCTCGGCGACATCCACGAGCAGGGAATCCTGCACCGCGACCTCAAGCCGCAGAACCTGATGTTCCGCTCGGACGGCAGTCTGGCGATCGTGGACTTCGGCATCGCCAAGCACATCGACTCGATCGACCAGACCAACAAGGGCGAGATCCTGGGCACGCCGCGCTACATGAGCCCGGAGCAGGTGCAGGGGCGCGCGCTCGACCTGCGCACCGACATCTACAGCGCGGGCGTGCTGCTCTACCAGATGATGCTCGGCACGCACCTGTTCGACGGCGAGACCGCGGTCGAGGTCGCGCTGCATCACCTGAACACGCCGCCGCCGGCGCTGCCCGAGCGGCTGCAGCGCTACCAGAGGCTGTTCGACAAGCTGCTGGAGAAGGACCGCGACGCGCGCTTCCGCAACGCCGACGAGGTGATCGGCTACCTCTCGCGCAAGTTCTACCAGGGCAACTAGGGCAGGCTCTTCCAGATCGCCTGCAGCTGTCCGGGCAGATCCTTGGGCGAGAAGGGCTTCGAGATCGTGCCGGCGGCGCCGAGCGCGCGCAGCTCGTCGAGCTCCTTCTGCGAGGCCTTGGCGGTGATGAACACCACGGGCAGGTCGCAAATCACCGGGATCTCCTTCATTTTCCGGTACAGCGTGGGGCCGTCCATGCCCGGCATCATCCAGTCGAGCATGACCAGCTCGGGCTTGAACGCATGCATGACATCGACCGCTACGTGCGGATCGCCGACGACCGCGACCGTCATCTTGCCGACGCGCTCGAGCGACATGCGCACGATCTTCTGGATGTCCTCGTCGTCCTCGACGTAGCAGACGCGTTGCAGCGGGTGCGCGGGCATCGGGCTCCTCGATCGGCTCAGGCCGCCTGCTTTGGCAGGTCAAAATAGAATACCGTGCCGCCGCCTTCGCGGTCCGCGAACGCGATGTGTCCGTCCATCAGCTCGAGCAGGCGCTTGCAGATCGCGAGCCCGAGGCCGGTGCCGCCCTTCTGCCGGGTGAGGCTCGAGTCGGCCTGCGCGAAGCGGCCGAAGATCCGGGCGCGGAAGTTCTCGGGAATGCCCGGGCCGCGGTCCAGCACCGACACGCGCACGCGCTCGCCGAGATCCTCCATCGCCACCTCGACGGCCCCGCCCCCCGGCGAGAACTTCGCGGCGTTGGACAGCAGGTTCGTCATCACCTGCAGCAGGCGCTTGCGGTCCGCGCTGACCCGCGTCGACAGCAGCGCGCCGCGCTTCTCGAGGCGCACGTGGAAGCGCTCGGCGAAGCCCTCGTTCAGCACCAGGGCCTCGTCGACCAGCTCGTCCAGCGCGATGACTTCGGGCACCATGGTGAGGTTTCCCGACTCGATCTTCTCGATATCGAGGATGTCGTTGATCAGGTCGAGCAGCCGCTGCCCGTTGCGCTCGGCCACGCCGGTCAGCTCGGCGACCTCCTTGTCGACGTCGCCGAGCACGCCCGAGTTGATCAGTTGCAGCGATCCGATGATCGAGGTCAGCGGCGTGCGCAGCTCGTGGCTCAGCGTCGACGTGAACTCCTTCTTCAGCTTCTCGGCCTCCATCTGCCGCGTGATGTCCTGGCCCTGGGCGATCACGCCCACCACCGCGCCGTCGGGATTGACCAGCGGCGTGACGTTCCACTCGCAGACCAGCTCGATGCCGTCGCGACGGGGGTTGCGGATCCGCAGGTGGGCCAGCGGCGTGCGCGACGCCATCAACTGGCGCCACTGCTCGTCGAACTCGGCGTGGTACTCGGGCCGCACGAGGATCTTCACCGACGCATTGCGGTCCGCGAGCTCCTGCGACGACCAGCCGAACAGGTTCTCCGCCGTGTGGTTGATGCGCTGGACGTGGCCCCCGGCGTCGAGCTCGAGCACCGCGATCGGGGCGCGCTCGGCGAACAGCGCCAGCTTGCGCCCCGAGGCCTCGACCTGGCGGCGAGCCTCCTCGAGCTCGACCAGCTGCTGCTCGAGGCGCTTGTTGAGCGCGGTGTAGTCCTCGGTCAGCCGGCCGTAGGCGTGGCGCAGGCGGTAGCCGGAGAAGAAGACCTGGTTCAGCCGGTAGGCGATCCCCACGTTGACGAAATAGAACAGGGGCACCAGCAGCGCGATCTCGGCGAACAGCCGGTTGCCGAAGTTCGCCAGCACGTAGGTGAACGGCATCACGATCGCGCCCGAGTACATCGCGAACATCGGCCAGGACGCGGCGTACGTCGGGATGCCCGCCGAGGCGATGCCCGCCAGCAGGAACGCGAGGAACACCTGCTGCTCGTCGGTGTGGGACGGAAAGAACACCGCGCCGGCGAAGCCCCAGTTCGCGCCGTTGGCGAGCGCGCTGATCGCCAGCCAGCGCAGCCACTGCCGCGCCTCGGCGAGCTTGTTGGTGGCGGCGCGGTAGCCGAGGTACAGGGCGGCGCGGGCGGCGGTGACCAGCAGCACCAGGCCCCACCAGAACAGCACCAGGTCCCGGGTGCGGGTGTCCCAGAGCTCGTAGGTCGCGATCGCGCCGATGACCAGCGTGACCAGGATGCCGATCGGCATCTGGCTGTAGAGCTGCTCGACGCGATCGGCGAGGACGCGCTGCGGGTCGGCGCGACTGCCCGCATCGGCGGCGCGCGAGGCGACATCCTGCGGCGCGGGCGCCAGTACGTCGGGCGCGGTGCTACGCGAATTCATTATCGGGGGCGGAGATCCACCCCCATTATAGCGAGAGGCTAGAGGCTCCTGCCGTTGCGGATCACGCCGACGGCGACGCCCTCGATCGTGAGCGGATCGCGGCGCAGGTCGACCTCGATCGGGGAGTAATCGGCGTTTTCCGGCAGCAGCTGGACGCTGTGACCGCGGCGGCGGTAGCGCTTGACCGTGACTTCGTCGGCGAGCCGCGCGACCACGACCTGCCCGCTGCGCGCCTCGGGCGTGCGGTGCACGGCGAGCAGGTCGCCTTCCAGGATTCCCGCGTCGCGCATCGACATGCCGCGCACGCGCAGCAGGTAGTCGGCGCGCGGCGTGAACAGGTTCGGGTCCACCTGGAACCGGCCCTGCAGGTGCTGCTCGGCCAGGATCGGGCTGCCCGCGGCGACGCGGCCGACGACGGGCAGCTCCATCAGCCGGCCGCCGCGCGCACCGGGGCGGTCCTTCACGCGCAGGCCGCGCGAGGCGCCCTGCAGGATCTCGAGCGCGCCCTTCTTCTCCAGCGCGCGCAGGTGCTGCTCGGCGGCGTTGACCGAGCGGTAGCCCATCTTCTCGGCGATCTCGGCGCGCGTCGGCGGGAAGCCCGAGGACTCCGTGAGCTCGCGCACGAGCTTCAGGATCTGGCTCTGTCGGTCGGTCAGGGGCTCGGCGTTCGGCATCGGCGGCTCCTCGCGGGCGCGCCCCGAAGGGGGCGCTACGGTGACTGCGTCCTACTGTGAGTGCATCCAGTGGTGGAAGTATATCCAGTACCGCGATCCGCGCAAGTAGAATGGCCCATGGCCGGCATCCTGGTGCACGGCGGGGCGGGGTTGTGGCACCGCGAGGACGAGGCGCTCGCGGTCGCGGGGGTCGCGCGCGCGGCGGCGGTCGCCTGGCGCACGCTCGCGGCAGGGGGCGCCGCGCTCGACGCGGTCATCGAGGCCGTCTGCGCGCTCGAGGACGACCCGGTGTTCAACGCCGGCACCGGCTCGGTGCTGAACGCGGAGGGCGAGGTCGAGATGGATGCGAGCGTCATGTCGGGCGACAGCCTCGCCGCCGGTGGCGTGGCGGGCCTGCGCCGCGTGCGCAATCCGGTGCAGGTCGCGCGTCGCGTGATGGAGGCGACCGACTGCGTGCTGCTCGCGGGGCCGGCCGCGACCGCGTTCGCGCGCGAGCAGGGCTTCGCCGACTACGACCCCGGGCTGCCGCGGCCCTCGCGCCGCGGCGAGGGCGGCGGCACGGTCGGCGCGGTCGCGCTCGACGCCGCCGGGCGCCTCGCGGCCGCGACATCGACGGGCGGCCGCGGCGGCAAGCGCGCCGGCCGCGTCGGCGACTCGCCGATCCCGGGAGCGGGGAACTACGCCGACGCGCACGCGGCGGTATCCGCGACGGGCTGGGGCGAGTACATGCTGCGCTACGCCACGGCGAAGGACGTCGCGTGCCGCGTCGCGAGCGGCGCGGACCCGCAGCGCGCGCTGCAGGACGCGCTCGACGACATGGCGCGCCGGTTCGGCGAGCCGATCGGCGCCATCGCGCTCGACGCGCGCGGCGCGCTGGGCGTCGTTCACGGCACGCCGGCGATGCCGCACGCGTGGCGGCGCAGCGGCGAACCGGCGGTCACGGCGCGATTTTCGGCCGGTAGAATCGGCGCATGATCATCCGGTCGCTGCTGGACACCGATCTCTACAAGTTCACGATGATGCAGGTCGTGCTGCATCATTTTCCGGGCGCGCAGGTCGAGTACCGCTTCACGTGCCGCTCGCCCGGCATCGACCTCGCCTCGCACCTCGCGGCGATCGAGGCCGAGGTCGCCGACCTCGCGCAGCTGCGCTTTCGCGAGGACGAGCTCGCCTACCTGCGCGGGCTGCGCTTCATGAAGTCGGATTTCGTCGACTTCCTGGCGCTGTTCCACTTCAACCCGAAGTACATCCGGATCGGCCGCGGCGAGCGGCCCGGCGAGATCGAGATCGTGATCCGCGGGCCGTGGCTGCACACGACGCTGTTCGAGATCCCGGTGCTCGCGGTCGTCTCCGAGGTCTACTTCCGGCGCACGCAGCCGGGCGCGGACCTCGCCGAAGGACGGCGCCGCCTGCGCGCGAAGATCGGCATGCTGAACGGGGTGGAGCCGGCGCTCGACTTCAAGATCTCGGACTTCGGCACGCGCCGCCGGTTCTCGCTCGCCTGGCACGAGGAGATCGTGCGCACGCTCAAGGTCGAGGGCGGCGACCGCTTCGCGGGCACCTCGAACGTCCTGCTTGCCAAGCAGAACGGCGTCACGCCGCTCGGCACGCTCGGCCACGAGTACATGCAGGCCTGCCAGGCGCTGGGCCCGCGGCTGCGCGACGCGCAGGTCTTCGCCATGGACACCTGGGCCAAGGAGTACCGCGGCGACCTCGGCATCGCGCTGTCGGACACCTACGGCATGGAGGCGTTCCTGCGCGACTTTGACATGTACTTCTGCAAGCTGTTCGACGGCGCGCGGCACGATTCCGGCGACCCGTTCGAATGGGGCGAGAAGATGATCGCGCACTACCAGCGCAACCGCGTCGATCCGCGCACGAAGACGCTGATCTTCTCCGACCAGCTCTCGTTCCCGCTCGCGATCGAGATCTCGCGCCGCTTCCACGGCCGCGCGCGCACGGCGTTCGGCATCGGCACCAACCTCACCAACGACGTCGGGTTCGAGCCGATCAACATCGTGCTCAAGATGGTCGAGTGCAACGGCCAGCCCGTCGCCAAGGTGTCCGACGCGCCGGGCAAGGTCGTCAGCCGCGACGTCCGCTACCTGGCCTACCTGCGCCAGGTCTACGGCCTGGAGCCGGCGCAGCATTGAAGGCGCAGGAGCGCACCGCGGTCGCCGTCCTGGCGACGGTGTTCGTCTTCAACCTGCTCGGCCGCGGCAGCGGCGACACCTACGCGGTCTTCCTGCTGCCGCTGCAGCACGAGTTCGGCTGGGCGCGCTCGCAGCTGACCAGCGTGTACTCCATGTACCTGCTGGTAGGCGCGTTCATCGCCCCGCTCGCGGGGACGCTGTTCGACCGGTTCGGCCCGCGCGCGACCTACAGCACGGGGCTGCTCTGCCTGTCGGCCGCGTTCTTGCTCGCGTCGTCGCTCGGCAACCTGTGGGAGTTCTACCTCTTCATCGGCGTGACGATCGGCGTCGGCGTCGGGCTGGTCGGCATGGTTCCGGCGTCGGCGCTGCTCACGCGCTGGTACCGCGCGCGCCTGTCGACCGCGATCGGCATCGCGTTCGCGGCCACCGGCACCGGAGCGCTCGTGTTCGTGCCCGTCGCGCAGGCGCTGATCGACCATATCGGATGGCGGGACACCTACCGGACGCTCGCCGCGCTGGTGTTCCTCGCGGTGCCCGTCGCGCTGTTCGCGGTGCCCTGGCGCACCTACGTCGCGGGCTGGCAGGACAGCGTGAGCGGGCAGCGCGAGCGCGCCGCGGCGCCCGGCTGGACGGTGCGCGAGGCGCTGCGCACGCGCATGTTCTGGTCGCTGTCGCAGGTGTTCTTCTTCACCGCGACCGCGATGTTCGCCGTTCTGGTGCAGGCGGTGGCGTATTTCATCGACCTCGGGTTCTCGCCGCTCGCCGCGGCGACGGCCTACGGCGTCGTCGGCATGCTGTCGGTGGTCTCGGTGTCCTCCAGCGGCCTCGCCGCCGAGCGCTTCGGCTTCCGCAACACCGTGAGCGCGAGCTTCGCCGGGACCGGCACCGGCGTCGCGCTGCTGATCGCGCTCTCGTACGTGCGCTCGGGCCTGCTGCTGGCGGTGTTCGTGGCGGTGTTCGGCCTGTGCATGGGCGTGCGCGGGCCGATCATCTCCGCGATCGCGACGCGCAAGTTCACCGGGCCCAAGGTGGCGAGCATCTACGGGCTGATCTTTTCCGCCAATGCCGTGGGCGCCGCCTTCGGCTCGCTGATGGGCGGCGTGCTGCACGACCTGACCGGCGGCTACCGCGCCGGCTTCGCGCTGTCGCTGGTCAGCGTGGCGCTCGCGGTCGCGCCGTTCTGGCTGGTGAAGGAGCTCAGGAACTTCCGCTAGCGAGCGCGCGCAGGCGCTCGGCGCGCTCGCGCAGCGTCAGGCCGCGCAGGTCGGCCGCGCCGCGCTCGGTAACGATCACGCCGGCCTCGCTGCGCGGCGTCGCGACCGGGCCCTGCAGCGTCTCCACGATGCGTCCGGCCGGGATCAGCATCAGCGAGACGCCGCCCGGCGAGTGGTTCGCCGCGCGGACGAAGTCGAGCGCGCCGCCGACCGCGCCCAGGTAACTGCCGCGGGCGACCTCGGCGTTCACCTGGCCGGTGAGGTCCACTTCGACGGCGGAGTTGATCGCGACGAAGCGCTCGAGGCGGCCGAGGACGCGCGGGTCGTGCGTGTATTCGGACGAGCGCAGGCGCAGCGCCGGATTCTCGCGCGCGTGCTCGAACAGGCGCCGCGTGCCCATCAGGTTGCCGCCGTCGGCCTCGAGCATCGCGCCGCAATCCATCAGGCCGACGACGCCGTCGCCGACCGAGCCCGAGTGCAGGCGCAGGTTACGGCGATCGCCGAGCTGGCGCAGGACCGCGTCGGGCAGCGCGCCGAGCCCGGTCTCGATCACCGCGCCGTCGGGAATGAATGCGAGCGCGTTGCGCGCAATCGCCTGCTCCAGCGCGCCGGGCTCGCCGTACGGCAGCGCGACCGGCTCGCGCGAGGTCTCGACCACGGCGGCGAGGTCGCCGCGCATGAGCCGGCGCTCGCTGTGGGTCCAGGGCACGCGATCATTGACCTCCGCGACGATCGCGCGGCACGTCTGGAGCGCCGGCACGAGGTACTCGGCGGCGAGGCCGAGGCTGTACTCGCCCTTGGCATTGGGCGGGCTGAGCTGCAGCAGCACGACGTCGGCGCGGATGCGCCGCTCGCGGATCAGCGCGCCGAGGCGCGAGTACGGGTGCGGATGGATGTCGAGCAGGCCCGCATCGGCCAGACGCCGGTTGTGGCCCGATCCGCAATAGGCCTGCAGGCGTAGATGGTCCGCGTGCTCGGGCCGCACCGTGCCCGACCAGTTGACGCCCATGAACAGCGTCGCACCGGGGAAGCGCTCGCGCTGCCCGACGAGGAGCTCGACCAGCGTCTGCGGCTCGGCGCAGGCCTGCCCGAAGAGCACGCCGTCTCCGGGGCGAATCCAGCGCGCGAGATCCATGGCGGCGATGCTAACATCGCACACGGGCCCACACGGAGGACGCAATGCTCGACGATCAAGCGCTCGATCTCATCTTCCGCGACGCTCATACGCCGCAGGGTTTCCTCGACACGCCCGTGACGGATGAGAAGCTTCGCCAGGTGTACGAAGTCATGAAGTTCGGCCCCACGACGCAGAACTCGCAGCCGATGCGCATCGTGTTCGTGCGCTCGAAGGCCGCGAAGGAGAAGCTGGCGCCGGCGTTGAGCCCCGGGAACCTCGACAAGACGATGAAGACGCCGGTCACGGCGATCATCGCCTACGACTCGCGCTTCTACGAGAATCTGCCGAAGACCTTTCCGAACAACCCCAAGGCGCGGGACAACTACGTGGGCGAGGACAAGAGGCCCATGGTCGACCGCGTGGCGCTGCGCAACGGCTCGCTGCAGGGCGCGTACTTCATCGTCGCGGCGCGCGCGCTCGGCCTGGACTGCGGGCCGATGTCGGGATTCGACAATGCCAAGGTGGATTCCGCGTTCTTTCCCGACGGACGCTGGAAGTCGAATTTCCTGATCAACCTCGGGCAGGCCGATCCGGCCAAGGTGTTTCCGCGCAATCCGCGGCTTTCCTTCGACGAGGCCTGCCGGATCGAGTAGGCTGGGCCGCAGGCCCGCCGATCGTCACACGCGAATCGTTCCGTCGACGCAAGTCACGGCTTCGCCGCCGATCTCGATCGAATCGCCGCGCACGCGCACCGCGACGCGCCCGTCGCGCCCCACCTGCATGCCCTGGCGCGCGGTGTAGTCCGGGCCGAACTCCTTCAGCAGCCCGGTCTCGCGCAGGAAGGCGGCGACCGACACGTTGCCGCTGCCGCACACCGGGTCTTCCGGGACGCCGTGCGCGGGCGCGAACGACCGCACGTGCAGGGGCGCGCGCGGATTCCCGGTGCGGCCGAACACGGTGACGCCGGTCGCGCGCAGGGAGTCGCTGAGCTCCGCGATCGCCGGCAGGTCGGGCGCGAGCGCATCGACGTCCGCGGCGGCGCCGAGGTCGACCACGACCCAAACGGCCCCCACGTCCACGCGCAGCGCCCGCGCGGCGCCGAACAGCGGCACGGCCGCGGGCGAGAGGTTCGCCGCCGGCGCGCGCACGAAGATCCGGCGCCGGCCGCCCTCGGCCTCGACGCGCAGCGCGAGCAGCCCCGCTCCGCATTCCTGGGTGAGCGCGCCGTCCCTCGGTGCGACGCGCCCCGCCTCCAGGACGGCGTGCGCGCTGCCCACCGTCGGATGGCCGGCGAACGGGAGCTCCTGGCGCGGCGTGAAGATGCGCAGGCGGTAGTCCGCATCCGGCCGCGTCGGCGCCAGCACGAACGTGGTCTCGGACAGGTTGGTCCATGCCGCGATCCGCTGCATCTGCGCCTCGGGCAGCGCGTCGGCGCCGATCACGACGGCCACCGGGTTGCCCTGGAACGGCGCGGCGGTGAACACGTCCACCTGCTTGAAAGGGAGAACCGTCATCCGAGGCCTGCAATTTCGGCTCTCGCCGACCGCCTGTCCAGAGGCAGTTGCGCGAGCCAATCCGGCGCGCACTGTTCGAATCCGCCGGGCTACCGGATCAGTGCCTGGTCGTCGTAGGAGCCCGGATCCTCGATTGGCTCGAGGTGGGTGAGCACGGCGCTTCCGGGCAGCGCACGGCGGATCTGCTCCTCGATTTCGTCGGCGATCCGGTGGCCTTCGCGCACCGTCATGACGCCGGGAACGAGCAGGTGCATTTCGACCATGCGCAGGCGCCCCGCGCGGCGCGTGCGCAGCGCGTGGTAGTCCAGCCCGCGGTCGCGATACGGCTTGAGGATGCCGTGAATGCGATCCAGGTCGGTGTCCGGCAGGGAGCGGTCCAGCAGGCCGAGCAGCGAGCGGCGCAGGATCCGCCCGCCGGTCCAGACGATGTGCAGGGCCACCGCGATCGCGACCAGCGGATCGAGCACGAGCCAGCCCGTGAGGACCGTCGCGCCGACGCCGACGACGACGCCGATCGAGGTCCAGACGTCGGTCAGCAGGTGGTGGCCGTCGGCCTCGAGCGCGATCGACTCGTGACGCCGCCCGGCCCGGAGCAGGACGAGCGCCACGCCCAGATTGATGGCCGCCGCGACCAGCGACACGAAGATGCCGACGTCGATCGCCGCGATCGGCTTTGGCGACACCAGCCTGGGGAGGGCCGTGGCGACGATCGCCATGGCCGCGAGCAGGATCAGCGCGCCTTCGACCGCGGAGGAAAAATACTCCGCCTTCGTATATCCGAACGGGTGCGCGTCATCGGGCTCGCGCGCCGAGATCGTCAGCGTCACCACCGCGATGGCGGCGGCGCCCAGGTTGACGAGCGATTCCAGGGCGTCCGACAGCAGCCCGAGGGAACCCGTCAGCCAGGCGGCGTAGCCCTTGAGCGCCATGGTCAGCAGGGCCGCGCCGACCGAAAGCCACGCGAAGCGAGTCAGGCTGGGCATGACCAAAAGAGTAGCAGGGGATTTGCGTCCGGCCGCCGTTGGATCTAGCATGGCGTCCAGGGGTCCACGCGTGAGGCCTAGTCCATGACAAACAAGGCGTTAGCGATAGCTCTTCTCGCAGTACTTGGAGTCGTTCCCGCGGCGACGCTGTGCGCGCAGTCGGAACCGTCCAAGGCGCCCGCGATGAAGCTCGAGCAGGGCAAGGCGTCCGAGCACAAGCCCGACGCGAAGCCGATGAAGACCGCATCGGCGGGCTCGGCGAAGCACCCGATGCACATCAACGACGACGCACGGTACTGCCTTGACTTGCCGACTACGGCCGAGATCATTAAGTGCGCCGAGCCGTTCCGCTACTGACGCGGGGACCTCAGTAGGCCCGGTATCGGATCAGCCCGCGGGGTGTGGGGCGCGGTTCGTCGCCGAGCTCGTGCAGCGCGACCCAAGCCGGATTTCCCTTGGCGTCGTAGAAACGCCGCGACTGCAGGGCGCCTGCCGGCGGTGCTGCATCGGCACCCCGTAGATCGAGCAGCAACGCGCGCGCGTCCGCACGCGGCCCGGCGTCGCCCGGCGAGCGCTGCTCGCAGGCCCAGCGCCGGAAGACGACGCACTTCCCCAGGCACCTGCGCGACCATGGGGTGGGCGCGTTGAGCCGCGCGAGGTAGGCGGGCGAATCGAGCACCGCGGCGCAATCGAGCTCGTACGTGGCGAGGTAGCGCCCCGCGCCGGGCGGCCCGTCGCCCACCCATCGCCTGGCGGAGCGGAATCCGGGGATCGCGAGCCGCTCGGGCAGGTGCTCCTCGTCGTACCACGCGTTGAATTCCTCCTCCATCCCCGGCGGGGGCTCGGTCACGGTGAGCAGCAGTCCTCGGTTCATGTCGGCGTCACTCCGTCACTCCGATGCGTATTGTGACCGGACGCTGTCGAAGCCGCCGCTCGCCACCACGCGGCCGCGCTGGAGCAGGCACGCGCGATCGGCGATCCTGCCGGCGAACGCCGGCCCCTGCTCGGACAGCACGATCGCGAGGCCCTCGTCCCGAAGCTCGCGCAGCGTGGCGACCAGCCGGGAGGCGACGACCGGCGCCAGGCCTTCCGCAGGCTCGTCGAGCAGGAGCACGCGCGGATTGCCCATCAGCGCGCGCGACAGCGCGAGCATCTGCTGCTCGCCGCCGGAGAGGCGGCCGCCGAGCCGGTCCTGCAGCGGCGCGAGTTCCGGAAATAGTCGCAGGATGCGCTCGATCGTCCAGGCGACCGCGCCCGGTCTCGCGGGACGCCGTGCAAGCTCGAGGTTTTCACGGACGGTCAGGTCCGTGAAGATGCGCCGCTCCTCCGGCACGTAGGCGAGGCCCTGCCGCGCGATGCGATGGGTCGGGAGCGCGTCGATGCGCACGCCGCCCAGCGTCGCCTCGAGCCGCCGGTCCGGGATCAGGCCGACGAGGCTCTTCAGCGCCGTCGACTTGCCCGCGCCGTTGCGCCCGAGTAGCGCGAGCACCTCGCCGCCCGCCACGGCGAAGGCGACGTCGAAGAGCACGCGCGCGCGCCCGTAACCGGCGTTCAGCCCGCGCACGTCAAGCATCGGCGTCGCCGAGGTACAGCGCGCGCACGCGCGGGTCGCCCCGGATCGCGGCGGGCGGACCCTCGGCGATCGCCTCGCCGGCTGCCAGCACGAGGATGCGGTCCGCGTGGCCGAACACGACGTCCATGTCGTGCTCGGTGAACAGCAGCGCGACCCCGTCCTCGCGGGCGAGGCGCGTCACCAGCCGCATCAGCTCGCCGCGCTCGCCGAGGGCCATGCCGGCCGTGGGCTCGTCCATGAGCAGCAGCCGCGGGCGATTCGCGAGCGCGAGGGCGAGATCGACGCGCTTCAGGTCGCCGTAGGCGAGCTCGCTGCACGCGCGTCCGGCGAGCGACGTGATGCCGGCGCGCGCGAGCAGGGCGTCCGCAGCGCCGGCCTGCGCGCGCAAGGCGGACGGACGCAACGAACGGAGGCGCCGGCCCGACGACAGCAGCGCGACCTGCACGTTCTCCCGTACCGTCATCGACGCGAAGGTCGTCGCCACCTGGAACGTGCGGCCGACGCCCAGGTGCCAGAGCCGGTGCGGTGCAATTCCCGTCACCGGCCGGCCCAGCAGCGCGACCGTGCCGCAATCCGGTTTCTGCTGGCCGCCGAGAATGTCGAAGCAGGTCGTCTTGCCTGCGCCGTTGGGGCCGATCATCGCGACGACCTCGCCGGCGGCGACCTCGAAGCTCAGGCTGCGCAGCGCTCGCACGCCGCCGTAGGACTTGCCGATACCGCGGACGGAGAGCACGTTCATTCGGGCGCGCCGCGCCGCCCGAGCGACGCGAGGCCGCGGGGGAAGGCGAGGACCAGCAGCAGGATCGCCGCGCCGAGCGCCGCGCGCCAGTATTCGAAATTGCGCGACGCGGCATCCTGCAGCCAAGTGAACAGCGCCGCGCCCCACACCGGGCCCGTGAGCGTGTGCAGGCCGCCCAGCAGGACCATGACGAGCCCGTCGACCGAGCGGGGCACCGCCAGCGCTTCCGGCGATACCGAACCCTTGGAAAACACGTACAGCGCGCCGGCAAGGCCTGCCAGCAGGCCTGCGAATACGAAGGCGAGCCATTGCTGCGCGCGCACGGGAATGCCGATCGCCTCGGCGCGACGCGGCGCGTCGCGCGCCGCGCGCAGCGCGTAGCCCGCCGGCGAAAAGTGCACGATCCAGGCGCCCGCGATCGCGGTCGCGACGAGCGCCAGCGTGAAGTAGTAGTACGCCACCCGCCCGGAGAGGAACTCGGCGGGCCACACGCCGAACAACCCGTTGGAGCCGCCGGTGATCGAGCCGGCCTGGTACACGAGCGACCACGCGATCTGCGCGAACGCGAGCGTCAGCATGGCGAAGTAGACGCCCGACAGCCGCACGCAAAGTGCCCCGAAGACCGCCGCGGCGGCGGCGGCGGCAAGCGCACCGCCGATCAACGCCAGGCCCATGGGCGCGCCGGCCTTGAGAAGCAGAGCGCCGGCCGCGTAGGCGCCGATGCCGAAGTAGGCCGCATGGCCGAACGACAGCAGGCCGCCGGGCCCGACGAGCACGTGCAGGCTGACCGCGAACAGCGCGAAGGCGAGGATGTCGACGAGCAGGACCAGCGGATAGCCCGTGCTGAACGCCGGAAGCACGACGAGCGCAATCGCGATCGCCGCAAGCGCCGCACGCAGGGCGGCGCCTGGCGCGGGCATCGGCGGCGCGCCGCCGTCGGCAGGCGGCCCGGCGGGCGCCGGTCGACCGAGCAGGCCCCAGGGCCGCGCGATCAGCACCGCCGCCATCGCGACGAACTCGACGGCGAGCTCGAGCCCGGCGAGGCCGAACGCGACGCAAAAGCTCTTCAGTTCCGCGATGAGCAGGGCCGCGAGGAACGCGCCCGGAATGGACCCGAGGCCTCCGACGACGACGACGACGAAGGCGTCCGCGACCGTTGGAATGTCGAGCGCGAGGCTGGCGGGCTCGCGCGGCACCTGCAGCGCGCCGCCGAAGCCCGCGAGGACGGCGCCGGCCACGAACACCGACGTGAACAGTAGGCGCGAGTCGACACCAAGCACCGCGGCCATGTCGCGGTCCTGCGCCGCAGCGCGCACCTGCACGCCCCAGCGCGTCCGGTGCAGAACGAGCCACAGCGCGGCCAGCATCGCGGGGCCGACCGCGATCAGAAACAGGTCGTACGTCGGGACGCGTCCGCCGGCCAGGGCCAGCGCGCCGTCCAGCCCCGGAGCGCGCGGCCCCAGCAGGTCGGCGGGGCCCCACGCCCAGAGCGCTGCGTCGCGCACGATCAGGACCACGCCGAACGTGGCGAGCAGCTGCAGGAGCTCGGGCGCCGCGTAGAGGCGCCGCAGCACGAGGACCTCGATCGCGAGGCCGACGCCGCCGACGACAAGGGCTGCGACCGGCAGGCTCGCCCAGAATCCGAGGCGAGGCGCGAGCGCGATCGCGGCGTAGGTGCCCAGCATGAACAGCGAGCCGTGCGCGAAGTTGACCACGCGCGTCACGCCGAAGATCAGCGACAGGCCCGCGGCGACCATGAACAGCGCCGAGGCGCCGGCGAGGCCGTTCAGGAACAGCAGCAGGAGGGCGCCCGCGGTCACTCCTTGCGCATCGCCCGCACCGCGTCGTCGGGCGGCTGGTACAGGGCGCCGTCGCAGTACCGCCAATGCACCATGACGCCGTTCCCGTCGCGGCGCGCGAGCTGCCCGACGAACGCGCCCATCGTCGACTGGTGGTCGATCGCGCGGTACTCGATCACGCCGAACGGCGTGCGCACGTGGAGCCCCTTGAATGCCTCGACCACCTTTTCCGGGTCGGTCCCGCCCGCGGCCTGCAGCGCGTCGGCGACGCTGTACATCGCGCTGTAGCCCACGACCGAGCCCAGGCGCGGGTAGTCGTGCCAGCGGGCGCGATAGGCGTCGAGGAAGTCTCGGTGCTCGCGCGTCTGGACCTGGTCCCAGGGATAGCCCGTCACCCACCAGCCGTCCGGCGTCTCGTCCTTCAGCGTGTCCAGGTACTCGGGCTCGCCGCCGAGCAGATCGACGATGGACCGGTCGCGGAACAGCCCGCGCAGGTTGCCTTCGCGGACGAACTTCTGCAGGTCGGTGCCGAACAGCGCGCTGAAAATCGCGTCGGGATGCGCGTCCGCGAGCGCCTGCGCGACCGCGCCAGCGTCGATCTTGCCGAGCGGCGGCGCCTGCTCGGTCACGAATTCGACGCCGGGCTGCGCGGCCGACAGCAGCTTGCGGAAGGACGCCGCGGCCGACTGGCCGTACTCGTAGTTGGGAATCACGATCGCCCAGCGCTTCCTGGCGAGCTTCGCGGCCTCGGGCACGAGCATCGCGACCTGCATGTACGTGGAGGGCCGCAGCCGGAAGGTGTAGCGGTTGCCGTCCTCCCATACGATCTTGTCGGTCAGCGGCTCGGCGGCGAGGAACGGAACCTTGCGCCGCGCCGCGAGATTCGACACCGCCAGGCCGACGTGCGAGGCGAACGTGCCCACCAGCACGGATACCCGGTCGCGCACGATGAGCTCCTCGGCGACGCGCACGGCCTCGCCGGGATTGCCGCCGTCCTCGCGCGAGACGACCTCGAGCGGGCGGCCGTTGACGCCGCCGGCCGCGTTCAGCTGCTCGAGCGCGAGCTGCCAGCCCTTGCGGTAGGGCTCGAGGAACGCGGGAAAGGTCTTGTAGCTGTTGAGCTCGCCGATCCTGATCGGCTGCGCGTGCGCGGCGCCCGCGCCGAGCAGGCCGGCGGCGACGGTGATGCAGGCAAGGACTTTCATCGCTCTCCTTCGATCTTTGCGCCCCGGTCCGGACGGACCCTGTCGGTTCCGCCCGGGAAGACACGCCAGAACTCCCTGCGGACCAGGCTCGCCAGCGTCGCGCTCTTGTTCAGTCCGTGGTAGCGCGCGACCGCTTCCAGCATCGCGAGATCGCGCGGCGTCGCCGAGAACGTGCTCACCTTGGCTCGGGCCATGTATAAAGTATATATAAAAGTTATACTGGCGCAAGGCGTTTTGCGCGCGACGCCGGGCGCTGCACTGCGGCATCGACGGCATCGCCTCGGTCGGAGGCATCATGGTGCGCCGCATCATCCCCAAGATGAGGCGAGACAAGTGGCGGGAAATACCGCAGAATTCGTGAACCCCGGCCCCCGGACCGGGTCGAAAATATCGCTGGCGCCGACGTCAGTTTCCCCCGCGACCGGGTGGTGCGAGCGCCGCGTGGTCATCATAGAGTGGAGGAGGAGACGATGGAACCGTTCGTCATCAAGCAGTTCACCCGTACGGCCTGCGCGGCCGCGCTCGCGCTGGCTTTCGCGTCGCCCGCGATGGCCAAGGTCGAAGGCGACAAGATCATCCTCGGCAGCGCGATCTCGATCACCGGCAAGTACTCGCAGGAAGGCAAGAACGCGATGGACGGGTACAACTTCGCGGTGAAGCGCATCAACGAGATGGGCGGCGTCACGGTCAACGGCAAGTCCTACAAGCTCGAGATCAAGTACTACGACGACGAGTCCACGCCGGCGCGCACGGCGCAGCTGCTCGAGCGGATCATCAACCAGGACGGCATCAAGTACACGCTGGGACCGTACGCGTCGGGACCGACGAAGGCCGCGCTGCCGGTGATCGAGAAGTACAAGATCCCGATGGTCGAGGCCGAGGGCGCCTCGCGCTCGCTGTTCTCTCAGGGGTACAAGTACGTATTCGCGGCGCTGTCGACCTCGGACCAGTACCTCGCGCCCGTGATCGACCTCGCGGCCGAGCTCGCCGAGAAGCACGGCAAGAAGCCGGGCGACATGACCGTCGCCATGTCCTTCGAGAACGACCCGTTCTCGCTCGACGTGCGCGCGGGCGTGGTCGAAAAGGTGAAGGAGCACGGCATGAAGATCGTCGTCGACGACAAGATGCCGCGCGACCTGAGCGACATCTCGGCGACGCTGACCAAGATCAAGGCGGTCAAGCCCGACATCATCGTCGTTTCCGGCCACACGAAGGGCGCGACCACGGCGACCCGCCAGATGAAGGAAATGGACGTCAGCGCGCCGATCGTGGCGATGACGCATTGCGAGTCGGCGAAGCTGAGCACGACCTTTCCGGCGGCGAGCGAGGGCATCCTGTGCCCGACGCAGTGGGCCGAGACGCTGAAGTACAAGGACGACGTCTTCGGCACGGCGATGGACTACAACCAGGCGTTCCTGCAGGCGCATCCCGAGTACAAGATCGTCCCGTACCAGACCGCGCAGGCGAGCGCGGTGATCGAGATCTGGGCCGACGCGTTCAAGCGCGCGCAGAGCTTCGACACCGAGAAGCTGCGCGACGCGCTGGCCGCGACGCAGATGCAGACCTTCTACGGGAACATCAAGTTCGGGCCCGAGGGCAACAACGTCGCCAAGCCGATGGTGCTGCGCCAGATCCAGGGCGACAAGTACGTCGTGGTGGCGCCCACCAAGTACGCCTCGGAGCCGGTGACGTACCCGCGCGTGGTCGCGGCGCAGTAGCCGGGCACCGCGTTCTGGACGCAATCGAAGCGCCGGCCCATCGGGGCCGGCGCGTCCTTGCGCATGTGGGATAGCCTACAGATCCTCGGCACGGCGCCGGTCTTCAACGCGCAGCTGCTGCTGAACGGGCTGGCGGTGGGGGCGATCTTCGCGCTCGCCGCCTACGGGCTGGCGCTGGTGTGGGGCGTGACCAGCGTCAAGAACCTGTGCCAGGGCGACCTGGTCATGATGGGCGGCTACGGCGCCTACGAGATCTCGCGCCACGGGCTGAATCCGATGTGGGCGCTGCTGGCGGTGCCGCCGGTCATGTTCGCCTTCGGCTGGATCCTGTACCGCCTGATCATCAAGCGCGTGATCCAGCTCGACCTGTTCACCTCGCTGCTCGCGACCTTCGGGCTCGCCATCACGATCCAGCAATCGCTCAACCTCGCCTTCGGGCCGGAGGTCAGGGCGCTGAAGGCGGGCTTCGGCATCTTCCACCTGTTCGGCGACAAGGTCGAGATCTCGGAGGTCCGGGTCATCGCATTTGCCCTCTGCGTGCTGCTGGCGCTCGGCATGGTCCTGTTCCTCGGCCGCAGCCGCCTGGGCCAGGCGATCCGGGCGACCGCGCAGGATCCGCGGGCGGCGCGGGTGCTGGGCGTGAACACCGATCTCGTCTACGCGATGACGTATTCGATCAACGCCGCCATCTGCGGCGCGGCCGGGGTGCTGATCTCGATGATCTGGGTCATCCAGCCCTTCTACGGCATCGCGTACTCGGTGCGCGCCTTCGTCATCGTCACGGCCGCGGGCCTGGGCAACCTGCCGGGCGTGATCCTCGCGGCGCTCGGGCTCGGCGTGGTCGAGCAGTACAGCGGG
>Ga0335082_10000994_pt1 | contig 30063 bp, 26 predicted proteins | sample Lox_Sample_41_FD_206718 | JGI IMG/M metagenome (GOLD analysis project Ga0335082, IMG submission 206718) | Soil microbial communities from Loxahatchee National Wildlife Refuge, Florida, United States - Lox_Sample_4.1 | ecosystem: Environmental > Terrestrial > Soil > Wetlands | place: USA... | reverse complement strand
TAACACTTCGTGGAGGCCCGAACCCACTGGCGTTGAAAAGCCAGGGGATGAGGTGTGGATAGGAGTGAAAGGCTAATCAAACTCGGAGATAGCTGGTTCTCCCCGAAATATATTTAGGTATAGCCTCGCAGAGTAAGTGATGGGGGTAGAGCACTGGATGGGCTAGGGGTCCTACCAGATTACCAAACCTAACCAAACTCCGAATACCATCAACTGTTACTGCGGGAGTCAGACGGCGGGTGATAAGATTCGTCGTCAAAAGGGAAACAGCCCAGATCGTCAGCTAAGGTCCCAAAATCCATGCTCAGTGGAAAACGATGTGGAAATGCCCAGACAACCAGGAGGTTGGCTTAGAAGCAGCCACCCTTTAAAGAAAGCGTAATAGCTCACTGGTCGAGTGGGTCTGCGCGGAAAATGTAACGGGGCTCAAGCATGGTACCGAAGCTACGGGTTAGTACCTTAAGGTATTAGCGGTAGGGGAGCATTGTGTAAGCCTGCGAAGGTCGACCGTAAGGACGGCTGGAGGTATCACAAGAGATTATGCTGACATGAGTAGCGAAAATGCGGGTGAGAAACCCGCACACCGAAAACCCAAGGTTTCCTCAGTAAAGGTAATCTGCTGAGGGTTAGTCGGTCCCTAAGGCGAGGCCGAAAGGCGTAGTTGATGGGAAACAGGTTAATATTCCTGTACCTCTTGTTGCTGCGATGGGGGGACGGAGAAGGGTAGGCGATCCGGGTGCTGGACGTCCCGGTTTAAGCGTGTAGGCGGGGAAGGGAGGCAAATCCCTCTTCCCGGTAACGCCGAGGCGTGATGACGAGAGCGTATGCTCACAAAGTCGCTGATCCCATGCTTCCAAGAAAAGCCTCTAAGCTTCAGGCAGCAGGAGACCGTACCGTAAACCGACTCAGGTGGGTGAGGAGAAAATCCTAAGGTGCTTGAGAGAACACTGGTTAAGGAACTCGGCAAAATGATACCGTAACTTCGGGAGAAGGTATGCCCTCATCAGGTGTAGCGATTCGCACGTGAAGCCGAAGGGGGTCGCAGAGAAATGGCGGTAGCGACTGTTTACTAAAAACACAGGACTCTGCAAAGACGCAAGTCGACGTATAGGGTCTGACGCCTGCCCGGTGCCGGAAGGTTAAGGGGATTTGTTAGCGCAAGCGAAGCTTTGAACCGAAGCCCCGGTAAACGGCGGCCGTAACTATAACGGTCCTAAGGTAGCGAAATTCCTTGTCGGGTAAGTTCCGACCTGCACGAATGGCGTAACGATTTCCGCGCTGTCTCAACCAGTGGCTCAGCGAAATTGAATTCTCGGTGAAGATGCCGAGTACCCGCGGTAAGACGGAAAGACCCCGTGAACCTTTACTACAGCTTGACAGTGACATTCGGAATAGCTTGTGTAGGATAGGTGGGAGGCTTTGAAGCTGGGACGCCAGTCTCGGTGGAGCCAACCTTGAAATACCACCCTGGTTGTTTTGGGTGTCTAACCCAGGCCCGTCATCCGGGTCGGGGACACTGTCTGGTGGGTAGTTTGACTGGGGCGGTCGCCTCCCAAAGAGTAACGGAGGCGCACGAAGGTTCCCTCAGGCTGATTGGAAACCAGCCGTAGAGTGTAAAGGCATAAGGGAGCTTGACTGCGAGACAGACAAGTCGAGCAGGTACGAAAGTAGGTCTTAGTGATCCGGCGGTTCTGTATGGAAGGGCCGTCGCTCAACGGATAAAAGGTACTCCGGGGATAACAGGCTGATCTCCCCCAAGAGTTCACATCGACGGGGAGGTTTGGCACCTCGATGTCGGCTCATCGCATCCTGGGGCTGAAGTAGGTCCCAAGGGTTTGGCTGTTCGCCAATTAAAGCGGTACGCGAGCTGGGTTTAAAACGTCGTGAGACAGTTTGGTCCCTATCTACCGTGGGCGCAGGATACTTGAGAAGAGCTGTCCTTAGTACGAGAGGACCGGGATGGACGCACCGCTAGTGTTCCAGTTGTCACGCCAGTGGCATTCGCTGGGTAGCTATGTGCGGAAAGGATAACCGCTGAAAGCATCTAAGCGGGAAGCCTCCTTCGAGATTAGGTATCCCCGGGAGCAATCCCCTGAAGGCCCGTTGTAGACCACAACGTTGATAGGCCGGGTGTGTAAGTGCAGTAATGCATTTAGCTGACCGGTACTAATCGGCCGTGAGGCTTGACCATAAAAAATTAATTCGGGACTCGGAACTCGGGACTCGGGACTAGTAAAGTCTCCGGTCCCGGGTTCCCGGCCCCACTACAATCAATCTGCCACAAATCGAATATGCAATTGCCGAGATAAATTCGGGACTCGGGACTCGGGACTCGGGACTGGTGAAAACCAGGCCCTGCCCCGGTCTCAGATCCCCAAGAGTTTCTCGGTGGCTATGCCGAGGGGGTCACACCCGTTCCCATCCCGAACACGGAAGTTAAGCCCCTCTGGGCCGATGGTACTGCGTGGGAAGCTGCGTGGGAGAGTAGGTCGCCGCCGGGAATTATTACACTCAACGCCCCATCACAGATAAGTGATGGGGCGTTGTGCGTTTCAGGGACCATGTCGGTAGCCGAAAACTCACGCTCCGATAATCTTCACCAGCACGCGTTTTTTTCTTATCCCATCGAATTCCCCGTAAAATAACTGTTCCCACGGACCAAGATCGAGTTTACCCTTCGTCACTGCTATGACCACCTCCCGCCCCATGATTGTTCGTTTCAGGTGAGCGTCGGCATTGTCTTCATGACCATTATGACGATACCAGGAGTAAGGCTTTTCCGGGGCGATCCCCTCAAGCCAGACCTCGAAGTCATGGTGCAATCCCGCCTCGTCGTCATTGATGAAGACACTGGCCGTGATGTGCATCGCATTGCAGAGGAGGAGCCCTTCCTGAATGCCGCTTTCCACCAGGCACTCCTGTACTGTTCTGGTAATATTAATGAATGCGCGTCGTGTTCTGGTCTCGAACCAGAGTTCCTTTCGAAAGGTTTTCACATAGTGTCTCCATTATCCGATAGTGTATAATCGCCGTGATCTTGAATATCCTGATAGCAGGGACCCTCGCCGACTAGTAGTCATACGAAGGTGCCGGGCCACGGTCGGTCCACAGGTGCTACCAAGTGCCAGGAAGATCGAATCGTTGTGGATTCCCCGCAAGTATACAGCATCCATGACTCGTCTGTAACCCGCGAATGTGGTAGAGTCGTTGAAATCAATACTGGGCTCTGAATTCATTAGGCCTTCTTTGACATGCACTCTGCATGGTCGGTATTGCGGGGGCCGGAGTGCAGAGCAGGACTTGAATTAGAAGAAACGATCGGAGCAGCCATGAACACATTTCTACTCATGTTTTTTCTCATCTACGGGAGTGTCCACGTCTATGCCTTTGTTCGTGTCCGACAGGCATTTCTTCTTGGTTCAGGTGCCGGGGCGCTGCTTGCCATCCTCTTTGTCCTGATGATTCTGGCTCCAGTCGTTGTCCGCGTGACAGAGAGGGAGGGGTTCGACCTTGCGGCCCGGGTGATTGCATATCTAGGATATACGTGGATGGGTTTCCTTTTTCTCTACTTCTCTGCATCCTTGGTATTTGACTGCTATCTGTTAGGGTTGAAGCTCTTCGGTATGGTTTCGTCCACAGATACTCGATGGTTGACCCCCTCACCCCGGACGGCTTTTATCGGCCCTCTCCTGTATGCATTCTTTGCCGCAGCTTATGGATACTTCGAGGCACAAGCCATCCGGACCAAGCGGGTAGTAGTAGAGAGCCCGAAGGTGCCTGTCGAAACGAAGTTCACTGTGGCGCAGGTATCCGATGTGCACATCGGGCTTATCGTCCGGCGGAATCGGCTCTCTCGGATTGCCGAGGCAGTGAGGCAGGCAAATCCCGACCTCGTAGTCTCCACCGGCGATCTCGTAGACGGCCAGCTTGACGACATCGGCCGTATGTCGGACCAGTTCATCGAGCTTCATCCACGCTTTGGCATGTTCGCCGTCACCGGCAACCACGAATACTACGCCGGTCTCGGCCAGTCGCTTAATTTCACTAACAGGGCAGGTTTCCGGGTTTTGCGGGATGAGATTTTACCGGTTACCGATTGGCTGAGCGTGGCCGGGGTCGATGACCCTGCTGGCGGAGGGTGGAAAAGACACGGCCTTTCATCAATAGAAGAGAAAATCCTCGGCAGTCTTCCCCGGGAGAGATTCGTGCTGCTCCTCAAGCACCGGCCGGCGATTACCGACCAGCGTCTTGGTCGCTGTGACCTCCAGCTCTCCGGACATGTTCACAAGGGGCAGATGTTTCCCTTCAATCTCGTAACCTACCTGTTTTATCCGGTGAGAACCGGCCTTTCCCGTTTAACGGGCGGCGGTTTCCTGTATGTGAGCCGTGGCACCGGGACTTGGGGTCCCCCCATCCGATTCCTTGCTCCTCCCGAGGTTACTTTATTCGAGTTAGTTCATGGCGAACATTCAGCCGTTAACCTAACTGGGTGGCGAGGTTGACAGCTGGTGGCCTGTCATGCTACAAAAGAGGAACGATATGCCGGGGAGGGAAATCGTGCGGTCTTTTGCAGAAGAGTTGAATATCCTGCGGGAGCAGGGGCTCTATAGGAGCATGAGGACAGTTGCCGGGCCACAGGGGGGGAGAGTAAGGCTGGACGGTCGTGAGGTCATTCTCCTGTGCTCCAATAATTACCTGGGGCTAGCCGACCACCACCACCTCAAGGAAGCGGCCATCCTGGCGGTCGAGCGATATGGAACCGGCAGTGGCGCGGCGCGGCTCGTCTCCGGAACCATGGAACTGCATGAAACCCTGGAAGCGCGTATCGCCGCCTTCAAGGGGACTGAGGCGGCCCTTGTCTTTAATACCGGTTATGCGGCCAACACCGGCATCATATCAGCCCTGGTCGGCAAGAGTGATGTCATTTACTCGGATCGACTTAATCACGCCAGCATCGTCGACGGTGCGCTCCTTTCCCGGGCGAAGCTTGTCAGATACCCTCACGGTGACGTGTCGTCATTGCGACGGCTCCTTGCCGAGACTCCCTGCAAGGGGCGGCGGCTCATCGTTACCGATGGGGTTTTCAGCATGGATGGCGATGTGGCATTCCTTCGCGATCTGGTGCTTCTTAAAAGGGAATTTGCCGCACTTCTCATGGTTGACGATGCCCATGCCACCGGCGTGCTTGGGGAAAGCGGCCGTGGCAGCGGCGAAATGTGTGGTGTCGCTGCTGACATCGATATACAGATGGGGACCCTCGGCAAGGGGCTTGGTAGTTTCGGCGCCTATGTGGCTGCCTCCCGGGAGATCGTCGACTATCTTGTGAATCGGGCGCGCAGTTTCATCTTTTCCACCGCGCTTCCGCCGGCGGTTCTCGCCGCCTCGCTTGCGGCTCTCGATGTGGTCGAGTCAGCGGAGGGGCAGGAACTGCGTCAAAAACTTGGCAGCAACGCCGGACTGTTTCGCAACCTCCTTTCGGAGGCCGGTTTCGATACCATGGGGAGCGTTACTCAGATCGTGCCGGTTCATGTCGGCGGGGCAGCGACGGTCATGGAGTTTTCCCGACGGCTCCTCGATAGCGGGGTTTTTGTCCAGGGTATCCGGCCTCCCACCGTTCCTTCCGATAGCTGCAGGCTTCGCTGTACCTTGATGGCGACCCATGTCGAAGATGACATCAGCCGGGCGGCTTCTGCAATTGTCAACGCAGGAAAGCATTTGCGGATTATCTAGTTGACTTCAAGGGGTCGTCTCCACTTTACTTTCTGGTGACGGATCACTCGGACAGGGATTCCCATGCCGTTTATTACTACTCCGACGGGAGTGACCCTGCACTACGAGGACCTCGGAAGCGGCCCTCCTCTCGTATTCCTCCACGGCTGGGCCATGTCCGCGCGAATCTGGCGATTCCAGGAAGGATTGGCGGATTTTTGCCGGGTCATTACCGTCGATCTGCGCGGGCACGGCAGATCAGGTCCGGTTCCTGTCGGTACGGCCCTTGACGACCTGATCCACGACCTCCACTTCCTGTTTGCCCGCCTTGATGTGACGGACTCTCTGCTTGTCGGATGGTCCCTTGGCTCGCAGGTTGCTCTGGCCTCTTTTCCACTTCTGCGGCCGCGGCTTGCCGGCCTGATTCTCGTCGGTGGCACTTCGCGCTTCACGGTGACCGACGGATATCGTGCCGGACTTCCATCCGGCGAGCCGAGAATGATGGGGCTGCGCCTCAAGAAAAACTATGCCGCAGCCATGGGCGAATTCTTCAGGAGCATGTTTGCCGCCGGCGAACTTTCCCGTGAGCAGGAAAACCGTATAGCCAGGGAAGTCGTAATGGGTGGGCGTCTTCCGGAGCCGGTAACCGCCCGCGCCTTCCTCGACATTCTTTGCCGGACGGACCTCAGGGATATGTTGCCGGCCATTGACCGACCGGTTCTTCTTGTCCACGGGAAGGAGGACGGCATCTGTCCTCAGGAATCAGCCCGTTTCATGGCGGCCCGCCTTTCCGATGTGCGGTTGGTGATGCTGGAGAGAACGGGGCACGCCCCCTTCCTTTCGAGGCCGGAGGAATTCAACCGTATAGTGCGGGCATTTATAGAGGAAGTGTATGGCAGCCATTGAGCGGAGCAGGGTGAGGCATTCTTTTGACACACACGCAACGGGGTACGAGAGCCATGCCCGCGTTCAGAAGCGGGTCGTGCAGCGTCTTGCCGAACTACTTGATGGTGAGGGGCACGGGCCCAGGCGGGTGTTGGATATTGGCGCCGGCACCGGGCGTTTGCTCGAAGAGATTGCCTCCCGCTACCCTAGGGCATGGCTGGCCGGGATAGACTTGGCTTTCGGGATGGCAAGGGCGTCACGGAATAACATCGGTGAGTCTGCCCATATCATAACCGGTGACGCTGAGCAGCTTCCCTTTGCAACCGGTGTATTCGACCTTGTGGTCTCCACTTCGATGTTCCAATGGCTGGATGCTCTTGATGCTGCGTTTGCCGAAGCGCTGCGGGTGATGGCGCCTGGCGGCTCCTTTCGCTTTGCCCTTTTCGGATATGCGACGCTTTTCGAACTGCGCAGTGCCTACCGCCGCTCCCACGCTCTGATCAGGAGAGAGGAAGAAACCCGCACCCATTCGTTTCCTCTCGCAGCTCAAGTCGAGTCAGCCCTTGACCGGTGCGGCTTTATCGAATGTAAAGCCTGGTCGGAGCTGGAAATTACCCATTATCCCGATGTGCCCACACTTTTACGGGCCATTCGCGGTATCGGTGCCGGAGTTACCACTCCCCCGACCTCATCGGGCCTGGCCGAACGCAGGATCATGCTGACCATGATGGATATCTACCGACAGGAGTACGCAGTCCCGGCAGGTATTCCGGCTACCTACGAGGTGGTGTACGGAGCAGGAAGAAAACCGGAAGAATCTCGCACTGCACGTTCGGAATAACAGTAGTCGCATGTACCGGTGAGGTTGAGCAGGGGAAAGAGGCAGTCGCATATGGCTGCCTCTTTTTTATGTTAACGGTGCGATAATTCAGCGCCAATATATTGACACAAGTTGTCAAATATCGTCATTTGGCTGAAAAGTTTGCGGCAAAATCGGGGTATTGGCTGATAAATGCCAGTAATTTGACATGGTGATGTCTTGGTAATGGAGGAGCATACCGGGGACAAAGTGACTAGGGTGCCGCCACATCGGAATTTTCATCCACGTTGGAAAACTCTTGCCGGCGTTCTCGACGGACGGTGGAGTGGTCTCTATGCTGACTTTCAGGTTGATGTGACAAGAGCCTGGGGGGGGGCTGAAGTGCATTTTCGCTACCCCCCCGAACACGCACTGCTGTCTGATCGTCACGAAAAGGTACGTAAATTGCTCTGGTGTCGTTCAGGACTTCCTTGTGTCCAAACCTGAGCGCTCGTGTGCGGGAGCTTCCATGAAAGCAAAAAGAATTTTGTTGGTTGATGATCAGAAATTCGCCCTGCGAATCATGCGTGATGTCCTAGCTCCACAGGGATACCTTGTTGATGAGGCTGGTGACGGTCTAACCGCCTATACGATGGCGGTTGAGCGGGAGCCGGAACTTATTGTAATGGATCTGTTTATGCCGGTGATGGATGGGGTTGAGGCCTGTAGAATGATCAAGAATGACCGCCGTACTTCATCGATTCCGGTCATCGTTACCACCGCGGGCAAAGAGAGGGAAAATCTCGTCGCAGTTTTCGAGGCCGGTGCCGACGATTATCTGACCAAACCCTTTTCCGATAAGGAATTGCTGGTGCGCATCGAGACGAATCTTGCCAAGTGTGAAACAGTGGGACTGTGCAGGCAAAAGATCACTGACTACGAAGTGCTGCTGGATATTTCCCAGGCCGTGACCTCTACCCTGAACACGCAGGAAATTCTCCAGATCATTGTCGATAAGATCGCCGCGCATATTCAGGTGAAGCGCTGTTCACTCACCAGGGTTCTGGAGGAGGACGGCTATGGTCTGGTCCTGGCATCGAGCGACAATCCCGGGGTCAGGGGATTGCGCATCGACCTCGACAAGTACCCGGAGATCCGGGAGGTGGTGCGGACCGGGGAATGCCTTTTCCTCCACGATGTGAAGAATCATCCCCTCATGGACGGTGTAAAAGAAAACCTGGCCAGGGTCGACTTTGATACAACCATTGTATTGCCGGTTATCTATCGCTGCGAAGTGATCGGCACCCTCATGCTCCGGGCCGCGGCTGAAGAAGGTGCGTTCAGCGACCGTGAAATAGGTTTTTGCAAGCTGGTTGCCAACGTTTCGGCAAGTGCCTTGAGAAATGCCCGCTTATACGAAAAAATACGGGAAGAGTCCGATGGGTTGCGTGAGGTTAAGGAGAGACTGGAACTGGAGTTGAGGGAAAAAGGAGTGTTCGAGACCCTGTTCGAGCATGCTTCCGAAGGGTTGATGGCGTTGAATGTCCGGGGAGAGCCGGTCTATGTTAACCGGGCTGCCCTGGAGATTCTCGGATACAGCCGGGATGAGGCGCTGGCGCTCACTCTCCAGGATTTCTGGGAGGAGGAGAGTTTTCAGGAAGCCATGGAAAATCACATGAACTTTTTCCTCGGCCGCGATTTCAGGAAAAAATATGACCTCATTTTCAAAACGAAATCGGGAGAGAAACGTTGCCTGTCCGTCTCGGTCAGTGACCACCTCCTGCAGGGGAATTACGTTATACTCGTCTTCACCGATGTTACGGACGAGAGGAACCAGCAAAAGCACCTGGAACAGGTCAATGAGCATTTCAAGGGTCTCGATCAGCTGAAATCGAACTTCATCAATACCGCAACCCATGAATTGCGTATTCCGTTGACGATCATTCACAGCTACTGCTCCCTCATCAAGGAGTCGGACGAAGGGACACTGACCGAACGGCAGCTTCAATACCTGGACGCGGCTCTGGAAAGCAGCGAACGGCTCGTTGATCTTATCGACGATATGCTGGATCTGTCGCGGCTCGATTCGGACAAGACAGCATACCACATCGAGGCAAAGAGCATCATGGAGCCGGTTCGGGAGGTACGCTCGGCATTGGCTCCCCTGGCCGAAAGAAGCGGTCTGCAGATATGCCTGGAACCTGCGAAAGAGGAATTGTATGCACTGTTCGACTCCGAGAAAATCCACAGCGTTCTGACCAATCTCATCGGCAATGCCATCAAGTTTACTCCCAAGGGGGGGGAAATTATCGTCTCCGTCGAGAAGTGCGGCACCGAGGTGCATGTTTCTGTTTCAGACACGGGGGTTGGAATCCCGGAGAAATATATCGAGAAAATATTTGACGAGTTCTGCCAAGTGAAATCCGCGGCCGGACCGAAACGGGGGAGCGGTCTCGGACTTGCCATCTGTAAGCGAATCATCGATTCCCACAACGGAAGAATCTGGGCATGGAGCGTCCCCGACAAGGGGAGCAGATTTACCTTCGCACTCCCGCTCTCGACCAGCTGAAAGAATGCATCGAACGGTACACCAGGAGCAGTCAAGCTGTCATTTCATCCTCGAATTCGATACTGCGTCGCGCGGAATGGCCTCGTTTTCCCCATAATTAATTTTCATCACGTGATCACTATCTTCTTCGAGCCGGCTTCCCATTGCACTCATCGTACACCGGAGCCTCAGCGGAAATTTTCCTTGAGGCCCCGGTTTTTTTGTGTGTGCAATACAACTATGATTGTAATTTTCTCAGCTTTAAATAGTTGATAAAATTTGTAAGGTATGCTATCAGAGAAGAAAAGGCGCAGGTAAGCAGAAGGGAGATCCCATGTTCGCAGCCCTGAGATATGATATCAAGGCGGTATTTGATCGCGATCCGGCTGCGAGAAGCGTGGCTGAAGTAATTTTCTGCTATCCGGGACTCCACGCCCTCTGGTTTCACCGGGTCGCCCACTGGTTCTGGCAGCGAAAGCTCTTTTTCCTCGGCAGATTCATCTCGCATCTGGGGCGCTTTTTCACGGGGATCGAAATCCATCCTGGCGCCACCATTGGGAAGGGCTTTTTCATCGACCACGGCATGGGGGTCGTCATTGGCGAGACAGCCGAGATCGGCGATAATGTCACTCTCTACCATGGGGTGACTTTGGGAGGAGTGAGTTGGGAGAAGGTCAAGCGTCATCCTACCATCGATGACAATGTGGTGGTCGGTTCCGGGGCGAAAGTTCTCGGCCCCTTCACCGTCGGCAAGGGGAGCAAGATTGGCTCCAATTCTGTCGTGGTGAAGGAAGTCCCTCCCAACTCCACGGTAGTCGGGATTCCAGGGCGGGTGGTCATGGCAATGGATAGACCGACCGACAAGATCGACCTGGAACATGGCAAACTCCCCGACCCTGAGGCAAAGGCCATCTCCTGCCTGTTTGACCAGATCCGGGAACTGGAGCGAAAATATGCGGCGCTGGCAACCGAACACGAATCACTCAGGCTGAAGGTCGAGAGAGGCAACTGAGGCGTGCGAATTTCCACCAGGGCACAGTATGCCGTTCGGGCGATGGTCGATCTCTCCCTGCATTCCCAGGGACGCCCGGTATCTTTGCGAGAGATTGCCCAGCGTGAGGAAATCCCCCTCAATTACCTGGAACAGCTCTTTTTCCGGTTGAAGAAAGGCAATATCGTCAAGAGCGTCCGCGGGCCGGGGGGCGGGTATGTCCTGGCGAGGGACAGCTTCCTTATCAGGGTTGGAGAGATTGTCGCTACGGTGGAAGAATCCCTTAATCCCGTTGCATGCCTTGATGACGGCGGGGCGGCTTGCCACCGAAACTCCCGCTGCATCACCCATAATGTCTGGAAGGGGCTCGGCGAACGGATCAGGGGGTTTCTCAATGACATCAACCTGGAGGAACTGACCAGCGAGGCGAAGCACAAACTGGTGAACGAGGAAGTGCCTGAGGCGGATGCCGTACCGTTGCGGACGGGAGTGAATTGACGGTGCGAGAGGCGTATCTGGATTACAACGCCACGACGCCGGTTGATCCCCGGGTCGTGGAGACCATGCTCCCCTATTTCCGGGAGTCGTTCGGCAATCCTTCCAGTGTCCACGGAGCAGGCCGCAAGGCACGGGCGGCAATGGAAGAGGCCAGGGAGGAGGTGGCACGTCTCGTCAACTGCGACCCCGTCGAAGTGGTCTTCACCTCGGGGGGGACCGAGGCCGACAATATGGCCATCTCTGGGGTTGCCGCGGCTCTGAGAGGGAGAGGGAATCATATCATCACCACAAGGGTGGAGCACCCGGCTGTCCTTGCCACCTGTCTCCACCTGGAACGAGAGGGGTACGAGGTAACCCGGATCGAGGTGGACCGGCAGGGCAGGATCGATCCGGATCGAGTCAGCGCGGCGATCACCGACCGGACCATTCTCATTTCAGTAATGCACGCCAATAACGAAACCGGCACGATTTCCCCGGTACGGGAGATCGGAGAGGTGGCTGCCCGACATCGGATCTATTTTCACAGCGATGCCGTCCAGTCGGCCGGTCGCATACCCCTTGATTGCCGGGAGGAAAACATCCTGCTCCTGTCACTCTCGGCCCACAAGATTTATGGTCCCAAGGGAACCGGCGCCCTGGTGGTGAGAAAAGGGGTCAAGGTTCACTCCTTCATCCACGGCGGTTCCCAGGAGCGCCACCGGCGGGGGGGGACGGAGAACGTGGCGGGGATTGTTGCCTTTGGCAAGGCATGCGAACTTGCCCGCGGTTCCCTGGCCGCCGAGCCTGCACGTCTCCAGGTGCTGCGCAACCGCCTGGAAGAGGGAATCCTGGCCAGTGTACCCGGTGTCCTGGTGAACGGTGACCCGTGTCATCGACTGCCGAACACGACGAATCTCTCGTTTCCCGGAACGGCGGCGGATTCCCTCCTCGCAAGCCTTGACCTTGAAGGGATAGCGGCTTCTTCCGGCGCCGCCTGCAGTTCCGGCACGCTGAAGCATTCCCATGTTCTTGCCGCCATGGGGGTCGAACCTGCCGTAGCCGGTGGGGCGATCCGCTTCTCGGTCGGCCGGGAAAATAGCGACGATGACGTTAATCATCTCCTTGCGGTTCTGCCGGGGATCGTGGAACGGTTGCGGGGGAATTGGAAACCGGAATCCGGTGAGCGCAAGGCGGTATGAACATCGTCCTGATCGGCCCGCGAGCTCCGACGTGAGGGTTTCCAGACGGCACACAGCAGGAAGGTACATACGACGGTTTCACAGTTCATTCCGTTGTTCCACACTCCGTATTCCACATTCAGATCACATTATGCCAAAAATCGATACAAGCAAGCGCGTCGTGGTCGCCATGAGTGGCGGGGTGGATTCTTCCGTAACGGCGGCCCTGCTCCGTGAACAAGGGTACGAAATCATCGGCATCTCCATGCAGGTATGGGACCATTCCTCCTTTTCCGCTCCGGACGGTGAGGTGTTCGGAACTTGCTGCTCCCTCGACGATATCCATGACGCCCGCCGCGTGGCGGAGCACCTGGACATCCCGTTCTACGTGGTCAATTTCGAGGAGGAGTTCCAGCGTCTGGTAATCGACGATTTCGTCGCCGAGTACTTCCACGGCCGGACGCCCAACCCCTGTGTCCGTTGCAACCAGCGGATCAAATTCGACCTCCTCCTGCAAAAAGCTCGGGAACTCGGTGCCGATTTGCTTGCCACCGGCCATTATGCCCGTGTGGACCGGGATGCGGATGGGCTCTGGCATCTGCGCACCGGCGTCGATCCGGCCAAGGACCAGAGTTATTTTCTCTTTACCCTGACCCAGGAACAGCTGGCTTCGACCCTGTTTCCCCTTGGCGGGATGACCAAGGGGGAAGTGAGAAAACTGGCGGCGCACTTCAAACTGCGGGTCGCCGAAAAAGGGGAGAGCCAAGAGATCTGCTTCATCCCTGACAACGATTACGTCCGCTTCCTCGAAGAGGCAAGGGGGAAAGGTCATCTTTCTGGAAAGATCGTGGACAGACGAGGGCATGTCGTCGGAAGCCACGAGGGGACCTACCGCTATACGGTGGGACAGCGGAAGGGGCTCGGGATAGCCCATCCCCACCCCCTCTATGTCCTCGGAGTCGACACGGAGCGGCGGGAGGTGGTGGTCGGTCACCGGGTCGAACTGGCAAGCAGCGGCCTCCTTGCCGTCGATGTCACCTGGATCATCCCCCCCACCGGAGAAGCGGTGGAGGCCTCCTGCAAGATCAGGTACCGTCACAAGCCGGTCCCCTGCCGGATCAGGTCGTTACCGGGAAACCGGGCGGAGGTCGTGTTCCTCGCCCCCGAGAAATCGGTAACCCCAGGTCAGGCCGTGGTCTTTTACCGTGACGACGAGGTGCTGGGGGGAGGGTGGATTGAAAACAAGGTTTCGAGTTTCGAGGTACGCGTTTCGAGTTGAAGAACCCAACGTCCAACGCGAAACCCGCAACCCGCAAACCGCAACCTGAAACGAGCATTCAAATCCATGAAACAGACCGTCGCCATAACCACTCTCGGGTGCAAGACCAACCAGTTCGAATCGGCTGCCATGGCGGAAATCCTCGGCAAGGAGGAATTCCGGGTCATTCCCTTTTCGGAGCCGGCCGACATCTATGTCATCAACACCTGCACCGTCACTGCCCGGACCGATGCCGAGTCCCGCAAGCTCATCCGCCGCGCCCAGCGTCAGAACCCGGCGGCCCGGATCGTGGTGACCGGGTGTTACGCCCAACTTGCCCCTGACCGGATCAGGGAAATGCCGGAGGTTGACCTGATCTTCGGCAATGCGGAGAAAAAGGAGATTGCCACCCTGCTCCGGGAAACCGTCAACGGACCGCAGGTGGTGGTGTCCGATATTGCAGCCGAGTCTGCGGCGGTGCGGCTCCCCCTGGAGAGCTTTGCCGAGCACACCCGCGCCTTCCTCCAGATCCAGAATGGCTGTGACGCCTTCTGCTCCTACTGCATCGTGCCCTACGCCCGGGGGAAGAGCCGGAGCGTTCCGCCGGCGGACGTCCTGGCGGGGATTGACGCCTTTGCCGCCCAAGGGTTCCTGGAGGTGGTGTTGACCGGCATCCACCTCGGCTGTTACGGCCTCGATCTCACTCCTCCCACGAGTCTTCTCGCGCTTCTCACCGTTGCGGAAGAGGCTCGCCTCGTCCCCCGCCTCCGGGTCGGGTCGGTGGAGCCGATGGAGGTATCACCGGAGTTCATCCGCTTCCTCGCCGGTTCCCGGACCGTCTGCCCCCACCTTCATATCCCCCTCCAAAGCGGCAGCGGAGCGGTCCTTGCCCGGATGAACCGCCACTACTCCAGGGACTCCTTCCGGGCCGTGGTTGAGAAGTTGGTGGCCGACGTCCCCGGCATCTGCATCGGCTGCGACGTGATTGCCGGTTTTCCCGGAGAAACCGACGCCGAGTTTGCCGAGGGCTTGGGCTTCATCGCCTCGCTCCCCGTGGCGTACCTCCATGTCTTCCCCTTTTCTCCCAGACCGGGCACTCCGGCGGCGACCATGGCCGGTCAGGTCGAACCGGCCGTGAGCCGCGAGCGGGCCGCTGTTCTCCGGCAACTTGGCGAGAAGAAACGGCTCGCCTTCTACCGGAGCTTTGTCGGCAGGGAACTGGAGGTGCTTGTTCAGGAAAGGGAGGGCAGCGGGCGATTGCGGGGGATTTCCAGGAACTACATTCCGGTGCAGTTGGCAGGAGGGGATGAACTCATCAACTCGGAGACAGTCGTGAAGGTGGTCGGGGCGACCCGGCTGGGGGTGTGGGGGGAGCGGGTACGGGGCGGGTGATGGGCCCATCTTTGCCGCCAGGGACTGAACGGCCGGGTGGTGATCATTTCCCCCTGCCGTGTCCCAGCGATGCCAGCAGCTCTTCCATCTTGCGTACGTCCTCCAACTCCCGGAACTCCCGGTAGCCGTCGACGCGATCCGGGTCGAGAGCCCGGTAAAAGCGCGGGCGCCGCGCCTTGAGACCTTCCAGAGCCCTCTCTGACGTGTAGTTGTCGCCTGCCAACTCCTCTGCCCTTTCCTTGAGCTTCAAAAGCATGCTCCATCCCACCTGGAAGAGTCGTTTCAGGTACTCCTTCCGGACGATCGCCGCGGCTGTCGCCTCGTCGCCGTCACTCAGATATTCCAGGGCGATGGAGAGGCAACCGTGGACCCTCTGCAGAACATACCCCATGGTTTCGGCATCGAAAGGCATCGAGCCCTCGGCCACCAGCGCGCTGTTCACGAGATAGAGCATCTCTTCCCCCACTCCGGCGTCGGCTGCCTGTGCCAACACCCGTTGCAGGAAGGAACCGGCTCCAGCTGCGAGTGCCGGCATGGTTCCCTCCGCCGTGGCGCCCAGCGGGGTCTTGGTGCCGGCCGGGACAAAGGTTGCCGGGTCGAGGCGGGCATACATGGTCGCGGCTTCATTAAACTCGGGAATTTCCTGATCGGCGAGTCGGCCGGCGCGGAACTGAAGGGCGAGTTCCTCGAGTTCCGTGGCCATCTCGTTTTTCACCCCTTCCATGAGGTGGAGGTAGAGGGGGTGGTCAATGCGGTAGATCATGTCGAGGAATGTGCCGACCAGCCGGGCGTGTTCCTTGTCCTTGAAGGTGATGAAGTAGATATTGTCGAAGGAATGGTCCCAGGGGGCCAACCGTTCCTCGTCGCTGGCAAGCTCGCCGATGCCGCCGCCCACCATGATCATCTTCTTGAGGAACAGGATGACGATCTCCTGGTCGAGATCCGGCAGAAGTTCCCGGACGAGGTCCTCCCCCCCTTCGAGAATGTATCCCAGCCACGTGCGAAACCTCTCGTGGGAAAAAGCCCGCCTGTTCCAGATTTCCATGTCGAGGAAGAAGATCAGCTGCTCCGGCGAGCAGAGCTGAATCAGTTCGAGAGCGTCGTCCTCGCCGATCTCCTTGATCAGCCAGAACATTTCCTGGGGAGGGAACGAGCGGGCAAGCTCCCCGGCGTCGGGATCGGCCACCATCATATCCAACCGGAGCTTCGTCGTACCGATCCCCCGAAGGTGTTCCACCTTCTCCGCAATGGCGAGACGGGCAAACTCCCCCGGGGATAGCTTTCCCCCCTTGACGAGGGTGAGATTGACATTCCGTGGTTCCTTAGTCGTTTCCATGGTGGGCCTTCTTTCGTAACGCCTGCACGTATCCGCACCCGTCATGGAGCCAGTGGAGTTTCCTGACGAGTTGCGGCGTGAGCTTGATGCATTCGGGATTGATGGTGAAGCGCCGCTCGTAGATCCGGCATTCGCGGGTTACCACGTCCAGGTAACGGCAGGGGGTCTGGGTGAAGAAAATGGTGCCGTCTCCCTCTTCGAATTTCTCGAAACAGCAGAGGCCGCACCGGGTGCAGATCGATTCCCAGACGGTTGTTTCGTGAGCTGGTTTTCCCATGGGGTGAGGACTCTCTCGCGACGGCTACCGGGAGGATTTCCCCAGCTGCACATCGAAATGCTCGTTCCGGTAGGAAAAGCGGACCTTGTCGGGGAATATCTCTTCGACCCGTGCCCCTTCTACGGTGGCTCCTTCGCTCACGGGCGAGCCGTTGATCACCGCCAGCCGGTCCGAACTGTCCTTCTGCCAGGCGATTCCCGAGACGGCGATGACCGGTGTGTCGCCCCGTGAAGACGCCGGTGCGGGTGTCATCTGCCTGCCCGGCAGCGCGGCGTTGTTTATCGGGGCAGGGAGCACAGATGGTGCCGGGGAAACAGGAGGTGCCGGGGGCTTCGGTAGAGCCGGCGCCGGAGACGGCGGTACGAGCTGCGAAACAGGGCGCGCGAGTATCGGGGTGCCCTTTGCTGGTGAGACTGCCGGAAGATGAGCGGAAGGAAGAGCGGTACTGGGTACCGAGGTTGCGGGTGGAGAGGAAAGCAATGCTTCCCGCGACGATGGCGATGTCGGCGGCGAATTTGCTGCGGTAGTTGTGTTCTTTTCGTGAGAAAAGCCACCCATGAAGGAGTACGTGACGACTACTGCAACCACGGCACCGAGGGTCACGCCGACCGGCAGCAGCCACGATGGAGAAGGCTTGGCCGCCTTCGTCTGTCGTGCGATGGCGCCGGTTATGTCCGGCGGGCCGCCACGCCGGGCTGCCCGTTCCTGTTCCAGCTTCTGCAGTGCCTTCAGGATGGAACTCATGGCGTGGTCTCCCTGCTTGCCACCAGCCGTGGTGGTGAAAATCTTCCCGCAGACTGATAGAGGAGCATCAGGGTAAGGCTGTCAACTGTCCCCGTGGGGCCGATCCCCCGCCCTGCCTGGAATTTCCTGACGGCGGCGATAGTTGCGGCGTCAAACACTCCATTCTGGGGGCCATTGTACACGCCGACAGTACGGAGGAGTTCCTGGAGGCGGGTCACTCCTGTTCCCCGAGCACCCACAGCCACCAGCCGGGGAATTTGCCGGTAATTCTTCCAAGGGACGTACCCCCGCCCTGACCAGAACGCCTCTATTTCGCTCCGGGTAAAAGAGGTGCGGCCGAGGAGGGGGGGGGCGACGGTCAACTGGCCTGAGGCAGAGCTGGCGGTCACTGCCACGTAGCGTTTGCCGGTGACCCCGGGCAGGGTATATTCGAGAATGGCCGGGGTGTTGCTCCGCAGCGGGACATCGAGACTTGCGGAGAACTTCGCCAGCTGGAGCCCCCGTTTCCCCGCAGCGACTTTCAGGGATGCGAAGCGCTCGGGTCCTGCCTCGTCGGTGAACGGCTGGACCTTCCAGAGGGGGGCAACGGCATTGAAAGCCAGGGCAGCGCTCTCCAGTTCGCTCCTCCCGACCTGTTCCTTGCGCAGGGCATCGAACAGGTCGGGGGGGATGGCAGCCTTCTGCGGCTGCGGCTGTGGCTGGCGGCTGGCAGGCTGGGCAGTTGCCTCCACCGGAAGTGGGGAGCGGAGAGGAGGGCGGGAAACGAAGAGCATACCGCTGACTATGGCGACGGCCAGTGCACAGAAAACCGCTGCCGCTATACGTGAGGCTGGGGAACCCTTCTTCTCCTTCCCCTTCAATTCTGCGATGGCCCGGCCGACCATGCGGGCGCTCACCTCCCGCCGCTCGTCGGTGTAGGCAATGAGGATGGAGCGGTCGCAGGCGATGTTGATGAGCCGCGGTATTCCTCCCGAGAACCGGTAAATCCTTTTCAGAGCAGCCGGCTTGAATGAAATGGTCCCCCACCCTCCGGCGACCTTGACCCGGTGATCGATGTAGGTGGCCGTGTCCTCAAAATCCATGGGGGAGAGGCTGTAGCGCACAGTAATCCTCTGTGCCAGTTGCCGGAGTTCCGGCCGGCCGAGCAGAGTGCCGAGTTCCGGTTGCCCCACCAGGACGATCTGGATCAGCTTGTCCGTCTCGGTTTCCAGATTGGAAATGAGTCGTATCTGTTCCAGGGCGGCCGGTTCCAGGTTCTGGGCTTCATCGACGACAAGGGTGATGGTCCGCCCTTCCCGGTTTTCAGCAAGGAGGAAACGGTTGAGGGCATCGAGAAGTTCGGCCCGATTCATCCCTTCCCAGGGGATGTTGTATTCCCGGTTGATGCTCCGGAGGAGTTCGACGGGGGAGAGAGACGGATTCAAAATCAGGGCGGTGCGGTGATTGTCGTCGTCCAGCTGGGTGAGGAGGGTGCGGAGCACGGTGGTCTTGCCGGTTCCCACTTCACCGGTGAGTTCGACAAAGCCGGCGTGGTTGTCGATACCGTAGAGGAGATGGGCAAAGGCTTCCCGATGGTTTTTGCTGAGGAAGATGAACCGGGGATTCGGTGTTACGTTGAAAGGCTTTTCGGTAAAGCCGAAATAATCACAGTACATCGACGGGTCTGCTCCTCAGGGGGTATGGTTGAAAGTGCTTCCGACGCACGTGCCCCACGTGGTCACTATTCCATAAACGACGGTGATTTTCAAGGGGAAACCAGGGAAGACGGAAGTGCTGCGTTCTGCTGCCGTCGAAGAAGGGCCAGTTGCTGCTGGGTGCCGGCGACCGGTTCTTCTCCTGCCTGGAGCAGGAGTGGCGGGATGGAGTCTTCCGGTTCACAGCGGGGATAGGGGGCGACGGAAAGATGGTGAATGAGCTTCAGGGTCTTGAAGGCGTCGAACCAGTCGTGGAACGCCTTCCGGAATGCCTCGCATCCCTTGCTATGGCGCTGCAGCCGCTGCCATACGGCAGGAAAGTTTACGGCTGAGAGATAGTCGGCAAGAAGGGGGGAGATGCCACGGGCTTTGTCAAGCAATTCCGTGCCTGCAACTCCGGTGCATCCCTTTGCCAGGGAGAGCCACTGGCCGAGGATGTGGAAGCACTCCGGGTGGTAGAAGGAGACCGTCGCAACGCCGTCTGTCATGGCACGGGTAATGGTTCGGCCGGTACCGAACGGCACCCGGTGAGACGGGCGCGGTGACGGGAACACCATGGTGCCTGCGACCCGGTCAACACCGCTTGTGCGGTGGAGTTGCTGGAGAAAATAGAAGTCCTCCCCTGCACACCGGGTATTCATCCCTCCGGCACGAACATAGGCCGAAGAGGTGCACGCCATGGCGCTCCCCACGGTATGGAAGGCATAGGGAGAAGAGGCGAGGGCGAGCCCAAACACATAGTGCCGTAGAAACAACTCGTAACGGTCGATCGCCTCCTGCTCTTCCGGGGAGGCCGCCGGCCGGTGACAGAAGGGAATGACGGCGCCACCCCTGTCGTTTTCCCGAAAGTGGCGGGTCACGACGGGAAGATAGGATGGCTCGACCAGGGTGTCGGCATCCAGGGAGATGAGGAGCGGATTCTGGCCGGTAAAATCAAGCCGGGCAAGGGCGAGGTCGAGTCCTATCTTGCGGGCGAGCCCCACCCCGCCTCCTTTTGCCGGCAGCTCCCTGCCGGGGGATGCCGCATCCACCCAGGCGAGCCTGAGAGGGGCAAGCTCCCGAAGCCCTGCAGCCAGCTGCTTCAGGGTGAGAAGATTATCCGCCTTGTCGCCGGTAGAGGCGTCCTCCCGGTGGTTCACCACCACGAGCACGAGAACGCGGGCGAGGACCTGGGGTGGATTGGCCGCGAGGGAGTGGAGCGTGGCGAAGAGGTTGGCGCTTTCGGCAAGCGCCGGGATTACGACGGCACCGGCGAAGCCTGACCCTACCTCCCCGTCAATTCGCCAGGGACCTTGAATGGCACGGGATCGGAGGTAGTTTGCCGGAAAGGGGGAATGCCTGGTCATGGATCAGGAAGCCTGATTTTCCAGAATGGCGCACGCCTCGGCACAGGGACCGCCGGTGCCGTCCAGCCAGTGAATGGCGACACCGTGCCGCTCCATGCGCCGGAACCAGGTCTCCTGGCGCTTGGCGAAGTCATGGATGGCGCTGTTCAGCTTCTGGAACATGTCGTTGAGCGTGAGTTCCCCCTTGAGATGGCGGGCAATGAAGCGGTACTCCAGACCATAGAAATCAAGGGTATCCCACGGGACGCCTGATGCGTGGAGCCGTGCCACCTCTTCCACCATCCCCTGACGGAGCCTTTCCTGCAGTCGCAGCGTAATGCGCCGACGCAGCTCTCTGCGGTCCCAGCGGATGCCGAAGACGACTGCCTTGATCTCCGGGAGTGGTTCCGGTCCGTGCGCATCCTTGCATTCGGCGATCTCGATGGCCCGGACGAGTCGGTCACGGTCCAGCAGGTCGGTGGTGTTGTGGAGGCTGGTGGAGCAGTGACGGAGCCGGTCAGCCAGCTCCGCAACGGAGAAGCGGGCAAGTTCTCCCCGCAAAACAGGGTCTTTCGGCACCTCGGCGAGGCGGTACCCCCGCAGGACAGCGTCCAGGTACATGCCTGTTCCGCCCACGAGAACAGGGACGCGGCCGCGGGAGCGGATATCGGCAAAGGATGCGAGAAAAAGGCGCTGGAAGGTGAAAAGATTGAAGTCTTCGCCCGGTTCGGCGATATCGATGAGATGATACGGTATGCCGTCGTATTCGGCCAGGTCCTTGCCGGTGCCGATATCCATCCCGCGGTAGACCTGACGGGAGTCGGCGGAGATGATCTCTCCTCCCACGGTATGGGCCAGCCGCACCCCGAGATGGGTCTTCCCCGAGGCGGTCGGACCGAGGACGACGATGAGGTTGCAGGAAGGAGGGACCACGGAGCGGCTCACTTCTTCATGCTGATCTTCTGCATCAGGGAAAGACCGCGGACCAGCTCCAAAGCACGGGTAAGCTGGTAATCCCGGGCTGGCTCCGCTTCTGGATTGAGAGAAGGTGCCACCTCCTTCTCCTTTCCCTTTTCTTTGCCCTTCTCGGTTTCCTTCTCTTTCCCCTTTCCCTTCGGTTCGCTCACCGCTGCAGGGGAGATATGGTTCTCCAGGTCTTTTTCGTGGAATTCCGCATCCTTTTCTTTGGCCGCCTTCGACATGTCCATCTGGGCCACCTGGATGTCGGGAGTGATGCCCTTGGCCTGAATCGAGCGTCCCCGGGGAGTAAAGTAGCGGGCCGTGGTCAGCTTCAGTCCCGCCCCGTCGGGGAGAGGCATGATGGACTGGATCGACCCCTTGCCGAAGCTCTGGGTCCCCATGATTACCGCCCGGCCGTGGTCCTGGAGGGCGCCTGCCACGATCTCGGATGCGCTGGCGCTTCCCCCGTTGATCAGCACGACCATGGGGTAGTGGGGCTCTTTGTCTCCGATGTTGGCGTTAATGTCCTGTTTCGGCAGGGGGGGGCGCCCCTGGGTGTAGACGATGAGTCCGTCGTGCAGGTTTTCGCCGATGAACCGGTCGGCTACCTTGACGGCCTGATCGACAAGGCCGCCCGGATTGTTCCGGAGGTCGAGGATGAGACCCTGCAGGGCTCCGCCATTCTGTTCGCGCAGGGATTGTAGGGCCTGCGAGAAATCGTCGCCGGTTTTTTCCTGGAAATGGCTGATCCGCACGTATCCGAACCCCTTTTCCAGGGCCCGGAATTTTACGCTCTTGGTCTGGATGATATCGCGTACCAACGGGAAGACGAGAGGCTTCGCATCGCCGTTTCGGAAAATCGTCAGGCTCACCTTCGTTCCCTTGGGGCCACGCATCCGCTTGACTGCCTCGGTGACGTTCAACCCTCGGGTCAGGGTATCGTCGATTTTCGCGATATAGTCATTGGACTTGATTCCGGCACGGAATGCCGGCGTGTCCTCGATGGGGGCGACGACCGTCAGTTTGCCGTCCTTCATGGTTATCTCGATGCCGAGGCCGCCGAAAGAGCCGGAAATCGAAACCTTCATCTCGGTGAACGGCTCAGGAGGGAGGTAGACACTATGGGGGTCGAGGGATGCGAGCATGCCGTTGACGGCGCTCTGCATCAATTTCTTGCCGTCGACTTCCTCAACGTAATTTTGCTTTACCAGGGTAATCACCTCTTTGAAAAGGAGGAGGTAATCCTGATCGCTTTTGGTGAGGTGGGGGTGCATACGCATGTAGCCGATAGCGATTCCCCCCGCAACCAGTGCGAAGGCTATGATGAAAAGAGGAATCTTCAGCATTTTGTTTTTCATCGAAATACTCTCTCCGGGGGAATATGCTGCTACCACTTTAAGTTTCACTGCACTGGATGTCAACCTCTAATCAGTCCTGCCGGGGAGAGGATTGGTAGAGTCCGTCGTCGCGGGTATACTGAAAAGAGGGAAAGGACGGAATAGTATGTCTCGAGGAACAGCATGATGGGGATGATGAGTCGTTACCCGGGTGGAAGCCGTCTCGCGAGCTTCTGGCTTCTCGCGGTTCTGCTGCTGGTCTCCTGTGCACGCCGGCCACAGGTGACGCCCCTTGCTCTGGATGCTGTGGTGCTGGCCTTCGGCGACAGCCTGACATTCGGAGTCGGGGCCGACGCCGATCAGAGCTATCCCTCCGTTCTGGAGAAACTCATCGGACGAAGGGTGATTCGGGAGGGAGTGCCGGGGGAGGTTACACAGGAAGGGCTGGCGCGATTGCCCGAGGTGCTCGACCGCGTTCAACCCCGTCTGGTGATTCTGTGCGAGGGGGGCAACGACCTGCTGCGGAAGCTCGACGAGCATCAGGTGGCCGACAATGTGCGGGCCATGGTTCGTCTGATCAGGGAGAGGGGGACCGACGTGGTCCTGGTGGGTGTGCCGCAACCGGGGATCTTGATTGCTCCCCCGCCGTTCTATAGGGAGATCGCGGATGAGGTGCACATTCCGTACGAGGGGAGAGTGCTGGCGAAGATTGAAAAGGCAGACGATCTCAAAGCGGATGCCATCCATCCCAATGCTGCAGGGTATCGGCTTCTGGCGGAAGCGCTGGCCGTACTGCTCCGCAGGAGCGGAGCACTGTGACTGGTTGATGCGGAACGTGCCGGGGAGGAGGGATTATTCCTGGCCGGGCTCGTTGACGTACCGGTCGATGTAGATTTTCTTGTCAAGCCGGTCGAGTCCTTTGGCCATGAGGAGCAGGCCGACCATGATGAGGAAGAAGCCGAGCAGCACAAAGAAAGGCCGATGAAAGACAAGACTGACAACGCCGCACGTGGAAAAAGTTATCCCCAGACCGCGGCTGGCGACCTGCCTCAATTCCCCCTCCCGGGACATTGCAAAGAGATAGAGCTGAGTTACGAGGACGACGACAGGAATGGCAATGAAAATCTGCAGGAAGACCATGGAACCCCTCCCCGGGTAAAGTGGTGTTCGTACCGTTAGGATCGTATAATAACCGAGGCTGCCGGGGGATGCAAGGTGATTCTGTATTTATTATGTAATTATAATGCAATTCCCGGCGTTGCCCGATTGTGCCGCAGGCATTCCGCACTGTAGGGGTCATCGGTTTGTGGGCGGACGACATGAGGAGAAAATATTGACTTTGCCCGTGAAAGGGGTATCTTCTGGCAGAGCGTCAGCCGTCGAGGAGAACCCCCATGGACAAAATCATCCTTCACCTCAAAGAGAAGATCGTTACCGGCCTCTTTGTTGTGGTACCTCTCGGGCTTACCATCTTCATTCTAAAATTTCTCTTCAATTTTGCCGACGGCATCCTCGGTGTCTACCTGGACAAGCTGATCACCGCCTTCAGCCATCGGGAAACCCATTTTCCGGGACTCGGCATGCTTACGGGTCTCGCGGTCGTTTATCTTGCCGGTCTTCTTGCCACCAACGTCCTGGGGACCCAGTTCTTCAAATGGGGAGACGAACTGCTGTCGCGCATTCCCATCGTGAAATCGATCTATACACCCAGCAAGCAGCTCACTTCCGTGTTCCGCGAGGGAAAGACCTCGTATCGGAGGGCAGTCTTCGTGGAGTGGCCCCGTCCGGGGGTGCGTGCCGTGGGGTTTGTCACTGCCGAGGTTATGCGGGAGGGTGAACGGTTTGTCGTGGTCTACGTCCCCACCATGCCCAATCCCACGTCGGGCTTTGCCCTGTTCTTCCGTGCCGTCGATGTGCAGGACAGCGGGATGAGCGTCGAGGAGGCGGTGCGGTTTGTCATGTCGGGCGGAGTTGTGATCTCCTGATACGCACGGGTATCGCGTTCAATCGTTCACGTAGTTGGCTGCATCTTCGGTTCCTCGACGTGCGTGGCCCGTCCAGCCTGCGTCGCCTCCTTCCTGCTGGCAGGCGTCGACCCTTCATATCACTTGCAGAGCCGGTTGCGGCCCATTTTCTTCGCCCGGTAGAGGGCCTTGTCCGCCTCCTTGATTACCTCGGCCGGCTTTCTCTGCTCATCGCTTTCCGCCACGCCGATGCTCACGGTGACCGACACCGTTTCTCCCGTCTCCCGCTCTCCCCGCTTCCGCTTCCCCTCATCCGCCTTTTTGGGTCTGTCGGCCCCCCGGAGTCTCAGATGGTAGCCGGCAATCGACTTTCGCAGTTCTTCCAGCGGAGGAACGGCATCGGCTACGGTCTTGCGGGAGAAAACAACGGTAAACTCTTCACCCCCATACCGGTATGACTTCCCTCCTCCTCCCACTCCCTGCAGCTTCACCGCCACCATTTTCAGCACCTGGTCCCCCACATCGTGGCCATAGGTGTCGTTGAAGCGCTTGAAGTGGTCCACATCGACCATGGCGATTGCGTATTGTCGACCGAGACCTTCCAGAAGCTCGTTGAGGGCGCGCCGTGACGGCAGGCCGGTCAGATCGTCCCGGAAGGCCATGTTGTAGGAATCCCTCAATACACCCACGGTGAGAGCCATGGCTGCGGCCGCAAGAAAGGCGAGCGGGAGATTCGGTGTCGTTAGCCAGTTGCAGCATGCGGAAACGGCGAGGAGTGAGGCGAGAAAACCGCTCTCGACGGGAGACTGGCGGCGGACGACGCGGATGGTGATGAGCAGTGCGCCGATTGCGACCACCGCTGCGGCCGGCTGGGAGATAGCCAGACGCTCCAGGAAAGGGCTCGTAACGAAGTGGCGGCTGAGAAATTCTGTCACGCCGGTGACATTGCGCTCGATCAGCCAGACGATGAGGATGGCCTGTCCGAGAAGAAAGCCGAGCCGCAGCCGCCCCGCAACGCTGAAAACTCCCCTCTCCCGCATGAAACAGAAGAGCGTGATGTTGAGGGGGAGGAGCAGGGAAAGAGACTCGAACAGGATGCGGCTGCGAAAATCGACCGGCCCCCCGGCCAGATAAGTATGGTTGCACCAGGCGAAGGTCGCCAGCATCAGGAGGACGAAAAAAGGGCGGCCACGATGGAAGTGGATGCTGAGGAACATCCCGGCGGCGATGCAGGCGGCAGGAAGATAGGGGGCCAGCAACCCCCATGCCGGCGGGAGGGTGGCAATCCGGGCGAAGCCGCAATACGCCGCCCCGAGAAGCGCGGCCGGGACGATGAAGATGGAGACCCTTCTCAAGAGAAGATTGGTCATGGGCGCTCTTCCTTCGAAATATCCTGCTGCGAAGTTCATACACCGTCAGGCGGCGGGGTGTCAACTGGATTCCGTACCTCGTGATGTACCTCGCTCGCCGGGCTGTTCCTGCCGGCAAGCCCCAGAAGGGGCCGCTGCGGCATGCAAAGCGTATTCGGCCGGTGGACAGACGGCGCCGGGGTGGTACAATTATACATAAACCAGGTTGCATCCATTGCCAAGGGGAGGAAGTGCATGAAAAAGCCCGAAGTGTCGAAACAGCTGGCGGAGCTTTTGAACAGAGCCGTAGCCAGGGAAATCCAGGTTTCAATCCAGTACATGTGGCAGCATGTACTCTGGAAAGGGATCAAGGGATTTGCGGTGAAGGATGAGCTGAAGAGGATTGCCATCGAAGAGATGAAGCATGCCGAGCAGATCGCCGAGCGCCTCAATTATCTGGGAGGGAGGCCGACCACCAAGCCAACGCCGATCATCGTCGGAGACACCCTGGCAGAGATGCTCGAGCAGGATATGCGGGATGAAGAGGGGGCGATTGAACTCTACCGGGACATCATCGCCGTTGCCAGGAAAGAGGGAGATGAAGTTACCGATCGGCTGTTCCGGGCGATCCTGGCCGATGAAGAAGAGCATCACGACATCTTTTCCACCCTCTTGGAAGAGTTGTAGCTGCCCGAATTTTAGCGGATTGGCATGCGTCCAGGCCATCCGGACCGCTATGGTGCCCGATGGCCTGGACGTTTCACGTTACACCGACCCCGATTGCTCGCTGTTGCCGGTGCCGTTCCGGTAGCCTCCGGGAGGGACAATGGCTCCCCTGCTCCTCTTTCTCCTCATGTTCTGCGGCGGCATCGCTGTCGCCCTGCAGCCCTCCATCAATGGTCGCCTGGCCGAGCATGTCGGCACGGTGACAAGTTCGTGCATCTCTTTTGCAATTGGCACCTTCGCGCTACTGGCGGTTGTCCTCTGCGGCGGACGGGGCGCTGATTTCCGCGGCATTGCCGGCGCTAACTGGTGGGAGCTGACGGGAGGCCTTTTGGGAGCCTTCTTCGTCACCCTGACTATCGTCGTCGTCCCCCGGCTCGGCACCGCTTCGGCCATGGCGGCGACCATTGCCGCCCAGCTCATGACCGGTCTGGTTCTTGACCATTTTGGTCTGTTCGGTTTCCGTACCATTCCTGTCGACGGAAAGCGCGCTCTTGGAGTGATCCTCCTTCTTGCGGGAGCGGGGCTCGTATTCCGCAGGTGAAAAGGGATCGATCGCCCGCACTTTCTCCGTCGACTGTTCCCCGCATCTCCACAGCGCCATCGGCTGCACGGCCGGGAGTGGTCGTGTCCGCACGTGTGTCGAATCCGCATGGCGGACGACAGCCTGTCAGATTCTTCCTGCGCTCATGGTGGGGCGGCAACGGGAATTTTTCATGGGGCCGGCCGGTCTGGTCATCCCGATCTATCGGTTTCAGCAACACGCCACTTGACTGTAGTCTGAGAATATTCTAGTGTGACGCATACTCCGGGTTGAGCGTAGTGCACGGCTGCCCGGAGGTGTGGATGAGAAGCCGTCCCGTGTCGATATGCTTCTACCGGTGAGGCAGTCTCCGATGAGCAACGAAAGGCGACATTCTTCCGAAGACGATACCCCTCTGGTGAACGCATGGCGCAAGGGTGATCTCCCCTCGTTCGAGGTGCTGGTGCGCAAGCACCAGAAACGGTTGTTCAATATCGCCTACCGCATTACGGGAGATTTCGATGGTGCCTGTGAACTGGTACAGGACGCCTTTGTCGCAGCGTACCGGGGGATCGATTCCTTCCGCGGCGAATCCAGATTCTCCACCTGGTTGACGGGAATTGTCGTTGAGTTGATTCGTGGGCGCCTCCAGGCGGGACAGCCGGATGCCCGGTATCCCGCGGGAGCGGTGACGGGTGAGGAGCGCGGTCGTATCGCAGCCGCATCTGGTGCCGGACCGTCGTCACTGGGAAAGCTGGAGAGCCGCGATGTGGTCGGAAAGATTGAGGAGTGTCTGAAGACGCTTCCCGTCGATTTCCGGGAAGCGATCGTGCTCAGGGACCTGCAGGGATTGCCGTACCATGAGATCGGTGAAATCCTCAACGTGCTGGAGGGAACGGTCAGATCCCGGCTGTACCGCGGCCGGGAGATGGTCAGGGACTGCCTGAAGCTTTCGATGGGAGATCTGTGATGGACCATCAGGAGATTCAGCGCAAGCTTTCGGCGTATCTGGACAATGCCGTCAGCCCCGGAGAAAAGGAGGAGATCAAAAAGCATCTCTCGGGCTGCGGAAGTTGTCGCGGAGCGCTCGCCGACTTGGAGCTGGCTGTTTGGCATGTGAAGAAACTCCCCAAGGTCGATCCCCCCTCATGGCTGACTGAGTCCATCATGACGAAGGCCCAGGAACCGGCCGTCTCCAGTCCGGCCCTGTGGCGGCGACTCTCTGTAAAGCTTCCCCTCGGGGTGGCCGCCATGGTCGTGATCTGCTGCGCAGGCTACTATCTCACCCGGACGGTTTCCCCACGACTCCCTCTCTCCATGCCGAATTTCTTGCAGAAGAGGGGCCCGTCCCCGAAGGTGGAACAACCATCGACAGGCCCACCGGCAACGCCGACTGCTGTACCTACTGCGACGTTCCGGACGTCGTCTCCTTCTGAGGAGATGGCGCCCGAGATGCCACCATCGAAGGGAGAGGGGGGACATGCCGGCACATCCGCGACTCTTCCCCATGCACCAGTCCCGGCCGCGTCGGTCCGGAGGCATACGGAGCCTGAGCTTCCGCCGTCGGACGATTGGGGAACGCCGGATAAGGAGCCTGAACGATCGCTGTCAGGGGATGGGGGGACGAAACGGGCGAAAAGGGAATTGCCCGATCAGGAACTCCCGGCAGCAGCGACTTCCGGGGTGGTGCGAGCGGGTGAGGTGGGGGTGAGCCTCCGGGTTACTGATGCCGAGGTGGCTGCTGGAGCAATCGAAAAAGCGGTCACCTCCCTCGGAGGCAGGATCAACGGCCGGGCCTACAGCCAGAAAAGCCATCTCCTCTACGTCCGCATCGAAACGCAGAAATTTCAGGAGCTCGTCGAGCGGCTCGCTCGCATCGGCAAGGTTACGGAGCGTCCCCAGCTTCCCGAAGAGGCGGAAAATTCAGTGGACCTGGTTGTCGCCTGGTGACCGGGGGACGGGCCTCGTCCCGGCGGACCGCCGAACCGGTGGCACAGACGGATATCCGTCTTGCCGGAGAAGTGTTCCCCCACAAGATCCGCAGTACATCATCCTTCTTGGAACAGAGACCGCAGGCGTCCAGACGCCTGCCAGGAGACCCACGACGAACATGATCAAGAAACGAGCGCTAAAGAGCGGCCTCCCGCCGGGAACGCTCGTTCATATCGGAGAGAAGAGCGACCGGGAGATCAAGATCACCGTCATGGACTACAGCCCGGCAGGATGCGAAGAGAAGACGATCACTTCCCTCAACGAATGTTTCTACTTCAGCGACCCCGACCGAATCAGCTGGATCGATGTGGAAGGGCTCCACGAGGTGGAGATGGTCCGCCAGGTAGGTGATTGCGGTGGGCTCCATCCCCTCGTCCTGGAGGACATCGTCAATACCGATCAGCGTCCCAAGCTGGACGATTACGGCGACTACCTCTACATCGTGCTGAAAATGCTCCGCACCGGCACGGAGGGTAAGATCGTCACCGAGCAGGTGAGCATCGTTCTCGGCAGCCATTTTGTCATATCCTTCCAGGAAGGAATGGAGGGGGACGTCTTCAACCCGATCAGGCAGAGGATCAGGGGGGGGAAGGGGAAAATTC
>Ga0335082_10000993_pt1 | contig 30069 bp, 33 predicted proteins | sample Lox_Sample_41_FD_206718 | JGI IMG/M metagenome (GOLD analysis project Ga0335082, IMG submission 206718) | Soil microbial communities from Loxahatchee National Wildlife Refuge, Florida, United States - Lox_Sample_4.1 | ecosystem: Environmental > Terrestrial > Soil > Wetlands | place: USA... | reverse complement strand
TTCGAGCTGGCGAAGCGCTTTCGTGAGGCGAGCGATCCCGAAGAAGTGGAGCAGTTGGGGGACCAGTTGGGGCGCTTCGTGTTTGGTGAATAAGTGCCCCGGATTGAAGACATGGATGAAATCTAGCCGGTACGACAAGAAATTCTTCGTATACGGTGAATCATCCCCAGATCGCGAGCTGGTCTGAAATTCCTGCTGGCATCCGTCAGCACCTTGTGCAGCGCATGCACGACCGCAATATCGGGCTGGAAGACCTGAACCGCCTGCGCGAGTGGATTGAGTCGCGGCCCGATGTACCCGAAGTAGACTGGTACAAGGACTTTGGCTCATTCAAGCTTTGCGGCCAGGGCAGATTTCCCAGGACGTTCCTGCTGCCAGGCCAGACAGCCACCGGACAAGAACTCTAGAAGGTTTACACGACCTGCGGTGAGAAAACCTCCACCGTTGAGGTAAGTACGTTTACCTCGGCGGCTGAAGCCGGATCGGGTTGCGAAAACTTTAACTGCACCTCTTGAAGGCGTGCTCCACCGGGTGAACCCCCGCGCTAGCGGTTCACTGCGTAACTGTCTTTACCGCGTCGCCGACCTTGAAGTCTGAGCCGGAGACCGGCGTCCCGACGGCAGAGATGGCGTCCACATCCGTCACGCGAATCGTCCCCACCGGTGATGCCAGACGGCGAATCACCTTTCCGGTGGCGGGATCTTTCACCTCCTTGGTCACCCGCTCCACCGTCAGTTGATCGCCCACCTTCAGCCCGGCTTTGGAGCCGACGTTAAGGACAATCTGGCCGCCGTCCACCGAGGCCACCAGCCCCTCCACTTCGATAGTACGGGCCTGGAGTTTGGGGGCGTCCGCCACCAGTCCCTCACTCATCTGTGTGACGGCCTGGTTCACAGCTTCGCCGATGATGGTCTGCTGAAAGTCGCTGCTGCCGAAGTCCACGGCGCCGTTACCCCATCCATGCCAGTTGCCGCCGCCGCCCAGCAGCGAGGTGCTTTCGCGCGATGACTCGCCTTTGCCGTCGGCCACGCCCATGATCTCGGCCGTGTCGATATTCACAATGCGCGCATCCACCACACATATGGCCTTGCTTTTCTTGTGGCTGAAGCCGCCCAAGCCATATCCGCCCCACCCACCGCCACCACCGCCGACCTTCGTGTTCTGGTTCTCGCCGCCGAATTGCGTGACGCTACCCACGATGATGGCGTCTACTCCCAGGATTTTTCCTATCTTTGCCGCCGAGTTGGGATTGGCGCGATCGCTGTTGGAGAAATTCTGTTCGCCCAGGATCTTGTCCATGGCTTTGCGTTCGATTACGGAATAAGTGCCGTCCTGCACCAGGTGTCGGACCAGCAGGTCGGCGATTCCCTTTCCAACATCCACATTGGTGCCGAAAACTGCGGCCGCGTTGCTTTGCACCGTAGCAAAGTCGAAATCGAATATGGCAACACGCTTCTTGCGTGGAGCGTTTGCAGGCGCGGCTTGCGGGAACGCTGCGGTTGCGAAGAACGAAACCAGAATCAAAGTGGCCCAAATCATCTTCTTATTCATGCTGCTCATCTCCCTCTCGAGTTGTGAGGAGCCGCCCGGTTCACGGGGCAGGGACGGCAGAGCCGGGCTCACCCAATGGTTTACATACTCTTTTTCGCGATTGGAATTGTACTGTGAAACACCGTATCTTTGCGCGCCTCTGGTGGCGAAGTTAGAGTTCCTGAGGGTCTGCCCCAGTTGTAGCACTCCTTTCAGACGCGGGCCTGTAATCGCCATCACCGCATCGTGTGATGACGCAGATTTTCCTGAGAGACGCGAATTGGCCCGTCAGTATAGACTCTCGGCCAGCGGGAAGCCCTTGAATCAGCGCTTTCCACGGAGGAAAATGAACATGACCGCTTGCCTCAACCCGCAATCGCTCTCGGCGATTGTCGCCACGTTCATGCTGACCGTTTCAGCCGGGTGGGCCTCGCCTGCCCCTCAGGGGGACACCGCCGCCACGACCAAAGCACAGGACAAGCCGTTTGTAGTCGAGTATTACTACAAGGTGAAGTGGGGACACGCGGAAGAATTCGTTACGCTGTTCAAGAAGAACCACTATCCGCTCCTGAAGAAGCAGGTCGAGATGGGCCGCATGCTGAAGGTCACGGCCGTCACACCTCGATATCACACCGAGGAGTGCGGCCGGTGGGACTACCGGGTGACGATCGTGTTCAAGAATGCCGCGGCGGCAAATGAAGACTTCGATGAGAAGGCGCTCGCCCGCCAGCTCTTCCCTGACCAGCAGACCTACCAGCGCGAGGAGCAAAGGCGTTTCGAAATCCTTGACGCGCACTGGGACCTGCCGGTGAAAGACCTTGATCTCACCGCGCAATAGCACTCTGCTGCGAATCCCGAGCAACTTAAGCCTCGGAAGATCGCCCCTCGCCCGGGCGGCCATACCGGTACAGATACATGACCCCAGCCAAATAGGCCGCGCCGACACCCAATGAGATCAATGAAAACACGAGGAACCGCATCAGGTTCGGATGCCTGAGCACGATTGGTAACTGGGGAATTGCCAATAGACCTCGGAGCAGGTAGATGACCGTTATGATAATTAATCCGGTACGAAGCAACGGCAATCGCCGAATCTTACCGGCGCCTGAAAGCGCATAGAGACCAAACACGGCAACGCCCGCGGCCACGACAAGGCACAGGGCGGCGTACACCACCGGTTTCTGTACGCTTAAGTCCGCCGGACCTCCCAGATACTTGATCGCACTTGGCGACCACCAAATCCCACTCACCTGCAAAAGTGCGAAGGCCAGCGAAAAATATCCGCCTGCGAGAAGTGCATAGTTATGCAGCGCAGCCTTTTCCGGCTGCTGCTCGGACACGAACCTCATTGAGGTGCTCATGATCTGCCTCCGAGCCGGGAAATCCCGCCTTCGAGGGCAAGGTAGCACGGTGCAGGTCGCGTTGTCTGTGACGCGCACGCGCATTCGCATGGCACGACCCCAACTCATGTCCCGTTCTTGTACTGTGTTCGGTTACTCCGACGCAGCCTGCGATGGGTCGCGTGAGCTCGCCGTATCCACGTCAATATGCAAACCGGAGGTGAGCGGCATTCCAGGCGGGTAGCAGTTGCCATCCGGCGCGTAGGTGTTGCGGCAGGACGCTGTCATCTCTGCCCGCCGGGGCGACTGGGCGTACTGCCACACCTCCGCGAACTTCACTGCACTTTCCGCAGGGCTGGGCGCATGGAACGGGAACACGCAACCCGGCGCGGGGCCGCATCTGTCGTTGCTGACGAAGAAATGAATCTCGCGCCCGCCGGCGTGCTCGCGAATGTCATCGGCGGTGACGACCGAAACCCCACCGGACTCATGAAAGGAAATGCCCGAACAATAGACGCCGGCGCGATAGCCGCCCCGCGCTACGCCATCAACCCAGGCGTGGATGTAGGCGCGCTGCTCCGGCAGCATGCGTCCGCCCTGCTCCTGATCGAGAAAGATGATCGCGCGTCGGGGAAATCCTTCTCGTCTAGCGGCGTCCACCGCAGTCATCGCGTCGCTCGCTCCCACCCGAGCGGCGTTGCCCGAGGCCTTGAGCTGCCGGTACTCCCGACCGTTGAACAGCAGAAGGAACCCATAACCCATGTGGAGGAGTTGCTTGCGCTTGCCCTGCCACGAGTTGCGGTTGGAGCCCGGCGGGTTACTGAGCCAGTATCCGGTGAAGGCAAAGGTATCGTGCAGCGCCGCCATGTTGCCGTCGCCGGGATACTCGTTGCGGTCGAGGCCGAGATAGGCGGTCTTCAACTCCACGTTCTGTGCGGCAAGAATGGAAGACAGTGCAACCGCGGGAACGGCGGCGGCCAGCAGCGCGATGAAGACATGCCGCAGTTTCAATGCCGGGTCGCCATCTTCTGCTCTTCCGCTAACAAGGCTTCCCGGAGCAGCATCTTCAAGTAGGTCTGGTAGCGCAGGCCTTTGCTCTCAGCCTGGGAACGTGCACGCGACAGGTCATCTTGATCGAGTCGAATTGTTGTCGTTGGTGTGGTTCCCTTTCGTGCAACGCTGCCCTGCCCGAGTCGGCCTCCGGCAGCCGCTCGCTCAAATTCGCCGGCGATCTGTGTCTGATGCGACGACCACCACTTCGCTTCCTGGGCCTCATTCCGAAACTCAGGTGTCTTCATCCGGTTCGCCGCTACTCTTCCTTTTCTGCGCCTCATAGAATCTCCTCATTCTTTGGTTTGCAGCGAACGCGGTAACTACCCGCACTTTCGGACCCCGCCATGTGCTCACCACGAACAAAATACGGCCACTGTTAGTCTCGCCGATTTGCAGGTACCGCTCTTCGCCTCCTCGAAGTTGTATCTTGATATCCACGGGCCGGTTGGCAATCACCTGCTCGACTTCCTCAGCCGAGACTCGGTGCTGTGCGATATGGTCAAGATTGCCCTCGTCCCAATCGAACTCCATTCGCCTCTCGATCGGTAGCCTTTTATTGTAATTACGATGTAGCTACACTTCAACGTCGCTATTGAAGCCCATCCGACTCACGAGCTCCCAATCAGGATTCCTGTTGCGAACACCAGAGCGCCGCCCAGAGCGACCTGCATGGCGGCGGATAGCGGCGGTGTGTCCATGAAGCGATGGCGGACCCAGGTGATGGCCGCCAACTCCACCAGCACCACCAGAATCGCCAGTGTCGTAGCCGCCCGAAAGTTGTGGATGAGAAACGGCAGCGTGTGGCCGACGCCACCCAATGCCGTCATGGAGCCGGTAATCGCGCCGCGAATCCAAGGTGTGCCGCGTCCGGTCAAACTGCCGTCGTCGGACAGCGCCTCGGCAAAACCCATGCTGATCCCGGCTCCCAAAGATGCGGCCAGGCCGACCGCGAAGGCGTCCCACGTGTTCCGCGTGGCAAATGCCGCGGCGAACACCGGCGCCAGCGTCGAGACCGAGCCGTCCATCAGGCCCGCGAGCCCCGGCTGAATCACCTGCAGGACAAAGAGCCGCCGCTTGGACTTGTCTTCATCTTCCCGGACCTCGGGCTTCAACTCGGTCTTCTCCAGTTCGGCGGCGCGCTGAACGTGATTGGACTCCTCCGCCGCCAGGTCATCCAGCAACTGACGAATACTGGCGTCCTGCGCGTGTCTGGCGGCATGCAGATAGAAGCGGCGCGTCTCCGCTTCCATGGCGGACACGTGTGCGCGGATCTGCTCCAGGCGCAACGGCGTGTTCAGCCAGATGGACTTGCGTTGCACAAATCCGCGCACATCCTGCCGCCGGATGAGCGGGATGTGCTCGCCGAACTTCTGACGGTACAAATCAATCAGCCGGCGGCGGTGCTCGATCTCCTCCTGGCGCATCTCTTCGAAGACCTTTGCGGTGCCGGGAAAATTCTCCCGCAGGCCCTCGCCATAGTCGGAGTAAATGCGCTCATCCTCCTCTTCCAGCGAAATCGCCAGGGCAAGGATTTCCTTTTCCGTCAAGCTATGAAAGTCTCGCAAGCCGTTACTCCTTTACGAATGTCAGTAAGTGGCGTCGGCAATCAGCATTTAGCACTTGGCATTTAGCACTTAGTACCTGGCACCCGCGCATTCGCTAAGGCCATATGCTGAATGCTAAGTGCCAAGTGCTAAATGCCGGCTTAATACGGGCCAATAACCCCCCCGATACTCCGTCCCGCCGGTAGCTTCATCTCGCCAAGCGCCTCCACTCCCCAATACTTGGCAAACACGTCAAGATACTTATATCCCGAGCCGGTGTTGAACAGTACGACCCTGTCGCTGCTCGCCAGAAATCCGCTCTGCATGAGTTGCTTGTAGGCAGCCAGTGCAGCACCTCCCTCCGGGCAGGCGAAAATGCCCTCCGATGAAGCCAGTTCCTTCACGCCTCCCATGATCCCGTCGTCGCTGACGGCCACTGCCGTTCCCCCGCTCTTGCGCACAATGTCGAGGATGATGAAGTCGCCGTAAGCTTTGGGCACGCGCAGACCGGCGGCCAGCGTGTGAGCATCCGGCCACGGCTCCGAGGCAGCTTTGCCCTCCTGCAGCGCTTTCGGTATCGGAGCGCAGCCATCCGATTGTACGCAGATCATCCTCGGCCGCTTGCCTTTGCTGATCCAGCCCAGCTCTTCCATCTCCTCGAACGCCTTCCACATTCCGATGAGCCCGACGCCGCCTCCGGTTGGATAGATAATGCCATCGGGAAGGCTCCATCCCATCTGCTCGGCGACCTCGTAGCCCATGGTCTTCTTGCCCTCGACGCGGAATGGCTCCTTCAACGTTGAGACATCAAACCACCCTTCCTCGTCCTTGCGTTCGGCCACCATGCGCCCACAGTCGCTGATCAGGCCATCCACCAGCGTCAGGTTTGCACCGCTGGCCTCCACCTCCAGACGGTTGGCGAGCGGCACATCCTTCGGCATAAAGATGTACGCCTCGAGTCCTGCCGCGGCAGCATACGCCGCCAGCGCACCGCCGGCGTTGCCTGCCGAGGGCGCCGCCAGCTTCTTCACTCCGTAATGCCGCAGCATGGTGATGGCTGCGCTCATGCCCCGGGCCTTGAACGACCCGGTGGGATTCAGCCCGTCATCCTTAATGAGTAAGTTGGAGTATTTGCGGCTGGGCAACAGCGGAGTGAATCCCTCGCCGAGGGTCACCGGCTCAGCGTTGGGCAGCACGGCCGCGTAGCGCCACATGCTCTTGGGGCCGGCATTGACCGACTCGCGCGTCGTGCTCCGCCGAATCGCGGCCAGATCGTAGCGGACGTAGAGCGGCCCGCCGTCCTTCGGACAAATCGTCGGCGCCGCCTGCGGCGCAAACGTTTCGCCGCATTTGCTGCATTCGAAACCGGTAATATTCGCCATCGGAATGACCGTCCCGGAAAACTTCGCAGTGTAGCATCTCGACGCCTACGCAGGCGTGCTCTCATCACGCGGCGGACGTGCCTGCGGAGGGCCTCACACAAAAGTCGAAAGATTAGGAGCGTTGGATACGCTGAGCGAGCTTCGCTGATAGGTGCTGAGCCAATATGCAGAACAGCGTCAGGATCGACGCCAGCAGGATTCTTGGGTAGAGGCCGCCGGTACGAAACAGCTCGATAATAAGGATCAAGCTGGCCAGTACGACGAGGGTCAGCGACACTGCTCTATGAAATCGTTTCATGCCGTATTCCACCTCGCCTAGACTGCTTCGCTGGATCTCGCGCCCATTGTTGGAGTCCGTACAAGCTGGTTTGCTGATGCAGGTATTGCAGGCCGAAGCGGGAGCACGGTAAATTATCAGGCCCTTGGCGGAGTCGGAAAAAACCGGAAACAGATGCTGGTCCTTCGGACATCGCCAAACGTCGCGGTCTGGATGATAGGTGAAACCGGCAGTGCTCCCCGCCACGGATCGCCGGTGCGCATGATGCGCTATCCATTCCAGAAGAAGCGCGATCAACGCCAGCGAAAGCGCATATCCCAGCATCAAAATGCATTCCAGCGGCACGCCGGCCATGGTTCAACGCTCCTGGCCCTGAACAACGACGTCGGTGAACAGGACATCCCTGGGCTCTTCGGTCGTTGTGGTGCTTCGCATGTAGCGAATACCGAGGAACGACAAGTAGAGAATCGGAAGCGCTCCTCCCAGAATAAAGACGATGTCGCCAGGCATGCGCAACCACTCCAGTATCGAGTTGGCGCGACTGCCAATGTAGTTGAGCGTTCGGGCATCATAGTAACTCACGCTGATGGAGTGATACAGTTGCAGGATTCCCAGTGGAAACAATGTCGCAAAGACCATCCAAGCCAGCCCAAGATTTAGAGACCAGAAGGCAATCTGTGCCGCCCTATCCGACCAGTGCTTTTCAGGGATGATATAGCGCAAACAGAAGAGTGCAAGACCAACCCCAAGCATCCCATACACGCCCATCATCGCCGCATGACCGTGATTTGCCGTCAAAGCTGTACCAATTTCATAGTAGGAAACAATTGGTAAATTGATGAGGAAGCCGAAGACACCGGCGCCAAGGAAGTTCCAGAATCCGACCGCAGCGAGAAACATGACCGCCCAGTAATGTGGGAAAGACGTTCTTGCCTTCTCGCCCTGCACAGCGCCCAGTTGCAGAAAGCTCCAGGCCTCGAGTGTAAGAAAGGTAAGGGGTATGACCTCTGCGGCTGAGAAGAACGCTCCCAATGCCATGTGGAGCGCGGGTTCGCCGGAGAAGTATACATGGTGCATGGTGCCGACGATGCCACCCGCGGAATACAGGATGATATCCAGGTAGATCATTCGCAATGCGATGAGCTCGTCGACGACACCTAACAGAACAAACATGTAGGCAACCAGTATGGTGGTGAACAACTCCAGAAAATCTTCGACCCAGAGATGCACGACCCAAAAACGCCAAAAATCCGTAGTGGTGAAATGTGCTCCACCGCGAGCAAGCAAACCAACTGCGTAAAACGCAGGGATAGAAAGGGCGGAAAAGAAAAAAAGCCAGGGCAGATTTCCGGCACGGTCGCCGGAAAGCCGGCCGTGAAGGCTGCGAAATATGATCACCGTCCACAACGCCAGGCCAACGACCAGCAATACCTGCCAAAGACGACCAAGATCAAGATATTCAAAGCCCTGATCTCCGACCCATGAATTCCTAATCCATCCTTGGATTCCAGCGAATTCTCCGAACAGACTGCCGACTACAACAATCACCAGCGCGCCCAGCAGTCCGTAGACAAGGAACTTCTGTCCTCGCGGCTCTCGGCCTCCAATCATTGGGGCCAGAAAAATTCCTCCTGCAAGAAATCCAGTGACAGTCCAGAAGAGAGCCAGTTGCAGGTGCCATGTCCGGACTACATTGAAGGGTAGCAGCCGTCCCAGATCAATTCCAAAGAAGCTCTGCAGATCAGCACGATAGTGTTCTGTAGCGCCCCCGAGCAGCGTCTGAACTACGAACAATGCGGCCATGGTGAAAAAGAACCAGGCACATGCCTTTTGAGAGGGAGTGAGCAACACCTCATCCGGAGCGCGAAAGGAAATGCGCTGTCGCTCGCGCCCATGCCATCCCAACAGATTCCAGCGGCCAAAGACGGCGAGCAGCAAACCTATTCCACCGAGCAATGCAATCAGGGAAAGGACGCTCCACACTATGGAGTCCGCGGTTGCGTGATTGTCAACCAAAGGCTCTGGAGGCCAGTTGTTCGTATAGGAGTAAGAATGGCCGGTTCGAGCGGTGGAGGCAGCCCAAGCCGACCAGCTAAAGAATGCGGTCAGCTTACGGATGTCTTCCGGATCTTGAATGGCGCTCGGCCTCAAACCAAACTTCGTGGTGGGCTCTCCGAAAAAAGATGCATAGTACGCCCGGCACTTATTGAAGGCGTGCGCTTGCGCATCCGTGTAAACGAGGGTGCCCGTGGCGCTGTCATAGCGGTTCGTCTTGAAGTCTTCGATGGTTCTGCTGCGCGCTGTGTCGGAGTTTGTGCCGCCATAGAAGTCGATACTCGATATCGCAGCGCGATGCAGGTAGTCCGCCGTGAAATCGGGCCCGAGATACGCACCATGGCCAAATATCGAGCCGTACTCCATCAGGCCGTTGCCGAGAAATATCTGCTGGCCCGCCATAATGTCGGCACGGGTGAATAAGGTGGATCCGTTTGTGCTTTTAACGATTTCCGGTATGGGCGGTTCGTCGTTGTAGGTGTAGTAAGTAAGCACGCCCAGGATGAAAAATCCAGACATCAAGACGAGTACCGCCGCCTGAACCCAGCCACGAGAGATCATTAGCGGCCGCTTTTCATTCATATTCATCGTCACCGCGCCCACCTCCTCTTCGGCCGCGCCAATCAGGGCGTGCTACGCCGATAAAGTGAGTCCCAATGTCCGCGCCATTGTACGCTGCTTTTTCGGATCGCGCCCGCAAATGAATGGCACGTCCGTAACCACTTCGAAGTTACGAAGAACGCGTAAGTGTGTTGGCAGGCCCGCGCACGAAAACGGTGGGCAGCAATATCAGCGACAGAAGCGGGAAGCTGCGCTTGGCAGTGACGGCGATCGCTACTGAAACGACTTCAGCGCCGCAGCTTCGTCTTCCTCGACCTCGAAGATGGTGTAAAGCTTGGTGATCTGCAGGAGGTTGTGGACGTTCTTGTTGAGGTTCATCAGCTTGAGATGACCGCCCTGATTGCGGATGGAGGTGAAGCAGCTCATCAGCTCACCGACGCCGGCGCTGTCAATGTGACGTACCGACGCGAGATTCAGCAGGATCTGATTGTAGCCTTTGCCAGAAAGGTCGCGAATCACGTCGCGCAGAATGCCGGTTCCCTCACCCAGCCGGAGCTCGCCGACGATGTCCACAATCACGACACCATTCACCATCCGCGAACTGGTCTTGAGATTCATCGACATTTTCTAAGCTACACAAACTTGAATAGCGCGACAAGAAGGAATATGGCTTCGGCCGCGGCCAGTCCGATCCAGATTCTACGGCGGAAGCGAGTGCGGCCCAAGTCGCGCATGAGCTGCAATCTGGCAGCCAGCATTCCCGGCTGCGCCGGCGCAGCAACTTCCGTTTGCGGCGCAGAGACCCCGAAGCCTGCCGGCGGTGCAGCCGCCGGGCTGAGCTGGTCTGGGAGGAAGACCTTCGGGCCGCTGAGCAGCGATGACCAGTCCAGAATCTGCAGGCTGGCATCGGCGCCAAACGCTGCAATCGGACGCGACGTAAGTTCCAATGGCGGAAGTTTCTGCGGCGACAAGCGTTCACGAATCGTGCCCAGCAACGAGTACCACCATCCGTGACTCAAGTCATCCCCGAGCAGCTCGCCGACATCGACGGGCCGGGACTCCAGTTGCAGCGGCGGCAAGGTGTCGGCGGAGAACACGTCGGACAGATTGCTGAAGACGGTACGATACCAGGGCAGCTCAAGCAGCTCGCCGGTCAGAATGCCCACGGGCACGGGCTTGGAGGTGAGTTCCAACGACGGCAGGCGCTCGGGCGCGACGCGATCAATAAAGTTCAACAGCAGCGAGCGCCAGGGTGAGAAGCTCAGGCTTTCGGGGGGCGAGAAATCAGGTTCAAACATCCGGTCCTCGGTCGGCTTTTAGTGGCTCGAGTGGCTGGCCCTCAACGTCGCGCCGCCTTCCTTCACTGTGTAATCCGATGGTATTTGAAATAGCGCCGCATTGGGCTCGCTGCGAATAATGTTAACCAGTTTCATTGTACTGTGTCCCGCCTGGCCGTCATCGGTTTCAGTCAGCACGGCAACTTTCAAGTCGGTCGAAGTCCAGGTGTCGCTGATGAAGACGATTGCCCGGTCATTGCCCGCTGTACCCGGATTCATGGTACGCGTCGTTCTGGTGCCGGTGGCGCTGATACCGCCGATGATCCTGGTTCCCAGAGGTACAACGGTTGCGCCCCGGCTGCTGGCAACATCGCTCGGGTCCATTCCCGGCGCCGAATCCCGCGATGGAATGGACGAATTGGAGGGCGCATTGGCCTGCCCGCTGGGAATTTGCGGGCCGTCAATCTGCGGCTGCGGTACACCCAGGTTCGGAGGCGCCGGGCCTATGCGAATCTTGGACAGATCTTTTTTCTTCGAACGCTTGGCGTTGGTCCCCGGAGCCTGCTCCAACTCGCCAAAGTGAAAAATCGTCGCCGTCTTGTTCCGGGGATTCAGGTAAATGATGACCTGCTGCTGCGGGTCTGTGACGGTGATGCGCTGATCTGAACCTGGTTGACCCGGTGTCGCCTGGCTTTCAGTGCGCATCCGGCCCTGGCTGTCGCGGTAAACTCTGCCCCGCGACTCATGATGAATGTGACCACCGTTGTCCAGGGTGCGATCGTACTGTGTGATTACGTCGGCGGAGAAGGGCGCGTTGTTTACGTTGGAAGGCCTGGCTGCTGACGCAGCATCAGGCCCTGAGTTCCCGGCAACTCCGCTGATTGCGCCCGTCAAGACAAACAACAGCGCCGTCGCCAAGCACCTTGGCCTCATGCCTGCCCTCCGTCCCTACACTGCCGACTCGATAACTTCATCTCGTTTCAGCAGTTCAACCAAGCCTGCCGAAGCCGAACTACCCGGTTCCCGGACGAAGGGCAAGAGCGCCGCTTCACGGTCGCACGGTTCGACCGTACCCCCGCGCTCAAGACGACTCAACTTCTTTTATTGTGTCCCTGATTCACCGCCAATTGCAACTGAAGAACTGTCGCTGGTACATTTTTTGACAAACAACACCTAAGTGGTAGACGCGGTAGTGGGCATTGCAGTTGCCCACTACCGACAATGATCGTTGCGGAAGGCTCGGTGTGGCCCACTCCGCCCTTGCACGGCAAACCTTACGCCGATTGTGCCGCGCTAAAACCTGCGGCGGCAGTCCGCACCATGTAATGCTGTTCGGGCACCGCGAAGCCAGCGGTCGTAAATGTCTCCTTGATCAGCCGATTCGTATCGAAATACACCTGCCAGTAGTCCTTGTTATGGCAGTAAGGACGAACCGCAAGTACCGGACCCGCGAGGTTGAAGGTCAGAATTTCGACGTCAGGAGCCGGATCGGTCATCACATTCGGAATCCCTGCCAGGGCCTTCTTCAGCCGGGCCATGGCGTCGTGGACGTCAACCCCGTGCGCCAGTTGCGCCGTAAGGTCCACTCTTCGATATGCGTTATGGGAATAGTTCTGGATGACGTCGCCGAAGATTTTGCCGTTCCCGACGATGTGGCGGACGTTGTCCAGTGTGTCGATGAAGGTCACGAACAATCCGATCTCGTGCACGGTGCCCATCACGCCGCCCGCGGTCACGAAGTCGCCAACCTTGAACGGCTGCAGAATCACCAGAAAAACTCCCGCCGCAAAGTTGGCCAACAAACCGCTCCAGGCCATGCCGATGGCCACGCCGGCAGCGGCGATGAGGGCCGCCAGACTGGTCGTCTGAACGCCAAAGAACCCGAGAATGGCGATGACCAGTACGATGTTCAGGATCGCCCCCACGGCATTCTGAATGTAGCGAATCAGGGTTGGGTCAATCTTCTGCCGGGTCATCCCCTTGCCGATGATCCTGAGGCACAGACCAATCAACCAGCGGCCGACGATCCAGAGTGCAAGGGCCTCGAGCACGGCGATGCCAAGGGCAATGATGGCGGTCCAGCCCGCCTGCACTAACTTGTCCACCTTCGTTGTATCCATAGCTAGTTCTCTCCTGGGGAATGCCTAAACCGCCGCGGTCGTGTGGACAGCGGGGACTCGCGAGGATGTTAGCACAGCCCTCGCAGCCTCAGCTTCAATCGCACGTGCCCGGCGTCTTGGGGGCGGGGATATGCAGACGGCGGCCGGTGAGCTCGGGCTCATTCTTTTTTTGCGAGAATTTAATATTCGGGTTCGTCCACGACCGGGGGAATGCCCTCATCAGGCTCGATCGGCAATTCCTGCCGCGGCTCTTCAGGGGTAGGGGTGTCACTTCCCTTCCCCTTCAGCCGGACGACCGTGATCTTGGCAAAGCCCTCTTCAAATTTCGGCGGACGCAGCTTGTTGGCCATGCGCTGCATGGCGTCTTCGGGAACGTTACGCTCGCGGCGGCGGTTGCGCTCGATGCAAACCTCAGGCGGCACGTCGAAAAATACCGCGTGGGCCTCATAGCCGAAGTCGTGCGCCAGTTTGACCCAACTGCGGCGCTCATGGGGAGAGAGGTTGGTAGCATCCACGTAGTTCCAGGGACGCTTGGCCAGCAGCCGCGCGCGCAGCATGGAACGCAGGGTGGAGAAGACCAGGTCCTGATAGCGCTGTTCGGTCACGTCGTCAAAGAGCAGGATCCGCACCATGTCGCTGGACAACGGCAAAATGTTGTGGCGCTTGAACCAGGTGCTCTTGCCCGAGCCCGGCAAGCCGATGGACAGCACCACTGCGCCCTTCGCCTTCCTGGGCGCTGGCGTCGTCCCTGCGGCAACCGCGGTTGGCTCAGCGGCCTCAACAGCTTCGGCTTCGGCCGCTTCACCCGTCGGGCCTCCTGGCCCGGGTAGAACCGGCGCCTGGCCTGGAGTTTGCTGACGGCTGCCCCGGCCACGGCGTCCGCGGCGACGGGAACGATCGCGCCGGAATTGCTGGGAAGATTCTTCGCCACCGCTCGGCACGGCAGGCCGGGACTCGTTCGTTTCGGGTTGCATTTCCGGCTCTTGCGGCTGCGCCTCCAAATCGCCCTGCGCGCTTTCCATCCTGCCGGCCTCGGCCTCAGGAAACCTCGGCTGCAAAGGAGCCGGATTCTCCTGCGCCTGCTTTTCGGTTTGCTGTTTGCGCCGCTTACCGCGGTCGCGCATCCATCTGCGCATGTTGCACTTGTAACACGCCTGCCTATGCGGGAGCAATGCTGTGTCATTGCTCACCGCATCATTGTGATGTACGTCCTTTGCCTACACCTGCGCACGGTGCTAGGATTTTTTTGTTCCATCGCGAGCACTCATTTGAGTCGTTCGACTTCATTGTGTTGAATTCATTTCCTGACGAGGCACTATGGCTATCAAAGTAGGCATTAACGGTTTCGGTCGAATCGGCCGCAACGTCCTGCGCACCGCGCTCACCGACAAGGACCTTGATTTCGTTGCGGTCAACGATCTCACCTCTCCCAAGACTCTGGCACACCTGCTGAAGTACGACTCCATTCTTGGCAATCTACCCAACCAGATTTCCGCCGGCGAGGATTCCATCACCGTGGATGGCAAAAATATTCGCGTCTTCGCGGAGAAAGACCCGTCCAAGCTGGATTGGCAATCGGTCGGCGCACAGGTGGTCATCGAGTCCACCGGCAAGTTCACCAAGGCTGAGATGGCGAAACAACACCTCCGCGGCCCGGTGAAGAAGGTCATCATCACCGCTCCGGCAACCGGCGAAGACATCACCATCGTGATGGGCGTCAACGACGACAAATACGAGCCGGCGAAGCACCATGTCATCTCCAACGCCTCTTGCACCACCAACTGTCTGGCCCCGATTGCCAAGGTGGTGAATGATAATTTCAAGATCGTCAGCGGAACGATGACCACGATCCACTCCTACACCAACGATCAGGTCATTCTTGACTTCCCCCATAAGGACCTGCGTCGCGCTCGTGCCGCCGCGCTTTCCATGATTCCGACTTCGACCGGTGCGGCCAAGGCGATCTACCTGGCCATTCCCGACCTGAAGGGCAAGCTGGACGGCTTTGCCATGCGGGTGCCCACACCCAACGTTTCGGTCGTGGACCTGGTCGTCTTTGTGGAGAAGAAGACCACCGCTGAGGAAGTGAACAACGCACTGAAGGCAGCCTCGGAATCTGGCCCCTTGAAGGGATATCTTGGATATGAAACTGCTGAACTGGTCTCCATGGACTACCGTGGCGATCCGCGCTCCTCGATCGTCGACGCTCCCATGACTCGCGTCGTGGGCGGGAATTGCGTGAAAGTGATCTCGTGGTACGACAACGAGTGGGGATACTCATGCCGTGTCCGCGACCTCATTCACTACATGGCCGGAAAGGGACTATAACGCAGTAGCCGGTAGTCCATAGCCAGTGGTCGGCCGGGCAAGCCGGGAGAAGAGGCCGCTGCAATGAACAAGCCATATCGGGACCTTGTGGCTTGGCAAAGGCAATGGACCTTGTCACTGCGATTTACCAACTCAGTGCTTGCTTCCCTGGGGAAGAACTTTATGGACCTATCTTCGCAGCTTCGCCAGGCGGCGCGGTTTCGGTTCCAGGCAATATCGCGGAGGGACAGGGTCGTCACGGCAGGGCGGAGTTCAGGCCGGGTCGGCACATCAAGCGTTAAGCCGCTCAGCCGAAGCGGGAAGGGTGTTGCAAGGTCTCATCAATTCACGCGAGCGAGAAAACTGACTACTGGCCACGGACTACTGGAGTAAGTCATGCAGAAATTATCCATTCGCGATCTTCCACTGAATAATAAGCGCATCTTCATGCGCGTTGATTTCAACGTTCCGCTTGACGACGGCCGCGTCATGGACGACACGCGCATCCGCGAGACGCTTCCCAGCATCGAGTATGCCCTGCGGCACGGTGCGCGGCTCATCCTGGCCTCGCACCTCGGACGTCCTAAGGGGAAGCCCAATCCCAAGATGAGCATGAAGCCCGTGGCCGAGCGGCTGCGCATTCTGCTCGACGACATCCTGCGCCGCGGGGAAAACGTCGGATTCTCTCCCGACTGCATCGGCGTACAGGCCGAAGAAATGGCCGACAAGCTGGAGCGCGGGCAATCGCTGCTGCTGGAGAACCTTCGCTTCCATGCCGAGGAAGAAGCCAACGATCCCAACTTCGCCAGGCATCTTGCCAGGCTCTGCGACTATTACGTAAATGACGCCTTCGGCTCGGCACACCGCGCTCACGCCTCCACCGAGGGAATCACGCACTTTGTCGAGAAGAACGCCGCCGGCCTGCTGATGGAGAAGGAACTGGAATACCTCGGCAAGGCGCTGATCCATCCCCAGAAGCCATTTGTCGCCATCCTGGGCGGCGCGAAGGTCAGCGACAAAATCGGCGTTATCAAACACCTGATGACAAAGGTTGATACTCTGATTGTAGGCGGCGGTATGGCCTACACCTTCCTCAAGGCGCAGGGCCACGAGATCGGCAAATCGCTGCTGGAGGCAGACAAGGTCGAACTTGCCGCGCAGACCCTTGCCGATGCCAAGGCCCACCACGTGAAGTTCCTGCTGCCCATCGATCATGTAGTCGCCGACAAAATCGCGCACGACGCGCGCATTCAGCAGATCGGCGAGGGCAAGCCCATTCCGCATGACATGATCGGGGTGGACATCGGGCCGAAAACCGCGGAGCTGTTTTCCGAAGAAATCGGGGACGCACGCACCATCGTCTGGAACGGGCCGATGGGCGTCTTCGAGATCGAGGCTTTTGCCAAAGGCACCAAGAAGATCGCGCATGCCGTAGCGGACAACGGGGCTGCGGTCTCCATCGTTGGCGGCGGCGACAGTGTAGCTGCGGTGAAGGCCGCCGACGTCGCCGACAAAATCACCCACATCTCCACCGGAGGCGGCGCATCGCTGGAATTCCTCGAAGGCAAAAAGCTGCCCGGCGTGGAAGCCCTTACCAACAAGTAGATGGAACACGAAGCCCCGGAAACTCTCGACAGGTTTGAATTCGACGTGGTCGTCATCGGGGCCGGGCCCACCGGACTGGCCTGCGGCATTGACGTTAAGCGCGCCGGTCTCTCGGTCACCAATATCGACAAGGGCTGCCTGGTCAATTCGCTCTTCCACTACCCCAGCAACATGACGTTCTTTACCACGCCGGAGCTGCTGGAAATTGGCGATCTTCCCTTCTCCAGTCCCAACCAGAAGCCCACCCGCCAGGAAGCACTGGAGTACTACCGCAAATGCGCCGAGCACTACCAGCTCGATGTGCGGCAGTACGAACCGGTGGTAGCGGTGGAGGGCGGCGACAACCGCTTCGTCGTGCGCACCACCGGCCTGCACGGACACCAGCGCGAATACCGCGCGCGCAAGCTCATCCTGGCCACCGGCTTCTACGACCGCCCCAACTACATGAACGTTCCCGGCGAAGACCTGCCCAAGGTCATGCACTACTACCGCGAGCCGCATCCTTTTTTTGGATTGGAAGTGCTGGTCATCGGCGGGAAGAACTCGGCCGCCATCGCCGCGCTGGAGCTGTGGCGTCACGGCGCGAAGGTGACACTGGTGCACCGCGGCCCGGCCATGAGCAACTCGGTGAAGTACTGGATCAAGCCCGACATCGAGAACCGCATCAAGGCCGGGCAGGTGAAGGCCTACTTCAACACGCGCGTGCGCGAGATCACGCTCGAGCACGTCGTGCTTGAGACGCCGCAAGGCGAAGTCACGCTGCCCAACGACTATGTCTTCGCCATGACCGGCTACCATCCCGACTTCGACTTTCTGCGCACTCTCGGCATCAGGCTGAGCGGCGAAGCCGACCGCAAGCCGGTCGTCGATCCGCAAACGCTGGAGAGCAATGTGCCGGGAATTTATCTGGCCGGGGTGATCGTCGCCGGTATGCGCACCAGCGAAATCTTCATCGAGAACGGACGCTTCCACGGCCAGCTCATCGCCGCCGACCTGAAACGCAAGCTGAAAACGGAGATGATATCGGTATAGGACCCGCCCTTCGTCAGGCGGAACCCTTTGCATTCCCTTGGGCCAAGGTTGCTGAGCGCGTATTGCTCGTCTTTCGCCCCCGGCCGCCGGGAATCACTACTGGTTGCTAGACGCCCCCGCCGGCGAGGCCGCTGCCTTCGCTGCTTTAGCCTTCGCGAAGCGGGCAGCAGCCTGCGTTTCCACGCTTTGGTCTTGCGGGAAATCCAGCACATGCGGCATCAGTGCAACCTTTCCGTCCCCAATATGTTCACCCGACGCCTCATTATGCAGCATCCATTTATGGGGTGTGATCACCAAAATATCAGCGTTTGACTCATCGCCATTTAAGCCTCTCACCAGCCTGAGTGCCCACACGCCTGTCTGGGCGTCATACCTGCTCTCGACAATAACTCCCTGTTCGTACGCCGGTAGGCCGAGTTCAAGATGGGTGATGTTAGGTAGTAGTAGCTTACGGCGGTTGGCGAGCGGAATCGTTGTATCGTTGAAATCGCGTTGAAGTGCTTCGACTACTGCTGCCCAAGTTTTAGAGTATGCAGAAAGCTGAGCTGGTAGCGTTCCATCCACCATCCAAGCTTGCAGGTGATTGTTGGCTTCGATGTCCTCAACTATGCGCGGACCCCAATAGGGGCACCCCTCAGCGGTGCAACCATATCCGTCCTGGCAACCTATGCCTTCGCAAAAGCCGGCGTAGTGCTGGGAATCGAGGCGCTCAGGGCAGATGCAGTGCCCATCGGAACAGTTAGAGTGGGGGCTTGTTCCATGCTGAGCCAAAATCGGCGAGTCGCAGAGCAACAGCAACAGAAGGAATAATGCCAGCTTACCTAACCTCCGCATCATGTCCTCCAAATTGTGTGCCTTTGCACGTTACGGCACGGCGGCAAAAACCGTCCGCGCATATCATAGAAGAGTGGTGGCTCGCAAGACTAGTGGCTCGCAAGATCGGTTAGCGCGGGCCTTCAGGCATGTTTCAGCCCGTGACGCCGCAGAACGCACCTCTATCAGTGCAATTTGCGCTACGACTGCCTTGTGCAAGGTCCTGGTGCGCGTGTGGCGACGCGGCCGGGGAACACCAGGACCTTGCCCTTAGTGCGCCTGCGCGAGCCGCGGCTAATCCAGCCTGACTTCCTCGCCGCCAAGTTGTTCGCTGATCAGACGTGCCACCAGCGGCTTCAGCCCTTCGCCCGATTTGGGCAGAACGAAGTCGTTCCTTTCGTCGGACCAGTCAAGCTTGAAGCTGGTGGACAGCGCCGAAATCCAGATTTGCTGCACCGGGGCATTGGGCGAGATGACGAACTTTCCCGGCGGCTCCTCGAAGCTGATGTGAATGGCGCCGGCGCTGTCTTCGACTTCGAAGTCAGCATCGCCCTCGGCGGCATACAAACTGCGCTTCAAGCCTTCGAATGCTGCATCGGCGCGGCGGCGAAAATCCTGTTCGTCCATAAGAGCAGCGGCTAGTGGTCAGTGGCTAGTGGATGGAAATACGGCGCCAAATTTCGCCGGTGGCCGACTCCAGCATGATCTTAACCCAAGTAGCGCAGAAATGCCTGCTGGGAATTGTCGAAGCCGGGAAAAACTGCATTCAGGTTTTTGTTTCCCAGATGGCGCGCCACGGCTTCGCCCAGCACGCGGCGAAAATCGGTGGTGAGCGCCAGGTCGCGCCCTTCGTTGAGCTGCGACGGATCGAGCCCCGGCCAGCGCCCGTAAACGCGTCCACCACGCACCGGCCCGCCCAATACGAACATCACGTTGGCGTGGCCGTGGTCGGTGCCGCGATTGCCGTTTTCGCGCGCTGTGCGTCCGAACTCCGACATGGTCACCACGACGGTGTCTTCCGCGAGCGGACCGAGGTCGGTCCAGAACGCAGCGATGGATTGTGAGAACTCACGCAGCACGTTGGCGAGTTGGCCTTCGGTCGCGCCTTCGTTGACGTGATGGTCCCAGCCGCCGATGTCGGTAAACGCGATCCGCACGCCCAGGTTCGCCTTCACGAGCTGCGCGGTCTGGCGCAGCGCATCGCCGAAGCGGCCGCGCGGATAGTTTGCGCCCGGCGCCGGCGTGTAACGCTGCGGATCGGCCGACTTCAGCATCTTCACGGCTTCGAACGTCTCGCGCCCGGTGCCGTGCAACACGCTGTCCACCGACTGCGCGTACATCGCCTCGAAGGTATTGCCCAGCGGCGCGGCCGACGGATTCCCGTTGGCGATGCCGAATCCGTTCACGTTGCTGACCGCCACCGCGGGCGCTTTGCCGGAAAGAATGCGCGGCAGCGAGGTTCCCAGCGCCACGGCGCGAAACGGGCTGTCCGGAGCGGCCTCGGTTTGCAGTGTGCGATTCAGCCAGCCGTCGCTGGTGCTTCTCACGCCCGGCGTGCCCGATTCCATGTAGTCCTGCGCGTCGAAGTGCGAGCGCGTCGTGTCGGGCGAGCCCGCTGCATGAACGATGGCGAGATGCTGCTGGTCCCACAGCGGTTTGAACGGCGCCAGCGCCGGATGCAGGCCGAAGAAGCCGTTGAGGTCAATCACCTGCTGCCGGGGAATGTTGATGCTGGGGCGCATCGCATAGTACGAGCGCTCGGCGTGCGGCACTACGATGTTGAGCCCGTCGGCCGCTCCGCGCTGGAAAATGACCACCAGCCGCTTGTTGTTCGAGCCCGCTTCGGCGGCTCCCCATGCGGCGCGCGTAAGGAACGACGGAATCGCCGCCGTGCCGACCACGGCCATCGCTCCACCCTTCATGAATGCCCGGCGCGTAATGCTCATAAAATCCGCTCTTCGTTGTTCGCTCTTCGCCAATTCACTTCCGGCTTTAGCCGTCTTAGCGAACAGCGGCCTTTCTCACTTGCGCTGAAACTCCGGCGAGCCCAGCAACAGCCCGGCAATTACGTTGACATTGGCCGCGCGCCCGGGATCTTCGGACTGCGCCGTAGCTTGCGGCGTAACGATGCGCTCTTCGATCGTCCGGTGCGTTTGCTTCGAGACGTCACCCGGAACCAGCGTCTGCTCCAGCTCGAGTTGCACCTGGTATGGATCGGCACCGGACACGGCCGTGTCCTTCAGTAATTGCGCCAGGTCGAAACTGGTTCCCGGCAGGCGATTGGTTGCCAGCGCCAGCGCAAAATTCATGCGATCGAGCAGCGCCGCGGAGTTGACCCAGACATCCGCCTTGGTCGAGTAGCCCGTCGGCGGCTGCATGCCATACAGCGGCATGCCCATTTTGTTGAGCGTTGCCAGCAGAGGTTGCGGGTCAACAACATCGGCCTGCGTCGCGCGCAGCGACGATGCAACAAACTCGAACGGCGTCTTCACCCGCGCGCGATAGGCCTCCGGCGCCCAGAACTCCGGCGCGCGAAACATCGTCTCCAGCACAGCGCGGATGTCGCCATCGGTCTTCAGGAACGTCTTCGACATCGCGTCAATCAACGTTTGCGGCGGGTTGTCGGACACAAAACGCTGCGCCAGTTCAGTCGAAATGAAGCGCGCCGTGGAAGGATGGCGCGCCAGAATCTCCAGCACCTGTGTCCCTTCTTTTTCGCCGGCTTCCTTGACCTTGTGGCCAAGCACGACCTTGTCGCCCGGCTCGTGCAGGCGCGGCCTGTAGGCGAAGCCTCCACCGCGGTTGGGCTCGTCGATGGTCCACCCAGTGAAGACGCGCGCCACCTGGGTGACGTCCTGCTGCGTGTAGCCGCCATTGACGCCGAGCGTGTGCAGCTCCATGAGCTCGCGCGCGTAGTTTTCATTCAGCCCGTTGCGGCGCTTTTGCCCTTTGTTCTGGCCGTTCGGCTGTTGTTGCGGGCGCGGCACCGGAAACATCACGCCACGGCGTCCAAACGGACCGCTCGCATACGGGCCGCGCGCAGGAATTCCGCGTGCTGCTTCCGAGTTCGGCCCCTCGCTCTGCCAGTTGTCAAGATAAAAGAGCATCGCCGGACTTTTGGCCGTCGCCACCAGCAGGTCCTTGAACTTGCCCAGCACGTGAGGACGAATGACATCGCGTTCGTACGCGGTGACCAGGTAGTGGTCGGCGCCCTTGCCGATGAACACGTTGAAGTGGTTGAACCAGAAATCGGTGAGGACTTCTTCCAGTTGCCGGTTGCTGTAAACGGCACGCAGCAGCTTGGCGGACTGCACTTCGCTGTTGACGACCATCGCGGGATTGTTCAGCGCCAGCACGGTCTCGCGCTGCTCGGGCGAGAGGCCGGCCAGCAGTGCCTGCCGGTCCGGGAAAGGAATGCCCTTCGTGAGGTCACGCTGCTGCGCGACGGGCAACGCCAGGATGCGCTGCATGCGCGCGTCAGGCGGCAGTGCGGCCAGTTCATCGACCAGGGCGTGCGCTTCCCGCCGGTCCTCACGCCGCTGGGCGCGATCGGCAACATCCATGTTGGAACTTGACGCGGCGGCGTTCTGCGGCGCAGCAGCCGTGCCCGAGTCCGTCGCGTTCTGCTTTTGCTCCTGTTTCTGCTCGACGCGATCGATGGCTGCCGTATAGATGGCGCGACGATACGGATCGTGCGGCATAGGCAACTTGCCATCCATCACGGCTTTCACCACGGGATTGGGCGGAAACTCCAGTAAGATTTCGCGGCTGCTCATGGTGAGCGTCCGGTACTGAGCCAGCCGCGCCTGCATCGCGCTGTTGTCAATCTTTTCGGGATGCAGTTGCGAAGCGATCCACTTATCGACCCCCATCGCGGTTACGGTCTGAATGTCGCCCGGCCGCGGGCCAAACGTCAGCCGGTCAAGTGCGTGTAATGCGCGCTGTTGCTCGTCCAGGCCAGTGGCCTTCTGGCCCTTCTTCAACGCGTAAAGACTGACGGCGACGAACAGCGCCAGGATGATCGCGGCCATCGACTGCCACGCCAGCCGCATGCCAGCGATTTTGCTGCGATGGCTCCGATTTGATCGACCCATGAACACGCCGCCAGGAAGGATTCAGTTCATATAAACCTGGCTCCGGATGAAAAGTTGTTCCCTATGGAGTCGCAGCAAGCGACCGTGCGGCGTTCGCGTAATGCTCGAAGGTGTGTAAGTCGAACAACACGAAACGCACTTCGCGAACATGTGTGGTCTTCTCCAGCGCCTTTACAGCGCTGCCGACTGCGATGCGCGCCGCTTGATCGACCGGATAGCCGTAGGCTCCGGTGGAGATTGCCGGAAACGCGATGGATGCCAGCTGCAGCTCGTCCGCGATGCGAATGGATTCGCGATGGCAACTGGCCAGCGTTTCGGGCTCGCCGCGCTTGCCGCCGCCCCAGAACGGGCCGACGGTGTGGATGACGTGTCGCGCGGCAAGCCGTCCTGCCGGCGTGGCCACCGCCTGTCCTGCGGGAAGGCGCCCGATGCGCCCGACAATTTCCTTGCAGGCTTCCAGAATCGCGGAGCCGCCAGCGCGATGAATGGCGCCGTCCACGCCCCCTCCGCCCATCAGTGAAGAATTGGCCGCGTTCACGATGGCATCGGTCTGCTCGCGCGTGATATCGCCGGGACCAGTGATGACGAGGATTCGCTCGCCGAAAGCGATTCGCATAACTTTGCCGGAGTCGGCCATATTGGCGAATGATATCTGTCCAGACAATGGGCAGGTGGAGATTTATGTCGGCTTGAAGTAAGCGCCGTTTCGGAGCGGAAACCGAATGCCCTGTTACGATTGGCGAGCTTCGACTTTGCCCAATCGGCCTTCCATATCCCGCAACGTGCTTTGCACCATCATCATGCCATTATGGAATTGCGAGCTCAAGCGGTGAAAATCCTGGCGGTTCATCAATATGCCGACCAGCACCATTAAGGTTGGCACGCCGACGACCGTTATTAACTGCCAAAACGGAAGTGCTGCGACTGTGGCGTTCATCTTGCGCCGATTTTACATGAGGCTGTGCCTTCTATCGCGCGTCCACAAGCCGTATCGTCTCCAGCACCACATCGCCGGTAATCGCCAGTGATTGCGGGCTCAGCTTGTCAATCGTGTCCTGCACGGTGTGGTGATAGACGTTGTTGTAACCGTAATCCAGGTCGATGATGTCCACCGCAGGCACACCGATCTTCAGGAACGGCAGATGATCATCCTCAATCTCCGCCTTGTACGCGTAGAAATGCGACTGGTAGCCGAGATTGCTCGCCGCCTGATAGACCAGATCGCTCAGCCAGGGAGTTGAGAATGTCTCCTTCTGGATGTCAAGGTCGGCGTCGCCGATCATGTCCACCAGAATGAAGGCCTTGATCTTCTTCGCCGTGCCGTCCTGCTGCCACTTCTGCGCCAGGTGCTTCGCGCCGTAAAGGCTGTCGGTGTCCGTCCACTTGACGAAAGCCTCTTCTGCGTCCGTCCACAGCAGCCAAACGCTGTAGCCGTCACGTTCCTTGCCGCGCAACTGGTCGGCCAAGGCCAGTAGCAGCGCGGTGGAAGAGCCGCCGTCGTTGGCGCCGACATAAGCCTTGGGCAGCGGATAGTTGGTGTCGTAGTGTCCGGCGACCACAATGATTCCGTCTTTGCGGCCGGGAAATTTGGCAATGATGTTGTCCACCGGAAACTTGCCGACCGGAGTCTGCGCTACGAACTTGTCCTGCTCAACGTCCACGCCTTTCAAGTGAGACAGAATGTACTGCTCCAGCCTGGCATGACCTTGACTGCCGACCGGCCGCGAGCCGATGGCCACCACTTCCTTCACGTACTGCATGACGTGATTGCCGTGGATGTCGGGCTTGGGATCGGAGCTGGCAGCCACGGTGGTAATCGCTGCCGGCGCAGGCGTTGCAAGAGTGTTGCCGGCAGGCTTTGTCTCTTCCGGTGCAGCAGGTGACGGCTGAGATTTGCTGCATGCTAACGTCGCCATCATCAGCACAAGTGACAGAGATGTACAAATCCAAGGGAATGCCGACCAGGGAAACTTCATCTTGCATTCATTGTAAACGCGCACCGCAGAGACACGATCGCATTGAGAAGAAACTATAAAGCACGCTAATCATTTCAGGTTCTACGATGAAGGAACAACTTGACGGTACGGCTCACGGCTGCCCCGAGCAAAGTTGAAGATCCGCGCGGTGGGACGAGCTGACCATTCTGTAGCGAGCTTCAGTGTTGGTCCAGCGGAAGGTTGCTTACCGCCTCCGGCCCGCGATATTCCAGCCTGTACTGTGCCTTCTCTTTCGTGGCGATGGGGAAGTAAAGACAGCCGGCCACCGGCTTGGAGGTCTCGCCGTCTTTCAGTTGCTTGTCGCGCAGTTCGGTCTCCATGGTCTTGCGGTCGGAGTCGGATGTGGCGGTTGACTGATTCTCGCTGACCCCGACGCCCATGCCGACGCCCACCACCGGGCCTCCGACTTGCTTGGTACCCGTGCCGTTATACACCGGGTAGGTTACATATCCGACGTTGGCTTGCGGATAGAGAGTGACATCGCGGCTGCTGGGCGGGCGCTGTTGCATGATGGCAGCAATCTCTTCGGGAGCAGCCGGATTTACCACGTCCTTGCCGTCAGCGCTGCGCAGCGCAAAATCGGCTGCCTTCACGTCAAGCGTCTTGCCGGCGGCGGGGTAAATGCCGATTTCCAGCACGACGTAGCGGCCTGCCAGCGGGGTGGCGAAAGAGTTCTGGAGTTGCGTCTTGGACAGTACCTTTACGCCAATGGAGTATTGCGTCTGCGTCTGCGAGGCCGGATAGTCGGCGGCCGAGGCGCGTGGCGCCGGCGGGTTCTGCGCGCCGGCCAGAGTGCAAATGAGCAATGCAGCAAACGACCCGAAGATGCGGTGCCTCATAGCGGTTACTCCATATTCACCTTGAGCGTCCTGCCGGTCAGAACGTAGATGCGTTTCTTCTGCGGAGCTTGCCCCTGGGGACGAACTTCAAGCTCATAGACGCCCGGCGCCAGCCAGAACTTCTTTAGTGTGGATGTCGTTCCTGCGTAGGCGTCGTCGAGATAGACTTCGGCATCCTTGTGGCGGCTTTGCAGGTTGACCTGTCCCTTGTCGGGAGCGGCGACCAGAACGACGGGAGCGTACCAGGGATCAAACCAGGGACCGTAGAATCCGATCGGATAACCCGCCCAGTACGGGCCAAATCCATAGGCGTACCCCGCGCCGACCGAAACGCCTCCGAGGCGGACTTCAGCCGAAGCGGGAAAGAGGGAACCGGCTGCCAGCAGCAATGCAAGCACGATGACGACACGACGAAGCGTCATAATCCGCCCTTTTTCAGTTATGCTAACACGGATGCTGATGGGGAGTTTCCGCGCCTCGTTCGGGCCTTGGCCAGGATGAAGCTCGCTCCAGCTGAAAGCTGAGTGCTGACGGCTGCCCTACCCCGCCACTTCCTCCAACTGCTTCTGGTCAATGTCGAAGTTGGAGTACACGTGCTCGACATCGTCGGATTCTTCCAGCGCTTCCAGCAGGCGGATCATGGTGCCGGCCTGATGGCCTTCGAGCTTGGTGTAGTTCTGCGGCAGCATGGCGACTTCGGCGACGTCGGGCTTGATGCCGGCGGCCTTCACCGCTTCCAGCACTTTTTCATACGACGAAGTATCGGTGACGACCTCCCAGGTCTCGCCGTCGTCCTTCAGGTCCTCGGCGCCGGCTTCAAGCACGATGTTCATCAGGTCGTCTTCTTTCGCCGCCGACTTGGGGATGATGATGTCGCCCTTCTTGTGAAACATCCACGCGACCGAACCCGCCTCGCCGAGGTTGCCGCCGTTCTTGGAGAAGATATGGCGAATTTCGCTCACCGTGCGGTTGCGGTTGTCGGTGGAAACCTCGACCAGGATGGCAACGCCGCCGGGACCGTAGCCTTCGAAGGTGACTTCCTCGTAGGAGACGCCGGGCAACTCGCCGGTGCCGCGCTGGATGGCGCGTTTGATGTTGTCGGCCGGCATGTTCTCGGCCTTGGCGGCCTGCACCGCCCCGCGCAGGCGCGGGTTCTTCTCGGGATCACCACCGCTCTTGGCCGCGATGGTGATTTCCTTTATTAGCCGCGTGAAGATCTTGCCGCGCTTGGCGTCCAGCGCGCCCTTCTTGTGCTTGATGGTTGCCCATTTGGAATGGCCTGACATGGAGAGACCTCGTTAGCTTGATGACCGCAGGATGCCCGTTGCACCGCCGGCTGAACGCACATCCAGTCCGCATCGGAGCAGAGCGGACATACGGGGCGAAAGCGCATTATAGCACCGGGATTAACGGCCCTGACCCGGAGATAGACGGGTTTAGCGCCTCGAATTGCCGGGCATAATCCTGGTTCGTGAACCGGAACGTCAACCTTTCCCGATTTGGCCACTTGTGCACCCGAACCGGACCTAATCTGAAGTCCTGAAGATATGACTCCAATAACCCGGTCACGCCAGCGCTAATGATCGCCGACCAAGACTTAGGCATGTCGAGTCGATCCAACGTGAAGAAGCTCAGCAACGGAACAACGAACCATATCGCAACTCTCAGGCGATGCAACCAGGTCATCCGTCGCGCACACCGGGCACAGATCGGCACTTCCAGCTCCTGCCGATCGGAGAGAAATAGAAAAGTCTTGGACTTAAAGCGAGTGTGTCCAAGATTTTCAACTGCCAGGCAAGAAGCACAGCACTGAGGAAATCCGCGAAAATCGCTGCGTTCGAGGATGACTTTTGTCCTGGCCATGGACCCTCCTCGGAAGCGCATTGATTCTAGCGGCAGCCTGTCATCAGGGCAAATCACGGCGCTCACAGTGGGTAGTTCGCCAACGCGGCCATGTTTACTTCCGCGAGCCAAGTTTCTCAGCCACACGCTTCGGAGCAGCAGTGCGCCAGGCTGCTTTCATGGCCTCGCGCAAGAGCGCAACCTTCGCCGCCTTCAGATGAACGCGGGTGCAACCCTGTCGTCCCCAGGCGCCCTTCACCGGCGCGAAAACTTCAGGGGCGGCTTGCATGAATTCGTGCTGCTGCTCGGGCCTGAGCTTGACCATTCCGTAATCCCTGTCGGGATAGCCCAGCGTGGCGAAGATTTTTCCGTTCACGCGAAAGTCGGGATGGTGCATGTGGGCCCTTTCGGCCGCGTCCGGAAGAGTGAGCGCAACGCGTCGAAACTGTTCTGCGGTCATATGAATCTCCGTGGAGTGAACGGCTGCGCGACGACAGGATCGCGCAGCCCTGGTTCCGATACCTACTTCTGTGCGCCGGCGGTCTCCGCCTGTCTCTCGTAACGCCGCTTGATCTCCTCCGGCGAAACGTCTTCGACGTGGGTCCCGATCCACCACTGGTTGCCCTGGTTGTCTTCCACGCCGCCGCTGCGGTCGCCATATGCCTCGTTCCTCGGCTCGCGGAGGGACTTCGCGCCGGTTGCCATTGCCTGCTTGTAAACCGCGTCACAGTCCTCGACGTACAGGTAGAAGGTTGCTGGTCTGGGTTTCCACTCGTCACGCGCCTGGCCGATCATGACCCTTGAGTCGCCGACCTTCACATCCGCATGACTGACGTGTCCCTGGTCGTCGGTGTGACGATACTTCTCTTCAGCGCCAAACGCGCGCTTTAGAAAGTCGATTTGCGCTTCTGCGTCGGCCACTGTGAGGTAAGGCGTTACGGTGTGGTAGCCCTCAGGAATTGGTTTTACTGCCATGGTTTTTCTCCTCACCAGATTTGGTTACCGTTCCCGGTAGTGTGATTGATTTTCATCTGCGTTGAACAGGCTCGTATTGTAAGAATTTGACCTACTCCACCAGCGGCACATGGTTGAGATGCTGAGTACGCTGTTGCAGGTAGGCAGTCGGCGTTATGCCGGCGAACGCCTGAAAATCATGGATGAAGTGCGCCTGGTCATAGTAACCGCAGTCAAGCGCCACACCGGCCCAATCGACTTCATCCGCCTTGTGGACCGTGTGCACCACCCTCTGGAAGCGGCTGACACGGCCGAACACCTTGGGCGTGAGGCCAACCTGCGTGTCGAATAGCTGGATGAAGCGCCGCTGGCTGAGCCCAACTTTGTCCACGACGCGGGCGACCGGCCCCGAACCGCGCAATTCCTGAATGCCGAAGCCGACCGCGGGATGACGTTCCAGCGGTCTGGCAAGCTGTTCCAGCAGACAAGCCTCAAGCGTGCGAAATTTGCATTCCGGCGTTGGACTCGCCAGCAGCCGCTCACGCATCTCCGCGGCTGCGCGGCCCCAAAGCGCGTCGAGGGAAACAGTCTGGTCGGCCAGCTCACTGGCGGGAAGCCGGAAGAACGGAAAGGCTCCCCCAGAACGGAAGTGCACTCCCATAGTTGACACCTGGTCGCGGGTGTCAATCACGAAATAGCGCGAACGCGGGCCGGAGACAATGGCGCCCGGCGCAGTGCCGCAGAGCTGATAATCGTCCGGATCGTAAAGACAAATGCGGTCCTGATGGAGGTTGATAACCAGCTCCGTCGTGGTGTCGGGCAGCAGGCGCTCCATCCGGTGTGCCGGCGGTGCGCCCTGCGACAGCCAGAGCTGATCGACGAAATCCGCCAGCGGCGGCTGCGGTCTGTACCGGAGGAGCTGCATTACGCCATCATTGCGCTGCTTTCCACAGTCCTATGATGTTGCCGTCGGGGTCGGAGAACCAGGCAAATTGCCCTTGCGGAAGGGTGACCACGGGGACCACGACCTTCGCCCCTAGCGCCACCGCCTTGTCAAGATAGGTCTGCACGTTGTCCACGTCAACGTAAACGGTGACGAAGTTGTGCGGCTCGTGCCCGAGGGCGGTGAAGTGTCCGTTGATGCCGCTGCCCGCGGCAGTGTCAATCAGCGTCGCAGGCCCGGACTCCTGCGTTTTCCAGTCGAACAGCTGGGTGAAAAATTCGGCGGTACGCGCCTTGTCGCGGCAACCGATTTCGAAGTGTACTACCGGACGTCCCATGGCATCTCCTTGGCAAAGCCTGAGCATTGTACTGCAGTTCGAGTTTCAAGTTCCGGGTTTCAGGTTAAAGGCCGGTGAATCTGGCACCTTTGAGCACTTGAAACTTGAAACTCGAAATTCGAAACTGTTTCCATGCACTTATTCATCAACGGGGACGAAAAGACCTT
>Ga0335082_10000992_pt1 | contig 30070 bp, 25 predicted proteins | sample Lox_Sample_41_FD_206718 | JGI IMG/M metagenome (GOLD analysis project Ga0335082, IMG submission 206718) | Soil microbial communities from Loxahatchee National Wildlife Refuge, Florida, United States - Lox_Sample_4.1 | ecosystem: Environmental > Terrestrial > Soil > Wetlands | place: USA... | reverse complement strand
GCGTTTGATGAGCACGTTCGATACCGTCTTCTTCTCCGGATCCTGCTTGCTCACGATGTAGTAGACGTCGGTCAGCACCGGGTTCGACGTGCCCCAGCCGCTGAGTTTTCCGTAGTACACCGAGTTGTTGATGAGCACCACCGCCTGATAGGGGGTGGAGAACGTGAGCGCCTGAGCCGCTTCCGTTTTAGGCGCGGCGCATCCTGCGCTCAGCAACAGAATCAGGCCGGCCAGGCATGCCAGGGCAATGCAGGTAAGAGGGTACCGCTTTCTGCTCGCAGACGTTGTAGCACAGATCATGGCTCTACCAGGGTCCTTTGGGTCGGAAAATTGGGTCGTGCAAGAAAGAGACACGGAGCTGATCTGGTGGGCGCCAGTCAGATCCGTGTTCCGCAAGAATTATACTACCGCGACCAACGTACCGCCGTTGAAGATGTCATTATCGAGGTTGGCAAAGACACCACTCAGCCTACCGGTCATGAAGTTGTCATTTCGTTGCGGGAGAACCATGCGACAAAAGACTCAATGCCCTGATCGAAAGGCACCCTGGGCGTGTATCCGAGTACCTGTCTGGCCTTGGCGATGTCGGCAAATGTGATCGGCACATCTCCCGGCTGGTCAGGCAGGCACTCCACCTTGGCCTTTCTTCCCAAGTAGGATTCCAGCGTTGAAATCATGTCATTCAATGAAACAGGGTGAGAATTGCCGAGGTTGAGGATGTCGAATCGGCACTCGTAGTGAAGCGCCGCAACAATCCCGTCAACCACATCGGAGTAGTAGGTGTAATCGCGCCCACTTGATCCATCGCCGAAGACCGGAATAGGCCTATCGTGAGTGATTAAGCGAGCAAACTTGTGGATGGCCAGATCGGGGCGCTGGCGCGGGCCGTACACTGTAAACAAGCGCAGGCATATCGTGGGGATGCTGTAAAGATGGGAATAGGTATAACAGAGCTTTTCACCTGCGATTTTCGTCGCTGCATAAGGCGAAATTGGAAGACTAAGAGCTGCATCTTCGCGGAAGGGCACGCGATCGGCAATACCGTAGATGGAACTCGACGAGGCGAATACAAACTTGGCTATGCGTAGTTGTCTGGCCATCTCCAGCAGTACCAGAGTACCGCGTACGTTGACGCGTTCGTAGAGCAAGGGATGCTCCAGTGACGGCCGGACTCCGGCGCGCGCGGCCAAATGCACGATGGCGTCAGGCTTGTTCTCGCGACCGATTGCGAACATCTTCTCCTCATCGCAGATATCCGCTTGGTGGAACATTGCCGGGCCGACACGGTGAATGGCCTCGAGATTGGCCCGCTTGACCGCCGGGGAATAGAAGTCATTCAGGTCGTCCGCGATGATGAGCTCGTGTCCATCGCGCAGAAGACGCTCGCTCAAATGCGAGCCGATGAAGCCGGCGCCTCCGGTAAGTAGAATCCGCATTCAGCACACCTCGTGCCAGACGGTTGCTATCATAACAACCGTTCATGCGGATCCTGACCTTCACCAGCCTGTTTCCCAACGCGGTCGATCCCGACTTTGGCATCTTTATCTTCCAGAGGACGTCGCATCTCGCACAACGTCGGGGTAACTCGGTTGAGGTTGTGGCTCCCGTGCCCTACGCTCCGAGTTTCCTGAAAGGAACCGCCCGCGGTGCGATGGCTGCCATTCCGTCGGAAGAAGCGATAGACGGCCTTGAGGTTCATCACCCGCGCTATCTGCTCTTGCCCAAGGTTTCCATGCTCCTGCATGGCCTTCTGATGTACCGCGGATGCTTGCCTTTGGTGCGGCGCCTTCATCAGCGGAAGCGCTTTGACTGCATCGACGCGCATTACGTCTTTCCGGATGGCCTGGCGGCCGTGCGGATTGGACGATCCCTCGGCATTCCGGTTGTCGTAACTGCGCGCGGCTCGGACATTCATACCTTCAAGGGTTTTGCTACCATTCGTCCGCAACTCAGATGGACCCTTCGTAATGCTACAGGCGTGGTTGCAGTTTCGAAGTCGTTGGCCACCATGATGCGTAGTCTCGAGCCGGCTCTACAAGCCGTACCGGTCATCGGCAATGGTGTGGACGGCGGGCGTTTCTTCCGAGAAGATCGGCTGACAGCGCGGGCGAAGCTCGGATTGAATCCGAAAGACCGGATCGTAGTATCTGTCGCTGCGTTGAAACACATAAAGGGTCCGGACCTCCTTGTCCGTGCCGCGGCGCTGCTGAAACAGTGTTTCGCGGATTGCCGCGTTTTGTTTGTTGGAGCGGGTTCCGAACTGGCGCGTCTTCAGCGTTTGGGGAGAGAGCTGGATTGTGCTGACATCTGTCAGTTCGTGGGCACCGTCCCAAATACGGAACTCAGAACTTACTTCAGCGCCGCCGACGTGAGTTGCCTCACCAGCCGGGGAGAAGGGTGGCCCAATGTAATTCTCGAGTCCCTGGCCTGTGGGACTCCGGTCGTAGCAACTCGGGTGGGCGCTGTCCCGGATCTTCTAGCTAATCCCGATCTTGGGCTTGTGGTTGAGTCGAATCCAGAGGCGATCTGCTCCGGTCTGACCCAGGCACTGCACCGGGCGTGGGAGACCCAGGCAATTTCCGCATATGCGCAAAGACATACCTGGGACAACGTAGCGGAATCCGTGGAAGTTGTCCTGCGCCGATCGGTCGGCCGCTGATATTGCAAATTTGGACGCCGGTGTTCCTGCCTTGAATTGGCGGGAGGATTGCCTGGATCCACGCCTGCTAATTCACAGTCCAGGTTTTGCGTGGCAAGAAGCATTCTACAGACCGAACGTGTAGGAGACGCCTGCGAGAGGCACTGGCTCACTGCGCAGGCCGACGTTGTTCAGTTGGAACAGCGCATTGCCGTAAAGTATCAGGTTTCTCCAGGGCTTTACTTTGAGGCCAATACTCAGCTGTGATGAATTATAGGAGCGGCTCATTAGCGTGAGCGTCGGTTGGGATGTGTTGTAGGCGGGAATCCGAACGAACCCCGGCACCAGCACCGGAGCATTAACAATGTAATTTCCCAGGAAATCGCCAGCCACTGTAGTTGGGACCTTCTTAAAGAGCACCGCATCTGCGCCAAAATCGTATTGGAAACCACCCGGAAGATCTGAAAAGTGAGTGAACGTGCCGGATGAGTCATAGTTCGGGACCAGCACACTGGAGGTGTTGAACTGGTATCCAACCCTCACATGGGGTGAGATTCTCTTTGCCTGGTAAGCAAAGACAGCGTAGGGACCAAAGCCATATGCACCGGAGCCGAGGTAGTTAAGTGGATCTCCCGTAGGGAAGCGTAGCAGGATTCCCACCGATGATTGGGCTCTCTCGTCTGAACCCATCCAGATAGATCTCTTGACATTGATATACAGGTCGCCGATCCCGCTGGCGGATCCCGGTGCGTAGCTGGTAAAAGGGGCAGGTTGTGGAGTCTGCGCCATGCCGGTACTCGATATGAAATATTGATTGCCTTGGTGTACACTCCTAAGGCTACTCTCTCGAAAGGCAGAATCACTGATATGTCGGTTTTGTTATCAAGCCCGAATGTAGCCAGAGCGATATACTGGTTCACATTCATGCTGATTCTGTCTTTCTGCGCCAGGCATATGATCGCTGAAGTGCTGGTGCATCCACTAGCGGTAGCCTGCTGGCCTGGTTGAACGGCGGCGAAAACAAAAGGTACGTTGCTAAGGTTTGTCCCATCGATGCTATTAAAGATGAATCTTTGAAAGGCAAATGCCAGGAGCAGCTTGTGCTTCCCAATTGTCTGAGCCCGGTCCGTCAATATCGGGCCAAGATTCTCGGAGGCCACGTACACGCCCAGTGCCCTGTCGAGTGTCAGGACAACACCGGATCCCGAACTCAGCAGCGGTAACTGGCCCAACTGCGTCGCAAAGCTGGACGAGAAGGCCGCCGCCGGATTGCCAATCGTACCCTGATAAGCAGCAGTAGTAATCACCGGAACCTGACAGGAGAGGTTGGTCGAGGTGCTGCTGCAGCTCTTCTGTCCCCACGCCCCTATCGAGAAAACAATACACAACAACAGCATCAGTAGACCACATCTAGTCATGCAGCCACCCCCGCAGAGCCCGAGCTTCCTTAGGCCGGGTGAGAGCGCCCGTTCTGTCACGATTCTCCATATTCTTAAACTCAGTGGCCGACAGTCAGCGGAATGACCGCCGAGGTTGACACACCGGTTGCATCTTTGCCCGTAACCAGGACTGAGTAGAAGCCTGTAGGCGTGCTCCCAGTAGTTACGGGAGGCTTGAATCCACCACCACAACCTACGCCTTGCAGCAGAGCTACTAATATCAGCAGCAACCCAAGCAATCGGAGAACTTGCTGGCGTGAACACTGCCGCCGGCGCAGAGAACCGATGAGCACAAAGCCCGGCACTCCCAGCCATGCCGCGGTGAAGACGCCCTCGGTCTTAATTAAGGCCGCAGAGGTTGTCGGGCCAGTGGTCTGAATTGTGACCTTAATGTTCAACGGGTTGTTTGGGTCGGTGGCGAAGGCTGTGCAGGTAATGTTGTAAGGGCTACCCACAGCATTGTTGGCAAAGTCCGTCACCATCTGGCGGCATGGCGGCGTGCCTTGGCCTGCTGATCACGGGCAAAGCGCAGCAGCTCGTCAACGTCCGCCGTGTCGACGAATCGCAGTCGAGCACCCTCGAGAATTTGGATGGCGTCAGAGTAGCGGCTTAGACTGATCGCCTCATTTGCCTGTCGCAGGCAGGTGGCCTTGTCAGCTTCAGCCCGTTCTTTAACCATTCGGTCCTGAACCATCGTTCGCAAGGATTCAAGGCGGGGATTCCCGGCGACTCTTTCCAACGCTTTTTCGATGAGGTCAAGCGCATGCTGTGTCTGCCCATTGTCCAGCAGTTGCTGAGCCGCGGTGGCCTGGTTGCGTACAAATTCTTTCTGCGTCGCGATCTCGATCTGCGTGTCGGCCAGTTCCTTCATTCTGGCCAGGCCCACTTCGTTGGGAAACTTGCCCAGCCCTTCCGCAGCTATGGCTGAGGCAGTTCTATAGTCGTCGCGATCGATGGCCTCCTGAACGTCACGGTTGAGGCGCTCCAGTTCACGGCGCTGCTTCTCCTGCTGGTGCTCCGCCGCCAGTCGATCCAGCAGAGTGCGCAAGTGCGGAGTGGCAGGTTCCAGGTTTTGTGCCTCCCGCAACAAATCGAGCGCTGCCGTAAACTTTCGCCCCGCCATCTGCTTACGAGCCTCATCGAGCAAGCCTTCCACTTGCCGATGACGCTCTCTCTCTTCCAGGTCACGCTCAATGGCGCGGCGAAGTACCCTGATCTTGCTGTCGTTGGGACGCCGCTCGGCCGCGTCGTCGATGGCGTTCTTGGCGCTATCCAGATCACCTGAGCGCTGCGCCGCTTCAGCCCGTGAAACCGCTCTCCGAACCTGCTCGGCTTCGGCCTGGGCCTTTTGAATATCGGCACGGAAGGTTCGCAAGCTGAGGTCACTATCGAGTTCCAACGCTTGCGTCACGAATCCGAGTGCAGCTTCAAATTCGTCTCTGGCATAAGCGTCTTCGGCCTGCTCTCTCAGGTACCGAACCCGTTCCACGCTCAATTGTGCTTGCAGCTTGGTGCGCAAGTCGCCAAGCCAGCGCGCCGCGACCGAGTGTTGGCGGTCGAGCTTCAGAATCTTCAGCAGTTGTTCCTGAGCTTGCTGCAGTTCGTTGTTCTGTTCCAGAAGTTCAGCCTTGGCGAGATACTCCTGAATGGAAGCCTGCTTGAGGCCGTCCAGCACCTCCGTGAGCGCTGCGGCAAAAGCCTCGGCCGTCGGGAAACGCTCATCGCGATTCTTGGCCATGGCCTTCAGCGTGATGGCTTCCAATTCTGGAGGGCACGTAAGGGCAAATTGGCTGAACGGCGGAGGGTCATCCGAAATAATCTTGGCCAGCGTGGCCCCGGTACTCTCGCCCTTGAAGGGAATGGAATACGTCAATAGCTGATAAAGCACAACTCCGGATGAGTAGATGTCGGCACGCGTGTCAACGGGCCGATCTCGGAGTTGCTCCGGCGGCATGTAATACAGGCTGCCCACGATCTGACCTGTCCCGGTGAGAGTATGGTCGCCCAGACGGGCAATCCCAAAATCGACGATCTTAACGCCGCCGTCGTTCAAGACCATGATATTGGCGGGCTTGATATCGCGGTGAATAATCCCGTGCCGGTGGGCGTAGCCGAGGCCCTGGCAGACCTCAAGAATGATGTTGATTTTTTCGGATACCGTCATCGGGCGATGGGCGCGCAGCAAGGATTCCAGGCTGTGCCCCTCGAGGTACTCCATCACCAGAAACGGCCGGCTCTGGTAATCCCCCAAGTCGTAAACCGTGACAATATTGGGGTGTCGAAGGCTTGCGGTCGACTTTGCCTCGCGGTAAAAGCGTTCCAAGAAGTCCGTGTTCTCGTGGATATCGACGTTCATCATCTTGATGGCCACGAGCCGGTCGAGGTAGGGGTCTTTGGCTTTGTAAACCACGCCCATTCCACCTCGACCGATGATGTCAATGACATCGTATTTCCCGATCTTGGTCGTCTTGGTGGGGGTGGCCATGGCTTAGCTCCGCGCGTGCGGGGGCAAATCACAACATGGAGCCGGCTGCGGCCCGATTCTTGCCTGGATGTGAAAATTCCCACAACGCAACCACGCCGGGGCGCGGATCTGAATAGGCAGGCCCGTTTGCAAGCCGGATGATGTTGTTCGTCATTGTGCTACGAAAAGAGATGCAGGGCAAGAGGATGCAAAGGGGCGTTGCTACCGATGTCGAGTGACATTCTTGGTGTAGTATTTTTTCGGTACGGGAGGTCATTGTGCCTCATTGCACGAAATGCGGTGCCGAAATCCCCGCCAGCGCCCAGTTTTGTCAGGCCTGCGGCCAGCCGCAGGCAGGAGCGGGATGGCACCCTCAGCCGGCCAATTCAGGTCTGTCGGAGACCACGGCGGCATGGCTGAGCTACGTTCTGGGCTGGGTCACCGGCATCATCTTCTTCCTCATCGATAAGCGGCCCTATGTGCGCTTCCACGCCGCGCAAGCCATCGTGACCTTCGGCGGGCTGCACGTCATACGCCTGCTGATCGCCGGTCTGTTCGGCTTCGGCTGGTGGTCCGGCGGCGGTTTCGGATTCGGCTACGGACACTGGGGAGGCTTCGGGGCCGGTCTTCTGCTGCTCATCCTAATCGGAATCGTGGGGTTTGTCCTTTGGATCGTGTGCATGGTCAAGGCCGCCCAGGGCGAGCGCTTCATGGTGCCGGTCGCAGGAGAGATCGCGCAGAACCTGGCTGGAGGTTGAGGCCGCAGTCCGAGCACCGCCAGAACGATTGTCAAGCTCTAAACGAGGTGCGGCGCGTCGCTTCGTGCAGGTCAAGCTTTTCGATTTCCGGCAGTCGCCGTAAGAGTGTTCTAATAGGGTGATGGAAAACGTGTTTCAGTTGGTGCTGACCCTGGCGACTGTTGTCATTGCCATCGCTCTTCTTGTCGCGCTGCCACAACTGTCCGCGATCCGCAGGTCTCTGGAAGCACTGGTCAGGCAAGTAGGAGCGCCGGTCCAGCCGGCGCGGTTCGAACCAGCATCCGAACCAATCCCGCCGGCGGCGGAATCTTTTCCACGCCAGGCAACGCCGACACAACCCGCGGCCGCGGTTAGTCCGATCCCGCCGGAACCGGTCGAGCCGTTGCGCTTTGAAGAAGCACCAGAACCAGCTTTTCCGGATACGGATGCAGCGGTCGTCAGTCCGCCTCCGCCTGCTCCACTCCAGGAAGCCCGATGGTATGAGCCTCCGCGGCAGACAACCCCAGAGCCACCGCTGCCGATCGAAGCAGCGGCGGCCCGAACTCCGTCGGCATATCGCCCTGAGCCTGCCACCGAACCGCCCGCTCGGGCAGAGTCGGGACCAAGCCGGCTGCCAACCATTATTGGGATCGTGGTACTGGTTGCCGCGATCGGGTTTCTCGTTTTTGTAGTTTTGTATACGAAGTAACTGACGCCGGGCCATGGGTCAACGGGCCGTTTATCGTGATCCGTCGGACCGCAGCCGATACTGCGAAATGTCCTTCAGGGTGTTGTATCCGGGGGGAGTGAAGTTCTCATGACCGGGGACCTTGCGGACGTCACCCACGGCTTGCACCGCAACCTGCGAGAGCTGTTTGGCGAGCAGGACCTGCGGATTCTCTTGCAGGTTGTAGCCGCCCATTCCTGAGTCGTAGATGATGCCTCCGCCATCGCGCAGAAACTCCACTCCTCCGCCGGCTACGCTGCCTCCAACGGCATTGGACTTGTCAAAACTGCGTTCCAGAAACCTGCCTGCGCTGCCTTTCTGATGGCGGAGGATGTAATTTCCGCGGCGAAAGTTGGCGACCTTCACATCGTCGCCGATAAACGTGACGGTGACTCCATCAGGCCGGGGAACGGTGATGGTCTTGGCCGCGTCGTCAAAGTGAATTTCCGAAATGCTCGTCCCGCCTCCGCCGACCAGAGCTGATGGTGAGGTAGCGACGGCAGGTCCGGGCTGGGCTGCCGGCGCTGAGGTTGCCGCTCCGGCCGAACTGCTCCCCCCGTGGCTGCGCACGGCAAACGCCTTGTAGTCTTCGAAGGACTTCGTCATTTTCTCCGCGTCACTCCCAGGCATGGGGAGGACCCGCTGATCACCGTTCATGGTGAGGATGGTACCCACGACTTTGCCGCCTTCGAAGACCTGGGCCATGGTACCCAGCTGGTTGTACTTGAAGATGTAATCGTCCCATTTGACTTCGCCTACGCCCGGCTGCGGAGGAAGAACCACGTTGGCCGCGGCGCTTGTCCCGTTCGCTGCGGTGATGCGCGTGAGGTTCAACTGCATCGGCATGCCCTGACTCCACATGCCCGACAGCGTGCCACCGTCGGCGCTCAGAAAGCCCGTCCACATGCCGTGCACCATCGGCACATTGAAGCTAAGGGACAGACCGTTGACGTGGACGTCGGAGCACGGCACTCCCACCATGCCCTGTTCGGGACTCTCCACCGTCCCGGAGAGCGCCCCCCCGGCGCCCGCCGTCAAATGGAGCTTGACATGATACGGCCCCAGAATTCCGGCGTAGTCTCCGGCGAAGTTAGGATTCTGTTGAGCAAAGCTCGCGCAGGCGATGAGCAGTACAGCGGACAAGAGGCGGAAACGCATGCGGTATAGATAACCTCCGGTTGCTCCCCGATGTCAAGCCGCAGTTTGTCAAATTCCTGTTATCAATGTAGGGCGGCCCATTAAGCTTTCGCACGGCGCCGTTGCGCCTTGGGGCGTGCTTTTGTAGCGGATTTCTTCGCCGGCGCGTTCGCTGACTGGGCTCCCGCCATCGGCAGGTCTTTCATCTCTGCGGCGCGCCACAGGTACCAGCTCGCGATACTGCGATAGGGGCGCCAGCGCTCCCCATAAGCCAAAAGTTCTTTCGGCTTGGGCAGATCGGTCAGCTTGTGCAGCTTGGCGAAGCCCTTGCGGATGCCATAATCGTCCACCGCCAGCACGTCCAGCCGGCCGAGCCGAAAGATGAGCAACATCTCGACCGTCCAGCGGCCAATGCCGCGTACCGCGTCGAGGCGCTCGATCAACTCCTCGTCGCTCATGCTGTGCGCCTGCTTCACCGTGGGCACCGTGCCATCCAGCGTCTTGGCGGCAAGATCGCGCATAGCGAGCATTTTGGCGCGCGACAGTCCTGCGGAGCGCAGCTTTTCTTCCGTGGCTGCGAGAATCTGCTCGGGGGAAGGGAAGCCGTCCACCAGGCCTCGGCGCGTACGGATGCGTCTGGTGTTCTCCGGGAAAAGCGCCTTGACCCGCTCAGTGATGGTGGCCGCCACCTTGCCGTTGAGCTGCTGATAGATGATGGACTCCAGCAGCGCTTCAAAAATGCTTTGCGTCGTCTCTGGCCGCAGCACGCAAGGCCCGGAGCGGGCGATGATGCGCGCCAGCTTGCGGTCAACGCGGGAAAGCTGTTCGCAGGCGGCAGTGTGGTCGGGTTTCCTGGGCATAGTCAGTGGTGGGTGGTCAGCAAGCCTCTCACCCCGAGCGATAAGGCCGTTCGAAATGGCACAGCATCCTGATGGCACAGCCTACTCAGGATGACACCTCATAATCTTCTTACAAAACGATGACTCCAGCCTGCATATCGATGCAAACCAACAAACTAACGCTCCGAAAACTGGCACCTGAAAACTAGCCACTGGCCACGAGCCACTAGCCACTGACTTCGCTTTCCAGCGCCGACAGTGTCTCGTCGTCCACGTCCCACTTCTTCAGGATGCGAAGGATGACGCCGGTCCGGAACCCCGCGCGCACCAGCATGCGAAAGACCCGCGCCGCCTGCTTCTGGCCCACCGGCTTGGCGACGCGCTTGCGCTTCAGGAACTCACGCGCCAACTGCTCTTCGTTTACATCGCGGTAGGCGGCACTGACGACATCGTCAATTATGTCGCCGTGCACGCCCTTGGCCTTCAAGTCCTGCACTACGCGCATGCGGCCGAACTTCTCGTTCTCCTTGCGGAAGCGCGCGTAGCTCTCGGCGTAACTGGTGTCGTTGAGGTAGTGGTGCATCTTCAGGCGCGCCACCACGACCTCGACCAGCAGTTCGCCGTGCGGCTGTTGGGCGACCCGGCGGCGCATCAACCGCTTGATCCCGGCCACCGTGCGCATCTGCCGGGCGAGGGCGCCAATCGCGTATTCGTACAGCGACTCCTCATCGTAGGTCTTCGGCGCACGCTTAAAGGGCATGGGAAATTCTAGCAACTAGCAACAAGTAGCTAGCAACTAGTCCCAGTCAGGAGCGGCGATCATGTAGGGCAAATCGCTTTCGAAGCCGTTGTGAACGAACCAGTTGCTAGTTGCTACTTATCATTCCCATTTCAGGCATCACATCCACCCTGTGACGGCTGTGCTTGCGCGGATTTGCAGCGGGGCTACACTGAGGCCAGATAGAGCCACCGGACCCCCTTTTAGCCCGGCGCCGCTTTGGCAGGAGGCCAAATATGCATCTCAGCAAGGTAAAGGATTTTCTTGATGCCAACGCAGTGAAATATGTGGTCATCTCGCATTCCAAGGCTTTTACGGCGCAGGGCATCGCGGCCGTTGCGCACATCTCCGGTAAAGAGGTGGCCAAAACCGTGATCGTAAAGCTCGACGGAGCACTGGCCATGGCGGTGCTACCGGCGTCGTATCAGGTGGACCTGCCGGCGCTGAAGCGGGCCACGGGAGTGCAGGAGGCGGCACTGGCCAGCGAGCGCGAGTTCAAACAGCACTTCCCGGACTGCGAGACCGGCGCCATGCCGCCGTTCGGCAATCTCTACGGAATTCCGGTGTATGTGGATGAGACTTTGTCCGAAGACAAGGAGATCGCCTTCAACGCCGGCTCGCACTATGAGCTGATCAGGATGGCTTACCTGGACTTCGAGCGGTTGGTCGGACCGGAAGTTATGAGCTTCTCGTCAGCGCGAGAGGCCGCGGTATTGGTTTAGCAGGAAACTGGAGCCTCTAGCCGGCTCAGTTACCGCTTAACCGACTGAGGCTCCGGGGCATCGCTCTGCTGCGCGGTCAGACGCGCATTGTTGCGTTGGGCGATGATTTTCTTTGCGTTGTCCGCCAGTTGACGGGCCTGCGGCAGCAGATCCAGGGCCTTCTGCACCTCGGGATCACCCTCGGCGTGCACTCTCATACCTTCCTGCTGGCCAAACTCATTGATGAAGAGCTCTGCCTTGATGTTGGTGTGTACCCACTCGGCATTCTCCGCCAGGTCGGCTTCGGTAAACGTGACTTTCTGGTCGTCGAGGAACTTGCGGAACTCCTGCATCACGGCGTCATCCACCTCGAACTGCTTGTTCACCTTGTGGTTGATGACATAGTGCTTCGCGAAATTGAAGAATGCATACTTCTCAAGCAGGGTTTCCTGGAACTTGTTCGGCTTGGGCGACGGAAGCTTTACATCCGGCGTGATGCCACCTCCGCCATACACCATGCGCCCGCTGTCCGTGCTCTTGACTTCATGATTGCCGGGGCCTGGGGGGGCGTCACCATTGTCGCGGTCGTTGTAGTAGTAATCGTAGAGCGAAATGTTGCTGTAATCGCGCTGAATCAGGCGGCCGCTCGGCGTGTAGTATTTGGCCGTTGTCAGAGCCAGCCCGGTATTCTCTGAAAGTGGATAGACGGTCTGCACCAGGCCCTTGCCGAAGGTGGTTTCACCGGCAATGAGGCCGCGATCATGGTCCTGAATCGCGCCGGCAACAATCTCAGCCGCGGACGCGGTACCGCGGTTCACCAGCACCACCAGCGGATAGTCCTTGCCGCCGTTGCCGTGAGCTGCCTTGTAAACCTTTTCCGTCGAAGCCCGCCCATGATGGGAGACGATGACCTGCCCTTTCTTGAGGAATTGGTCGGCCACGCCCACGCCTTCGCTCAGCAGCCCGCCCGGGTTTTGCCGGAGGTCGAGAATCAATCCCTTGAGGTCGCCCATTTCGTCCAGCGCCTGGCGCAGTTCGTGGTCGGTCGTCTCTTGAAAGCCGGAGATGTGGACGTAACCAATACCGGGACGGATCATGAAGTGCACATCTACGCTGTAGCGGGGAATCTCGTCCCGCACGACGGTGAAGTCGAGCGGCTTGTCGGAACCTTCGCGCAGCATCGTGATCTTGACGGTGGTGCCCTTGGGGCCCTTCAGCATTTCAGCCACGTCGCTGGTGCTCATGTTGTCGGTCTGCTTGCCATCAACGGCAATAATGACGTCGCCAGGCCGGATGCCGGCACGGTAGGCAGGTGCACCCGCAAAGGGCGCGATCACGATGACCTTGTTGTTGCGCGGCCCCACCTGCATGCCCACGCCGTAGTACTTGCCGCGCTGCTCTTCACGGAGCGCGGAGTAGGACTTGGGATCGAAGAAATTGGAGTGCGGATCGAGCACCCGCAACATGCCGGGAATGGCCCCGTTATAGATGGCCTTGTCAGGATTGACCGGCTCGGCGTAATTCTGCTGCACAACGTCATAAACGTCGGCAAAGCTCCGCAGGCTCTCGCGCACATCGCCATCGCTGGAACTGGTGTTGGAAGCGAGGCGCTGGCCGAAAAGCATGCCAACACAACCGCAGATAAGAATGACGCCGAGGACAAGGACGGCAGAACGACGCGAACTACGTGCCATGTAGGTTTCCTTCGAGTGGCTGGACATCTGGTTCAAGAGCCCACCGGTGCGGAATAAAGGCAGTATAGCATGCACCCATTACTCGTCTGAGCACCGAATCGAGTTCCATCATTTTGGATGCAACAGCGCCAGAAGAGGAGCGAGAATCCAGGATAACCGCCAGCTAAGAGACGGTGAAAAAGGGGGTTGGTGAGCAGAGAGCGCGGTCTGGTCTTGTGTCGGGCTGCGCGGATAGGGCATCCAAGCAATAGAGGTATAATGACCGCCATGAGTAACACCTACCAACCACGCCATTTCGAGAATCCTGAGCCCGGCAGCGAGCGCTTCGACAACCTTGCCGGCTTGGATCGGGGCGGCAAGGCAGTCCTGCGCGCCACCTTCGGCGAGCAACAGCACGAAGGCGTCATCCTGGCTTCACTCGATGCGGTGGTGAACTGGGTGCGGAAGAACTCCATCTGGCCGATGACCTTCGGCCTGGCCTGCTGCGCCATCGAAATGATGTCGATGGGCGCATCGCGGTTTGACATCGCGCGCTTTGGCGCAGAGGTATTCCGCCCATCTCCCCGCCAGTCAGACCTGATGATCATCGCCGGCCGTGTCTCGCAGAAGATGGCGCCCGTTATTCGCGAGCTGTACATGCAGATGCCGGAGCCGAAATGGGTCATCTCCATGGGAGCCTGTGCCACCTCCGGCGGCGTGTTCCAGAACTATGCGCTGGTGCAGGGCGTCAATCAGTGGATCCCGGTGGATGTTTATGTTCCCGGCTGCCCCCCACGCCCTGAGCAGCTGATTTACGCCATCATGATGTTGCAGGATAAGATCAAGAACGACCACGGCTCGTTCCGGCGCGCGTTGAATCTGGAAAAAGCGTAAGGATAGACTGGTCCGTCATTCGAAATTCTGGGCAATAATCACATGACACGTGTCAACGAAAGGGATAATTCTAAAGTATGGAAACGGTACATGTGACTTTGCCTTCAGAGCTTCTGAAGGGCGGCAAATCTCGAAGACACTGACGTCTCTCTGGCGGAGCCCGACTGCTGGCGCTTGAACTCTACCGCGAAGATAAGATCTCTTTGGGACGCGCCGATGAATCCACGCCCTTGAAATCCCATCCAATCTTGAGCGCGCACCATGACCGATACTCCAATGAAGATCGGCATTACCTGCTACCCCACCTACGGCGGCAGCGGCGTGGTTGCCACGGAACTGGGGCTGGAGTTGGCCGAGCGCGGGCATGAAGTTCACTTCATTTCTTATTCACAGCCCATCCGTCTGACCCAGCCGGCACCGAACATCCACTATCACGAAGTCGAGGTCTCCCGTTACCCGCTGTTTGAATATCCGCCGTACGATCTGGCGCTGGCGACGCGCATGGCCGAAGTGACGGAAATCTACGACCTCGACCTGCTGCACGTGCATTATGCCATCCCGCATTCGGTGAGTGCGATGCTGGCACGGCAGATGCTGGCGTGCGATCATGCCCGTAAAAGCCGCAGGCTACCCTTTGTAACTACTTTGCATGGTACTGACATCACACTGGTAGGCTCCGATCCTTCCTACCTGCCGATCACCCGCTTCTCCATCGACCAGAGCGATGGCGTCACCTCGATCTCCGAATATCTGAAGCAGCGGACCCTCGAAGTGTTCGATGTGCAGCGGCCCATCGCGGTGATCCCCAACTTCGTCAATTGCGATCTCTATCACCGCACGCCGCAGATCATGCAGCACCGCACGGAATACGCGCGGCCCAACGAGAAGCTGCTGGTACATCTGTCCAACTTCCGTCCGGTGAAGCGGCTCACCGATGTCATCGAGATCTTTGATCGGGTGCAGAAGCAGATCCCATCGCGGCTGGTCCTGATGGGCGATGGACCGGAGCGTTCGCGTGCCGAGTGGCTGGCGGTCAACAAAGGCATCCACAACAAGGTGGACTTCCTGGGCAAGCAGGATCGTATCCACGAAAAGCTTCCGGTGGCCGATGTCATGCTGTTGCCCAGCGAACTGGAGTCCTTCGGCCTCGCTGCCCTGGAGGCCATGGCCTGCGAGGTGGTGCCGATTGCCACGAACAAGGGCGGCGTCCCTGAGGTTATTGAGCACGGCAAAACCGGTTTCCTGGCTGAAGTCGGTGATGTGGAGGCGATGGCAAACTACGCCGTCGAGGTCTTGTCAGACGAAGCGAAGCTGCAGCAGATGGGCGAAGCAGCGCGGGCCAGCGCCCAGGCACGCTTCTGCGCCAGCAAAATCATCCCCATGTATGAGCGGTTTTACCGCGAGGTGCTGGAGCGCGCTTCGTAAATGGCGCCGGCAACGGACCCGCCCATTTCTTCCGCCTGCAGTACGGGCAGTTCCAGCCGCACCAGCGTGCCATGGCCCGGCTGGCTTTCGATTCTGATCTCCGCGGCATCGCCGTAAACCACCTGCAGGCGCTCGGTTACATTGAGGATGCCGATTCCTGTGCCGGTAGTTCTGGCAGCGCCGGCCGCGGGCATGCCAACTCCGTCATCTTCCACCTCGATGACCAGCCGCTCACTGGCGTTGCGGCTGCGGATGCGGATGCTGCCGGATTCAACCTTCGACGAGAAACCGTGCTTGACGGCATTTTCCACCAGCGGCTGCAGGATCATGCTGGGCACAAGGTGATCGAGAGTAGCCGCTTCCAACTCCTTCACCACCCGCAATTTGTCATCTCCGAAGCGCGCCACCTCGATGTCAAGATAGTCGTCGAGGAATTCCACCTCCTCGCGCAACGGCACGAACGAGTCTGCCTTGCGCAGCAGGCGGCGCAGAATGTTGCCCAGCTTTACGATCATTTCGCGCGCCGCGTCGGGATCGCGGCGTACCAGCGACGCAACCGAATTCAGCGTGTTGAACAGAAAGTGCGGATTGATCTGGCTCTGCAGCGCTTCCATGCGCGCCTGCAACAGTAACCGCTCTTGCTGCTCCAACTTCATCTCGATGCGCACGTTGTTCAGCACCTTCAACGCGATGGCCACTGCCATTACGGTGCCCGCGTAAATCGCCAGCTCCACCCAAAAGTTGTCGGAATCGAGCGCGAAGATGCGGCGCGGGAAAGCGCGGTGCAGGTGAATGCGGACGAACTCCAGCGCGACAATAAGGAAGAAGAAGGAGGTCTGCCAGTCGATGAATGTTTTGCGAATGTTGCGCCGGATCCAGCGATAAATGCTGAGATCGAACAGCGGCGAGAACGACCAGATGGCTTCGCGATCGCCGGCCATAAAGCGAAGAAGACCGGCAAGAAGTCCGGCGACCACGTTCATGGGCAGAGCCAGCCACTCGCCGAGAAAGAGGGCGGGCAGCGAAACCAGCGCGCCACCGGCGGCTCCGGCCAGCCGGCCTCCAATAACGCCCATCAGGATGGCGCCCTCAAAGCTGATGTCGGCGGCAAGGAAGTTCGGCACCCAGTGGCGCACCAGTACGCCCAGCAGGATGGGCGTGCTCAGGATGGAAACCAACTCCAGTTTCTCACCCAGCGTGCGCTCTTCGCGGAACAGCAACACGCGGAAGCGCCTCGCGCGTACGAGCACGCTGCTGATGGCCGCAGCTACGCCCAGCCGGATCAGCAGGGTAACGAGAATGAGATGGTTGTCCATTGGTCAGTGGCTAGTGGTCAGTGCCTAGTATCAGTTTTCAACATTTCGGAACTCAACTGGCCACTGACCACTAGCCACTATATCGCGCTTGCCGCCTCGTGCAGCGCGCCTTCCGCGCGTGCAGCATCGGGCGTGCCGCCCTGCGCCATATCGCGATTGCCGCCGCCACGCGTCCCCAGTCGCTGGACGGTGTGCTTCATCAAAGCGCCCATGTCGTGCGGCAGGCCCGAGGTCTGCGCGAACACCAGGGACGGCTGCTGACCTCCGCAACCGAGGAGGGCGACAGCGTTCCCGGCCTTCGTTAGCTTTTGCGCCAGCATCTTGATGGATCCGAGGTCCCGCTCCGGGAAGAACTGGACCACCAGCTTGTGCCCGTCTTGCTCAGGAGCAGCCTGCAGCATTTGTTGTGCTTGCAATTCGGCAACCTCTTCCAGCAGGCGATGCTGGGCCTTCTGTGCCGCTTTGACCTCGTCCAACGATTTCCGCACCTGCTGCGGCACCTCCCAGATGTGAGTGGAGAAGACCGCAGCGGCTTCTGTGAGCGTCTCGAAATCGCGACGCGCGATGCGCACCCCGCGCAGGCCGCAGACAAACTCCACGCGCACACCCTGCTTCACCTTCTCCGTCTTGCGTAGTAGGACACAGCCAATCTGGCCGGTGCTGCGCACGTGCGTCCCGCCGCAAGCGTTCAAATCAAAGTCACGGACATCAATCAGGCGCAGCTTATCGCGCCCGGCGACCGGAATCTTCCGCACGCCCAGCGTGCGCGCTTCTTCCGGCGTGGCGAAGCGAATCGCGACCGGGCGGTCCTCAGCGATGACCTGATTAGCCAACCTCTCGGCCGATTCGAGTTGCTTGGAACTAACGGCATTGGCCGCGAGATCAATAGTGCAACTTTCGTCCCCCATGTGAAACGAAACGGTCGCGAAGCTGTAAAGCTTTTCGAACGCCGCCGACAGCACATGTTGTCCCGTGTGCTGCTGCATGTGATCGAAGCGGCGTTCCGCATCAATCATGCCGTGCGCGACCGAGCCCTTCTGCATGGACTCAGCCGCCTCCACAATATGCAGCACATTGCCGGTCTGCTCGTCTTCCGTGACTTCTTTCACGCGCACACGTGAACCCTCCACCTCCAGCCAGCCGGTGTCAAAGACCTGCCCGCCGCTGGTGGGATAGAAGGCCGAGCGATCGAGTGTGACAATCTGGCCGTTGACATTCGCAACGCGAGCTTCGAATTCGTGGAGAAACGAGTCGGTGTAGTAGAGTCGCTGGGTCAATTCCGCACCCCGAAGCGATTATTCATCCGCGGCGAGCAACTGGCAACCACCCAAGCGGCGTCCAGTAGGTGGAGGTCGTTACTTGATGATTGGCTCGCCATCAACCCCGGCTGTTCGCGCCGGGACACCAGGCTACAAGGTATCGACGATTTTCGCCTCTCGACGGTATCGGGTAAACTCTTGCTAATCGGCTCCTGAATGCGATCCTACCAACGACTCTTATCTCTCTTGAGCCTGTGCTGCTTATGGGCGGCCGCGGTCCTGTGCGGGGCCGCCGCTGCTCTGGGCGACCCTGCCTATGTCCCCACCCGGGCTGACAATGATGCCACAACCCGCCGTGGTTACGACCACTTCTACAACCTGGAGTACGACAAGGCCATCCGCGAGTTCGAGGCTGCCCAGCAGGCGCATCCCGACGACCCGTTCGCGGTCAATCACACTCTTGCGGGCGTGACCTTCAAGGAGTTGTATCGCGTTGGGGCGCTCAATACAGAGGCCTACGCCTCCGACAACTTTCTCACCCGGAAGTTAGCGGCGCCACTGGATCCCAAAGTTCGCGATCGCGTGAAGCAATTGACCGATCAGGCGCTGGCTCTCTCGCAAGCGCGGCTGGACAAGAACCCGAACGATGTGGATGCCCTCTACGCTCGCGGCGTGACCCGCGGCCTGCGCGCTACGTACATGGGACTTGCGGAGAAGCAGTGGTTTGCCGCTTTGCGCGGTACGGTGGGGGCCCGGCACGACCATGAGCGTGTTCTGGAACTTGACCCGCAGTACACCGATGCCAAGGTGGTTGTGGGGACGCATCTTTACGTTGTAGGCAGCTTGAATTGGCCGACGCGGGTGGCAGCCTCCATCGTCGGCATCAGCGGCAATAAGCAGAAGGGTCTTGACTACCTGCGGCAAGCCTCGACCGGGGCGCACATGGAGGTAGCCGAGGACGGGCAAATCATCCTCGCGCTGTTCCTCCGCCGCGAACAAAAATATGACGAGGCACTGCAGGTCGTGGCCCGCATGCAGACGGAAATGCCCCGCAATTTCCTCGTCGCCACTGAATATGCCCATCTGCTGAACGCCGCCGGGCACGGCCAGGATGCCATCGCCGCCTATCGCAAAGTCCTCGCCGGATGCCGGAGCAATGCCTACTCCTCCTGCCGCGTCGAGGTTCCGGCCTACGGCCTGGGCGAGGCGCTGCGCGGCCAGCGACAATATCAGGCAGCCATCGAAGCATATGAGATGGCAGCCGGCAGCCCTACCGTCGATCCCGAGCTGAAGCAGAAAGCCACCCTCGGCGTCGGGCAGATGTACGACGTGCTGCAGCAGCGTGACACGGCTCTTGCCAAGTACCGCGCCGTGGTGGCCGCAAACTCCACCACCGGCTCCGCCGATCTGGCACGGCGCTACATGAAGGAAGCGTACAAGAGCCCGTAGGTAGCGATTAACAGGTAGAGCTGCGGAGCTGCTGCGCGGCGCGGAAGGCTTCTGGCCCAGGGCCTGCCCCTGAGCTTGTCAAAGGGTTCGCATCCGGCTTGCCGGAGCGTCAGACCCTGGCGAGCCGCCATGCTCTTGATGTAGCGCTTCGTGGTTTGCGGCATCCGCACGAGCAGTGTGGCATCATTCGCTGGCATGTCAACTTAGTGCACTTGTGCACATTATATACTTGAAGCACTTTAAGTAATTGATTTACTATTGTATCATCCTACGCCGCATTTTTAGCATCTAAATCATTGCTTTTCTGATGCTTGCAGGTAAGTCTCTTATAATCAAATGCTTGCAAACTATTCCTGCTAAGCTGTTGATTCTATTAGAGGGTTTCTAGGGGAGGTTCTTTCTCGGATCACGGGTTTTGATGTCCGAAGGATGCCGCCGTGCATCGAGCGACATCGTCCCCGCGCCTGCAATCAAAAGGAACACAAGCCCCAGGAACATGCTGAAGTCCGTGCGCGCTTCATGCAGCATGGCCCACACGCCGTTCGCAAGCATGGGAATCTTGGTCGTAACGATGGCGACAAGAATTACGCAGAGCAGAGGAATTGCTGCCAGGCGGGTGAACAATCCGATGAGCAGCAATGTGCCGCAGACAATCTCGACCGTTCCCACAAACGGCGCCATGAAGTGCGCTGCTGGAATACCGATCTTCTCGAATCGCCCGACGCCGAGTCGAGCGGGGAACAAGAATTTCTGGACGCCTTCCGAAACGAAAACCCAGCCCACGAGAACGCGGATAAGGAGGACTGCCTTTGCTGTGCGTTCTGTGCATTGGGAGATGACACGCGACGTCATTGTTAGCCGTTGATCTCTGGCGGTGGCGGGGCTGTGAACTGGCTCAAGTCGCCAAAGCCGAGCGACGTCTCGATGGCGCTGATCTTCTCCACCGCATCGTCGAAGCCGTCCGTACCGAACATCTTGTGTTCGATCTCCTCGAACTGGTTCGACAATTCGTCGAGCTGTTTGTTGGTGAAGTGCGTCTTCCACGCAGGAAAAACGACCGTGTCCTCGCGTGCTGCGTGGTTACGGTACATCAGAACGAACGACTCCAGCGAGCGCGCCAGCGGCTCGGCGTTGGCCGTCGCAATCTTCCCGCCTTTCGTAACCGCCAGCAGGTAGCTGGTGATCTCCCGTCCCCGCGCATGTTGCGCCAGAAGAATATCCACCAGTTTCGGCGCTTCACCTGGGCCCTTACGCACCACAGGGAAAATATGCTCCTCCTCCAGCATTTTTTCGTGATAGTTCTCGCCAAAATCGCGGAACAAGACTCCAGTGCGATAAAGCGCCTCGGCATCCAGCGACGCGGCATCGCTTCTGATCTTGGGAATGGACTCCGTGTAAACCAGCAGCGCGCGCCGCAACACGCCGTGTTCGCGCATGAGATCTTCGGTGGCCGTGACTTCCGGTTCTTTGGATTCGGGACTCGCCAGCAGAAGGCCAGGCGTGACGAGACCGGCGGTAGTGACAGCGGTGGCCTTGGCGATCAGTTCGCGGCGATTGAGCCGTTGGGCGCTCGGGGACATGGAAGACCTCCAAACCCTCACTGATTCCAGTTTCGAGTTTCAAGTTTCGCCGGTTTCAAGAGAAACAGGATTCGGATTACCCGTCTGTCACAATCCCGAGCTTGAAACTGGAAGCCTTGAAACTCGAAACTGTTTTATCACCCCGTCATCAACAATTCATCTTGACACCCCCCGCATCTGCATTATGATGTTTCAAACATTTCCTGGGGGACTTGTTTCGGTAGCATGAGATGGAGCAGGGCTTCACATCGAACCAGGTCGTAGCCATGACCGGCATCACCCACCGCCAACTGCAGTGGTGGGACGAGCGCGGCATCGTGATGCCGTCGCGCGAAGGGCACAAGCGCGTGTACTCGCTCGATGACCTGGCCGAAGTGGCGGTCATCTGTGACCTGCGCGGACGCGGTTTCTCGCTGGAAAAGATTCGCACCGTGATCCGTTTTCTACAAAGGGAACTGGGCAAGCGGCTGGTCGAAACGGTGACCTCGGTTTCCGAGTATCACTTGCTGACCGATGGCCGGTACATCTACCTGGAAGACTCGGCCCGCGCCGTGGTTGATCTGCTGAAAAACGCACGCCAGCCGATGTTATCGGTGTGCCTCAGTGACGCTATTCAGCGAGTGATCTCTCCGCTCGAGCGCGGGAATCCGCCCCGACGCGCGGGTCGGCCAGTGTCCGGAACGCGCGGCACCAAACCGGGAGCGGGCGCCGCCACAAGAAAGCGCAATACTTCGGTTCGTCATCCTAACGCACGAGGCCGCGAGGCGTCTTAGGTCTGAGGAGGGCACATGATCGGAGAACTGAGCGTTCTAAGTGAATGGATCCCCGAGCAGATGGAACCTGGAACCATCTTTGTGCTGGAAAATGCCGGCGAGATGGGTGAGAAAGAAGACCCTTATTGGGCGGTACTGTCATGCCCGACGTGCGGCCAGCTCGGCCTCGTTACCCGCAAGCAGATCTCCGGTTTGCTGCCAGTTATCTGCGGCTCCGAGAAGTGCAGCGCCCAGTTCTTTATCCGCGACGAAGAAATCGTGGCGCGTAAACCAAATTAGCCCCGGTTATAAGAGGGATCCCGCGTCCGAGGCTGCTCGCCTAAAGAGCCGGTGCCTGCCTTGTACTCAGTTGTCCCGAACCTGTACTCTGCTAGCGCAGTCGTACACCGCAAATCTCGGGGAACCTTATCTAAGTTCTTTTTGTGAAGGACACGGTGAAAGTCCGCGTTCGTTTCGGCCCGTTCGAGCTCGACTTGAAGGCCGGCGAATTGCGCGAGGACGGGCGCAGGGTCGTGCTGCAGGAGCAGGCCCTGCGGGTTCTACGCATGCTGGTTGAGCACGGCGGCGAAATAGCCAGCCGTGAAGAAATCCAGAAGACCCTTTGGCCCAACGACACAATCGTAGAGTTCGACCGGGGAATCAACGCAGTCATTAACAAGCTACGAAAGTTGCTGGGTGACTCGGCTGAGAACCCTAAGTACATCGAGACCGTGGCCCGACGCGGCTATCGATTGATGCTGCCTGTAACATGGCTTGACTCCAGCGCAGAAAATACCCTACCGGACAATGCTCCGCCTGGCCTTGATAGCGACGAGGGCGTACTGGGCCAGCCTAGCCTCGAACCTCCCAATTTACGCGGCAAGATCGTCACACACTATCGGGTGATGGAAATCATCGGCGGTGGGGGGATGGGTGTGGTCTATAGCGCGGAGGACCTTAAGCTGCCGCGCTCCGTGGCCCTGAAGTTCCTGCCCGAGGAGCTGGGCAACGATCCGCGCGCGCTGGAACGGTTCGAGCTCGAAGCCCGTGCCGCCTCTGTTCTGGAACATTCCAACATCTGCCCAATCTACGAATTCGGGGAGCACGACGGCCAGCCTTTCATCGTAATGCAGCTGTTGACCGGGCAGACCCTGCGCGACCGCCCGGCAGCGCGAGCTGCCGACGCCGGCAAGCCGCAAGCGGCTCCCCTTTCCGTAGATGAACTGCTCGACATCGCAATTCAGATTGCCCACGGTCTGGAAGCTGCGCACGAAAAGGGCATCATTCACCGCGATATCAAGCCCGCCAACATCTTTCTGACCGACAAAGGGGTAGTCAAGATACTCGATTTCGGCCTGGCCAAGCTGCTGCACCCCAGCGGTGAAAAAGTCGTGGCATTGGAATCATCCGCCCAGGTGGGTTCAGAAGGGCCGGGCCTCAAGCCTAAGGACGCCAATCTCACTCGCGTGGGCGTGGCGGTCGGCACGGAAGGCTACATGTCGCCGGAACAGGTGTGTGGCGAGCAGGTAGATGCCCGCACGGACCTGTTCTCCTTCGGCGTGGTGCTGTACGAGATGGCGACCGGGCGGCGCGCCTTCACTGGACAGACGGAGGCGGTTGTCCGTGCGGCTATTGCGGAACAGGCGCCGGTTCCTGTGCATGAGTTGAATGGAACGCTGCCGTCGGAACTTGAACTCGTCATCAACAAGGCGATGGAAAAGGAACGGGACCGGCGCTACCAGTCTGCAGCGGCCATGCGCGCCGATCTGGAAGCGCTGAGGCGAAGCCGCGAGCCGGCACGACCTCGTATGCTGCCGCCGAAGCCGTACCAACGGACGTGGCAAGTGGTGGTGGTCGCCGCCCTGATCTGTGCTGTCATTGCTGCCGCCTGGTCCTTTTGGCCGAGGAGAATCCGCGACGTTGTGTTGGCCGACTTCAACAACTCGACCAGTGACCCGATTTTCAATGACGCCCTGAACACGGCCTTAAGAGTCGAACTCGAACAGACGCCCTACCTGAACCTGCTGGCCGCGGACAAAGTACGGGGAATTCTGAGATCACTGGACCGCTCAGACGACCAGAGACTCACGCCCGAGCTGGCGCGCGAAGTGTGCCAGCGTTCCAACAGCAAGGCGGTGGTCGGCGGTTGGATCTCCGACGAGGGAAATCGCTATCGCATTGAACTGAAGGCCACAGCGTGCGATTCGGGAAAGACCATTGCCACGATCTCAGTGGAAACAGTCAGTCGCGATGAGATTGTCAAGAACCTAGGAGTGGCGGGCAACCAGTTGCGACGCAAGCTGGGCGAGCCGAAAGACTCACTACAGAAGTTCAAACAGCCGCTGGACCAGGCGACGAGTTCGTCGCTGGAAGCACTTCAGGCCTTCACCGGCGGGGAGCAGCAACAGCGTCTGCACGGTGCTCAACCCGCAATACCATACTTCCGCCGGGCCGTTTCGCTGGATCCGAATTTTGCCTATGCCTATGCTGCGCTGGGGATGGGATACCGCAATGACAATCAGCCCAAACCCAGCTTCGAAAGTTTGCAAAGGGCCTACCAACTGCGTGATCAGGCCAGCCAGCGGCAGCGATTTTTTATCGATGGCGTTTATTTCTGGGCGGTCACCGGTGAACGCGAGAAGGCGATTGAGGCTTTTACCGAGTGGACAAGGATCTATCCAAAGGATCCCAACGCGCATGTCCGGCTTAGCGCTGTGAAGATTGAGGTCGGCGATCATGAGAAAGCGGCGGCCGAGGCCCGGGAATCAAACCGGCTGCAGCCCAATGCGGCTGCCTATACGGACGAAGTTCTGTCTTATCTAAGGTTGAATCGCCTGGAGGAAGCCAAGGCGGGTCTGGATGAAGCACAAGCATTGCAAATCGGCAGTCAGTTGCTGCCATTGGTTCGTTACAGGCTCGCATTCCTACAGAATGACCGATCCGCTATGGAGCAGCAGGCCGACGGTGTGCTCTGTTTTCACTCGTACACCCAGGCATACTACGGTCGTATCGCGCGAGAGCGCGAAATGTTGGGGCAGGTCGTGGAGCGGGACATGCTTGAGCATTCGCCCGAGTCTGCTGCAGATTGTACCGTCGGCGATGCATTACAGGAGGCTGAGGTAGGCAACTTCGAACGGGCACGAGAGCAAGCCGCGGCGGCCCTGGCCCTCAGTACCGGACGCGACATCAAGGCTCAGGCAGCCCTGGCCCTGGCGCGCGCAGGCGCTCTGGAAGAGGCCGAGAAGCTGTCTCAGCAACTCAGTCAGGAGTACCCCAAGGACACCCTCATACAGAGCTACTCAGTCCCCACGATTCGCGCAGCCATCGAGCTGCAGCGGAACAATCCTGCTGGGGCGATTGAGACCCTGAAGGTTGCCCTCCCTTACGAAATGGGCGGTCTATCATTCTCGTTCCTCTATCCCGTCTACATTCGCGGCGAAGCCTATCTGAAAACCGGCCAAGCTCAGTTGGCGGCCGCCGAGTTTCAGAAGGTACTCGATCACCCCGGTGTCATGGAAAACATGGTTACCGGTGCACTGGCCCGTCTGCAGCTCGCGCGTGCGCGGGTGATGATGGGCGACAAGGTTGCCGCGCGCCAGGCGTATGGGAACTTCCTTACCCTTTGGAAGGACGCCGATCCCGATGTCCCCATCTACAAACTAGCCAAAGCCGAGTACGCCAAGCTGCCTTGAACGTGCTGCAAATCCTTCGCAATCAATTACGTGACCCGAATTCATTTGGAAACAAGACTTTGCAGAGGCTAGATTGATGTCGCCCTTTGCTTTTAATACCTTGTAGGCATAATGTCGACGGGAATCGCCCGGAGGCAACACACGAACGACCCAGCCCTCGACGTTCCTTCAAGAAATGCAAGTCTGCAATCCGCCCTGCTGCCCGGAGGATCGTTCCACTTCGGTGCTAGCTATTACTTTTGATTGCGATTTCTCTTGACAGGATGGCGCTTTGCCCGCAAGATGCCTGTGAAACGGGGCGATGAAAAAGTTTAACTTCCGGCAATCCTGTCCTTAAAAGGGCCTGAACCTTCTTTTTTTCCCCTGTCTCCGTGAACGTCGCTGACGTGGTTCTGTGATCGTATAACGCCCACTCGCAGGCTTGAACGGAGTGCTTTCTAGAACTGGCAGTGAGGAAGCGCGGCCCTGAGCAATTTCTCACCCCCTTCTCTCCAGTTCTCCGGACTGGCTTGTTTAGCCCATTCAATAGGAGCCACTTTCATGACCGATCAGAAGGACAATTCTCTAAGCGCCGCAGCTCTTCGCGGCGATGACGCTCATCACAATGAGGAGAACAACACAAAGCACAATGGTGCGAACCGGCCCACCGATTCCAGCCGGCGCTCGTTCCTGGGTACCGTCGGCGGCGCAACTGCGGCTCTGGCCGTCGCCCTTCCGCTGGAGCCGCTGTTGGAGGGAAAGCATGGCGAGGCCGAAGCCTCCACCGTGCCGTACAGGTCGAACAATCGCGCGTATGCCAGCTGGAAATATCGCGACAGTACAGCCGATGCAGAGAAGATTGACGTGGGTGTTCTGCCGGACAACGGCGATTCCCAACGCTTCAACGACTTTAGCGGAAGCTGGAGCAAGTGCCTGAAGCACGACTATTTGGGAATCGTGAACCGTGCCTCATGGTTGAGCCTGACCCATGCCCTTCAGACGGGGCGGTTCTCTGACTTTCAAAATATCTTGGTCGGAAATCCGGGAGGGCCGGGTTTCACGGGAACCCTCAATGGTCCGATGGGCGCCTTGGCGTTTGACCTGGAGGGACGGGATGCTTTCGCGACTGCAATCCCACCCGCGCCGTCCGTTGCCAGCGCGCAGACCGCTGCCGAACAGGTAGAGCATTACTGGGCCGCGCTGATGCGCGACGTACGCTTTGAGGATTACGCGAGCAGCTCTCTCGTTGCTCAGGCGTGCGCTGACCTGAACAGCCTTTCGTATGTTCGCAGCCAGCACAGCCAATTTCCGTATCCGGTGACGCCACAGAACCTGTTCCGCGGGCAGATTGTGCCCGGTGATGGGAGCGTGCGCGGACCGTTTATCTCGCAGTTCCTGATGCAGCCAACGATGATGGGCGTGCAGCCGATGAGCCAGCAGATGCAGCGGTTCCTCGCCGTCAGCGAGGGTGGGGCCGACTACCTGACCGATCCCGTCGAGTACCAGAGTGTCGAGAGTGGTTTTCCGCCGTCCTTCAGTCTGCGGTACGATCCGGTCTACCGGCACATGCGTATGGGCCGTGACCTGACCGCTTACACCCATGTAGACGCCCTCCATCAGGCGTACTTTGTCGCCTGTCTGGTCCTCGCAGAGATCGGATGTCCGGTCAATCCCGGTAACCCTTACAACGGCTCCCTAACCCAACACGGCTTCGGCACCTTTGGAACACAGGCGGGCGGGCCGGTCGATGCCAAGGGCACAGTCCCGGAAATGGCAACACGGGCGTTGAAAGCCGCGTGGTTCCACAAGTGGGTTGTGAATCTGCGGCAGCGCCCGGAAGAGATTGGTGCTTTGTTGCAGGCGCGGATGACGAACCAGCACCCGATGCCGCAGGCGGCGTCGGCGCTGCATCCCGACCTGCTTAACTCGGCGGTGCTGCCGATCATTCACGGACAATATGGGACCTATATGATGCCGCTTGCATTCCCCGAGGGGGCACCGGCACACCCCTGCTACCCCACCGGACATGGAACCGTCGGTGGCGCCTGCATCACGGCCATCAAATTCTTCTTCGACGGTAGCCAGCCGATCCGGCCGCTGCTGTTGGCCGCCGGCTCCGATGTCATGGTTCCGAGCGCGGATGGTCTCTCGCTCGTGCCCTACACCGGCGCCGACCGCGACGCCCTGACCGTCAACGGCGAGCTGTCGAAGCTTGCGTGGAACATCACCACGGGACACGGTATCCACGCGGGGATCCACTTCCGCAGCTCCAGCTACTACTCGATCTTGCTCGGCGAGCAGGTTGGGATGAGCATCTTGCGAGACCGGGCCGACAGCTACGCCGAGCCGTTCACCATCAACATCACCAAGTTCGATGGGACAACGGCGACCATCTCCAACCAGTAGGATCCGTCAATCTCCAACCATGCGGGCGGCTGAGTCATCAGCCGCCCAACTGCTTGTCGTCAACTTGTTCCACGTGGAACAAAAGGCACGAATGTGCCATTACCATCCCGTCGTGAGGGGAGACAGAATCAGGGACTTTGGCATCCCAGGCCTCCGAACTTTCGGTCGGCCCATCGCTTCGGAAGCATTCTGCTGGCTTACCGTCGCTGGGTGGCGTTCAAGGCTGGGCTTGCTCACACGGCGGTGTGAGCTTCGCCACAGCGGGCAGAACCGCCACGTAGTACAAAACACTTAGGACTGCTAAAGGAGAAGACGATGTCCTTTGTGGTGCGAGTGATGCTGATTGAGCCGAATGGAAACCAGAGCGAGATCGTGGTCGGCAAAGGAATCCACGCTGACGCGCAGTACGAGTACAACACGCTGGAGCTGGCCCGCGAGGCGGCGCAGGTGGCCTGCAACGCCGCCGCCGGGCTGAGGCCGGCACGCTCCAAGGCGACGAGCGACGAGGAATGGACAACGCATCCGGACCGGTCGGATGCGGAGGATGTGTAAAGACAGTGACTAGTGGCTAGTGGCTCGAGCCCGGTGCGCCGATTACTAAGCTAAACCCGATAGTTCTCTAACCGCTAGCTAGCTACTAACGCCGCTGGCCACTAGCCACGAGCCCTACCTTGCCCAGACCTTCTTCTCCGCCGACACCGGTACCTGCTCGACGATCTCGATGCCGAAGCCGTCCAGGCCGGCGACGCGGCGCGGATGGTTGGTGAGCAGGCGAATACGCCGCAGGTTGAGGTCGGAGAGGATTTGCGCGCCGATGCCGATCTCGCGCTGGGTGCGGCGCTGGCTCTCGGGCAGCGTCGGCAGACGCTGCTCGTGATGGAACTGAATGGTCATGCGCTCGCCCAGTCGCTCCACGGAATATCCCTTCGAAGTTGAATGCAGGTAGATGAGCGCGCCCCGCCCTTCTTCGGCGATGCGGCGCAGTGAGCCGTCGATGGCGTCGCGGCATCCGCACCAGCTTGCGCCGAAGACGTCGCCCACCAGGCAGTGCGAGTGCATGCGGACCAGCACCGGTTCGTCGCCCGCGCTCTCAACGTCGCCTTTGACCAGCGCGATGTGCGAGTCGCCGGTGATCTCCGACTCGTAGGCGATCATGCGGAATTCGCCGTGTGCGGTGGGGACGATGGATTCGGCCAGCCGCTTCACGTAGCGCTCATGCGCCATGCGGTAGCGGATGAGCTCGGCGACGGTCAGCATCTTCAGGCTGTGCCGGCGGCAGAACTCGGTCAGCTGCGGCACGCGCGCCATGGTGCCGTCGTCGTTCATGATCTCGCAGATGACACCGGCGGGAACCATGCCGGCGAGGCGCGCGAGATCGACCGAGGCTTCGGTCTGGCCGGCGCGAACCAGCACTCCGCCTTTGCGCGCGCGCAGCGGGAAGACGTGTCCCGGTCGCGCGAGATCGTGCGGTCGCGTGCAGGGATCGATGGCGACGCGAATGGTCTCGGCGCGATCATAGGCGGAGATGCCGGTGGTCACGCCTTGCCTGGCGTCAATCGATTCGGTGAAGGCCGTGCCGAACATGGAGGTGTTCTCCGCCGACATCTGCCCGAGGCGAAGATAATCCAGCCGTTCCTCGGTCATGGCCAGGCAGACCAGCCCGCGACCGAACCTGGCCATGAAATTGATGGCGTCCGGCGTGATCTTCTCGGCGGCCATAGTCAGGTCGCCCTCGTTCTCGCGGTCTTCGTCGTCGATGACCACAATCATGCGGCCGGCGCGGATTTCCTCCAGCGCGGTCTCGACGTCGCAGAATGGGGAATGGGCGGACATGGGACGGTAAAGATTCTATCGTCGCGGTGCGCTTTTCGCTATTGGCAAATCAGGCGGCGAACGTCCTCGCGGTCGAAGGGGATATGAGAGGCGGTGGGTCAGGTCGTCGCCGCGGTGCTCAATCTGCTTGATCGTATGCACCGCGCGGCCAGCTTCTGATAGTCGTAGGTGTGCAGCAGCTCAGACAGCACTCGCGCGCCATCGACCAGGTTGTTCGCAATCTCCACGAACATGTCGAAGAACCTGACCGCCCCGGATGAGACGCGGCATTGGTCAGTCCTCCACCACGCCTTCGAACAGATCGGTTTCGGGGTGGGACTCGCCGGGATCGCGCCGTGCGACAAGGTGGTAC
>Ga0335082_10000991_pt1 | contig 30070 bp, 19 predicted proteins | sample Lox_Sample_41_FD_206718 | JGI IMG/M metagenome (GOLD analysis project Ga0335082, IMG submission 206718) | Soil microbial communities from Loxahatchee National Wildlife Refuge, Florida, United States - Lox_Sample_4.1 | ecosystem: Environmental > Terrestrial > Soil > Wetlands | place: USA... | reverse complement strand
TGCGGAGACGTAGGAAGTCGTTCGGCTCGTTCCGTTCCATTGCACTGCCGAGCCAGAGACAAATCCGGTCCCGTATACGGTAAGCGTAAAGCCGGCTCCGCCTGCACTGGCAGATGCAGGAGTGACGGTCGATGTTGTCGGTACTGGATTGATTGCGACAATCGTGAAGGATTGGGCATTGGAGGTACCACCTCCCGGTGTCGGATTGAATACAGCCACCTGAGCCGTCCCTGCCGTGGCGACGTCCGATGCGGTTATTGTCGCTGTCAGCTGTGTCGCGGATACGTAGGTCGTCGGGCGGCTCGCTCCATTCCAAAGCACGACGGAGCTTGAGACAAAGCCGGTCCCGCTGACGGTAAGCGAGAAGCCGGCACTTCCCGCTGTCGTGGAAACCGGGCTCAGGGCCGTCGTTGTCGGCATCGGATTGTTGGCCGCAACCGTGATGGTGAAACTCTGGGCGTTGGACGTGCCGCCCCCCGGTGCGGGGTTGAAGACGGTTACCTGAGCCGATCCCGCCGTTGCGATGTCCGAGGCCGTTATGGTCGCTGTCAGCTGGGTCGCGGAAATGTATGTCGTCGAGCGGCTCGCACCGTTCCATTGGACGACCGAGCCGGATACGAAGCCGGTTCCTGAGATGGTGAGCGTGAACGAGGCACCACCGGCGCTCGCGGTTGCCGGACTCGCGCCCGTTGTCGTCGGTACGGGATTATTGGCAGAAACCGTCAAAGAGACCGTAGCGACGTTGCTCGTGTTCGTACCGTCGCTAGCCGTGTATGTGAAACTGTCGCTTCCCACATAATTGGCAGTTGGTGTATAGGTAAAGGAACCATTGGAATTGAGTGTGAGGGTACCGTGGGATGGGCCGCTCACCAGTTGGGCCGTCAAAGTCTCACCTTCAAAAGCGGTATCGTTTCCCAGAACCCCCGGGGCCGCCTGAGTGAAAACCGAATTGGCCTTTACGATATACGCATCAGCAACTGCCACGGGAGGCGAATAGCTGGTCAAGGCGCGCACGACAATGTTGTCGAATGCCGCGACATACTGATTCATGTAGGTCCACATATCCAAACTGATGCCGCCGGACGAGTAGGGAGGAAGGGAATCATAGCTGCTGTCTGTCATGTCGATCATCAAGGTCCCGTCATAGTAAACCTTGATCTGGCTGTCTTCAAAGGACATTTTGAGCGAATGCCACGTCGTCCCGACACTGGGAAGTGTCACCTGTCCCATGGGGACTCCGCTCCATGCCGACCAGTCGTGGAATTTTATCAGCTTCAGGGTGTTGGAACCTCCCGGAGAACCGTCAGGGTCTATCCATGCGCCGTAGCGGGCTCCGGTGGACGGGTTGACCCGGCCCCCGATGCCGCCGCCAAAGGCCCCGGCCGGAAACTGGATGCTCCCCTCGACGGTATAATTGGTCCAGAGAGGCGCAGGCGCAGTGTACATGGTGGCATACGATGATAATGGGCTCGATCCCTGAAGAACTCCGTTCGTTGCCGTCCAGTTGCCGCTGACGACATTCCATTGGGACAATGGGTCAGGCGCGTCGGGACCGAAGTCATCGGTGAATACCGCCGTGCCTCCGCTGTTGCGAATGGTGAAATTGTTGTACACCGGCCCGTTGGTGTTGTTGTAGGCATAGATATCTACCCCCCCGTAACCGCTCGCGTAAGGGGAGTAGCCACCATTGTTGTTATCGGTCACGTCGATAACCGGATCTGTCTGGTTGTCGAAGAAGACTTGGATTCTGTTTCCTGTAAAGGTCATCTTCAAATGATGCCACGTTGTACCGACTGCGGGAATGCTGACTGTTTGCATTCCAAGAGGAGTATTCCACGTACCCCAGTCGAAAAACTTGGTCAACTTGATGACAGCCGGTCCTTGCCCCTGGGAGATCCCCACCGAGCCTTCCGGATAGATCCAGGCGGAATAACGCTGTCCGGTGTCTGTATTCAACCGCCCGAAGATACCGCCACCCAGTGTGTTGGCGTCCGGGAAACCGATGTCGGCCTCAATAGAATGATCGGCGATGACGACGGCATTGGTGTATGCAAAACCGTAGTTGTTGGGCGAATCAGTTCCGCTGTTGAGAGTGCCGCCAACGGTATCGTATATTCCATGGTTGGTCCACCCGCCAGTGGTCGTCGGGATAATCCAGGTAAACGGCACTGGAGCAGGGACGGAAAAGTCATTGGTGTAGAGCAGGTCATTTACCGTTAAGGTCACCGTTGCCACATTGCTTGTTGTAGTGCCATCTGATGCAATATAGGCGAAGGTATCGCTCCCCGCATAATTTGCCGCAGGAACATAGGTGAAAGAGCCGTCGGCATTGAGCGTGAAGATGCCATGGTATGGGCCGCTCACCAGTTGTGCAGTCAATGTTTTCCCTTGGGGGGCTATATCGTTCGCCAGAACCCCGGGGGCAGCCTGGTTCAGGACCGCATTGGCGTTGGTGCTGAATGTATCACCAATTGCTAGGCAACTGACGTTGATGGTAACTGTCGCAGTGTTACTCAATGAGGACCCGTCACTTGCCTGATAGGTAAATGTGTCGATACCGACGAAATTCACATTGGGTGTATACACAAAAGAACCATTGGAGTTGAGAGTGAGGGTGCCGTTGGACGGTCCCGTCACCAGTTGGGCCGTAAGGGTCGATTCTTCGGCATCGGTATCGTTGGCCAGCACGCCCGGGGCATCGGCTGTCAGGGTTGTATTGGCGCTGGTTCCGTAGGAATCGTTTACTGCGGCGGGAGGCGAGTTGGGGGTATTCTGCACACGCACCTTTGATACCGTCGAACCAACCCGAATTTTTACACCGTTCGATGTTGTTCGGAATTCCGACGAACCGGCCAGCACGCCGTTCAGAAATACGTACTTGGTGCCGGTGTAAGTCTGGGGAGTAACGATCTCGATTGCGGTCCCCGGATCGGTTGCCCCGGAAACCGAAGCGGTTATCACGTAGCTGCTTCCCGACGTCGTGACTGTCGGGACTACGACAACAGGCGAACGCAAGTGCCACCAGTCGATTAAACCGACGCTGTTCGCAGACCAGAGCAGAGGTTTCGACAGGCTGTGCGTGATGTACTCTTGCTGAATGCTGCCGTTGTTCGATGGGGCATGCCCATAGAAATTGATGAACAGGCCGAGGTTGTAGTAGAAATCAACCGCTGCGTCAATTGATGCCATCGTGTGATAATCGGTGGCCTCGGCAATGGTTGTACCTACATACCAGTCGCTTACAGGCAAGGTAATGGGCGAATGATACTTGCCAGGCGTGGTGTTGGAGATGGTCCTGTGTGGAAATGGGCCCATTTTTTCTTCACCCGCGACAATTGACCCTACTTGGTCGATGATATCTCGTGAGGCTTCTCGTGTTCCGTTGAAAAAGGGGGAGACCCATGTGCGTGGGCAGTTCCCTGAAGCACCACACCCTGCACGTCCATTGTCCAACCCGGCAAGCCACCCCTCTATATCCAGAAATGATTGAGAGATGGATGATTGAGCATAGTCTTTGCCACTGGTATACCCCGGAGGGGTTACATCCAGTGCCTCGTCGGGACCCCAGTGCCAGTAAGCGTAATCCGCAGGCGTGAGAGACGGATTGACTGGATTTTTTAGACCTCCATTGTGCGATCCAATCGTCGCTCCATAGTTCGTAACAGCCCTCCTCAGGCTGGCAATTGTTGCCTGATCACCTCCCATATCTGAGCGTAAGGCACCCGTGCAAAAGTAATAGTCTCCCTTGGCTCCGAGGGATTGCTCAAATTGAGCAGAGGATTCAATTGACTGAATTAGTGATGGATTGTTTTCAAAATCATGACGGGCGATAAACGCTGCATCATACTGATAAGGCCAGGGACTGACTTTGACGATTGGCATATTGGAGGACTGGAATGCCCACTCAATGGCCTTGCGATAAATGAGGTATGCATACATCCCCGGATTAAAGCCTTCGTGACCAATGATCGGCTCCATCGTTCCGTGGTAAATTAACTGCCCCTGACCGTAGTTCTTCACAGCCAGAAGCGGACCAAAATCGCCGTTTGCAATGACGGTGGCATCAGTTGAAGTAACCTGCCAAGCATAGTGTGAGCTATTTATCATCGAAAAGTTGTTTTCAGGCGGGTCTGCCCCCCAAGGAATCTGGTCTGCTGACAAGGGAGCGTCCCAGGTTAGTGTTCCGCTTGGGATGTGACTGATCAGTTGATGGTCTGCGGTTTTAGTGAAATGCTGGTTCGAGTACCAGTTCGAAAGGCTATTGGCAGCCATGTGCAATCCCATTTCTGAGGCCAGTGCGAAATCACCACGGGATGTGCCATCTGTTTTGCGTGTGAAAGAGGACGAGCCGACAAAGAGAAAACCTCCGGCATTTACATAGTCATGGAGAGGGGATATTTCATTGTCGGCAATCGCTTCAGAGCCCAGACTGATAAAAATTGGATAGCGCGGTGAACCGTTGGCGTTTAGAAGTTTCCCAGCGGCAATATCGCTGTCGCTTACTTCGACGAATGGTGTGCCATCGGAACGAAGTGCCTCTTCGATTGATTCATAAGCGACGAAATAGTGCCATGTAGTATACCACCACTGGTAGCCGGAAGTTCCGGCCCCTGTTGGTGTCGGCGATAATGCGGGCATTGTTTCCAATGCTTGGGTGAGTTCGGATACATGGATTGCTACGTAAGGATCTGTAGCTGGCTGGGCGAGCGCCTTACGGGGCGTTATCGAAATACCAGTAAGGAGAAGACAGAGCATTACAAGGACAAGACGCACAACTGCAGTATTGTGTCGCGAAAATGAATTTCTCACAGTTTAATCCCCCTCTTTCTGGAATACATCCATACGTATTAAAGGGATAAACAGCAAGATCAATGCCTTTGTTTAATTGTTTGATATTACAGGTAAAATTCAGGCGGTAAGCGTGGTTGGCGTTGAAAGTGTAGCCTTATCTAGACACTAACGCGGAGGGTAATAAGGCAAATTTAACACGTTGCATTCATTGCCTACAGCGGAAGAATCTGGCCGGTTCGAGATGGCTGAACGGATCGTGTCCCTGCATAGATTTTCCTGATGTGCGAAACTTGAGCAGGGTGGCCTGACATTCTTTTGCTGACCTCGGGACCATGGGTTACTGCCAGGTGAATGATCTGACAGATGTTTCTGATCTCGTCGGGACCGACCGCCGTGCCGGTGGGAACAGACAGCACTCGTTTTGCAAGGCGCTCCGTTTGCGGTAGTACAAGGCCGGCATGGGGGAAGTAGGAACGATACGGTTCCATCCGGTGACAGCCGGGGTAGAAGTAGCGGCGGGCAAGAACATTTTCTGCACGAAGAATGTCGATCATCTGATCTCTATTCACGTGGGTGATGGATTCGTCGATTTCAAGAACGACGTACTGATAGTTGCACCTTTCCTTCGGGTCATAATTAATGAGTCGCACTCCAGGGACATCTCTGAATCTCTGTTCGTACATCCGGTAATTCTCACGGTTTACAGCAATGAACTCATCCATGCTTTCCAGATTCGTCACACCCATAAGAGCCGAGAACTCATTCATTTTGCCGTTGGTGCCCACGTAGATTACATTGTCATATCCTGAGAAACCGAAATTCTTCATCAGACGGATTTTGTTCGCGAGAGTATCGTCATTTGTTACTATCGCTCCCCCCTCGCACGTATTGAAAAACTTCGTCGGATGGAAGCTGAAGACCTCCGCGCTCCCGAAGCTGCCGATCATCCTCCCTTTGTAGGAGCAGCCGAAGCCATGGGCGGCATCGAAGAGGAGTTTCAGATGATGGGCTGCGGCAATTTCTTCCAGTGATGCGATATCGCACGGGCGGCCCCAGAGATGCACACCGATGATCCCCGTTGTCCGGGGAGTAATCATCTTTTCCACGCAGGATGGATCAATCGTATGAGTCACAGGGTCAATGTCGCAGAAGACGGGGGTTATTTCCTGCCATTGAAGCGCATGGGCCGTGGCGACGAAGGTAAAGGACGGGAGGATGACTTCACCTTTCAGTTCCAGCGATCGTATGGCGATCTCCAGGGCAACCGTGCCATTACACATGGCGATGCAGTTCCTGGCCCCGATCATATCGGCAAGTCGTCGCTCGAACTCCTGAACATACGGGCCGTTATTGCTCAACCATTTTCTATCCAGCATGTCATTGATGCGTTCGAACAGTCGCTCTCTGCTTCCGAGATTGGGACGTCCGACATGGAGTGGTTCCTGGAAGGTGGGCTCGCCGCCAAAAACAGCAAGTTCATGGATAGTGTTTTTCATATCGCGTGTCCTCTGGTGTCTCCTCAGGGGAGACCCGTTTCGGTTCGTAAGGGAAGGGTCGTCGCCGGGATAAGGAACTGCACATTTGCTCCATCCACCCTCCGCCGCTGCCGGTTTCCATTGTCGCTTAAACATTTCAGCAAACCGCCTCATCGTCGGCGCATATTCCCATGGCGATCACATCCTTCCAAACCCCGTTCTTGAACACATGTTTTCTTAACATGCCTTCCGCCTTGAAGCCGATTCGTTCATAGGCTTTGATGGCGGCGCTATTGTCTGTCAACACATAGAGATAGACCCTGTAAAGTCCCAGGTCCCTGAAGGAGTAGGCCAGCAGCTGACGGACAGCGGAACGCCCGACCCCCTTCGAGCGTTCCTCACTGTCGCCGATGAATATCTGCAACTCCGCATTGCGGCTTATCCAGTTTATCTGCCGCAGGTAGATGTTGCCGACGTGCTTGTCCGAATCGCGGACGCATATGGCGAGGCTGATTTCATCGGCGGAGAAGGAAGAGTAGGAGGTTTTCCGTTCGAGCCATGACTCAGCGGCGTGCCTGCTGACAAAATTGAAGGGACCTCCGATCATTTCGTAGAGACTTCTGTCATTGTGCCATCGGTGCATCCGGTCAAGATCGGTTGCCTCCAACGCTCGCAAATAGGCAGGCTCGTTCATTATCTCCTCCGTCGGTTGTGTCTGGGTCACGGGGTCTTTCGGCCAGGCCGCACTCTGCAGAATCGTCTTTACCGCGACGGAAAGGTTCGCGGAAGCCGTTCATGAATCTTTTACTGTAGTTGGTTCATCCGTTTTTCCGGTACGCAGGGAAATAGCCGTTCACGTTTTCCGGATCCGCTTGCACGTGACTGCACAACTCCCTGTAAGTCTGCCGGTCATAGATTTGTTTGATACACTGCAGCGGCAGCTCACTGCCGCCGTATCGCCTCTTTGATTCTCCCACTCCACCACCGCCACCCCCCAGGTTGAGAACGGGAATGTTGCGCGACTTCAGGTAGTTGACGCCGTACCATATCAGGGCAGCGGTATGGTCCTTGCCGCCGGGAAGTGAAACATTGAACAAGTAATCCCCCGCATCCGCCGTGTAAGCAAACACCGAAACGGCTTCCACTTTCCCCGAAATACGCGCGCCTACAAGGAAGACGTTCTCCAGGCCGAACAGATACGACAGCGTTTCCTCGGAGAATTGGTAGACCTGCTCCGCCCCTTTACTGCTAAAGAATTCACGGTACGTGGCGAGGAAAAATTGCCTCAGTTCGGGGGTTCCAACTTCCAGATTCTCCGCGATGGCATCCCAGTCCCGCAGTTGCCGCTTCCGGTTTGTGGACATATTCGTCCAGAGCTCCTCAATGCTGAGATTCAAATCAAGGATATGAACGGTGTCGTACCGGTGTACGTCTTCCGTCTTGAAATGACAGCTGTAATCGAAAATCGGATTGAGACCGAGATACCCGCAAACATAGTTGCGCTGCCGTGCAAACTCCTCCCAGCTATGCCGAAGTTCAGGGCTGTCGCCGTTCCCGACAAAACCGGAGAATCCGAAAGGTTTTACAATATCAACATAGCCATCCATTTCCCGTTCGGCGATGGGACAGACGATCCGGACATCATCGGATTCGAAGCAATAGAGGTACGTTGCCAGACCGGTGGTAAGATGCATGGCATAGCAGTTTTCCCAGGTGTGGCCGAAGGTGTGACTGATACCTCCGAGGGCTTTTTTCCATGCTGCAGCAGAGTCCAGCGGAATCCCATATTGTCTGTTCATCGGTGCGCCTCTCGACTCCTATTCGTGGGCCGGAACCGTGGAACGGATTCCCGTCGTTCAAGTTCGATGACGGATGGTTTCTGATATTCGGCAGCCGGCATTAGCCAAACTCCCCTTTTCGGTACGCGGGGAAATAGTCGGTGTCCATGTTGCCGGTGGCCGTGCGGATATCATCATATCGCTCCCGGTTGAATACCCGTCCGCAAAAATAGGTGGGGCGGGCCTCTGAGGACCAACCACGCTTGAATTGCGTCAGGCCGTTGCCGTTTCCACTGCTGATCCCTGCGCCAGCGCCCCAGTCAAACCAGCGTGCTTTACCGGCAAAGTATTCGATTTCCGTCCAGTAGAGGGCATAGGAAGCCAGCAGTTCATTTCCTGAGGGATTGATTCCCACCAGATGTCCGTAGCATATTTCGTTCTGCACGAAGACCAGGTGCGCGGCTACTGTGGTTCCCCCGTGCAGAGCCCGGAACATGACCGTACCGGGAATGCTGAGCTGCCTTTTGAATGCGGTTTCCGAGAACGCCCTGATCCCCTTGATGTTGAACTTTTTCACCAGACCGCCGTAGAGCTCGGTCCATTCTTCCAGGTAGCGGATCGGCTCTTCGCAGATATCGATGGTCACGTTCCGGAGAGCCTTCCGTGTATAGTACCTGTGGTGGGAGGAAACGAAGGTGTTGGCGGGTTTGTCGAGATCGGCAATGAAATGTTCCTTGAAAGGAACGACCTTGTCGAAGCATCGACGGAGCAAATCAACGTCAAATTGACCGAAAGGATCCGTAACTAGAGAGAGACAGACAACATCACTTTCCAAGGCGGCAAGATCTTCGGGCAGTTGTGTCCAGTCGCGGCAGACAAAGAGGGGATAGCACCCCATGGCATCCAGGCAGGAGGTGCCGGGTATCGGGCGCTCCAGCACCCAGCCGCCGCATCGAGGCAACTCGCGCGGGGTCCCGAATTCCGCGAGCGAATCGGCATAGCCAGGATGTGCAAATCCTTTCACGGCAGTATCTCCTTGAGCACGACGTCAATCATCCGTTCCATATCGTCCGAGCCATATCGTTGGTCACAGGGCAATGTCATAATCACCGTCTCCAGGCGGTGACTATCCGTAAACGTCTCGGGAATCACTCCTTTGATGGGCCAATGCACTGGAGGGTACATTTCCTGATTAAAGAGGGCCTGCCGGACATGGTCCCTGTTCTGTACACGGATGGGAAATCCCAAGGGGACAACACCGGCAGGAAGTGTGGGAAAAAGAGCAACATCCTTGAGACTGCCGAGCAGGGTCCGGTAATTGTCGATACGCTGCTGGGCAATCATCGTGTAGTCGAAGCCATGCTGCAGGAGCAGTCTGGTGATTTCGCTCATGGCATACGGACCGACCGGGCCCTCCGAATCGGTTTCCCGGAATAATTCGAACCAGCGTCTTTCACCACCATGGAGGTCGAATTCCCGGCGCAGCACCAGTGCTGAGAACGCCTTCAACCACCATTCTGCCGGTGGTTGCTCCAGTCTCAGCGTTTCGGGCGCAACGCCGCGATTGATGGAAAGAATTCCCCCATCGGCAACGCCGAGAAATTTTCGAGGGCTGAATAGGACAAAATCTGCTTGCCGACCCACTCCTTCCGTCAGCAGGGCCTGGCATGCATCCTCCAGGACCCAGGCCCCACGCTCCCTCACTCGACCGAAAAACTGCGAATCGCACGGAAATCCGAAGTAATCCGCCACGACGACCAAATCATTCTGCTGGACATTGTCGATCCAGGTCCACGATGTCAGTGCAAGATCGTAGTTCACCTCGTAAAACCTGAGAGCCGCTGCGCGGGCGGCAATTATTTTCAGAACATGGCCGCAGAAATACGATGGCATCCAGACATTAGCCGGCGCCAGATGTTCAGTGAGCAGCGCTATGCCAGATCGCGCATTGGCAAGCAGGACCGTATTGTCACTCAGGAAAGGAGGAGTCGGACCGAACGGAATCGGTATCTCGTCAAAGCCGAACATGCCGCCGATTATCCTGGATGGTGTGGGGCTTAGCATACGCATGCGTCTCGATCTGAAGTATAATGATTATTCATCTTCATGTTCCCGATTTCCGGTGTCATGTCCAGGTATTCAGTTGTCCACTTCAACATGGGTTGGACAACGCCCGGCTCCTTGCCGTAGCAGGTCCCATCTCTTTTGCTAATGTCTAGGATATTGATCGGCACTCCGCTCTCATGTCTATGGATCAGACAGCTGGAGTCCTTTATGAACAGCACGACGAACCGGTGGATACCGCTATTCATCAAGTTGCCCGGGATGTAGCCGACGGTGCGAAACAGCCCCGCAGGGATGGGACCATCATTCTGGCTGCCTGTCGCAAAGGCAATGATCCCATCAGCAGTATATAGGTGAACGGTTATGTGCAAGTTCGCTTCGGCTATCAAATTCCAGAATTCAATTTCTATCCTGAATGGCGACTGCATCGTCAGGGGGTCTGACTGTTGACCGTCCTGCCGCCGTACACATATCCGGTGAAGACGCACCATTTCGTTACCGGGTGCCTCATTCATGTCTTTCCAGACTTCTTCGGTCAAGTCCAAGCCCTTCAGTGAAGTTGCCAGATATTTTGTTACTACCTCCGTAGATGATCCGTCCTCAACGATTTGACCCCCTTTAAGCCATATCACCCGCTTGCACAGGCTGTTGACCGCGGTCATGCTGTGGCTGATAAAGAAGACGGTCCGCCCTTCAAGTGATGCATTACGAATCTTGTCCAGGCATTTCTTTTGGAAGGCGGAGTCTCCAACCGACAGGACTTCGTCCACCAAAAGAATCTCCGGTTCGAGATGAGCCGCAACTGAAAAACCCAGGCGCACATACATGCCGCTGGAGTAACGTTTAACAGGTACGTCGAGGAATTTTTCGATCTCGGCAAAGGCAACGATCTCATCGAATCGACGGCGTATTTCATCTTTTTTCATACCGATGATGGCACCGTTGAGGAATATGTTCTCCCTGCCGGTGAGTTCAGGGTGGAAGCCTGTCCCCACTTCCAACAAAGAGCCGACTCTTCCGTAAACTTCAGCTCGACCCAGCGTCGGCACTGTAATCCGAGAGAGGATTTTCAGCAAAGTACTCTTCCCTGCACCGTTGTTGCCAATGATGCCGACAATGTCTCCCGCCTTGATTTCGAAGGAAACATCCTTGAGAGCCCAGAATGAATCCTTGTCAGGGTCCGGATCTTCGCTTCGTTGAAAGAGGTTCATGAATCCGATTGTGAGCTGATCGACGAGGTTGTTTTGTAAAGATTTGCCGGCGGCGATGCTATACTGCTTCGACAGATTTTCCACATATATGGACACGTTGCTCATCCGGTTCTCCGATCATTTTGCAAAGTCTGGCATTCGATTCTTTAGTGATGATTACCTAGTCAATCTCATATTACGTCGGCAAACGTCCATTCCATCTTCTTGAAGTAGACGATGCCGCCGGTCAACAAAGCAGCGATGACGGCTGCGCTCACGACAATAGGCATGGTATCTGGCCTTGCCTTGCCAAGTAACGCCCAGCGGAAGCCCTCTATTACACCGACCATCGGGTTAAAACTATAAAGCAGCCGCCATTTCTCAGGGACCATGCTGACCGGGTACACGACAGGCGAAGCATACATCCATACTTGGATCAGGAACGGGATTATATTGCCCACATCCCGATATCTCACATTAAAAGCTGACAACCAGAGTCCCACTGACAGCGCGGTCATGACTGCCAGGATCAGAAAGAGCGGCAACGCCAACAGCCCCCAGGTGGGGACGATTTTGAACCATGCAAGCATGACAAGCAGCAACAGAAAAGAAAAAATCAGATCAACTGCTGGCGCGAGGGTTGCCGCGAGCGGAATCAGTAACCGTGGGAAATAGATTTTCGTCACCAAAGTTGAACCGGAAACCAAACTGCTTGAACTTCGAGCCAGTGCTTGGGAAAAGTATGTCCAGGGGAGCAGGGCGGTGTAGGCAAAAACAGGGTAGGGTACCCCGTCGGAGGGGATCCTGGCCACCACACTGAATATGACTGTGAAGATAATCATGTTTATCAGTGGCTGCAGGATGACCCATGCGGCACCGATGACCGTCTGCTTGAACCGCAGGATCACGTCGCGCCATACCAGGAAGTAGAGCATTTCCCTGTGGTCCCAGATACTTTTCAGATCGAGCTGGAATAAACCCCTTCGCGGTTGGATGATGACTGACGGCTTTCTCGGTGCGATTCCTGCGGCTATATCCATATCATGCCCCTCTTAATAACTGAATTCAGTGCCTGCGTTTTGCTTTAACCCGAACACATTTGCAGCAAAAACATCGTTTATGGTACCGAATTTGAATTCGGACAACAGGTCCCGTACTTTTCCCTCGGTTTTCTGCAGATTGAGGTAGTGCCGAAAGCGGGATTTGAATCCGGCCTCGATTCTTGGCTGATCGGGATCGATCTCCCACGGATGGAAATAAACGATGGCCGGTTGTTTCTCGCCGCGATTTATCCGCTCGATACCCCGGCTGATAAACTCGAGGGGGAAGAGTCGTAGGTATCCCCCGCCAGCGATGGGGATGCGATGCTCACGGCCTGCGAACCTGATGGGGAGGGTTGTTAGCGGAAATTCACGAATTGTCCCCGCGCCGCACGTGATGGTGCAGGGGAAGCGGGAGGCATCGGGAATCCCATAGATGTCATGAATAACCGGGAATATGCTTGAATCATAGGTAAATCCCTCTTCAACGAGGATGTCCAGCGCCCATAACGACTTTTTTGTAATGGAATAACTGGGTGCGCGATAGCCGTTTACCTTCTCGCCGCACATGTCCTCCAGCAATATGCGTGTCTTCGAAATGTCTTTTCTGAATGTTTTCGGGTCGATCTGATAAACAAGCTGATGTCCGTATCCATGGCACGCAATTTCATGGCCCCTGCGGTGAATCTCCTTTACCAGAAGCGGCATTCGCTCGGCAACCCAGCCAAGGATAAAAAAAGTGCCGTGGATGTTGTATTCATCGAGCATGTCGAGGATGCGGCGGGTATTGTTCTCGACTCGGCACGGATACGTGTCCCACTGGTCCCTTCTTACATGCTGTTCAAAGGCGGTCACATGGAAATAATCCTCAACATCGATGGTAATGGCATTTAGCATTTACGACCTCATTCAGAAAACTTTTCTGATTTCGACCATGGCTCGATTCACCCGGTAGTTGTCCATGGTAATCCCGGGGGAATAGGAGTCAGTGTAGATATAATTGAGAGAAGCGGTGCAGTCGTGAAACAATATATAGCTGAGGCCGGCTGTTGCCGATAAATACCGGCTGTAACTGTCTTGCTGGGGCTGGTCGTATTTCTCTGCCGTGAAGGAAAGGTTGCCGGTCAGGAGCGAGGTAAACTGGTAACTCCCCCGGATTGATCCGCCATATTTGCGTGTTTGAAGAGAATTTGTATTGGGCTGGTCGTATTCCGAATAATAGGCGGAAAGTCCCATGGACCCTTTTTCGAACTGCCGGTCAATGCTTGCGGCGACAAACGTCTCTTGGGTGATGTTGGATTGCGGGTCTTCGTCATATCGTACGCCGGTATTGATGGTGAAGGTAACGGGATCTAAATTGTGGGTGAAGCCCGCATTCCAGTAGATATGATTGAGCTTCTGGCCATTATCGTAGCTGATCCAGGTATAACCCACCTGCCCGAACAGGAAAGATTTATTGGCATACTCGTACTTGAAGCCGGCATACGGCTCGTGCCGGTTAAAGTCCAGCGCGTCATCACCTAACTCTCTGGTGAAGGTATAGCCCCAGGTGATGAACCAGTTTGGGCTAACTTCATATGATGCGTCGAGATAACCGACGTGATCCGTTTTATCGATCCCCGGTGAATCGATATAACGGTAGTCGATGAAACGGTATCCGGCTTTTACTACCATCAACTGGTTTGGATGGAGTACGACATTGGGAGAAACGGTTAAAGTGTTTTGATCTGTTTGATTGACAAAGAGGCTGTCTCTTGAAAAATTTCGTGTAACATCAAGAGAAACGCGGGAGTACGTATCGGTGACATCGAGAAAAAGGAGATTTTCCACCATTGTAAGATGCGCATTGGCATTGAGGTTGTGGGTCTGGTCTGTACCCTGGCTTCCCTTGGCGTAATAGATGTAATCGTAGGTGTAGTTAATGCCCAAATCAAGAATCGGTGCCTTGTACTTCAGCTCGATGGATGGCATAGCCTCCGTTATGAAGTCGTTGGTCTTGTTGCTCGAAGTCAGGAAGATATTGTCGTTGTATTCTTCCCTGACCGCGATTGCCGGGTGAATGCTGAACTCCGATCCCTGAGCGACAGCCGCAAGGATAAGAACACTGAGAATTATGCTCAATTTGCCGGTGATGGTCATAGTTCCCTCTTTGATGAAGAAATCACACTCGAAACATCCTCCGGAACAAATTCCCGCGGAAATTCTTGTCGGCTTCAGCAAATGTGCCGTCGCATTTATGTGAAGGCATTGTCATCGGGATTTGTTTGTTCAGCTTCTGAATAAGAGAATTCGTATTTTCCCGGTGGGAAATAAGGGACTTTTCCAGTGTTGCAATTCTTTCCGTCATTTCCTGAAACATTTTCTGGTTAAAGTTCTCGGACCCTTTTCCCAGATCATCGAGGCGCTCGTTTATTTCCTTGATAAGGGATGAGCATTCCTTTTCGGTGCAGGTGCCGTCGGTATTTTGCGTACTGTCGTTTTGCACCGCACACTGACTGACAGGAATTCCAGTTCCCCAGAAATTGTGCTCGAAGTCAAGGTCGCCAATGATGTCTTTGACCATTTCGATGTCGATGACGGTTGTTTCCTGGGCAAAGGCTGCGATCAGGATAAAATCTCCGATAATATTGATGAGCCGGGGGATTCCCCTGCTATAACGGTAGATAATGTTGACTGTTTCCTCACAGAAATTGACGGAGTGGCGATTGCCTGCTTTCTCCAGCCTGTGGAGTATGTACTGCTCGGTTTCAGGCCGGGTCAATGGCTGGATATGGCAGCTGATGCTGATGCGTTGACGCAATTGCACCATTGACGGCATGGCAAGCGTGGTTCTGAGCTCCGGCTGCCCTACCAGGATGATCTGCAGGAGTTTCGCATTATCTGTCTCCAGATTGGAGAGCATCCTGATTTCTTCGAGGACAGCAGGGGTGAGGTTTTGAGCTTCGTCAATAATGAGGACCGGTTTGTTTCCCTTGGTGAATTGTTCGATGAGGAAATTGTTCAAATCCCTCAGCAGAGTGATCTTGTCCTTGCTCTGGGTGGGGAGGCCGAAATCATCATTTATCATGGCGATAAGCTGTTCGGAATCCACCAGGGTATTGAATATTTTGGAGAGGATGACGTTGTCGAGATGTTTTTTGATGAGATTTCTGATGAGAGTAGTTTTTCCAGAGCCGACTTCGCCGGTTAGCAGAATGAATCCGGCTCGTTCTCTGATTCCGTAATCCAGGTACGATAGAGCCCTTTTGTGCGATTTGCTCATGAAAAGAAAGTCCGGGTTAGGCAGGAGCTCGAACGGTTTCTGAGACAGCTTGAAAAATGATTCGTACATGGGTGCTCCCGATTAAAAATAGGGCGTTGTCGTCTAACCTCAGTAGTTCACTGTATCCCGCATACCATATGCAGTCGTGCTGGAAGCCTCATATTTTCCGGCACGTTGCACTGTGCGCGATACAGTGTTGAGCGTGCCGGTTTCACACGGCTTCGGCGTAGTACTCGCGATAATAGTGGTGGTACACGGCCGGGGCTTCCACCGTTGACTCGTTATACACAATGCCGAGAAGGTTTGCCCCTTTCAGGCAATCGATGGTTTCTTTTATTTGGTGCAGGGGAACCTTCCCTTCCTTGACTACGAGGATTACCCCGTCTACAAGGGTGCTGAGGGAGCGGGTTTCGGCAAACGGCAGGACGGGAGGTGTGTCGATGATGATATATCTATCGTGATAGCGCTGTTTGATCTCCAAGAAAAATTCTTTGGCCCTCTTCGAAGAGAAAATTTCACCGGGATTGCGTTGGACTCCCTTACCGGCAGGAAGTAGTGAAAGCTTGCCGATGCCTGTTTTTATCAGCGCGTCCTTGACGTCTACCCCTTCAAGGAGGCATTCGGTAAGTCCTACCCCTTTCTGCAATCCCATATAGTTTTGGATCGAAGGTCTTCTGATATCTGCATCCACCAGCAGCACGGTATGATCGTATTCCTGGGCGAGAGTCAGGGCAAGATTCAGTGCGGTAATGCTCTTGCCTTCGTTGCTAATGGAGCTCGAAACCATAAGCATGTTGCGGTTCTCCCCCCGTGTGAGCTGAACGATCAGGGTCTTCAGTTTCCGGTACTCTTCGGCTATGGGAGTGTGCGGGTCTGTAGCCGCAACCAGTAACTGGTTTGTGAGTTTGATAGTTTCCGCTGTAGGTGGAGGGGGGACGTGGGCCGGGAGAACCGACGGTTTTGCCGGCGGTGTCTGATCATTCTGGCTGGTGCGCAGCATGGCTGCCTTTTCAAGGGCTTCTTCTAATCTGCTCATAACTGATTCCTTTCAAAACCTGAAATTGGCGGAATGTAACCGCTATTTCGTGAACATGCCGATGAGTTGCGTAAGATTCTGCTTGATCGAGACGCTGCTGATGATGCTGAGCGGGTGATCACGCAGCATTTCGAACGACAAAGATATCAGGATGAGAGAAAAATATGCGCACGCCCCGGTGAAAAACCAGGCATCCCTTTTTCTCGATGCACTCAGCTCGGCGGTATCCTTTATCTTCGGCACCACGGCAAGCACAGGAATACCGAGTGACTTGATGGCATCTACGTTCCTGACAGAATCATCCAGATAATCCAGCAGGACGATAAGTCCGAAGCTGAGTGCCAAGCTGGCGAAAATGCCGATGAGTATGATCTTGACCCTGTTGGGACTGAAAGGCTTGGTCGGTATGACTGCAGGATCGACAATTCTGAAGGTGGTAGCCTTGTCTTGGAGTTGCATCTGCTTGGATACTTCCGATTGCCCGTAGCGGGCCATGAGCTCGTTGTAGAGTCTCTGCTGGCCGGTACTTTCCTGTTCAAGGGCTTCGAGGTTTGCCATTACAGCCGGGATGTTTTTCAGCAGGGCCTTTTTGGCGGCAATGACGCGCTTGTAGTTCTGCTCGGCCTGATTGAGTGTGCGTAATTCCATGGAGATCTTGTCCAGTTCCGGCGTATACGTATCGGAGTAATGACCCCCTCCCGGGCTTTTCTTCATCAATTCCTGGGTTGCCTCGATTTCGTTCTTGACCTCGATCACCTCGGGATAGTTATCGGTGTAAATCATGGTCAGATCCTGCAGTTTCTTCTGCAGCGTTTTCAAACGCGACTGCATCGGGTCGGCCTTGCTGAGCTGGTTCTGCAAGGGGAGGAGTTGGCTGCGACGCATTGCGATTTCGTCGAGTTTCTGGCGTGCTTCTTCGATTTCTCGGTTCATGTCGTAATCTTTTTCAATGAGGTAGCTTACGTTAGCCCTCTTATAGTTGTTGACATTGGCTTCAGCCTTGTCGAGCTTTTCCTTGACGGTTGCAATCTGCTCCGACAGATATCTGGTGGCATCATACGATTCTTCTTTTTTCGCAGAGATGTTTTCTTCGATGTACCGCCGCACGAGGGTGTTCACATAATCACGGGCAAGGCGCGGATTCCCGTCGAAGAAGGAGACGATAAACATCCCTTCGCGGTCTTTCATAGTGATGATTGTCCTGTCCTGAAAACTCTTAATCATATTTTCAAGTTTCGCATCGTTCAGTTTGCCCACGTTCATGTCGAGGTCCTCGAAGACCCTGAGCAGCAGCGAGCGGCTTTTCATGGCGTAACCGAGTACCCTGATTTTGTCTTCATAGGTGGGGGTTACCGCGATTCCCTTAACAAGGTCGCTGATAACGCTCTTTTCAATGAAGACATTGCATTGCGCTGCATATCTTTCCGGAAGGTAATAGCTATAAGCCGTGATGCACGTCGCAATGGCCAGTGCTATGACTACGAAGAGATACCTCTTCTTGACGACCAGCTTGACATATTTCTTGTAATCAAACTCAGTTTTCTCTATCATAGATTTTCTCCGTAATTTTGGTGGGTCTTCCCATCATCCCAGATATATCGCCCATTTGGTTAGAATATGCCTTCCTTGACAATGATGTAGTCATTTGGTTTCAGCTTTATATTCTGGTTGAGGTCACCACTGTTCCATATGTCCTTCGCTTTGACCTCAATGGTCAGTTCTCTATTCTTTTCCCTGCGCAGAATTATCGTATCGTTTTGCTTCGCGAATTTGGTAAAACCTCCGGACTCGAGAATGGCCTCCATGACAGTCATGCCATCACGATACCCGATATATCTCGGATTATTAACGGCTCCGAGGACATAAATGTTCGTGTTCTGGAGAGAGGGAAAGTAAATAGAGTCATTCGCTTCAATTATAATGTCCTCGCTGGTATCGCCATCTATAAAGAGCTTGACGAAGTTCTCCTTTACCTTCCTGCCGTTTCTGAGCACATACGATTTTTTCAGGTCGGCGCTCTTGATGTCTCCTATAGTACAGAGAAGCTGCAGCAGGGTGGTGCGTCGACTCAGGTCGAAAACACCTGATCTGATTCCTTCCCCGAAGACATAGACCTTGCTGTTGGTGATTTCCTTGACGGTCACAGTGACGATGGGATTTCGCACCAGGTCCTTGAGTTTGACGCTGAGAACCTTCTGAAGTTCCTGCGGAGTTTGATTTGCAGTAGTCACGTCTCCCAGCCCGGGAATGGTGATTTTGCCGTCCGGGCGCACCTTGACTGTGACGTTAAGGTCTTTGACACCCCAGACTGACACTTCCAGGACGTCGCCTTCACCGATGATGTAATCTCCTGCCAATGCCAGGGTGGGGAACAGAACCAGTCCCGCAAGGAACAACTTGAGTTTGCTTTTCATCGCGTTCTCCTTTTGCATCGATAACCGTGCCGAAATTCGAATGGCGGAGAGTAATACGGCTACCTTCCACCACGCCTGAACAGGACGACCTTGATTGTTTCAAGGATAACCATCAAGTCCAGGACAAGGGAAATGTTCTTGATGTAGTAAAGGTCGTATCGCAGCTTTTCCAGGGCGTCCTCAACCGAAGACCCGTAGGGATAGCGAACTTGAGCCCAGCCGGTCACTCCGGGCTTTACAGAGTGTCGTTCGGAATAGTAAGGAATAATCTCTTTCAGTTTCTTGACGAATTCGGGGCGTTCCGGGCGCGGCCCGACGAGGCTCATGTCACCCATGAGTACGTTGATGAACTGGGGCAGTTCGTCAATGCGGCTTTTGCGAAAAAAGTTCCCTATGCGGGTGATACGCGGGTCATTTTTCTGCGCCCATACTGCCCCCGTTCCGCTTTCCGCATCTGCTCGCATGGTCCTGAACTTATACAGGGTAAAAATATTCTCTTTCTCGCCAACCCGCTCCTGCCTGAAGAAGACAGGCCCCTGAGAGTCGAGTTTTATCGCCAGTGCGATAAGGGGAAAGAAGGGAAGAGTCACCATTATGCCGAATGCTGAACAGGCAACGTCCATGCAACGCTTGACAACGCGGCGCCAGGCCCTGATCTTGAAGCCTTCCGAGAAGATGAACCAGCTCGGAGTAATGTTCTCCAGGAGTAGTTTGCCGGTCACCTGTTCATAGAACGATGGAGCGTCAATGACTTCGATGCCGCTCAATTTGCAGGCCATAACGTCCTGCAAGGGGAAGACTCCGCGTCTTTCAGACAAGGAAACCACGATCTTGTCCGCTTTTTCTCTGCGAACTGTCTCATAAAGACCGTCCGTATTTTCCAGAATCGTCTCCGCAGGCACATGCGACATTTCATTGGCACAGTTCACATATCCGGAAAGGATATAGTTGTCGTCGGTCGTGGGAATAATTTGTCCCATATGACCGGCAAGGGGGCCTACGCCGAGAATTAATACTCTGCGGGCAAATACGCTGAGCTTCACGCAAATCCGGTAACCATAGTGGATGGCGAACTGAACGACACCGAAGATGAACAGTGCCGTCATTAGGATGTTTCTGTCGTACATGAGAAATGGGCAGAGAAAGGTAAGAGTAAAGATGATGCCACTGGAGACTGCGAGGGAGACGACTATCCTGGCGAATATTTCCTTGATGCTCAGCCCCCGGTGGTCCTTGTAAATTTCGATGAGAAATGACACGAAGAGAAGAACGAGAACAAAAATAATGGCCTTCAAGGCACCCATATCAAGCAGCTCGCGGACTGACGGCGTATTCCTCAAATGCACGAGAACCGCAGTAGGAATTGCCAGAAGTAAGGCAGATATGATGTCCACTATCATGAGAAAAATGATTCGTTTATTTAGTTCCATCGAATGCTCCTGGTAACTCGACACGAGTGGTCCCGAGCTAACTCACTGACGTTAATTCATTTCTGTCAAGAGGATCTGAGCCTGACGAGCTTCCGCGAAATCTGCCGACCGAAGTGCCTTCTGGAGCATTGCCACAGCCCGGTCTTTCTCGCCCGCCGCTTTGTAGGCAAGGGCGAGATGGTACTTGACCGTCGGGTTTTCAGGAAGCAGCGAGGCGGCTCTTTCAAGATTTACACGTGCATCCTGCAGGCGGCCATTTCTGAACTGCACATACCCGAGTGTATCGAGTACACCCGGGTTTTCCGGGTCCTGTGCCACTGCTGCTTCCGCTAGCCTGAGAGCTTCTTCCTTGCTCCCGTAGCCATCGGCAAACAGATTGGCAAGGTTGTTGAGTGCCGGCATGTAATTGCTGGCAATGGTCAAGGCCCGCTGATACTTTTTCACTGCTTCATTTTTTTTGCCTTCAGAATCGAGCAGAACTCCCTGGGTGAAAAAGGCTGGAACGAACTCAGGATATTTGTGCAGGACGTCTTCGCAGGTTTTCATGGCAACAGTGTAATTGCCGGTTTTACTGTACAATTCCGCAAGGAGGATGGCCGCCTGGGCATTCCGTGGGTCTGCTCGCAGGGCGTCCCTCATAGCATCGATGGCACGGTCATAGTTGTTCTGCTGCCGGTAAATTGAGGCGATGAGCAGGTAGCCGTTGGGTGAATTGGGCTTAAGAGTGATGGCACGCCGAGCCTCCTGCAATGCTTCCGAAGGCTTATTCATGGCCATGTAGGCTTCGATCTTCAGAGGTATCCCGCGTTCTGGTGAAATTTGCTCGATGTCGTCAAATGTTTTCAGTGCATCTTTTAACTGCTTTGCCTTGATCTGGAGGCGTCCTTTTCTCTCAAGTACCGCTATCGTCCGGGGGAACCTAGTACTGGCTTCGTCAAGAACGGCAATTGAGTTCCGGACATCCCCTTTTCTCACGAAGTAATTAGCCAGTGCCAGATAGCCGGGCAACTCGCGCGTTTCCTTGGCCTTGCGATAATACTGAGCCGCCTCGCCATCCCGTCCTGTAGCTTCCATGAAATCCGCCATCCGGATAATCGCCTTTACATTGCCGGGGTTTTTCTGGAGTGCCGCGGTATATTCAGCAAATGCCTTGTTGTTGCTGCCGTTCAGAGCATAGTGCGTAGCCAAGGCAAAGTAAGGGTCCAGTGCTTCGGGGTCTGCCCGTTTTGCGCTCTGCAGATACTGGACTCCATTGGACGGCTTGTTATCGATAAACATAACTTTTGCCATGCACGAGTAGATAACGGCATCGGATTTCGTCCCTCGCAGTCCTTCTTTGAGGACTTCCAGTGCCTTGGTATTATTTTTTTTCTGCATGTAGTAAGAGGCAAGCAGTAGCCTCGTATTGAGAATTTCCGGCGCAACCTTGATAGCAGTCTTCAGATCTGCCTCACCCTCATTCATCCTACCCTGACTGAGATGAAAGATGCCTTTCTTCAAGTGGGCGTCGATGATAGATGGGTCGAGTTCCGTTGCCAGGTTAAGTTCGCGGATTCCCTCTTCGAACATTCCTTTTGCCATATAGGCACTGCCGAGGACATTGTGTGCAAGGGCGTTTTTGCTGTCAGTTTCCAGGAGACGATTAATTTCGGCAATAGAATCATCAACGCGGCCCTGGCGTAGGAGGATTGTCCCCGAAAGCAACCTTGCCTTGCTAAATGAAGGATCCTTGTCGAGAATGATGCGAAATTGACTCAGGGCATTTTCCAGTTCACCCTGATCATAGAGGCTGAGTCCCAGGAAGAAGTAACCTGCAAGGCTGGGCTGAATTTTCAGGGAGTCCTGGAGAGCGCTTATCGCTTCCGTGTAATTGTGCTGCTGGTAGCAGACGATGCCCCTGAGTCGCTGGCCTTCTGCGCACTTGGGAAATCTCTTCATCAGGTCTTCTGACGATTTCTCTGCGGTCTTGATATCCCCCATGTCGAGAGAGATGAGAGCTGCTTTATAAATCGCCTTGGTGTCAGATGTATGAATCGCCGCAAGTTCCTGATACAGTTTGAGAGCTTTTCCCTTCGCACCACAGGATAATTCGATGTCAGCGAGTAGATAGTACGCCTGCGAGTTGTTACGATCGCCCTTGATGAGTTCCTGGAGCAATGCTCTTGCCTTTTCACTTTTTCCCTGCTTGGTGTAGAATCGTGCCAGTTCCAGTTTGGTGCTCTGCTTGCCGGGATCTGTTGCCAGTGCGCGGAGAAGAGAAGATTCCGCTTCTTCCGGTATATCCTTGGCTGAGTAAGCCACGCCGAGAGCCTCCAGGGCATCTGCAGAGGCAGGTTGCGCCGCCAGGTAATCCTTTGCCATGACGAGAGCCATATCCGGTTTCTTGGTCAAATTGTAAAGCTTTGCAAGATCGAGTTTTATATCTTGTAGCGAGGGGTTTTGCCTCTGCACTTTGAGGAATTCTTTCTCTGCCTGATCGTATTTGCCTGTCAGCATGTACGATCTAGCCAATTGATAGCGGGCATCAAGGTAATTTTGGTTTTTCTCAAGTGCATTTTTGAAATAGACTATTGCCCCTTTGGTGTTACCCTTCTGCATTTCCTTGATGCCTTCCGCATACAGTTCATTGCTGGTCTTGCCTCCGCACCCGGAAAGGCAAAGTATACATCCGAGCAAGATCATGGTTTTTCTGGACAACATCACACCCCCCCGGAGTGGTCGTTATTGCAGGTTGTACCAACATCCTTCGTAGCTTTGTTGAATCAGATAACACAATGTATGCCACGCTGGTGAATGCAAAAAACGCCAATGATGTCGTTGTGATAAGCGGTTTGTGGCGGCGTTGCGAGTTGTTAAATAATTGGCGTTGCAGCGTTGGAATGGCTGTATAAACCGGAATGGCGAGGGATGAGAGGAAAAATGTTAAATATGTGACCGATGTTAATTGTGTTGCGCTCGCCCATCGTAATGCAGTGAATCGTTACAAAACCAATGTAAAGGTTATCAGATGAAAAGTCGGTTATCTTTACGAAAGTTGCACGGCTGGGGTAGCGATGATGTGTAACTTGCTTGAATTGCAGGCATGTTGTTTTTGGCACGTCTATTGCCAATTTTTAGAGTACATGCCCACAGCACTTGATGAGCCTGGGTTCAAAAGGTATGACATGTCGGCACGGTTTGAGATGGTGGCAGTGGATAAAAAAAGTTGTAAAGGGTGTCCGGTTGGCTAACACGTGGATTTATTTACGTGTCATGCATGCTGGAGAATGGCCGACATGAATATCTATGCACAACCGATATTGCTGCTGGTGATAGCGGTGCTTGGGATACCGGTGAAATCTGCCGCTACCATGTATGAAAACACACGCTGTTCGATGGGAGAAGAGCGTCCGTCTGCCGTTTGGAATGACCGGCAGAGTATGAGAACGAACGGCGGTGAAAGCTACCCTGGATCAGCAAAAAAACTCTTGTACGTAATGAATTGGTATGTTTCTGAGTCATCGCCGATTTCGGTCTGCGATGGCGAGGTGCTACTCGATCCAATTGCAGATTTTTTTGCATCCATGGGCTTACGAAGTGCAATTATTGATGCTTTCAGCATCTGGCCTAAAAACAGTCCCTTTGAGATAGCCTTGCAACGCAATGATGACGTGTGGGGAGACATTCGTGATCTGCAGAGTTCTGAATTGTACGTTGATTCCAAACATGGGCAATTACCGGCATACGCAGGGATAAGGCGTGAATCTGCCATATTATTTCTCGTCGGCTCCTGTCTGACGGGGTTGTTTTTTTTGAACAGGAGACGCAGAAATGCTTTTATGCGGCGGCACTAAGTGCCGAAGTCCGCGTTACGCAGGTTCCGGTCGATTCTGGGGACTGTGTTCAAAAGGGAGGTAGAACCGCATGGATATCCCCCTGAAGCAGGAAAACAGTATCTCCATCCTGTATGTGGAGGACGATGCGACAACTCGGGATATGGTTTCCATTATGATACGTCGGAAATTTCCGCACCTTTCGCTTATTTTGGCTGGAAACGGCAGAGAAGGTCTTGACCTGTATACGGAGCATCATCCCGATATCATCGTGACGGACGTCAAGATGCCGGATATGGACGGAATACAGATGGCCAGACAGATCAAGGCCCTTGAGGGAAGCGCCCGAATCATTGTTCTTACCGCAACCTCCGATATGGACCTCATTCTGGAAGCCATTGATATCGGCATCAACCACTATGTGCTCAAGCCGATAAAGATGGATAAATTCATCGCAGCTGTGGAGCATTGCCTCAAAGGTGTGCAAATGGAGAGACGGCTCCGACAACGTGATGAGGAAATCCGCAAGATGGCCTATCATGACCCGCTCACCGGTCTGCCAAACCGCCAGTTATTGAACGAGCTTCTGAATCAAGCGCTGGGTCAGGCGCAACGCCACAATAAAGGCAGAAATTTGGCGGTACTCTTTGTGGACCTTGACCGCTTCAAAGTCATCAACGATACTCTTGGGCACGCTGTCGGAGACCAGCTCCTCCAGGCGGTGGCACACAGGCTCAAGCAGTGTTGCCAGCGGGACCGGGATGCGGTTGCCCGTCGTGGCGGAGATGAGTTCATCGTTCTTCTTCCGGAACTCGATACAACCCAGGAGGCAGTAAGGGTGGCACGTAAAATCATCGATGCATTTGCAAGTCAGTTCAACATCGCTGAGCACCAACTGTATGTTACCACCAGTATCGGCATCAGCATTTTTCCTGGTGACGGCGAAGATGGTGATACTCTCATCAGAAATGCCGACATGGCTATGTATCGCGCCAAGGAAGAGGGAAGGAACCGCTACCACCTCTACAACCCGTCAATGGATGCACAGGCATCCTGGCGACTGGAAATGGAAAGCAGCCTGCGCAAGGGATTGCAGAACGGAGAATTCTACCTCCACTATCAACCGGAAGTGGATGTCGCAACCGGCCGGATTGTCAGCATAGAAGCACTGTTGAGGTGGCTACACCCGGAAAGGGGAGTTGTCCCTCCGAGGCAGTTCATTCCCATAGCGGAAGAAATTGGTGTTATAGTACCCTTGGGTGAATGGGTGCTTCGCACCGCCTGCGCCCAGAACAAGGCTTGGCAGGACGCAGGGTATCCCCCTGTGCGAGTTGCAGTAAATTTTTCCCCACGCCAGTTTCAGAATCTTAACTTGCCTGAAATGGTGGAAAATGTACTCGCCGAGACGGGGCTTGACCCCTGTTGGCTTGAAGTAGAGGTCACCGAAGAAATTATGCTTCTAGATGTCGAGGCAACCGTCAGAGACCTGCATCGATTGAGCAGCCTCGGTGTTCACATCTCCATTGATGATTTTGGTACCGGCTATTCTTCTCTATCCCACATCAAGAAACTGCCAATTCATACCCTTAAGATTGACCAGTCCTTTGTAAACGATATCACCAGAAATCCCGATGATGCCACTATCGCCTCGGCGATTGTCACAATGGCGCGGAGCATGAGTCTTAATGTGATTGCCGAAGGTGTTGAGTTGCGGGAACAAGTCAAATTCCTGTACTCGATCAACTGTTCGGCAATGCAGGGTAATTACTTCAGCAAACCCCTTCCCGCCAAGGAATTTTCGTCACTGCTGCTCAAGCCACATTGGCGAAAATTGGTCCCCCATACCGTCGCCAGTCATTAATACTGAACAGTCGAGATCGGGTGCCTGCTTCTCGACATGTACGGGAAAATCTTTCCCGCGGCCGTGCTGTAAATTATCTCTTCACGGACAGTCGAAATACTTAACAGAACTCGACCAGATGCAAGGGCGAAACCTGAAAAACGCAACAAAATAAGTATGATGAGGCTTGGCACAGCTATTGCTGATGAACCATTGTTAATACCATGTGTTCACGACTGCATCGAATTGATTCGAAGGCATTCCCGCCGTTGTGGGATCGCAGCATTAGGTTTGACGATGGCAGCAGAGAATATGTCCGGCATTTATTTAATGGTGTAAAGACAGCGATTTCGAGAGAAGGTTACATTTTTGAGTACCACGGGCATATTCTGTAAGTTGTCTGTCTATGAAGCATAATATGCGTTTTTAGTTAACTGGGAGACGTTGTCGACATGAAAAGGAGATTTCCCATGGCAGCCAAAGATGCTCATCTAATGTTAACTAATACGAATGAATTCTTTGAAATATTGGATTATGAGTTTCATCGGGCTGCGAGGTATAAGAACGATCTTACATTACTGTTCATAAAGCTCAGTAATTTGAGCGAAATAGCTAAAAATTATGGTCAGTTGGCCGCGACTCGCGTATTTTCCAAGATAGAGCGTCTCATCCGGGACAATATCCGTGCTTCCGACAGGGAATTCATCTATGGAAACGACGAACTGATGATCATACTCCCCCAGACGCCGAAGGAAGGGGCACATAGTATGGTCCCGAAATTGAAGCATTTAATTGGCCGCTGCTTTCTTACTGAAGGCAAAGAATCACGTGTTACAATCACCCCAAAATTTGGCATCGCTTCCTACCCGCATGATGCTCTGACCAAGGATGGGGTTGTCAAGATGGTTGATAAGGTTTTGTAGTGAAGGCGCATTTCCGATTATTGGAAATGCGAGGGGACGGGGAGGCTGGCCTCAACGAGGGGAATCATGAGAACAGCAATGAGCCGTAATTTGAAACCCACACTGGAAAGGATAGCCTTTTTTTCCTGTTATACCAATGAGGAGCTATCCAAGGTCGAACGACTCATCGCCTTCAAGAGGTTCAAGAAGAATACGATTATTCTCCATGAAGACGAGACAAAAAATTTCATGTATATCGTTTTTTCAGGCAAGGTCAAGGTTATGCAGACAAGTCTGGAAGGAAAGGAACAAATTGTTGCCATTCACAGAAAGGGGGATTTCTTTGGAGAAATGGCGCTGCTCGATGGTAAAACACAGCCGGCGACAGTTATTGCAATGGAAGATACAACGGTAGGATTGATTGCCAAAAACGACTTTGAGAAATATTTTCTCAATAATTACGATTTTCTCAAGCAGATAATATCGATGTTATGCGAAAGACTGAGGGAGTCCTGGCTGATGTTGAGAGTTCTGAGCTTTGCCGACGCCGAGCACAGGATACGAACGTTGTTGACCCATTTTGCCTCTCAGTATGGTGTCAAGGACCTACGGGGAATCATCATCCCGCTGCAGCTGACTCATCGAGATATTGCCGATTACACCGCCCTCGCACGGGAAACAGTCAGCAGGTTGCTCTCACGCTTAAGTCAGTCGGGGGAAATCGAGATTTCCGACAACAAGCACATTATTCTTAAATCATCCTTCTTAAATAAAACAACCACCCATTAGAAAACCAGGTGTGAGAATACCCGGTTGTTTTACGGGAATAATACCCTTCCTTCAGATCATTCCTTTTCCCCGCATTGTATGGAGCAATTCCCGAGTCACTTCCAATTCTTCTTCCAGTATATTTACAAGATTCAAAACGTCATTTCTGCGATCAAAAGGTGTGTCATTTAATAAGGTGGAGCATATTTGGGAAATCTTTTGCATACCGAGGTTCGTACTTCCTCCTTTAAGCCGGTGGGCTGTTTCGCGCAATCCCGCCGCATGCCCTTGTTGTACTGCATCTTTCAGCAAGGGGATACTCTCTTCCATATTTTTGAGAAACGGCTCAACCACGGCCGGCACGAAATCCTTGCCGGCTTTTTTGAACATGTTCAATAATTCCTGCAGCCGTGCGGGATTAAAGACGTCTTTGGGCGATACCTCGCGCTTGCGCTTCCGGTTGGTTTTCTTTACCACTTTCGCGACGGGTTGATCATGCGGAATCCAGCGTTCCAGAGTCGCCTGAACATCGTGCAACCGTATGGGCTTGCTCAGGTAGTCATCCATGCCGGCAGCAAGGCATTTTTTCCGGTAACCTTTGATGGCATTGGCGGTAAGGGCAATGATAACGGTATGTTTTTTTTCTCCTTCCATTCGCCGTATCTCGGCGGTTGCTTCGAATCCATCCATCTCCGGCATGTAGCAGTCCATGAACACAATATCGTAAGTGTTGCGCTGGCAAAGTTCCACGGCTTCTTTACCGTTTGCCGCAACATCAATCTTGCAGCCAAAGTACTGGAGCATGACAGAAGCCACCATCTGATTGGAAACATTATCTTCGGCAACGAGGACGCGGAGGCCATGAAAACGGTCCTGAGAACTGTCTTGTCCGGGTTCCGGAGTCGGTATTCCCCCCAAGTCGATAAACTCTTTGTCATCCTCATTGAGTGCGCAGGTCGCGGTGATGATTTCCTTAAGCCGGTTAGCGCGTACCGGTTTTGTCATGCACGATGTAAATATGGATTCCTTCTGGCTGAAGATATTCTCTTTTTGTCCAGCAACCGTTGACAGCAGAATGAAATTTGTCGTTTTGAGGTGTTGCTCATGCTTGACTGCCTCGCCGAAGGCCAAGCCGTCAAAACTCGGCATAAACCTGTCTACGAGTGTAATATGGTAGGGATCGTTCTCGAGCAGCGCTTTTTTCATCAGTTCGAGCGCTTTTTTCCCAGACAATGACTGATCGCACCTCATTCCCCATGATGAGAGGTATGCCGAGTAGATGCCAAGATTCAGTTTATTGTCGTCGACTATAAGCGCCCGTTTGCCGGTCAACTCAGTGGGGTAGTTCGCTACGGGTACAAATGTAGTGTCAATGGGCAGTTGTATCGTGAACCAGAATACAGAACCTTTCCCATAGGTGCTTTCGACGCCGATCGTACCGTTCATCATCTCAACGATTCTCTTGCTGATGGCAAGACCAAGACCAGTGCCGCCAAAACTGCGACTGGGAGAAGAATCCAGTTGCGTAAACTTCTGAAACAAAAACTCGAGTTTTTCTTCACGAATCCCCGTCCCGGTATCTTCGACACGTATCTTGAGAGATGTTTCCCCTGCGGAGATGCTTAAAATTACTGCGTCGATAAATACATACCCATTTTCGGTAAATTTGATTGCATTACCAGCAAGATTCAACAGAACCTGTTTGATGCGGCCTGCATCTCCAATCAGACAGGGAGGAAGCTCAGGTGGGCAATTGAGAATGAGTTCGATGTTCTTGTCAGCGGTTCGCGGCATGAGCATTTCCACAACGTCTTCGCACATTGCGCGCAAATCAAACGGGGCTGGTTCGATAATCAAATTTCCCGATTCGATCTTTGAGAAATCGAGTATTTCATTGATAATGTCGAGAAGAGCGTTGGCGGAGCCCAGTACTCTTTTGCAGAATTCACTTTGCTCAGAATTCAAGCTGGTTTTCTGCAACAGTTCGGACATGCCGATGATACTGTTCATGGGGGTGCGGATCTCGTGGCTCATGATGGCAAGGAATTCGCTCTTCGCCTGATTGGCCGCTTCGGCCTGATCGCGGGCAGCTGTTCTTTCCTTGGCCAACTGTGCCAGTTCATGGGCCTGCATCTCGATATGGTCCCGAGATTCCTCAAGTTCATAAATATACCGGGTTATCTGCTCCTCGGATTGTTTCCGATCGGTGATATCCCTGACGATGAAGAGGATTTCGTCGGGTCCGCTTCGGGCGGCCCTTGCTTCGAA
>Ga0335082_10000987_pt1 | contig 30101 bp, 23 predicted proteins | sample Lox_Sample_41_FD_206718 | JGI IMG/M metagenome (GOLD analysis project Ga0335082, IMG submission 206718) | Soil microbial communities from Loxahatchee National Wildlife Refuge, Florida, United States - Lox_Sample_4.1 | ecosystem: Environmental > Terrestrial > Soil > Wetlands | place: USA... | reverse complement strand
TCGGTCAAAGGCGGACCGATTCACGATCAGATCTCGGATGACGGGGAAGGCCCGGGCGCGCCACGGCTCGAGTGTGAGCGAGTCACCATCCTTGAAGAAGCGCATCGAGAGTTGGCACACCGTGGTGCCCCGCTGGCCTCCGTGGGCCACACCGTTGATCAGAAAGCCGCATGAGCCGCAGATACCCTCTCGGCAGTCGTGTTCGAAGGCCACCGGAGGCTCCTCCCGGTTGAGGAGGTCCTCATTGAGGGCGTCGAGCATTTCAAGGAATGACATGTCCGGTGTCACGTCCTTCACCTGATAGGTGACGAACTTCCCCGCTGCGTTCGCGTTTTGCTGCCGCCAAATGCTGAGCTCGAGATTCATGGCTACTTGTAGCTCCTTTGGGAGAGGGGAACGTACTCGAAGGTGAGCGGTTCCTTATGAAGGGCGGGCGCCTGACCCGAACCTTTCCACTCCCAGGCGGCCGTGTAGGAGAAATGCGCGTCGTCTCGTTTCGCCTCGCCCTCCGGTGTTTGGCTCTCCACGCGGAAGTGGCCCCCGCACGACTCTGTTCGATGCACGGCATCGATACACATGAGCTCGGCGAGTTCGAGAAAGTCCGAAATGCGGTTGGCCTTCTCGAGACCCTGGTTCAGCTCATCGTCCCCACCGACGATACGGAGATCGTGCCAGAACTCGTCACGTAACTCGGGGATTCGAGCGAGGGCCTTTCGCAGGCCCGCATCTGAGCGCGCCATGCCGCAGTTATCCCAGACGATCTTGCCGAGCTCTCGATGGAACGAGTCCGGGCTGCGCTTTCCTTTGAGAGCAACCAGCGCCGCGATCCGGTCCCTGACCTCGGCCGCGGTAGCCGTGAACGCCTCGTGCCAGACGTCCACGGGGTCGAGTGCGGTTGAGGCGAGGTAGTCGGGGACGGTGCTCGGGAGAATGAAGTAGCCGTCGGCGAGCCCCTGCATGAGCGCGCTGGCGCCGAGCCGGTTGGCGCCGTGGTCGGAGAAGTTCGCTTCACCGCCGACGAACAGCCCCGGGATGGTCGACATCAGGTGATAGTCCACCCACAGCCCGCCCATCGTGTAGTGGGGGGCAGGATAGATCCGCATCGGTACGGTGTACGCATCCTCTCCCGTGATCCGTTCATAGATGTCGAACAGGTTGCCGTACTTCTCACGAACCGCTTCCAGGCCGAGTCGGTGAATGGCATCGGCGAAGTCCAGGTAGACACCCTGCCCGTGCGGTCCGACGCCGCGCCCCTCATCGCACACTTCCTTGGCGTTTCGTGATGCGACGTCGCGGGGTACGAGGTTGCCAAAACTGGGGTAGCGGCTCTCCAAATAGTAGTCGCGCTCGTTCTCTAGAACGTCCTTCGCCGCGCGCGTGTCGCCCTTCTTTTTCGGCACCCAGACGCGCCCGTCATTCCGCAGCGACTCGGACATCAGCGTCAACTTGGACTGGTGCTCGCTGCTCAATGGGATACATGTCGGATGAATCTGCGTGAAGCACGGGTTCGCAAACAGGGCGCCGCGGCGGTAGGCACGCCATATGGCAGTACAGTTGGACGCCTTGGCGTTGGTCGAGAGGTAGAAGACATTTGAGTACCCTCCCGTTGCCAGCACGACCACGTCGGCGGCATGACACTCGATGTGGCCGGTCACCAGGTCCCGCGTCACAATGCCGCGCGCTCTGCCGTCGACGATCACGACGTCGAGCAGCTCGCTGCGGATGTGCAAGGCCACGGTGCCGGCGGCTATCTGCTCTTCCAGCGCCTGATAGGCCCCGAGCAACAGCTGCTGTCCCGTCTGACCGCGCGCGTAAAATGTTCGTTGGACCTGCACGCCGCCGAACGATCGCGTGTCGAGCAGTCCGCCATACTCCCTCGCAAACGGCACGCCCTGGGCGACGCATTGGTCGATGATATTGAGGCTGATCTGGGCGAGGCGATACACGTTCGCTTCGCGGGCGCGAAAGTCTCCGCCTTTGACGGTGTCCTTGAACAAGCGGAAGACGCTGTCGCCGTCGTTGCGGTAATTCTTGGCGGCGTTGATTCCTCCCTGGGCGGCGATGGAGTGCGCGCGGCGCGGGGTGTCGTGATAGGAAAAGCACTCGACGCGGTAGCCTTGCTGGCCGAGCGTGGCGGCCGCCGCCGCCCCAGCCAGCCCTGAGCCCACGACGATGATCGAGTGCTTGCGGCGGTTAGCGGGATTGACCAGCTTCATCTCGAAGCGGCAGTTGTCCCACTGCTGCTGAATTGGACCTGACGGTATCCTCGCATCCAACATGTTTGGTTCCTTAGTGTAGCCAGCCTGCCAATACTGCCACCGGAACCGACGTGAACCCCACAAACACCACGATGGCGATGACACGCGAAAGGATCTTCAGCGCGGCTGCGTTCCGGGCGGTGCTCCAGCCGAGCGTTTGCAGCATGCTCCAGATCCCGTGGTCGAGGTGCAGGCACAGCGCGCTCATCGCCACGATGTAGAAGGCTGCAACAGGCCATACCGAGAACCCGGCGACCACGTTCTGGTACACGTGCAGGTCTTCGAACTGCCCCGGCTTGAACCCGACCGCGCCCAGCGTGAAGTGCATGATATGAAAGACGATGAAGATCGCGAGGAGCACCCCGCCCCAGCGCATCACCCGCGCGGCAAATGTCGTCTCGATATTGCGTTTGACGGTGTATCCGCTGGGTCGCGCCGCCCAGCTCAGGCGGGTGAGCTGAATCGCGGCGGTGATGTGCAGCGTCACGCACGCGAGCAGGACGATCCGGACGAGCCAGAGGAGTTGCCCGTAGCCGAGCTCAGGCATGCCCACGTCCCGGAGGAAGCGTGAGTACGCGTTGATCTCGTCCGGGCCGGAGAAGATCTTGAGATTGCCGAGCATGTGGGCGATCACGAAGCCGGCAAGAACGACACCGGTGGCCGCCATGACGACTTTCTTTCCGATCATGGTGCGCCAGAGGGCCAGCACGCGATTGCTGGCGACAACGCTCCGAGGCATCGTGTCTCCGGGGACCCCCCGACTCAATTGCTTCGCGTTGTCCATAGCACCTCGGTTGAAGTGCTGCTGCGCGCTCGCCCCCTGAGCGCTCCAACAGATGTCAACCTCGTTACAACGACTCCGCCGATCGGTAGGCAGGAGTCCATTGCGCCGCTGTCACCCGCTGACGAAGCTCATCCTCGGCCAGCTTGGGAGCAAGCCCGCCCTTTTGCGCCTCCAGGCCGACCGCTATCGCGATTTGCGCCGCCACCCTACGAATGTCAGTCAAAGGCGGGAGCAGAGACGCAGAAGCGTCTTTGAGTGCCGGCGAATTCTCGGCGAGCTCTCGGGCGGCCGCCAGCATCATCGCATCGGTGACCCCCGATGCGCCGGACGCGACAACTCCGAGTCCGATAGCTGGGAAAATGAACACGTTGTTGCACTGGGCAATAGGAAAGGTCCGTCCGGCAAGGCGAACGGGTGCAAACGGCGAGCCCGTCGCGACCAGAGAGCGTCCATCTGTCCATCGAATCAGATCATCGGCTTTCGCCTCGGATTTGTCGGTCGGATTGGAGAGCGGAAAGATGACTGGACGCTGAACCTTGCGCGCCATCTCGCGAACGATCGGTTCCGAAAAAGCCCCACCAACCGTAGAAAGCCCGATCAGGACTGTTGCCTCGATCTTTCCAATCACGTCGGCAAGTCCGATCTGGTTCTTGGACGTTCGCGGCCATCCGGACACGCGATCCGCCGGCTGGGCGTAGACACGCTGTTCCGGGGTGAGATCGCTTCGTCCCGAATGCAAAAGACCGTCTTTGTCAACGACCCAGAAGTGGCTGCGTGCCTCCTGTTCGGAGAGCCCTTCGCCTGTCATTGCCGCGCGCAAGCCATCAGCGACACCGATGCCGGCGGAACCTGCTCCAAGCATGACGACCTGCTGATCCTTCAAGCTTTTTCCGGACACTTTGACTGCGCCCAGCACCGCTCCGAGGGCGACCGCCGCCGTCCCCTGGATGTCATCATTGAAGGTCAGCAACTCGTCGCGGTAGCGCTGAAGAATGGGCCGCGCATGCGGGGTGGCGAAGTCTTCCCATTGCAGACAGGTCCCGGGAAGCTCCTGCTTCACCGCCTGAACGAACTGATCGACGAAGTCGAAGTACGCCTGACCAGTCGTCCGTTCGTGACGCCAGCCGAGGTACTCAGGATCCTTGAGTCGTTCCGGATTGTTGGTTCCCACGTCCAAGACGATGGGCAGAGTCCGTTCCGGACGAATCCCACCGATGAGCGTATACAGGGAGAGCTTCCCGATGGGGATGCCGAGGCCGCCCGCACCCTGATCACCGATGCCCAGGATGCGTTCGCCGTCCGTGACGACGATGACGTCGATCTCCGGATTGGGACGGTTCCGCAAGAGCGCAGGAATAGAGTCACGCAGCGGGTAGGAGATGAATAAACCGCGCGGCCTTCGGTAGATGTGACTGAACTGTTGGCAGGCCAGCGCAACCACCGGTGTGTAGACCATGGGGGTCATTTCCTCGATGTGGTCGAGGAGAAGCCGGTAGAAAAGGACTTCATTGGTGTCCTGCAGGGCGCGCAAGTAAATGTGTCGCTCGAGGTCGTCGTCCTTCCGCTTGTAGGCTCCATACGCGCGGACGACTTGCTCCTCGAGGCTCTCGACATCAGGCGGCAGCAGGCCGTGCAACCCCAGCTTGCGCCGCTCGTCCTCGCTGAAGGCCGTGCCTTTGTTCAGCCCTGGGCAGTTGAGGAGATCCATCCCGCGAGGGCCCCCCGGCAAACCTGACTGCGTCTGCTGTGTGGTAGCCATTTCGTGTTTCCTTCCTCTTTGATCGCCAGCGGATGTTGCGTCCAGTTACCGGAAGAGATTGATCTTGGCCAGATCGATGATTTCGTCGCCGTGCCCGCTCAGGACTGCCCTGAGCATGAAGAGGCTGAAGCCCTTCATCTGCTCGAGAGTAATCGTCGGTGGCATCGAGAGCTCCTGCCGACTCACAATGACTTCGACGAGAGCAGGTCCATCATGCTCGAGGGCTTGCGCCAGCATCGGTCGAACGTGATCCCGCGTCTCGGCCCTGAGCCCCAGGAGACCCGAGGCCTCGGCAATTTTGGCGAAATTCGGATTGTGCAGGTCTGTTCCAAAATCGAGGATGCCCGCGGCCTTCATTTCCAATTCGACAAAGGCCAGCGACGCGTTGTTGAAGACGATCAGCTTGACCGGCAACTGCAACTGCCGCAGCGAGAGCAGATCGCCCATGAGCATCGAGAGACCACCGTCTCCGGACAAGGAGATCACTTGACGGCCGGGATGACTGACCTGTGCCCCAATGGCCTGCGGGAGCGCATTCGCCATCGAGCCATGATTGAACGAGCCGAGCAGCCGCCGTTTGCCGTTCATCGTCAGGTAGCGGGCCGCCCAGATCGTCGGAGTGCCCACGTCGCAGGAAAACACGGCGTCCGTGGCAGCGAGCTCGTCGAGCGTTCGGACAACGTACTGAGGATGGATGGGCTGCTGCCCCTGCCCGTCCGTCGCAAGCTCGTCGAGGCCCTTGCGTGCCGTTCCATAATGTTCGAGCGAGGCCTTCAAATGCTCATCGAGCTCGCGCTGCTCCAGTCGTGGCAGAAGGGCGCGAAGCGTGGTCTTCGTATCGCCTACCAGGCCGAGGTCGAGTTTTGTGCGCCTGCCCAGCTGTTCTCCGCGGACATCGATTTGAACGACGGTTGCGTCCTCGGGAAAGAACTGCCGGTACGGAAAGTCCGTCCCGATCATCAGCAACACATCGCAGTTCATCATGGCATGATAGCCAGAGGAGAACCCGAGCAGGCCGGTCATGCCCACGTCGTACGGGTTGTCGTACTCGATGAACTCCTTCCCGCGCATCGCATGCACGATCGGGGCCTTCAGTTTGCCGGCGACGGCGATCAACTCCGCATGAGCCCCGGCACAGCCCGCTCCGCCGAGGATCGTTGTCTTCTTCGAGTTGTTCAGGATCTTCGCCAACCTCGCGAGCTCGTCATCGGAAGGACAGACGCTGGGTTGCGGCTGTGCGAAGTGCAGTCGGGGGCCTGCGTGGATGGCATCGTGCAAAGCGACGTCGCCAGGCAGGACAACGACGGCAACGCCGCGCCGCGAGAGTGCGGTTTGCATGGCAATCTCGAGCACGCGGGGCATCTGCTCGGATTGAGAAACCAGTTCGCAATAGTGGCTGCACTGCGCGAAGAGATGTTCCGGATGGGTTTCCTGAAAGTACCCGCTCCCGATTTCATTGCTTGGAATCTGCGCCGCGATGGCAAGGACGGGAACACGGCTGCGGTGACAGTCGTAGAGCCCGTTGATCAAATGCAGGTTCCCAGGACCGCAGCTCCCGGCGCAGACGGCCAACCGTCCTGTGAGATGCGCTTCCGCTCCAGCGGCAAACGCCGCCGTCTCCTCATGCCTCACATGAATCCATTGAAGGTATTCCTTGGCGCGAATCGAGTCCGTGATGCCGTTGAGCGAGTCGCCGGAAACACCGTAAATTTGGCGAACTCCTGCTTCAGCCAGAACATCCACCAACACGTCGGCTACTCTTTTCTTGACCATGACGTCATCCTCCGAGGGGGATAGAGGCTCGATCTGTCTTTTCTCTGTCTGCACGTGGCTCGACAGCCTTGAACTACGGCCGCTGGAGGTCTTCCTCTTGGCACCGGTGCGGGGCGAGCCGGTCGGTCGGTCTCGGCGGGCTCAGTAGGTTCATTACCGTGCCAGCTCCCTTCCGTGAGTCGGTGGCGTCGCGTAGAGAAATGCAGCAGATGCGGCGGTCGCGAACCTCCGTTAGTCATCGCAGTAGAACGCCATCCAGCGCCAGTCGATGTCAGGTACCCCACCGTACCTTTGAGCCCGTGCCCTCCGAACCAGCCGAGGACCTTCTGCGCGCCGTGGGCGAAGAAGATCACGCCCAGTGTGACGCGGACAACGATGATCGCCCATGACGGCGAGGTGGCCAGCGGCAGTGTCATAGTGTCCCTCCCAATCGCACGTACCGCGTTGCAACCTCCTTATCCGCAGTTGCGGCACTCCTTGATGAAGGTACCCTTCACAATGGCAGCTTTGAACGGGGGCGGATAGCCGTGCTGCTCGCGTCCCACGGCACCGTCGTATCGCTTCGTCGACTTGTACAGCTCGAGGTGTCCGTCGGCGGCGAACGCGGCGCACCGCTCGCGCAGCGCCCGCATGTCCGCCGCCGGCATCGGCGTGAACCCGCGAGCAGCGAAAGCCGCGACGGTGCCAAGCGACGACCGTCTCCGGCTTGACCAGAATCAATGCATCACGCCAGCGGGACCAGACGCGAGACCGCACAATCCAGAGGAAGCGATCTGCTGACCTCAGCGGCACGCGACGCCGCCACGGAGGCGCTGGAGGACCAGCAGCTGATGCCGGAGGGCGAGCAGTTCGGCGTGGAGGGCGATGCGACGGCGGAACAGATCGCGCGCCGTGGAGAGAAATGCCAGCAGCACAGCTTGCATGGGTCGATTCTGGGGCAAGCATCCAGTGCGGGAAAATGCTCGAAGGATCAGTCCCGCATGGGATTTTCGGGAGGGACAGGGCGGCTGTCCCGCTGCGTCCGGGGCGGTTTCCGCAATCTCTTCGCTGGGCCGCACGATGGCGACCGCCCTCTCTCGCCCTCGCGTCGCCGAGCCCCGGCTCGGCCCGTCAGCCGAGGCGGATGCTCACTTCGCGCCGCCCTTCAGGGTCAACATGTACTTTGTGACGGCGTCCCAGTCGGCGTCGGACAAGGTCATCTTCGGCATCTTCGCATCGGGGATCTTCGACTTGGGATCCTTGAAGAAGGTTTTCAACCAAGCCTCGTCGCGCTTCGCGCCGACATCGTCGAGCGGACCACCCATCTTTGCCATCGGCCCGCCGACCCCGCCGATGCTGTGGCACGCCTTGCATTTCGCATCGTAGATCTGCTGACCGTCAGCGGCCCAGGAGGCACCCGTGCACAAACTCAAGGCCGCCACTGCGAGCGCGATTCGCTTCACCATGGAATCCTCCTTCTGAGATTGGCTGCCCTATTGCGTGAGAGTGCGGTGATCGCGTCCCCCAAGTCGCCGAGCCTGCTCGCGCAGATCACGGCGGAGGTGTGATGAAGGGATCGACGGAGGTCATGGTCTCGTTTGGAGGGCGAATCATCCCAACGAACGTTCCCGAGTACGAGGCAAACGCGCACCTCCCGGGGTGGGAAGGTTGCGGTTCGCGCAAGTACATGCTCAGCACATCCGCCGCCCCTCGGCGCACCGCTCGCAGTGTCATCCGACCGGCAAGTGTCTGCAGAGCCTCCTCACCTTCGAGCGTATACCCTACCATTTCGGCGCGGTCGCCCTGTCGAGGGTCCGCGACTGCGTGGACGACCAGCTCCGGGTCAGCGACGAATCCGACATAGACCTCTCTATTCGAGGCTGACGCCTTCTCCGTGCGCGCAGTGCTGCTCGGGGCGTGCGAGGCGACGCTGCTCCAAATGGCAACGACGTCGATCGCACACACCTCGCCGGCACCACCCCACGCAACACCCCGGTAGACGCAGAATGTGGCGGCCGGCATGTCGCTATCGAAGCGGTACGGACAGCTCTCCGGAGTGGCGTGCGCCGGGGCGGTCTGCGGCACAGGCGCTGTGAATGCGGCGGCCAGCGCTCCTCCCGGGTCCGCCAGCCGTGCTGAGGACGGTTCTTCGGCAAGCATGGCCGCTGGCGCGCAGCCTACGGCGATCGCCAACCTGCAGAGTATCCCGAGCGGACTCATCGTCGTCACGTCAACTTGCCCCGGAGACGCGGAGACGTAGATGGAAATGCGCCTCGCAGTGCCTCCACGCAAGCCAATCAGAAGTGCCTTTGTGGAGAAGCTTCGCGATCTGTGGCAAGCACTGGACTCTCCGCGCCTCCGCATCTCCGCGGTGAAGGATCTATTGTCACATCAAGGCCAGACAACGGATCTTCAGAACGCGACACTAGCAACCGTTCAGCGCTGCGTTGACCGCCAGCACCAACTCGTCGATCGAGACCTTCCCATTGCCGTTGCGGTCGACGGCCAGGCAATCCGACACGTCGGCGGCGCCGAGCGCGATGTTGACGGCCGTCACCAACTCATCGATGAAGACCATTCCATTTCCGTTGCAGTCGCCCACGCAGGCCGGGCCGCCGCCCGTTCTGGTGGCGGTTACGGCTGGAGTGACCGTTGTCGTGGCCGTCACAATCGGGATCGTATGGGTGCTCGTCGCGGTCACCGTCGCGAGTGGCAGAGTGGCCGTCGGAGTCGGCGAGGGAAGCGCCGGTACATCGTGCGGATCACCTGGGAAGGTCAGCGCCATGATCTCAGCCAGGTTGCTCGCGCCGTCGCCGTCTGAATCGGACGCCTCGATAGGTCCGAACATGAACCCGGCGTTCAGGAACGCGCTGCCATAGGGATTGAGCTGTGGGACATTGCTGTGACACAGATTGCACGCATCGATCCTGCTGCCCTTGGCGGCTGGATACTGCGTTTCAAAGGCGGTGAGATACGCCGGCAGGGCGTGGGCGGGGCAGGCCCGACCGACGACGATGACCGCGAGTGTGAGCCACACGCTCGCCGGGGCGATGCGCTGCAAAGTGCCGAGGGGACCGCGGACGAACGCCTCACGTCCAAGAGGGCGCCGGTTCACCGGCGCCTGGGAGAAGTAGGCGGGGTCCGTGACGCGACGGATGGCACGGCGCGTCGCAGCGATCATCAACGGCAGAGCGAGCCGCTCGAGCGTTTCGTTCGTCCACCGGCGCAGCGCCATCAGCAGCAGGGCGCCACGCGCGAGAAGCGGCGGATGTCCGAACGAAACATACACGTGCGCTGGCATCATATCTTTCGGGCGGAATGCGCTTCCCTTCGCAGGATCACTAATGAACCCCATTGCTCCTCCTCTACCGTTCTCCGGCGGTGTTCGTTGCGTGGGTGCAGAATCTGTACCAGCGCGCATCGCGGCAAAGGATTCATCTCACAGCCCTTGGCATCACTTGCCAGTTCGGAAATTTTCGAACTTTGGGGAAAAGGAAGCCCGGTTTGCCGCGCGAGGGAGTCAGCGGACAGCCCCTTGAGCGATCGGTCTGCGACAGCGAACCGTTAGGCTCATCGAGGTTTCGGGGAGGGTGGACGCGGGTCTTCCGACTGATTGAATGTCCGCGCTCCCGCCCCTGCTGATCGACACCAAACCACCGCTCAGTCAGGTGCTTCAACCTCCAGTGCGGCTTCCAGTGCCCCTCTGGCAGCGTCGACTGCAGAGAAGGTGAACGATGGGTTGTGAACGCCTTTGCTGCCGTCGCCTTGGATGAGGAAGAAGTTCCATCCGGCTCGGACAAGGGGGTTGTCGGCGGGAATGAGCGGGGCCGTTCCATCGGTCGTGAAGTCACCAAGCTGCACCTGGCCTTGTGACAGCGAAAGCACGTGCGGCGACTCACCCGGGGGACTGTATGTGACGTCCACTAGGTTCGTGAAATTGACGGTGAACCCGATCTGTCCGTGCGGTTCCGTCGGGGCGGACACCGTGATGTTGTCAGCCGATACTTGCACGTTACCGCTCTTGAGATCGTAGGACTTGCCGTTGAAGTTGTGCGGTGTGTAGTCCTTGAGAAAGACGGTGCCGGCATTGGTGATCTGGGCTTGCAGGTACTTCGCCATCACGTCGGAGAGCCGATTGAGCTCTTCCTGCGCGCTCTCCTGCAGCGTCCCGCCGTCGAAGACGCCATGGCACTGTACGCAAATCGTCAGGCTGGGCACGAAGGTATGATTCGTCCCCGAGCCCTCGAAGCTGAACTCGGCCGGCGGCTGCGTCAGCTCCATGTGACAAGTGGTGCAGGTGTCGACGATGAACGAGTGCGGCGAGCGATCGCCGATCGCCACGAAGTAGGCGTTCTGCCCCATCAGCACATCGCCCTGTGCCGGCGTGTGCGGGGCTGTGTAGTTGGTCGGCAAGCCGACCTCGTCGTTGTGCAGACCGTTGCGGGTGTTGTGACAGGTAATGCAGAGCGCACCCCGTCCGACACCGAGCGCAGCAAATCCGGCCGGGAGGAGCGGGGTGTCATCCATGATGCGCACTGTCGCCGTATTCGGCTTGCCCGACGTCGTGCCTTGTGCGTGAGGGTCGTGACACGTCGCACAGGTCTGCGGCTGGACCGTGTCCGTGGTGAGACCGAGGGCGGCCAACTCGGCCACCGTGGCATTGCCGTTCGCTCCTTGGATCACCTTGGTCAGGTCTCCTTGCTTGATCCAGGCGAGAAATCCCTGTCCCGAATGACAGCGCCCACAGTGGCCCGCCGTCGCCCCGCGGCCTTCCACCGTCGCCTCCTCGAGCGCGAGATCGTACTGGCCATGCGAACTTTCCTGCCACTGCTGGAACCTGGCGTGCCGCGTGGGCTCGCCGTGGCAAACGCCGCAAACCTCCGAGGCGATGCTGATGCGTGCCGGATCGAGCCCCCCGTTGTCGTGCAGGGGCGTGGAGTTCGGTCCGTGGCAGTTCTCGCACTGGACGTTGGCGAACTTTGCCACGTCGGGGAACAGGCCCAGCAGCTTGGTGAAATTGTCCGTGTGACCAACGAACGTCGTGCCGTCGGCCGTGAACTCGTCCACGAAGTTGGCGTAGTTCGGCTGATCATCGATTCCGCCATTGTTGGCACCGGGATCCCAGCCGACAGTGTGGCAGGTGAGGCAGCTGGTCGAGTAGTGCCCCATCGGGGTGGTGAAGTTCTGGGTGAAAATCTCGGCGTGGCCTGACAACCTCCAGGGTGTGAAGGTGTCTGGAGCAATCCCGCCCTGTCTGTGACAACCCGTGCAGTTTGCGGCATCCGGGCGGCCGTCGGCGCCCAGGCCGGTGAGCGCGCCGACCCAGTTGCCGGCCTCGATCTCCAGGTTGACGACCTGTGACGGCTGCTTCGTGGTGTCAGTCACCGTGACCGTGTAGTGGCCCACGTGGTCCGGGGTGAAATAAGGGTTCTGAGTGGTCGCATCGATGAGCGTCGCAGCGGAGCCCGCTGGCCTCGTCAGGCTCCAGTCATACACGGCGCTCTCGCCCAGATCTTTTCCGTGCAGCAGTATCGGAATCCCGACGGGCACGTTTTGTAGCCCCGGATTCGGCTCCCATGGGAGCGCCGTGTTGATGGCGACGTTCGCAGTGTACGTACCCGAGGATGTCGTGACCGTCGCCGTCAGGGTGACGAGGCCGGCGTTGTCGAGCTGGAAGGGGTTGAGGGCTTGGACGATGAAGCGATCGAGTGACTCCTGTCCGAGGTCGTTGAACAGCTCCTGCTTGTACGCCGACAGATCCGGCAGCTCGACCGTCGTTGTTGCGGCGTTCGGGGTGCCGATGACCACCTGAACGCTGTTGCTTTGCGACCAGGCGATCGTCTGCACCGTCGAACCGTCGAGCGGAGTCACCGTGACGCTGACCATGAGCGTCGCTCCCGGCTCCGCAGCTCCCTGCAGGGAAGTCTTGAGCACCACCGACGCGACAGGAACAAGCGCCACATTGACGCTTGCCGTTTGCGCAGCGAGCACGGACGCAGGTTCGTTTTGCGAGGTGTAGTTCGTCTTCGCGAAGGTGAGGCTGTAGGCACCAACCGGCACCTCGGCGGAGAAGGTCCCGTCAGCTGTAGTCGAGATTGTCACTCCGGATACGGCAGGGCTCAACGTGACGGTTGCCCCTTGGACCGGACCGCCGGTCAAGCTGTTCGTCACCGTGCCTTGCAACGTTCCGGTGCTCGTCCCCGGAGGACCCTGCGGACCTGGCGTTCCTGGAGGTCCTTGCGGGCCGGGTGATCCGGGAACTCCCGTTGCCCCCGGTGAGCCTGGGGGTCCTTGAGGGCCGGGGCTACCCGGAGGTCCCTGAGGACCGGGGCTGCCCTGAGGGCCAGGCGATCCCTGCGCCCCCGCCTGGCCGGTATTGCCCTTGTCACCTGCACAACCGCCGAGCGTAATGGCGGCAAGAAAGGCTCCGGTCACGATGAGCACCTTGCTGTTTCCCGTCCAGTGCCATTTCACCATGGTCCCTCCCTGCCGCTCGCGTGGTTCAACCTCGCCAAGCCCCACGTGCGGATAGCTGCACGTCTGGCAACGAATCTCCTGTCAACATTGCTAGATGAGAGACTTTCTCAACAAGCATTCACAAATATTGGAATAATAGCTTCTCAGATGTTCGAATTGAGCTAGACACAGCCGTGCGAGGCTTTCAGCGCCCATTCAAGGCCTCAATCTTGTCCCATAACCCGAGCGTCTTCAGGATGTCCGGGGACGCGTCCTGCATGGCGAGGATCTGGTGGCACGCGCCACAGTCCTGCGTGATGGTGTCCTGCCCGTCCGCCGTTGCGTGCGAGCCGTCGTGGCAGCGGAAACAGCCCGGGGAGTCGATGTGCCCGAGGTTGTCGGCGTAGGTGCCCCACGTCACGCCCCCATCCGGAAAGACGTTGCGGTTGTAAACCTCGAGAATGCCCTGCGCCGCCTTTGCGACGTCCACGGTCCGCTGCGCGTACACTCGCGGATAGGTCTGCTGATAATACGCCTCGATCGCCGCCGGGATCTTCTGCGTCGCCTCGGCACTGCTCGCGTACGTCGCCTGCAGCACCGCCAGGCCCTGCTTCTTGATGAACGGCAGCGTCGCCGGCACGGCCCCGAGCGCCAGCGCCCGATCGAGGGCCGGTTCTGCCAGCTGGAACGCGTGCGTCGGCCGGTTGTGGCAGTCGACGCACTCCATCGTGTGCCGGGGCAGACCCGCCGCCTGTTCGGGCTTCGTTCCCTGCGCGAGGTAGGTCTGCGTCTCGCCCGTGCGCAGGTTGCGCCGCTCGACCCACGGGATGGTGTCCCGCGTCGGGTCGGAGGCGGCATAGTGAATCTCGTAGCCGCCAGCGAAGTGCGCATGATGGATGCCCTGCATCGCGCTGCCGCCCACGAGCATGCTGAGCACCGTGTACGTATCGGAGTTCTGCTCGTCGCTCGCATACCTGGGGATCACCAGCAGGCGTGTCGCGACGATCTTCTCCGCCCAGTGGCAGCCCTCGCAGGTCTCACTCGACGGCACCAAGCGTCCGCTGTTGAGCGCCGACGGGATCGGCCGCGGATAGTCGTTCAGGATCTGCTGAAACATCTGGCGCGTGCCGTTCATCTTCGCTGCGACCCATCCCCCAGCGCCGGGCACGATGTGGCATTCAGCGCATGCCACGCTGGCGTGGGTCGAATCCTGATGTCCGACGTACTCGGGACGCATCGCGTGACAGGTCGCGCCGCAGAACTGCGGGGTGTCCATGTACTCGACCGCCCGGTAGGTCAGCTGGGTTCCGACCAGCAGGTTGACCCCGATCGTGATCGCCAGAAACACCATCAGCCGATAGAGCGCCGTCCGGCGATCCACGACGACCGCTTCCACCCGTTTCCGAATACGCCGCCGCCCGAGGACGATGCCGACTGCCGCCAGGGCAACCCCGGCCACCAACACGAACGGCAGGATGAGGAAGAGTACGACGCCCTTGTACGGATTCTCGATGTGGCCGGGCAGCTCGGCCGGCAGAAAGAACAGCCACGTACTGACAGCCGTGATTCCGAGCACCAGGCCGACCAGGGTCAGCCAGTGACTCGTGAGCAGGACGATCCACGGGCGGTCGCGTTCCCACTCTGGAATGGCCCGCGCACCGCCTGGTCCCAGACGGTCGTCACTCATTCGCGCTCCGGCGACTCAACTCCCCGCATCGAACCGAAGCAGCGCAACCCAAAGCCTGTGCCAGCGCCGACCTATCCAAGGAACATGGAACGAAGTTCCTTAGGAGTTCTTAGCGACAGAACACACTAATTCGAAAATTCCCGAGATTTCGGGAAAAGTGTCTCGATGTTTGAAAATTGGGTAGTCATAAGCGGGCCCACACGTGGCTGGCACGCCACCCGCTCTGGCGACGTACTTGAGGTAGACACGGCGATGATCGCTGCGCCCGACAAGGGGGTCCCGTTCGCACCGGATCGTGCCCCTCTCGAAGCGGCCATCTGGTGTTTCGATGCATGAGTACGCGCTGGTCCAGTCGTTGCTCAGGCACGTGGAGACCGAGGCCCAGGCGCACAATGCGAGCGCAGTACATCGGCTCACGGTTCGTATCGGCCCCCTTGCCGGTGTCGACCGCGACCTCTTCGCCAGCGCCTACCTGTTCTGCCGGCCCGGCACGCTCTGTCACGACGCGGAGCTGCAGCTTGCGACCGAGGACGTCGACTGGCGCTGCGGCGCCTGCGACGCGCCAATCCCCTCCGGCGCCGCCCTCGTCTGCCCCACATGTCTCATGCCGGCCCGGCTCGCGGGCGGAGACGCGATCGTGCTCGAGCAGATCGAGCTGGAGGTGTCGTCTCATGTGTGATGTCTGCGGCTGCGGGGACGCGAAGGTCGTGCCGCGCGAGGTCCACGCCCGCCTGTTGGAACACAATGACCACGGTGCGGCGCACAACCGGGAGCATTTCCGCCGGCACGGTCTCGTCGCGATCAACCTGATGGGGTCTCCGGGAGCCGGGAAGACCGCGCTCCTGGAAGCGACCGCCCGTCGGCTCGGCGGTTTCCGGCGTCTCACCGCGCTGGCGGGGGATCTCGCCACCGAGCGGGACGCCGACCGCCTGTGCGCCGCCGGGATCCCGTCGTCCGCCATCACCACCGGGCAGGCCTGCCATCTCGATGCCGACATGGTGCACCGGGCGTTGCACCGCGTCGGATCGCCGCAGGCCGACTACCTCTTCATCGAGAACGTCGGCAACCTCGTCTGCCCGGCGATCTACGATCTCGGCCAGGAGGCGAACGTCGTCGCGCTGTCGGTGACCGAAGGCGAGGACAAGCCGCTCAAGTACCCGGTGATGTTCCGCCACACCGACTTGGTGGTGCTGACCAAGACCGACCTGCTACCCGTGCTCGATTTCGAGCGGGCGGCGCTCGAGGACGCGCTGGCGCGCGTCATCCCCGAGCCGCGACTGATCGCGGTATCGGCCCGCTCGGGCGAAGGCATCGGCGCATGGGTCGAGTGGCTCGAGGACCGGCGTGCGCAGCGGGCCGCGGCGCTCTGAGCCGCTGAGGAATCGCATGCGAGCAAAGCGGGCCCCGGCGGACGAATCGGTCGGGAGCCATCTCCGGCGATGCGGCGTCAGCCGGCGCGAGTTTCTGGAGTTCTGCGGCAAGCTGATGGTCGCGGCGCCGTTCGGGCTCGCCCTCACGAACGCCGTGCGGGCGGAGGAGGTGGCGAAGGAAGTCGCGAAGGCGCGACGGCTCTCGGTGGTCTGGCTCCACTTTCAGGACTGCACCGGCTGCACGGAGTCGCTCCTCCGCACCTCGCAGCCCGACCTGAGCGAGCTGATCCTCCACCTGATCTCGCTCGACTACCACGAGACGCTCATGGCCGCGGCCGGATACGACGCCGAGCTCGCCCTGCGCACGGCGACGAGCGAGAACGCCGGCAAGTTCGTCTGCGTGGTCGAGGGCTCCATCCCGACCCGGGACCAGGGCATCTACATGAAGCTCGCCGGCCGGCCGGCGCTCGACGTCCTGCACGAGGTGGCGGGGCAGGCGGCGGCGGTGATCGCGATCGGCTCGTGCGCGTCGTGGGGCGGCATTCCGTCGGCGGAGCCCAACCCCACCGGCGCGGTGGGGGTCGACGCGATCATCACGGGCAAACCAATCGTGAACCTGCCAGGCTGCCCGCCGAACCCGTATACGCTGCTCGGCACCGTCCTCCAGTACGCCCGCTTCGGGACGCTCCCCGAGCTGGACGACGAACGCCGCCCGAAATTCGCCTACGACCGCGTGATTCACGAGCAGTGTCCGCGCCGCCCGCACTTCGATGCGGGCCGCTTCGCGCGGCAGTTCGGCGACGAGGGGCACCGGCAGGGCTGGTGCCTCTATCATCTCGGGTGCAAGGGACCCGACACCCATGCCCCCTGCTCCGTGATGCACTTCAACGAGGTGGTGGACGCCTGGCCGATCGGCACCGGTGCACCCTGCGTCGGCTGCACGGAACGGAACATCGCGTTCCGCATCCCGATGTTCCAGACGGTGCCGATCCACAACGCGACCCCGCCCGACACCTACGCGCCCGTCGATGCCCCCCACGGGCGCCGCAATCTGGTCGCCGCAGGCGTCGCCGGCGTTGCCGCCGGCTGGTTGCTCGGCGCGGGCTACGTCGCCTCGCGCGCCTTCGCGACCAAGCCCGGCGACCAGGGCGTGCCGACGATCGAGCCGCCCCCGGCCAAGAAGGACGACGAGGGATGAGAGGGGTCACCCGCCGGGAGGTGTTCGGCCTGGCCGCGCTCGGCGCGGTGCGTGCGGTCGTGGCGTCCGGCGAGGCTGCGGCGGCCGTGGCGCCCGGCGAGGGGGCGGCGGCCGTAGCCGCGCCGCCCCAGGCCGTGGCGATGCTCTACGACACCACGCGCTGCACGGGCTGCAAGGCGTGCATGCCGGCGTGCGCGGAGGCGAACGGGCTCGAGCCCGACACCGCAATGTCGGGCGGCATCTGGCAGATGCCGCTCGACCTGAACGCCCAGACCAAGAACATCATCAAGCTCTGGGAGTCGGACGACCACTCGCAGTGGTCCTTCGTCAAGCGGCAGTGCATGCACTGTCTGGACCCGGCGTGCGTGTCGGGCTGTCCGTTCGGCGCGCTCGAGAAGGACCCGCTCGACGGCGTCGTCGCGTGGGAGCCGTCGCGCTGCATCGGCTGCCGGTACTGCGAGGTCGCCTGCCCGTACGAGATCCCGAAGTTCGAGTGGAGCCGCTTCAACCCGAAGATCGTGAAGTGCCAGTTCTGCGATCATCGGCTGGCCGAGGGGCTCCAGCCGGCGTGCACCGCCGCCTGCCCCGTGGGGGCGGTCATCTTCGGGAACCGGGACGCGCTGCTCGCCGACGCGCACGAGCGCATCGACGCCGCGCCGGGGAAGTACTTCGAGGAGCGCGTCTACGGCGAGCACGAGGGCGGCGGTACCCAGGTGCTCTACCTCTCGCACGTTCCCTTCGAGGCGATCGGCCTCCCGGCGCTCGGTCCAACCTCGAACCCGGAGTACGCGCGCAAGTGGCCGCGCCGGATCTACCAGTGGCTCTGGGGGCCGATCGCGCTCTACGCGCTGGTGGCGGGGGTGATCCATCATCGCTGGCGCCGGCACGAGACCGAGGCGCATCAGCTCGAGCGCGAGACCGGCCTCAAGGAGCAGCTGTGATCAACTACTGGCAGCGCGGCGTTCCCGTCTGGGAGGAGCGCTACCTTACACCCCCTTTCGTCGGCCTCTGCCTTGTCGCGGGAGTGGGGCTGAGCCTCGCAGCCATGCGGGTCGTGTCCCCGCTCGGGCCGTTCAGCGGCATGAACGACATGTACGCCTGGGGCGTCTGGAAGACGTTCAACGTCATGACGCTCACCGCCTTCGGCTCGGCGGGCCTCTCGGTCGGCGTGGCGGCCTGGGTGTTCGGCCACCACCGACTCCACGTCGTGATGCGCACGGCGCTGTTGATCAGCCTGCTTTTCTACTCGGCCGGACTCCTCGCGCTCGGGATCGACGTCGGTCGGGTGTGGAACTTCTACAACATCCTGCTTCCGTGGCGCTGGAATACCGACTCGGCGATGTTCGAGGTCGCGCTCTGCATGCCGACCTACGCCTTCATCTTCCTGGCCTTCGAGAACCTCCCCTACGTGCTCGAGCGGTTCTGGGTCACCGGCGGACCGCGCGTCCGCGGCTGGATTCGCACCGCCGAGCCGTTCCTGCGTCGCATCTACCCGTTCATGGTCGCGGGCGCGTACGTGCTGCCAGCCATGCATCAGTCGTCGCTCGGCGCGCTGCTGTCGCTGGCGGGCTGGAAGATCAATCCGCTGTGGCAGACGCCGTGGCTGCCCGTCCTCTACCTCATCCAGGCGGTCGTGTGCGGCTTTGCCGCGGTCATCTTCACGCTCATGACCGCCTGCCTCTTCTGGAAGCGCCCGATCGACGTCCCGCTCCTGTCCGAGCTGGCCGATCTGCTCTCGAAGACGATCTTCCTCTGGCTGGCGCTCCGGTTCGCCGATATCGCCTGGCGCCATCAGCTCGGAGCGGCGTTCGCGTTCGACAGCTACAGCCTCATTTTCCTCGCCGAGAATCTCGGGCTGCTGCTGCCCGCGGTGGTGTTGCGCTGGCGCCGCCTGCGCGAGACGCCGCGCGTGCTGTACAACATGGCGACGCTCGCGGGCCTCGCCTCCCTGCTCTATCGCTTCGCACCGACCACCCTCGCGTACCGCCCGGGGGGCCCACGTGACATCTATTTCCCGTCGCTGCCCGAGCTGCTGATCATGCTCGGCTGGATCGCGCTCGCGATCGTCGGCTTCAGCCTGGCGGTGAAGACGTTCGCGATCCTCCCGGCGCCGCGGGAGGTCTGGGACCGTCTGATCGCCGCCGCACGAGCACGCCATCCCGAATGGAGGCTCGACATCTATGGCAATCCGCCTGACGATTGATCCGATCACGCGCATCGAAGGCCACCTGCGCGTCGACGTCGTCGTCGACCGCGGCCAGGTCACGAAGGCCTGGGCCTCGTGCACCATGTGGCGCGGGATCGAGACCATCCTGCGCGGCCGTGATCCGCGCGAGGCCTGGGTGTTCGCGCAGCGCTTCTGCGGCGTGTGCACGACCGTGCACGCGATGGCTTCGGTGCGGGCGGTCGAGGACGCCCTTGAGATGCCGATCCCGCCGAACGCGCAGTACATCCGCAACCTGATCCTGATCGCGCACGCCCTGCACGACCACATCGTCCACTTCTACCAGCTCTCGGCGCTCGACTGGGTCGACGTCACCACGATCCCCAAGGCGGACCCCGCCAAGGCCGCCGCGATCGGCGAGAGCCTCTCCGAGTGGACCGGCAACTCGCGCCCCGAGATGAAGAAGGTGCAGGACAAGGTGAACGCGCTTCTGTCCAGCGGCCAGCTCGGCATCTTCCAGAACGGCTACTGGGGCCATCCGGCGATGACCCTCGAGCCGGAAGTGAACCTGCTGCTCTTCGCGCACTACCTGCAGGCACTCGACTTCCAGCGCCAGGCGAACAAGGTGGTCGCCATCCTCGGGGCGAAGACGCCGCACATCCAGAACCTCGCCGTCGGCGGGGTGATGAACGCGATCAACCTCGACAACGTGGCCACGTTCAACATGGACCGGCTGTGGATGGTGAAGGGGCTCTTCGACGGCATCATCGCCTTCGTCCAGCAAGCGTACTTCTCCGACGCGTGCGCGCTCGGCGGCCTCTACCCGGACTGGTTCCGCTACGGCGCCGGCGTGCGGAACTACCTGGCCGTGCCGGACTTGCCGACCGACGGCGCTGCGACCGCCTACGACCTGCCCGGGGGCACGATCTTCGACGGCAAGCTGGAAACGATTCATCCGATCGGGGGCCCGCGGGACGAGTGGTGGCGCGCCGGAGTGGTGGAGGACGTGACGCACGCCTGGTACCAGGGCGCCGGCGCTCAGCAGCCGTGGGTCGGCGAGACGATTCCCGATTACACGGACTTCCAGGATGACGGGAAGTACTCGTGGGTGAAGGCACCGCGCTTCCAGGGGCGCCCGATGCAGGTCGGGCCGCTTGCCAACGTCCTCGTCGGCTACGCGCAGGATCATCCGCTCACGAAGCGATGGACGGATCTGGCGCTGCAGCGCGTCTCCGCCGCCGCCCGCCGGCAGATCACGGTCGACGACCTCCAATCGACGATGGGCCGCTACCTCGCGCGGGCGATCCGCTCGGCCATGCTCGTCGACCTCGCCAACCGGCACTGGGAGTTCCTCGCCAACGGCATCGGCGGTGGCGACGCGACCACGTATGTGCCGCCGAGCTTTCCGAGGGGTGCGGTGGAGGGCGTCGGCTTCCATGAGGCACCGCGCGGCAGTCTCTCGCACTGGGTGGTCGTCGAGAACGGCGTCCTCAAGAACTACCAGGCCGTCGTGCCGACGACGTGGAATGCCAGCCCGCGCGACGAGCAGGGTACGCCGGGGCCGTACGAGGCCTCGTTGCTCGGGAATCCCGTCGCCGACTCCGACAAGCCCCTCGAGGTGCTCCGCACCGTCCACTCCTTCGACCCGTGCATGGCGTGCGCCTGTCACGTGCTCGACGCCGACGGACAGACGGTCGCCACAGTGAAGGTCCTGTGAGCGGCGCGCGCGACAGCAGGTTTCCGGCCCCGGTCGCCGTCGTCGGGCTCGGCAACGTCCTCTTGGGCGACGACGGCTTCGGACCAACCGTGATCGCGTTGCTCCGCGCCGGCTGGGAGTTCCCCGCGGCCGTCGAGCTGATCGACGGCGGCACGCCGGGGCTCCATCTCGTAGCCTTGGTCCACGGGCGCGACGCAATCGTGCTGATCGATACGGTGGCGGGCCCCGGTGCGCCCGGAGAGCTGCGCCGCTACCGGCGCGAGGATCTCGAGCGCCTGCCGATCCTCGCACGCGTCAGCCCGCACGACCCCGCCGTGCTGGAGGCTCTCGCCATCGCCGACCTCGCCGGCGGCGGAGCGCAGACGGTGCTGCTGGTGGGCCTGATCCCGGCCTCGCTCGCAATGGAGACGACGCTGAGTCCGCCGGTCCGCGCGGCGTGCGCCGCCGCCGCCGTCCTGGTCGTGGAGGAGCTCACGCGGCTGGGGGTGTCCCCGCGCTTGCGACGCGAGGCGACCGCGCCCGACGCCTGGTGGATGCGCCACTCGACGGAGAACCCATGAGCACGGAAGGCCGGCAGATCGAGGTGAGCGGCGTCGTTCAAGGCGTCGGGTTCCGCCCCTGGGTCTACCGACTCGCTCACGCAGCGGGCCTCACGGGAAGCGTCCGCAACGATTCGAGCGGCGTGACGATCGAGGCCTTCGGGTCCTGCGATGCGCTCGACACCTTCCTCGAGCGTCTGGCCACCTCGCCACCACCCGGCGCCGCGATCCAGCGCCTGGCCTGGGCGCCGATCGCCAGAGAGCCCGGCGAGACCTTCCGCATCGTCGCGAGCGAGGTGGCGGCCGATCGACGGGTCGCCATCCCCCCCGATCGTGCCACCTGCGCAGACTGCGTGGCCGAGATCCTCGACCCCGGCAATCGACGCTACCGCTATCCCTTCACCAACTGCACGCGCTGCGGTCCACGCTTCACGATCGCGCAAGGCACCCCCTACGACCGCGCCGCGACCACGATGGCGGCCTTTACGATGTGTGCCGACTGCGAGCGCGAGTACCACTCGGTCGACGACCGGCGTTTTCATGCCGAGCCCAACGCCTGTCCGACGTGCGGCCCACGGCTGCGCGCGCTCGCCGCCGATGGCTCCGATCTGCAGTCGACGGACCCCCTGCGCCACGCCGTAACCGCGCTCCGAATCGGGCTGGTCGTGGCCATCAAGGGCGTCGGCGGTTTCCACCTCGCGTGCGACGTTTCCTCGCCCGCCGTGCGGTGGCTGCGCGCCTTCAAACGCCGCGACGAGAAGGCGTTTGCGGTCATGGTTCGCGACCTCGCCGGGGCGGAACGCCTTGCCGAGCTGAGCGACGAGGAGCGCGAACTCCTCACGTCGGTCGAGCGGCCCATCGTGCTGGTGCGGCGCCGCCCCGAGGCCGAACTGTCCGATGAGGTGGCGCCGGGCAACCCGTTGATAGGCCTTTTCCTGCCCTATTCACCGCTGCATCATCTGCTGCTCGCCGACCTCGACCGACCCCTGGTGATGACCTCCGGCAATCCCTCCGGCGAGCCGATCACCCATCGCGACGCCGAAGCCTTGGAGCGCCTCGCGCCCATCGCCGATCTCTTCCTCGTTCACGACCGCGAAATCGAGTCGCCGTGCGACGACTCGGTGGCTCGTGTCATCGCCGGGACACCCGTCGTTTTCCGCCGCGCGCGCGGCTATGTCCCGCGCCCCGTCCACGTGCGCCCGCTGGCGCACCCCGTCCTCGCCTGCGGGGCGCAGCTCAAGAACACCTTCTGCCTGGCGGTCGGCGACGCCGCGTATCTCGGGCCGCACGTCGGCGACCTCGACCAGGTCGAGACGCTGCGGTCGTTCGAGCAGTCGATCAGCCGCATGGAGGGTTGGCTCGACGTGCGCCCGGAGGTCGTCGCGCACGACCTGCATCCGGGCTACCTGTCGACCGCCTACGCGCGCGCCCGGCCCGACGTGCTGAGGATCGGCGTGCAGCATCACCATGCCCACGTCGCCAGCGTCATGGCCGAACACGGCCTGGACGGGACGGTGCTCGGTGTCGCCTATGACGGCACCGGCTACGGGACCGACGGGACGGCCTGGGGCGGCGAGCTGCTGCTCGCCGACTTCGGCGGGTTCGAGCGCCTCGCAACCTTCCGCCCGCTGCCGCTGCCCGGTGGCGACGCCGCAATTCGCGAGGTGTGGCGCATCGCGCTGGCGTTGCTGGACGATGCCTTCGACCACGCCGCACCGCTGGAGCGCATCCCTCTCTTCTCCACGGTGCCACCCGAATCCGTGGCGGTCGTACGTCGGATGATCGAGACTCAGCTGAACGCTCCACGCGCCCGGGGCGTCGGGCGCTACTTCGACGCCGTCGGGGCCCTGGTGCTGCAGCGGCCAGCGTCACGGTACGAGGGACAGGTGGCGATGGCGCTGGACTTCGCCGCGGATCCGGATGAATCGGCGAGCTATCCGTTCGCGATCGATGAGCATGCGACGCCGTGGGAGGTGGATCTGCGCCCCCTGGTTCGTGCGCTGGTGAGTGACCTCGCCGCCGGCGCATCCGCGGCGAGCATCGCGGCGAAGTTCCACAACACGCTCGTGATCGCGACGGTGGAATGTGTGCGCGCCGCCGCGCAGCGCATCGGGCGGCTGCCCGTGGTGCTGACGGGCGGCTGCTTCCAGAACCCGCGGCTGGCGCACGGCGTCGTCGCGGCGCTGACGCCCGACCTCGCGGTCCATCTGCACCGCGACGTTCCGCCCGGTGACGGAGGGATCGCTCTCGGGCAGGCCGTCGTCGCCGACGCCATGGCCCGCAGCGGCAGGACCACGGAAAGCCAGGACATCGGGGTACGGAGGAGGGCCTGATGTGCCTCGGCGTACCGGGACGGGTCGTCGAGGTCGACGGACTGCTCGCGATCGTGGATTTCTGGGGTGTACGCAGACAGGTGCGTCTCGACGTCGTCGACGAGCCCGTCGTCGCCGGTGACTACGTCCTCAACCACGTCGGCTTCGCCATCCGCCGTATCCCGGCGGAGGATGTCGAGCAGACGCTCGCGCTCTATGAGACGCTGCTCGCTGCCCCCGAGGAGGACCCGATGGCCGCCGACGTGCACGGAGAGCTGGCCGCTGCCGGGAGGAAACGGACGTGAACAGCGCGGCACGCCCGCTCGAGTTCCGCGATCCCGCCAGGGGGCGCGCCCTCGCCCAGACGCTCGGCCGCCTCACCCGGGAGATCGGGCGTGACCCGGTCTCGGTCATGCACGTGTGCGGGAGTCACGAGCAGGCGATCGCCCGCTTCGGGCTCCGCGCCTCCTTCCCGCGCGCGCTCGACGTCATCATGGGGCCGGGTTGTCCGGTCTGCGTCACGGACCTTCCCGAGGTCGACGAGGCGGTCGCACTCGCCCTTCAGGGTGTGCGGGTGGCGACCTACGGCGACATCGTGCGCGTGCGCGGTACGGCATGCTCGCTCGCCGATGCGCAGGCCGAGGGTGCGCGCATCGAGGTCGTGTACAGCGTCACGCAGGCCGTCGAGCTGGCGCGCCGGACCGACGACGAGATCGTCTTCTTTGCCACCGGCTTCGAGACGACGGCGGTCGCAACGGCGGCGGCCGTGCTCGACGACCCACCGCCCAACCTGAGCGTTCTCTCCGCGCACAAGTTCATCCCGCCCGTGATGGAGATCGTCGCCGAGATGCCCGCGACACGGGTCGAGGGTTTTCTCGCGGCCGGGCACGCCGCCACGATCACCGGCTGGGAGGTCTTCGAGCCGTTCGTCGCCCGGCACGGGATCCCGGTCGTCGTCGCTGGCTTCGAGCCCCTCGACGTCTTGGCGGGTCTCGTGAGGCTGCTCGAGCTCATCCGCGACCGGACGCCGCGCGTCGTGAACATGTACCCGCGCTGCGTGACGCGCCAGGGGAATCGCGCCGCCCAGGAACAGCTCTGGCGGGTCTTTCGTGCCGCGGGCGGGTGCTGGCGCGGCATCGCCCATGTCCCGAACGGCAATCTGCGCCTGCGCGATGAGTGGGCGCACCTCGATGCGCGGCGGCGATTCCGCATCGACGTGGCGCGCCTGTGGAGCCAGGTCCCCCCGGCGCTCGCACAGCAATGCATCTGCGGCGACATCATGGCCGGCATCGCGTCGCCGAGCGCCTGTGCGCTCTTCGGTTCCCGCTGCACCCCGGAAGCGCCGGTCGGGGCCTGCATGGTGAGCAGCGAGGGGACCTGCCGGATCTGGCACGAGTACGGCGGGCACCCCGACCTGGGAGCCACCGGGTGACGGGACTCATCGACGAGCGCATCGGCCTCCGCCACGGCGCTGGTGGGCGTGCGATGCGGGCGCTGATCGAAAGGGTGTTTCTCGACGGCGCGGTCGACGGCGCGGTCGACGGCGCGGTCGATGGCGCGGGCGACGGCCGCGTCGGGCTCGCGGCCATGGACGACGGTGCCGCGATCCCCATCGGCGATCGCTGGCTGGTGATTACGACCGACTCGCACGTGGTCCAGCCCATCTTCTTTCCCGGCGGGGACATCGGTCGCCTCGCGGTCGCTGGCACGGTCAACGACCTCGCCATGATGGGCGCGACCGACGTCCTGGCCCTCACTTGTGCCGTCGTCCTCGAGGAGGGCTTCCCGCGTGCCGACCTGGAACGCATCCAGGCCTCGATGCGTGACGCCTGCCGGGAAGCGGGTGCCACCGTGGTCGCCGGCGATACCAAGGTCATGGGTCGCGGCGAGCTCGACGGCATCGTGCTCAACACGTCCGGCGTTGCCCTCACCGACCGGGTGATTCCCGACTGCGGTCTCCGCCCGCAGGACCTGATCGTCGTGACCGGCAGCATCGGCGATCACGGCCTCGCGATCATGGCCGCGCGCCACGGCCTCGCGCTCGAGGGCGACCTGCGTTCCGACGTCGCGCCCCTGAACGACCTCGTGCGCCGCGCGCTCGCGGCGGCGGACGGCGCCGTCGTCGCCATGAAGGACCCGACGCGCGGGGGACTCGCGAGCACGCTACATGAGATGGCGGCGAAGAGCGGTGTCGGCATCGTCCTCGACGAGACGCAGGTGCCGCTGACCCCCGAGGTCCGTGCGGCGGGAGAGCTCCTCGGCATCGACCCGCTGCACGTGGCCAACGAGGGCAAGGCCGTCCTCGGGGTCCGCCCCGCAGCCGCCGCGGCCGTGCTCGCCGCGTTGCGCGCACATCCGCTCGGGCAGCGGGCGGCCATCGTCGGGCGGGCGGTCGCGGAGCGTCCCGGATCGGTCATTCTGGACACAGGCTTCGGCCGCCGCCTGCTCAGTGAACCGGACGGCGAGCCCATGCCGCGCATATGCTGAGCGCCGACCACGTCCGGGTGAGCCGCGACGACGCCGTCGGCGTCATCACCATCAATCGGCGCGAGCGCTTCAACTCGCTCGACGCGCGCGCGGCGCAGGAGCTGCGCCATGCGGGGCTGCAGCTCGCGCGCGACGAGACGGTGCGCGTGGTCGTGCTGCAGGGCCTGCCGGGGGTTTTCTGCACCGGCGCGGATCTCAAGTACATCGACGCGGGCGGCGACCCGGACGACCTCCGCTACCTCACGCCCGGGGCGCGCACGGCGTCAGGCGGGCACGGCGAGATCTTCAAGCAGATTCTCGAGTACCTGCACAGCACCATCTCGGAGATCGAGCGCGCCCCGAAGCCCGTCGTCGCCGCGGTTGACGGCGTGGCCGCCGCGGGCGGTTTCGGCATCGCGATGGCCTGCGATCTGGTCATCGCGAGCGAGCGCGCGAGCTTCGAATGGGCATATGGAAAGACCGGCCTCAGCGGCGCCGAGAGCGCGACGTTCTTCCTGCCCCGCCTGATCGGATTGCGCCGCGCGCTCGAGCTCGTCCTGCTGAACCCGCGCCTCGACGCATCGAGCGCCCTGGCCATGGGGCTCGTCACCGCGGTGCACCCGACCGAGCGCTTCGACGCGGAGGTCCTGGGCCTCGCGCACCGATTGGCGGCTGGTCCCACCCGCGCCTACGGCGTCGCGAAGCGCCTGATCCGCCAGGCCGCGGGCGGCGACCGCCTCGACGCTCACCTCGACCAGGAGCTCGAGCACCTCGTGCGCATCGCGGACGGATCCGACTTCGCGGCGGGGCTGGAGGGCTTCCTCGCCAAGCGCTCGGCCCGCTTCGCGGGAAAGTGACCCGTGGACTCTCTGATCTCCGTCCGTGGTGGAGATGTGGTGTCAGATCAACGTCAGCGTTGATCTGACACACGTCCTGCACCGCAGGGGACGTGGAGACACACCGTGGCCGCTGCCTGGAAACACCTCCAGGGCTCCCTCGCCCACGTCATCGCCAGCGCGATTTCGAATGCGCCGTCGATGCTTTGCCCTCCCCGCCATCTCCGCGCCGCGCGCGGTGAAATGTTTAGTGTTATATTTCAACCTGGCCTTTACCTTCACGATATCTCGAAAATTTCCGACTGCCGCAGCGTGTGTGAATCGTGACGCCAAGGTCTGTCCTCACTACTTGAGACGCTCACTTGCCGCGGACCTGCTGGCACACGATCTGCATTCACCCAATCACAAGCACAACTGCCCGACAGGGCCAAGCCGGAAGGAAAATGGACATGCGTCGTATCATCGTCGGCGACATCGGCATCACCAACGTCACTGCGTCAGCGAAGGTCTATAATCTGGAGACATGAAGATCCAACGCTAGTTGGCAGGACGATGAACTGCCCATACGGCAACCACCTCTGCACGTGACGCCACCATGAATACACTTCGCATACTGGCGATGGTGGCGATCGCTGTGGGCTGCGCTCCGGCCGCCGGATTTGCCGAGCCCCCGGCGTCGCCACCGCGGCGGGAACTGGGCGGAGCTGCGGCCGCCGCAGACCTGGAAGCGGGGCCGCAGTCTGGCCTGGCGCACACCAATCCGGCGAGCTGTCCCTACCGTTTCGATAGCAACATGCCGTCCGACACGTTCTGCGTCTATTACGGTGTTGCGTTCGGTCGCGCCGGTGAGGTGTGCGCCAGTGGTGTCGTCGTCATGTGGAGCCGTCTCACCTCGCACGTGCAAGTGCGGCGTGGGCTCGCCGAGAACGCGTCGGCGTCGAACGGAGAGGTGGATCTGGGATTTGCTACGTACCCAGAGCTGGTCGTCCGCGCGCTCGTCGATCCTCGACGGGAGGACCGTGCCGAACTCGTATCGTATACGCGTGATACAGCGCAGGCTCCGCAGGCACTCGCGGGACGGCTGAGACTGGGACCAGTGCGCCCGGGGTCGGTTGATGTGCTCAATCTGGACATGCGCGAACCGGGACCCATCCAGATCGGGAGCTGCGCGTTCGCCTCGTACTCGGGGACGTTCATTGGGATGATCGGACCGCCGAGCCAGACGACGGTTGCCTACCCAGGTGCGTCAGCAAGACTATGGTGAATCAACCTGGGGCGGGGTCGCGCGACCAATCGAGCTGCCCAAAACAGATAGCCGATGGCGTACCAGAGCGTAAATCCGTTCAACGGAAGCTCGTTCAGATCGGTCCGCGAGTAGCGAGCTGGCGCGGCGGTTGCCTCCGAAGCGGGCCAGGCGGCGACGAAGAGCGGCCGTGAGCTCTCGGATCTCGGCATCGGCGAGTTCGTGAACAAGAAGCTGATCCGAGTGGCCCTGATGGAAATTCTCCCGAGTCGAACCGGCGCGTCCCGCGGCTGCACGATCTTGCGAACGCGGAGGCGCGGGCGAAGGTCGCCGAGCTCTTTTCCGCTGCCGCCGGTCGTCTGCTCGGCGGTGCCCTCCAATCCCCTGTTTTCCCGTCGATCGACCGTATCTCGCGCAGCATTCCGCCAGTTCGCGCCCGCCGTGATAGTCAACGCAGGTGAGAATCGACCCGATGCGCTGCCCCTCCTGCAACCACGATAACCGCGCCGATCGCCGCTTCTGCACGGAATGCGGCACTGTGCTCTCCGTGGCATGCTCCTCGTGCGGCGCCCCGACCGAGGCCGGTGAGAAGTTCTGCGGCGGCTGCGGTGAGCGGCTTCCGACCACGGCGCCAGCGCCTGTCGCGCCGCCGCCGACCCCCGAGCCCGGAGCGGCGTTGCCGGCGGAAGAGCGCCGCCATTTGACGGTGCTCTTCTGCGATCTGGTCGGCTCGACCGAGATCGCCGCACGCCTCGATCCCGAAGATTGGCATCGAATTTCGAGGGAGTACCAGCAGGCCGCCGCGGCCGCGGTCACCCGCTTCGGGGGCCACGTCGACAAATTTCTCGGCGATGGCCTGGTGTGTTTCTTCGGCGTACCTCAGGCGCACGAGGACGATGCGGAGCGGGCCGTGCGCGCCGGGTTGGCGATTGTTGACGCGGTCCAAGGGCTCAATGCGAAGGGCGCCGACCCGGCGGTACGTCTACGGGTGCGTGTCGGCACGCACACGGGTGCGGCCGTCGTCGGGCACGGTGGGGGCGAGTCGAACGATGTCTTCGGCGATACGCCGAATGTCGCAGCGCGCGTGCAGAGTGCGGCCGAACCCGACACCGTAGTGATCACCGCCGGAACGCAGCGCCTGGTTGCCGGGCTGTTCGTGGTGGAGGAGCGTGGCGCGCAGCCGCTGAAGGGTGTGCCCGAGCCCGTGGTCCTCTACCGTGTGGTGCAGCCGAGCGGAGTGCGCAGTCGGCTCGACCTGCCGGCGGGCCTGCACACACCCTTCGTCGGCCGGCAGAGCGAGCTTGGGGTGCTCGCCGACGCATGGGAGCGCGCGGTCGACGGAATGGGACAGAAAGTGCTCGTGCAGGGCGAGGCCGGCATCGGGAAATCGCGGTTGTGCTGCCAGCTGCGCGAGCAACTGGCTGCGCAGCCGCACACGTGGCTCGAATGCCGGTGCAGTCCATATACCGCCGGCACACCGTTCCGCCCGGTCATCGAGTTGGTGGAGCAGGCGCTCGCGTTCCAGCCGACGGACACGCCCGCTGAAAAGCTCGCAAAGCT
>Ga0335082_10000985_pt1 | contig 30115 bp, 30 predicted proteins | sample Lox_Sample_41_FD_206718 | JGI IMG/M metagenome (GOLD analysis project Ga0335082, IMG submission 206718) | Soil microbial communities from Loxahatchee National Wildlife Refuge, Florida, United States - Lox_Sample_4.1 | ecosystem: Environmental > Terrestrial > Soil > Wetlands | place: USA... | reverse complement strand
AGGAAAACAGTGGCAAGCGTTCGGGCCACGTGATCCCAGCATCGACCGTACTGGAGTGATCGGCCCCGCCCAGGGTTCATAGAAATTGAGCTTTTCGGCTGATCGGCGTATCGAACGCTCAGGCCGAACCCAAGATCGACGGCTCTGCCCAGGCCAGCGTTGGACGAGTGCACAGGCTCTCGCAAAAGGTCAGATGACTTCATATTCTCTCGCTCCTTTCTGGGGGGCGAAGAGCGGCAACGCCGGAGGCGGCTTGTTCCAGGCGCGCAATCTCCGCCATAATCGCAGCTGCTTCCTCTTCGAGCGAGCTGCGCATCGATTCATAGTCCGAGTCGGGCACCTTGCCAGCCTTGTACTCGAAGTTGAGGTCGCGCAGGTTTTCGTAGACGGCATCCTTGCGTTCGCGCAGATAACCAGCGCGGGTTGTCTCCGGGCCCGGAAAAAGTTTCCCGGGCAGGTAGAAGACGTAGGACACCGAAGCAATTACTAGCAGCAAACAGAGGAATGACCAGGTCATAGATCCGTTTCCTTGCGGGCGAGGGCGCGGAACTGTTCGAGTTCAGCGCTCCGGACCGGGAGCAGGCCAGACGCGATGGCGGGGGTTGGGCGATTCTTCCATCCGCGGACGATCAGCACAACCAGGCCAATACCGAAGAACAACGCCGCGAATGGAATGAGGTAGGCCGCGCGGTCGAAACCTTTTGTGGTTGGAGCCGCGAGAACGGTGGGGCCGTATTTTTGCACGAAGCCTTGCTCGACCAGGCTGTCGCTATCTCCGCGGGTCAGCGACGCCATGAGTTCGTTCCGCATGCTGTCGGAGGCAGGGCAGCCGACGTGGTTGCATTCCAGAAGAATCTGGTTGCAACCGCAGATGCACATCATCCGGTGGCCGATTTCGGTGAAGCGCGTGGCCGGATCTCCAGTTCCGAGGATTGCGAGGACCAAGGCGCAGAGCAGGACGATCTGTGCGGCCTGGCGGCCTCGCGGTCCGATCTTCGAGTGCGGATTCAGTGGGCTCAGAATCAGTCTCCTGTGGCCACTGAAGTGGCGTGCGTTTGCTTCGCTAACGTGGGCGTGGGAACGCGGGCAAGCGCGGGTGCATTCGGAACCAGCGCGAGGATCGTTCCCCCCAACATGATGCAGACACCCATCCAGATCCACATAACGAGCGCGTTCAAATGCGCCTTGAGAATGGGACGGCTGTTGCTTTGGTTCAATCCCTCGAACACGATGTAAAGATCCTCATTCAGAGTGGAGCGGATGTCGGGCATGGTTGAGGCCTGCTGGCTGGCTTTATAGAAACGGCGGACCGGAGTCATGGTGTCGATTTGCTTGCCGCCTTTGTAAACGTCGAGCACTGCCCATTCGCTCGCGTAATTGGGGGTGTCGTCGTCGGTGTAGGAACGGCAGATTAGGGTGTACGGGCCAATGGTCATTTTGTCGCCGTAGCCCATCTCCTGCTCCTTGTCCTGGTTGAAGGCGGCACCGGCGAAGCCGATGATGACCACCACCACGCCGAAGTGGACAATGTAGCCGCCGTAGCGCCGAGTGTTACGGCGGGTCAGTTGGACCACCGATGCGAACATGCCTTGACCGGTGTGCCTGGAGATAACGCGGCCGCCCCGGTAGAACTCGCTGGCTACAGTGAGCGTCACCAGCGCCGCGAGCCCGATAGCCATCAGGGAATAGAAGTACGAAATGTCTTTCCAGGGTTTGAGACCGAACGCCGAACCCCAACTCTGGGGCGTAATCATCAGGAGCACTGCGACAGCGACGGCGCCGATCGTGGGCCACAGGAAGTTGCGCTTCAGGCTTTCAAGCGAAGTCTTGCGCCAAGCCAGCAGCGGCCCGAAAGCAGTAAGCATCAGGAGCAGAAGTGCCACCGGAATCGCCACCCGGTTGTAGAACGGCGCACCCACCGTCACTTTGTTTCCTTGCACCAGTTCAGAGATTTTCGGAAACCAGGTTCCCCAAAGGACCGTAAAGCAGAGGAGAACGAAGAGCAGATTGTTAAACAGGAAGCTCGATTCGCGCGACACCAGCGATTCGAGCTTGTGCTCGCTGGCCAGGTGCGACTTGTTCTTGAAAAAGAAAAAGACGAACACAATCAAAGTGATCGCGAGGAACCAGGCAAACCAGTCACCGATGGACGATTGGGCGAAGGCATGCACCGAACTGATGATCCCACTGCGCGTGAGAAAGGTTCCGAGGATGGCGAGCCAGAATGTGGCGAACACCAGCCACATATTCCACATTTTCAGCATGCCGCGTTTTTCCTGCATCATCACCGAGTGCAGAAAAGCGGTGCCGGTGAGCCAGGGCATCAGTGATGCGTTCTCCACGGGATCCCATCCCCAGTAGCCGCCCCAGCCTAGAACCGAGTAGGCCCAGTGGGCGCCGAGAAAGACTCCGCAGGTGAGGAAGGCCCAGGTGACCATGGTCCAGCGGCGGGTGATATGAATCCACTTCTCGCCCGGGTATTTCATGATCAGCGCGCCCAGGGCGAAGGCGAAGGGAACGGTGAAGCCGACGTAGCCGAGATAGAGCATGGGTGGGTGAATCACCATCTCGGGATACTGCAGCAGCGGATTCAGGCCGGTGCCGTCGGGGGGGATGTTGCCCTGCATAAGGGCGAAGGGATGTGCCGCAAAATTCAACAGCAAGAGAAAGAAGATCTGAACGCCAGCCAGAATCACCGAGGCATATGCGAACAGGCGAGGGTCGGTTTTGTAGCGCAGGCGCAGCACGAATCCATAGCCGGCCAGTAGCAACGACCAGAACAGCAGCGAGCCTTCCTGGCCAGACCAGAGCACAGCGAACTTGTAGGCGGCCGGTAGGTCACGGTTGCTGTGGTGGAAGATATAGGCGATGGAGAAGTCGTCGCGGAAGGCGCAGGTGACAAGGACTACCGAAGCGAGAAGGATCGCCGCGAACGTGGCGATGCCGGCGCGGCGTGCGGTTTCGCCCAGACGAGCCGAGGCGGAATCCTTCCCGCTTAATGCTAAGAGGCCTACCACGAACGAGTAAGCACTCAGGCCGAGTGCTAGCAGGAGCGCAAAACTGCCGATCTCCGACATGGAAGACGTTGTTGCATTTTATTGACCCAAAGAGTGAATGTGATCTCGCTGACGCAGAAAGTCTTGCGGGAGTGCCTTCTGCCGAGATTCGGCATTCGTACGGCAGGCACAGCCATGCACAGCAAAAGTCAGCCGATTGACAGTGTCAGCGTCACGATGGCGGAACGCTGCTTTGTCCCCAAAAACCGTCAGCCTTCCGTCGGCATGGTTCGACGGCAGCTTCAAGGGCGAGGGCAGAGTGTGCTCTAACCGATGATGAGGTTCGGCTGGCCGGCGCGGCGTTCGCGGGATCCATCACTGCCGAACCTGCGATGCATCTGCCGCGACGACTAAGGCCAAGCGTCATTGCCGCGCTCCTCCCTGAAGCTGGGATTGCTGATAACGCTCCGACAAACTGAATCGCCGCCAGTGATTGGGGGCTGGCTCCGCGGTGTTGAGGCCAGTATCGAACGGCTTGTCCGACGCTGCGATGAGGGATTCCAACGCGACGCGATGTGGCATGACAAGGCGGCCGCCGCCCTGACGGATAAGATTCCGCTTCGTGAAGCTGGCGAAAAGGCGGCTGACCGTCTCGCGGGAGGTGCCGATCATCTGTCCAATTTCTTCGCGAGTCAAGACCAGCTCTACCTGACTGGAATTGGGCTCGATGTTCTGGTCGAGCAACCCCAGCAAGAACCGCGCGAATCTCTCGCTGGGTGAGTCAGAGAGCATCAGGTCACCGATTTCGCGGCAGGTGTTGGCATAATCCTTACTGAGGTGTTCGGTCACCCAGAGAGCAAGGTCAGCGTGAAGACACATGAGGCGTCGCACATCCCTCTGCCGTATGAAACTGATCTCGCACCGTTCCAGAGTCTCAGCCGTTGCTTCATACTTGCGAGCGGCAATTACAGCGGCCATGCCCAACGAGCCACCCGGGTTGACAATTCTTAGAATTAGCGTCCTGTCCCCGCGCGAGATGGCAAGCTTGACCCGGCCCTGACGCACGATGAAAACTCCTTTGGCAGCCTGCCCTTCCTCGAACAAAACCGCTTCCCTGGGATAGACGGTCGTAAGTGCCTCTTGCTCCAAGGCACCGGCTACGGCTGGCGGCAAATCGCAGAAGGTCTTGTCCCTCGGCGCAAATTTCTGGGCGTTGTTCGGCACGGTTGCGGCCATAGGTTGCTTGCCTCCGATCCCGCGTACTACGGCAAATCACTGGCCACTCTTCTCCACCCAAGCCGATGCCAAGTAAAAATTGTTTTAACGACACAGAGCAGGCGGTCTTACAAAGAAAGACCAATGATGCAGCAGTTTCTCTGCAACCATCTGCTCGCACAAGGGTATTTGCGATTCGTACAACCATGGCGTTCAACGCAACCGGGAAAGTCGGGACCGTGCAGCAGATCGGACATCGAGCAGGCAAGCGATTCTTACAGGCGAGAGTTTTGGCACCGGCCCATTGCCTCGGATTGGAACTGCGAATGCTCTAGATGACCAAGTTCGGTTTGGTGAGGCATTGCGGAACGGCCAGGAAATTCCGGTCATCCGAGATTTAGTTTCGCCGGCCAGGCAGCGCCTTAGCGCAGATACAACAGATTCTCGTCCGGGACGAAAGACAACCATGAATACGACGAAAATCGCGATTCTGATTCTGGCGATTGCGTTCGTGCTGTACATCCTGATCCCCGGCTTGGCCTGGGAAAGAGATGAATCTGCTCTTCACCGGGCGGGATGCCCGTCTGCGTTGCCTGCCTGCGAGCTGAACTGAGTTTTCAGTCGCTGCCAGGGGACTGGCTCTCGGCTCCAACCTCTGCAGCCCGTTAGCCCCGCACGAATGTAGGCGACGGGGACAGCCGATTTGTTCTGCTCTCAGGGTCTCGCAGATTTCGAGGCCCTTTAAATTGCATGACAAAGACGTCCACGACAACCAATCCGAGATTTCGGGGAAAGCCCCTTGCGATGAGGTTACTGATAATTTTTTCCCTGACGCTCGTGCTCATTGTCTGCGCATCGGTGTCTCGCGGAAAGACTGAGGCAGCAACTGCGGCAGTCCAGGACTGGCCATCTGCCGATCCTTCGTGTGGATCAGAGGTTGGGAACACACTGAGACGAGCGTGCGGAAACTGCCATTCGAATCAGACAAACTTGCCATGGTACGGCCACGTCCCCCCGATTTCGTGGTGGATCCGCGGCCATGTCCTTGACGCCAGAAAACGATTGAATTTTTCAGCTTGGCGGAGTTACTCCCTACGCGAGCGACGGGACGAATTGCAATCGATATGTGGCGTAATTATGAAGGGCAGAATGCCACCCTCGTCCTACACCACCATGCATCCTGAAGCGAAACTTAAAGCGCAGGAAAAAGATGCAGTTTGTGCTTGGACGACCATGGAAATCGAGCAGGAAAAATGATTCGGACCGGATTCGCCGGCTGGCCCCAACCTCCGGATGATGGTTTGCGCGGAACGTTCCACCGAACCTACCGTATTCGCGGTAGGCAAGTTCCAATCGCCCTATATTTCGTTTGGCCAGGACGTGCTCCGCCTTCATCAGGACGCGCCCCCCAGCCTCCTGAGGATCGCGAGGAATGACGCAACGCGATACCGCGTCCAAACGTCAAACGGGAGCGGTCCGAGCGCCTGGAGGTTCGCTTCGGCGATGGAGCGCCGCAATCCAGACGCTTACTAATCCCGCCGCCTGGCCTTCTGTCTGCATGGTGCTTCGCAAGGTGACGATGACAATCTACGTAATGATCAATGCGTACTGCAAGGAACTGGCTTTCGAGATTCAGGAAGACAAAGCGCAGGATTGGACGCGAGTGGTGGACACCGATTTAGACAGGCCGAATGACTTTGCGGACCGTCCGCATCTGTTCCCGATACTCAGTACGTCGTGGGTCTGCGCTCCAACAGCGGTGCTACCTCGCGCAAATCCGAGAACGGACAAACTCCCGTGAAAGGAGCGGCTGGACGCGAAGGAAGAGCTCGGGGTCCAGAAAGGGAACTGGGAGCAGGAAGCTTAATCCGGTCGAAGTCACTTGTCCGTCGAAAACCTGTATACAGTGCGCGAGTGATAAGTCTTGCCCGTCTTGAGGACGGTCGAAGGAAAGCTGGGATGATTTGGCGAGTCGGGGAAACGCTCGGTCTCGAGGGCAAATCCGTAATGCTTTTTGTAGACGCGGCCCTGTTTCCCCGGGAGCGTTCCATCCAGCCAATTGCCAGAATAAAATTGGACCCCCGGATCGCTGGTGTAGATTTCGAGAATCCGGCCCGTGGAGGGTTCGTGCACTCGCGCTGCGAGGGCCATCTCTGACTTTTTGCGATTGATCACAAAGTAGTGATCGTAGCCGCCAGCCAGGACGAGTTGCTCGTAACGGTCCTGGATCCGTGCTCCGATGGGTGTCGTCGTCCTGAAATCGAGCGGTGTTCCCTCAACCGGCCTCAACTCCCCGGTCGGATTCATGTCGCTGTCCACCGGGGTGAATCGGTCGGCGTTGATGATGAGCTCATGGCCAAGAATGTCGCCCTTGCCCTGGCCCGCCAGGTTGAAGTAGCCGTGGGAGGTGAGATTCACAACCGTAGGCTTATCGGCTGTCGCTGAGTAATCGATGATCAGTTCGTCAGAATCGTTTAGAACATAGGTGACGCGGGCATTCAAGGTGCCGGACAGTCCTTCTTGTCCATCTTGGCTGGTGCAGGCAAGGGACAATATGACCTCGTCTTTCTTCTCCGATGGCTGAGCCCGCCAGAGTACCTTCTCGAGTCCCTTTGCCCCGCCAGGGAGAGTATTCGGACCGTCGTTTCCGGGCAACCGGCGCTCCACTCCGTCGAGGCTGGGCTTGCCGCTCGCAATGCGAGTTGCGTAACGGCCCACGACCGATCCGAAGTGGGGACCGTTGGTGAAATAGGGTTCGATGTGATCGAAACCGAGCACAATATCGTCAAAGTTCCCATCTCTGTCCGGCACACGAATAGACTGAATGATGCCCTCGAAGTTAAGAATACGTACTTGTAATCCGTGCACATTCGTCAGCGTATAGATTTCGATTGGATTGGGTTCGGTGAACCATTCACCAAACGAGTATTCCGTAATCGAATGCTTTCCAGCATAAGCAAAAGAGACTGAGCATGGACTGACTAAACAAACTGCAAACAGCGCGGCCAAGAATAGAGTGCGGAAGGGTCGCATTCCATTCTTAATCGGCACCTTGGTTGAGTGAGATTTGTTCACGAGAGTCGACTTTTCAGGCGGAGGTGGCATACCGGTCGTCTCCGGGGTCCAAGCGGCCGCTCTCCACTAGGTTGTCGAAAGCGTCCGGGCCCAGTTGATTCAGTGATTGCACGACCATGTCGGCAGGGAGGTGCTTGCCATCCCGGCTCACACCGATGCTGTGCATTCCCGCCGACAGCGCCCCTTCGACGCCAGCGACAGCGTCTTCGACTACGATGCAGCGGGCAGGAGGTACACCGACCCGAGCGGCGGCCTTCAGATACACCTCTGGGTCGGGTTTGCCTCGCTGCACGTCCTCCGCGGACACGATGGCCTGAAAACGATGAGTGGCAGAAAGAGCCTCTAAGACAACCTCGACATTCTTGCGCGGCGCGGCCGTCGCGATGGCTTGCAACCATCCCTGTTCATGGAGCTGCCGCACCCACTTAGCAACGCCTGGGAGCGGTTCGATACCTTCCTCGCGCACCAGCTTCCGGTAGATTTTCTCTTTGGCCACTGAGATTTTTTCGATCAACCGTGGCGAGGGGGCGCCGAGCCATTGGGTGATGATGGAATCATTGCGCTGGCCGAACGTGGAGAGAAACTGATCATGAGTGATCATGATGCCCTCCGCGCGCAGGGCATCGCGCCAGGAGATCCAGTGGTACTGCTCGGAGTCAATCAACGTACCATCCATGTCCCACAGCACTGCTCGGTGAGTGCCCATCTGAGACCTCCATTTCAAAACCCATCTCGATAAACCTATTGCGGGTGGGACTGTCAGGCACAAGCTCACAAGCGCAGCGGTTCGGCTCGACCTGAGCGAGGCGAATCGTGGTTGGGAAAATACTCAACCGACCTTCTCCGCAGCCGGGACAGTGCGAATTCTTGGAGATGGTGGGCGTCGCTGTTGAACTTGCGAATCCCTTCGGCCAACTTCTCCGTTGCCATCGCGTCTTCGTTGTGCATCCAGCGGAAAGCTTTCTCGTCGAGCTGTAGCCGCGAGTGCTTGCTTAGCTGAGCCTGCACCGGGTCGAGCTTTCGCGTGACCTCGCCCTCATTCTTCTCCATCTGATCGAGAAGCTCCGGGCTGATGGTCAGCAGATCGCATCCAGCCAGTCGCAGTATTTGATCCACGTTGCGGAAGCTGGCTCCCATCACCTGAGTCTTGTATCCGAATTTCTTGTAGTAGTTGTAGATCTTTGTGACCGAGGCGACGCCGAGGTCCTGGCCGGAAGGAATCTCGGCGCCACCGTGCTCTTTTCTATACCAGTCATAAATGCGACCGACCAAAGGTGAGATCAGCGTGACCCCCGCTTCCGCGCATGCCACCGCCTGGGCAAAACTGAATAACAACGTCAGGTTGCAGTGGATACCATCTTTTTCCAGCACTTCGGCGGCCCGAATGCCTTCCCACGTGCTGGCGATCTTGATGAGTACGCGATCCCTAGACACGCCCTTCTTCTCGTAGAGCGAAATAAGCTTCCGGCCCTTGGCGATGGTGGCGCAGGTGTCGAAGCTCAAGCTGGCGGCGACCTCAGTGGACACGCGGCCGGAAACGACTTTCAGAATCTCGGAGCCAAACAGGACGAAAAGGCGATCAATGAATTCTTCCGCCATCACTTCGTGGCGACCCCCGCGCTCCAGCGTTAGCTCCGCGGCTTCTTCGACCAGGTGGCGGTAAGCTGGCATCTGGGCGGCATGAAAAAGAAGAGACGGATTGGTCATAGCGTCTTTAGGTCTGTGGCGGGAAATGGCTTCAATGTCTCCAGTGTCGACGACGACCGTAGTGTATTTTTCAAGCCAGTTCAGCAAACTCATCGTCTCGTCCTTTCTCCTTAAAGATACGTTTCGATCCCCGACTGTCTTGGGCCCATGTTTCGAGCCGGCTAGAATTTCCATCCACGCTTCCGAGGACCAGTTTCTGAAACCTAGTTCCTGGACAGAGTTCGAATTGTGTTGATGCTGGCCCAGATCCAGATCTTCGCTGCACGAAGGAAATGGTGGGCGCGATGGCCAGGCTCATTCAGAACATCCTTTCGCATAGTGGAATTGGTCGGAGTCGTTGGGGCTACTTGTATCTCGGGGTGGTGGGGCCTCTCGGCCCGACCACGTTTCACCTCCGGCCAGTTCATGCTGATTCGTACGGCCACTTCCATCCTGTGATCTCCGGGCTGTCGATCCCGTGTTTGTAGGCATGCGCACGGCACTCGATCTGCTTGTTTCGGAATTTTTCCTTGGCGTGGCCCCCGATCGTCTGGAGCCTCGGGATGCGATCGATGGTGTCAATTGCAATGGTGTAGCGATCGATTTCGTTGTTCATCGCCAGTTCCATCGGAGTGTTGATGTTGCCTTTCTCCTTGTAACCGCGCACGTGCATATTCCTATTCTTGCGAGCGTAGGTCAGTCGGTGGATCAGCCAGGGATAGCCATGGAAATTGAAGATGATGGGTCTGTCCACAGTGAACAGTGAATCGAAGTCCTTGTCCGTTAGTCCGTGCGGATGGTCTTTGCTGGGCTGCAGTTTGAACAGATCGACGACGTTGATGAAACGGATCTTTATGTCGGGAAACGCTTCTCGGAGCAGGACCGTGGCAGCCAGCGCCTCTTGCGTTGGTATGTCGCCGGCGGATGCCACAACCACGTCCGGTTCACAGTTTTGGTCGCTGCTGGCCCATTCCCAGATGCCGATGCCCTTGGTGCAGTGTTCAATCGCGGCATCGATATTCAGGTACTGCAGGTGGAGTTGCTTGTCGGAAACGATCACATTGATGTAGTTCTCGCTCCTCAGGCAGTGATTCGCTACCGACAGCAGACAATTGGCATCCGGAGGAAGGTAAATGCGGGTGACAGCGGCGCTCTTGTTGAGAACAATGTCAAGGAATCCTGGATCCTGGTGGGTGAACCCGTTGTGATCCTGTCGCCAAACTGTCGAAGTGATGAGTAGGTTCAGAGATGCGATCTTCCGGCGCCACGATAACTGATTGCAGATGGAAAGCCATTTCGCGTGCTGGTTGAACATCGAGTCGATGACGTGGACAAAGGCCTCGTACGAGGAGATGAAACCGTTTCTTCCCGTCAGTAGATAGCCTTCGAGCATGCCCTCCATGGTGTGTTCACTGAGCATCTCGATGACGCGTCCATCGCGCGCCAACTCGCCACCATCCTTGTCTTCGGGAAAGTAGTCGGCGATCCAACATTTCTTCGAGGCTTGATAGAGGGCCTGGAGCTTGTTGGAGGTGGTCTCGTCCGGGCCAAAAACCCGGAAGTTGTTCATGTTCGACTTCATCACGTCGCGCAGGAAGTTGCCCAACGGCGGGACATTCTCGAGTTCAAGGTTTCCCGGCTGATCTACCTTTACTGCGTAGTCGCAGAATTCCGGCAAACGCAGTGCCTTCCTGACCCGTCCACCATTGGCATGAGGATTGGCGCTCATGCGCCGGTTGCCAGTGGGCGCCAGATCCTTGAGTTCCGGAATGAGCTTGCCATTCTCGTCAAACAATTCTTCCGGTTTCTGCGCCCGCATCCATTTTTCGAGGATGGTGAGCTGTTCCGGGTTCTTCTTAACGTCAGTCAGGGGTACCTGGTGGGCTCGCCAGAATCCCTCAAGGTAGTGACCACCGACTTCTCGAGGCGCGCCCCATCCCTTAGGCGAACGCAGCACGATCATCGGCCAACGGGGTCGCTTCGCCACGCCCGTTTCGCGGCATTCCTGTTGGTACGCTCGAATCTCCTGGATGCAATGTTCAACCGTGGCTGCCATGGCCTGGTGCATGGTTTCCGGGTCTGATCCCTCGACGAAGTACGGGGTCCAGCCATAACCGCGCATGAGGTCTTCTAGTTCCTCATGCGTGATGCGGGCCAGAAGTGTCGGGTTGTTGATTTTGTATCCATTCAGGTGAAGAATGGGCAAAACCGCTCCATCGCGAAGGGGGTTGAGGAATTTGTTGAGGTGCCAGGAAGTCGCCAGTGGCCCGGTTTCGGATTCGCCGTCTCCCACCACCGCCGCGACGATCAGATCGGGATTGTCAAACGCCGCACCACAGGCATGGGAGAGTACATAGCCCAATTCGCCACCCTCGTGAATTGACCCGGGTGTTTCGGGGGTGCAGTGACTGCCGATTCCTCCGGGAAAAGAAAACTGCTTGAAGAACTCCCGCATTCCGTGCACGTCTTCGCTTTTTTCCGGATAGATTTCGGAATAGGTTCCCTCGAGGTAAGCCGGTGCCAGGACACCCGGCGCGCCGTGTCCGGGACCCGCCATGAAGATCATGTCCTGGTCGCATTTCTTGATCAGCCGGTTCAGGTGAATGTAGACAAAAGCGAGACCGGGGCTTGAGCCCCAGTGTCCCAACAGTCGATTCTTGATGTGCTCCGGCTTCAGAGCTTCTCTAAGCAGGGGGTTGTCCTGCAGGTAAATCATACCGAGCGCCAGATAACTGCACGCGCGCCAGTAGGCGTGAGTCTTTCTCAGTCCTTCGGAGCTGAGCGGAGATCCCTGGATGGTGGACCTCGCTTTTCCGTAGGCACTCAGAGAAATAGTCGAAGGCTCTTCTGCTTCTACGACAGGTGTCATTTCCTAAGCTCCTTGTGCCGCCGCTTTGACGTGGAACCGTGGTCACTTTGTTTTCGCGCCGACATGTTCTGCGATTCGCAGCCACCGAGAGCGCAGAATCCGGTGCAACTGACAGGCCATCCCTGGCTGATTGAAAAATGAAGCCTGCAGTTACGCGGAGCCGTGTCAAACGCACAGGAAGTGACAATCTCTTGACAGAACGACGAGGGGGAGCCAACCCGGTACGTCAACACTGTCAAGAAATTGTTTCGCTGTGCTCGATCGATCCCGTGAAGAGTGTCTTCGATCCCGGCCTGGCTTGCGTCCTAACCAGTTGGAGTGCGAGCCCAGCGACTTTTTGCTTTGGTACACCGAATGCAAGGATTTCAGGCGTACCCAGGAATCGCCGAATGATTTATCAGCTCCCTCTCGAACTTCAATTCATAGGTTAAGAAAGATGAGGTCAACGCACATGAGGAAATACGAAAGTGAACGAAACTGGATTCATTCCATTGCGGTCATCGTAGGCCTGGTACTGACCCTCGGTACGGTGAGCCAGTCTCACGCCCAGGGATTAGGATGGGAAGGCGAAACCGGCGTCTTCGTCACGCCACTGGCATACACGGCTTCCTCGGAAACTGAGAAGTACCATCCTGTGGTCGCGTATCACTATCTGAATGCCGGCTCGGTCATCGGCGACTTTCACGAGGCTTCGATCGAAATCGGCATCGGCAAGCGCTTCGAAGTCGGCTACACCCACGAATTTCATGCCCAGGGTAACGAGCCTCTGAGTTATTTGTGGCAGAACGGGTTTGAGATCTTCAACGGCAAGTTCAACGTGCTTGCGGAGAACTCCTTCAAGAAGAACTGGATCCCCGCGATCTCAATCGGTTTTATTGCCCGCAACGGTGTCCGCAATGTCGGCGATTATGAAGGCACAGCCTCAGCGATGGCTCCGAACACCAGCGGCCATACCAATGGGGATATCTATGGAGTTGCATCCAAGCTCGTCAAGAACAAGTTTGTTCCAGTTCTTGTGACGGGCGGAGTTCGGGGAACGGACGCCGAGCTCTGGGGCATGGGTGGCAGCGCACCGAGTTGGAAGGCGTGCGCTTTCGGCTCTGTCGCGTTCATTCTCAAAATGCCCTACAAGAGCACGCTAATCCTCGCCTCGGAGGCGGCCCAACAGCCTCATCATCCCTACGGGTTCAACGGCGCCAATGACACGATACCCTTGAACATTCCAACGACTCTGACCTACGCTGCGCGCTTCATTCCCAGCGCGAAGTACAAACTGAACGTAGACCTCGGCATCGCGCAGATTGCGGGTCAAGCTTGGGGATCTGGTTCCTCCGGAGTGAACCTAAAGGCCCGGCATCAGGTTGGGGTTCAGGTCTCGTACGGATTCTGATGGTTGGTTCTGCGATTGGCATTGAAATGTACTTCAGGATTTTGGAAGTCGCCGTGGAGGGCTCCCTGGTTCCGGCGTGACTTCTTCTGCCCTTCCCGCGCGGGTCCCGGTCCTCGGGGACCCGGCCGGAACCCTCCTCTCCTGTTTTCCTCTCTGCGCTGCAAGCTACATCGGAATAACACGCGAGATTCCCTATTGCGCCGCCATCAAATTTCTTCGGGGCGCCACCAACGGGGTGCGATTAACCGCGATCACCATCCCGCAGGAGATTGTTAGGTGCCGACGTCGCCTCTACTGAAGCCGCGCGTGAGACTCGTCCCCTGCGCGCTTCACCGCGGGGAACGAAATGGCTTGGCGATCGCGGCGTTCGCAATGATATGTGGTGGAAGCTCAACTTGCTGGCCGGTGCGCTTGAGTTCGACCGGTACTTCCCCTGGCAACCAGGAGCTTCAATCCACGGGACCATGAGCACACGCAGCAGAATCGGTTTGAGCCTGCGAGCCATCCCTTTACCTTCATCTGCCAGGCTGGCACCGCTGAATGGTTCTCACTCCTGCAGTTGGATGTTGATTGCTGTCAGGGCAGGCCTTGCAATCCCTGTTTGAGCGGCAGGTTTTCTGCCAATCGGGATCGCACTCTCGACACTCGTGGAGACCACCACCTTCGAGTGTCGACGTGCTGCGACAGAGTTCGGTGGCGACCCGGAATGAGTGGCCACCTGAATCTGTGGAGTTACCCGATGCGTGTCACGATAAACGCGCGCGGCAGCCAACGATCCCACGGAGACGACCCATACCGGTCTCTCTTCGAATTCCACCGCACGAATGAAAGCGATATTCTCGATATACTTTCTGCCGTCTTCGACAATCAGGTACGCCGAGGGCGGGGCAGTCCTCAGCGTCAGGCTCGAGAGATCGACATAGTGCAGATCGCTGCGGCCAAACTTCTGAACGTAGTATTCAAATATCGGCGGGGCCTCACCCCCTACCGCTGCTCCGGGCGCGGCTTCTTGACAGATTCGTCGAATGGCTGGCCGAAGTCCGATGTCTGCCAATTCATCGTGAGGGAAGTAAAATCCCGTGCGCCCTAGCCCCAAAGGGTTCAGGTAAAGAGAATAGAAAGGACCCGCCTTGACCATTGCGATTACCGGTTGCGCCAGAAGTACCGCGGACGCGAGCACCACCGACGCGGGCACCGGCAGAGGCCACACCCTGGTTGTGTGCGTCTTGTATATCCACCGGAGTAGTTTCGCGGCGCCGATCGCCGCGATGGTATACACAGACGGCATCCACGAAAGCATCCAGCGCAGCCATTTCGCGTTGAGCAGCGAGAAAGGTACCAGCCACATCAAGAACATGAAGAGAAGGAACAAATACGAGGATTCACGCCGTCGCCGGTACACTTCGGCGAGACCGATGGCGAGTGCCGCCAAAAGTGGAATCGGGCTCTTGATGGCGAGCAACAACGGATAGAAGAAGATTGGCATCCCTTCGAGGAAGTGGCTGGGATCGTTGTAGTAGAAATGTCCCATCATCAGGTAGCCGTGATGCGTAACGGTGCCCTGGCCCACGTAGTACAGCATGTAGTTGAGGGTGCTCGGCAGGAGGATGACGGGATCAGCAAGCAGAAATACCAGACCGCAGGTGCCGAGGAACGCGAAATACTGCCGCCGCCGGAGCGCGGGATACCCCTCGCGAACCCAAGGCAGGTACCAGTACAGAATCAGGATCCCCATATAGTGTGGGAAGTACTTGGACGCCAGCATGAGACCGAGGCTCGCGCCCGCCGCAGCATACCACCAGGCCGAGCGCTCTCGATCGACTTTACCCGTGCTTTTCGCTCGGTAGTAAAAGTAGAAGGCCAGCCAGGCGAAGAAAACCAGGAGGGTATCTTCTTTTGCGAGGCGATTCACAATGATGGAGATCGTTCCAACCGACCAGAAGAAAGCGGCAAGCAGTGCAATCAGGGCATCGAACAACTCTTGCACCAGCAGAAAGATGACAACAGCGGTCAGGCTGCCGAAAATGACATTCGGCAGACGAACGGCCACCTCCTCCGAAATCTGCGTAGATGTTCCTTGATGACGATTCCAGAAGTCGGATGCAGCGAGGGAGATTGCGATCATCGACTTCATCAACATGGGATGTTCGCGGTTGAGCGAGAAGTCGCCATGAAGGTACGCGCGGGCTGCTTGAACCTTATTGATTTCGTCTTCATTGAAACCAACTCGCTCCAGTCCGCGAAGGCGAAAGAAAAAGCCAAGAGTCACGATCAAAAGGAGCACAGAAGCCGTCTTGCGCGACGGCAGTCTTGCGGCACTCGGCTGCTCATTGCGTATCGCAGATGCGATATTTCCGGTCTCGCCTAGCATTGCTGTCCTTTTCTCAACCGTCCTTCTCCGCCGAGGGCCCAGACAATCATCCTCAAGAGCATTGAGTGCATTCAATTCACGATATCGATCACGAGACCGGCGATACGGTGGTGATTCCCTGCGAACTGGCCGAATTGAGGTGATGCGACGCTGTTGTAGATCTGATCAGGGTTGTAGTGATTGGTCAGATTCAGCGCATAGACTCCGAGCCGAATCTTCCGTTTGTCCGAGTGCCCCGCAAAGGGCATGCGCAGGGGGAATTCGCGATAGACTTTCAGGTCAAACGATAAGAAAGTCGGGAACCGGCGGCTGTTCGGCAGCCCCACGTAGTTCTGGAGAACATCGACGGCCGAGTATGGCAAACCGGTACGCACGTCAATTACGGGACCCAACGTGAATTGTCCGGGGATTCGAAAAGATCCCCAGCTTACCAATCGATGGGGTACGTCTGAGGAAACGACTCCAGACACATTGGGCCGAATCACAGGCGCTTCGAACGGAACAAAAACGTCAGATAGAGTATTGAGGTCTCCTCGCGAACGGCTCCACACATATGCCAGATTGAGATCGCTGCGCTCTGACGGATGAAAACGAGCCGCGACTTCGACGCGGTGATAACGGGAAGTGCCATCATCGGAGAGACCAAGAGCGGACGTGCCATCAAGGACACCGAGCGCAGGGCCGACTCGGGATAGATTGCGGGTTTGACTGTCCAGATAATTGAGGCGGAAAACGAATGCGCGTGAAAATTCGTGCTCAAGCTCTGCAGACCATGTGAAAGTGCGAGGGCTGGTACCGTCATCGCATGCTTGGGGAGTGAAACCAAGGTGTGAGCTGAAGCAGAGATTGGGCAGGGGAATTGGTGTTCCCGTCATTGTTCCAGAGGAATCAAGAAAGGTCGTGATTCGGGTCGGATTATGATTGAAGTCAGCCGCCAGTAACGGGACATGGCCGTAAAAGACAGCCGAACTGGCGCGGAGCACGGTCTTGCCAGACTTGCCAGGAGCATATGACAACCCAAGGTGCGGACCGAAAGCTCCTTCCCGTCCAATCGACTGGCTGGAGAAGCGAGCGCCCAGCTTCAAAGCGACGTGCGAATTCAGACTCCATTGGTCTTCCATGAATTCGGCTACTTCAGTATCCGAGGCGCTGACACGCCCATTCCCGGCAAAGTCGATCCGCTCGGCAGGAGACTGGTCATCGCGCAACAGTTCGATTTCGTGCGGCAGATCACCCCCGTCATAGGAGCGATGAGAAACGTCCATTCCGAACCGAATGTCGTGATGACCCAACCATGTCTTTTGCGGGAGCTGCAGTGTGGGCATGGCCTCGAACGCGTTCGAAGTCCTCTGCCAGGCATCGAAGAAATTGCCACGCCATCCTTCTGGAGTGACGAGCATGTCGGCGGGGCCCTGACCATGCGCATCGCTGTCGAACCGTGTGTAGCGGAGGACGGTCGTAAGAAGTGCCCCTGAACTCAGTTGATTCGCATCGGAAATGCTGAGAGATGCGCCGTGTTGATGGTAGTCAGAAGATGCGCTCTGCGGCACCAGGGCATTGATGTCTGCGAATCTCTTTTGCATGGGGAACACGTCCACATTGGCGGTAAGGATGTGGTGAGGAGACAGAATGGCCTGAAACTGAGTAAACGATGTGAAACCGTGGATCTTCGTTTCGTTATAGGGCCAGGGCAGTCCGCGGACCGGCTGGTTTCTCATTTCGTATTCTGCTTCTTCCGTGAAGTTAAGAACATTCGGAATGATTGGGCCGCCGAATTGAAGGCGCGGTGTAAACTCTGCAATTCCGGCCAGGTGGCCGCTCTTTCCCCGCACTCCGGGGACAAAGTCGTGAAGCTTATATTTCCATTCCGAAAAGGGAGGTTTGGTCTCAATTCTTGTGAGTCCTCCCGAAAAGCCGCCATACACCGCACTGTCGGGAGCGCTGGAAACGCTCATCGATTCAATCGAGTCAATCGGAATCGGAATGGCGAAGCTTCCCGTAACCGGATCCACGTTTTCCGTGGAATCGACCAGCAGCAGGCCTTGATTCTCTGACTGGCCCTTGAAATTCAACTTGCCATCCGGTGTACGTACAACGCCCGGCACGAGCGGGAGGGCGGCGGTGAACTTTTGTTCGGCAAGCGGCAGACTCTCCATCTGCCTTTCACTGACTCTGGCAGCTGGCTCGGAAGTCTGGGTCAGGATGTCGGAGTTCTTCCCTTGCACATCTACTTGCTGGGTCACACGGCTCAACCGGAGGACAATCTCATGTGCAATCGACTGTTTCCCCTCCACGCTGACAACTTCCCGCCGGGGCTCAAAACCGTCCTGTTCAACCGCCAAACTATAGGTACCAGGGCTCAGTCCTGCAAAGCGATAGCTGCCCTGGTCGTCGGTCACTGCGTTGATTGAACCCGTGTCACGCTCAAGTGCAGTTAGCGTCACCGTTACTCCAGGAACGCCAGCTGCTTGAGACTGGCCGCCGGAGACAGTGACACTGCCTGCAATCGAACCACTGTCAAGCTCGTGTGCATCTTGTCCCCAGCCGGCCGCTGCAAATGCAAGGATCAGGAACAGGCGTCCGATCGCGGCTCCGAGAGAGTTGGCGCATTTCTCCTGCAGTCGGCTGGAGAACCACCGCCGCCCGAAAGAACGCACTTTCGTCAGGCGGGAACGTGTGAACGGCAATGCAGGAGTTCGTATCACTCAAGGCAGTGAAGTGCAAAGCGACTGCCAGTCGGCGACAACTTAGAAAGACTTTCGAAGTTGCTTAAGAAACATCGAGATAAGTCCCGGAACTGCGGAATTACCGAGAGACTGGAGAAACCGGCAGCTATCCGGGGGTTTTCTGCTCTACGCTGTTGCAGTTGTTGGGTTTAGAGTTTGGCAATCAATCAGAGAGGTGCGGAGCCTACTGTCAGTGGAAGGTCATTCAGTAGACGCGTCAAAGCTCTGACACTTGCAGCTTGGATCAAGAGAGCTCATCGCCCACGTTGAAGTCGCCGGCGGAGGGAATATCGATGCTCCGCGAAAAGCGAATCCTTCGCATGCGACGGTGTAGTTGACGAAGGCCTCAGGCGATTTGAGCGTGCCGAAAGACTCACGTCGCGGCAGTTCCTTGCTAACCTATAACCCATCGGTTTCGAAGGGGCTCTGGTATTGTGATGTGCCGAGGATTTCGGACGGATGAACAAAATGAATGAGTGGATAGTCAACAAAGGAAATCCCCCATTTCTCCTTCATGCGGCTCGGACCGCACTAGCCGTAGCTGGGTCGTACTTTGTAGCACGTGCATTTCATTTACCAGAAGCGTACTGGGCGTCAATCCTCCGCCATAATCGCCATGCAGTCCACACTGGGCACGTCACTGCCAAGTTCCATGCAGGGTCTTGCCGGTACAGCCATTGGCGCGACCCCTGGAGCGGCCGCCGCGTTCTATTTCCCCGGAAATGTGTGGGCTCTTGGAATCTCTCTCTTTATCCTCGGACTGATCTGTGCATTGTTCCGCATCCAGAGAGTCGCTTACCCATATGCGGGAATCACGCTCGCGCTTGTGATGCTAGCGACAGGATCGGGAAGCGTGTGGCTGACGGCCATACAGCGGTTTGATGAAGTCTCGCTGGGAATCGGCGTGAGTCTCTTCCTCGCGACGATCTGGCCCGAACGACGACCCTAGTGTCCTAAGTCTGCTATCAGTCAATTAGCCGAACTTACGGAACGGTTCTCCTTTCAAACTGAGCACGTTGAGAACTCGTGAGGCACGACGGGCCATGTGCGTGTGACGACCGCGCGAAGGTGTTTTAGGGACTGCGGCTCCGCTACTGTGTCGAACGACATCAGCAAAGAGGAGGGCAAGGACCGTCAGTGCAACAGCGCAAATCCAGCGATGGCGTTTTTCCAGGGGCGGAAGCTTCATTTGAAGCGGGTACCGGAGCCTCTTCCGTCACAGAAACAGCTGGTTTCGAATTTTGTCTCTGGTGTTCCATGGAGTGCGATTTCAAGGTTGTGCCTTAACTCTGAAACGGGTGCCCAACAAAACGCGCCCGCCTCAGGTGGACCGCAACAATAAACACTCGCCAGGAAGAAGTCACAATAAGCGAATCGTGTCCGAGAGCGCCTGCCTCTCCAGATCTAGAGAGCTCACAATTCACTCGGGCGAAGCAGGAAAGCAATCACGCAGACAATGAGAAGAGCGGCAGCCAGGGCAATCATGACGCGGTCGGTGCGAGTCTTCCTGTCGAGCTCGAAATCAAGATAGCGAATGGCAGTCCAGACCTCCTCATCCGAGGGGGTTTTCTGATCCAGCACTTTCTTCTGCTCATTGAACTTGGACACACTTACGTTCTCCGCCGCCGCGGCGGGCAAGCGGCCTGGAGGCCAGCAGCGGAATCAGGAAAGCGACCCTCTGACCGGCCTCCGCGTCCGCCTTGTTCGAGGGGGCAAGATGGACTTAGGTGGAGCAAGTCCGTTACCAAAAGAAGAGTCTGATGTGCTCGGACATCTGAACCGGAAGGTCTGGGATTTTTCTACAGTGGCGGTGCATCTCGGAAGTGGCCCGCGAGCATTACTCGCCAAGCGTGTCAAAAGGCCGACGCAGGCAGTCCGCGGAGGGTCAGCGCAGTCATTCTGTAATCACGCAGCGGTTTCTTTTCATGCATGTGTCCCTGAGGCCGGGTGCGCACCGGGACCCAGGGGTCGCATATCAGTCGGCGTTTGGCCTGATTCGTGCTTATCCATGCACAAGCGAGCCCACTTGAACCGGGCCGTGGAGCCGGTATGGAAATACCAAGTAACTTGTTTCCCGTGCAGTACGCAGTAATACAGCTCCGCCAGAGCAATGGTGGCGCTGAGCGCTTCGTGATGGGGTACCAGGACGAGCGGGCCTTACGGCAACTTCTGGATAAACGCTCCATCGTGGCCACAGGCTTCTTGTCCCGCGATGAAGCCACGAGAGAGTCGTTTACGGCACGGATGGGGAATTATAGGCCGTTGTTGAATTTCACTCGTCGGTTCCTTGTCTCAGCAAGTTTCTACCAGCTCCGCATCTTGAAAATGCAAACCCTCAGTCGGTTGAAGATTTGGGACGGCGCTTTGAGAACAATGAGCAATCTCGTCCACCTTGCAGGCGGTGCTCTCCACAAAAGTCATTCTCGATTGACACGCGATCGCCGACGACTGGAATCAGCCGTGCAATAGCAGTTCGCAGTACGAACCAGGACCTCACTCATGTCCGTGACAGGAACGACACTCCAAGCAGTCGAACATCAGATTCCCCCCGGGCACCTCGAAGAACTCGAGCACCTGGTCACACACATACTGCCGAAATTTTACCGGCAGGCCCATCGACAGCTGGACAATGCGCACGACGCCGAGGACGCTGTACAAGATGCCCTTGTCTCGGCCTACAAGAACCTGTCTCAATTTAGAGGCAGTGCGCAGCTGTCTACCTGGTTCACGACGATTGTCGTGAATGCCGCTCGCATGCAACGCCGGCGAAGGCGGCCACTAGTCTCGCTTGAGGAGCAGCTCAGTTCCAGTGAGGAGGGCATGACGCTGCTCGAAAGTTGTAAGGATCACCGCCCGGGCCCAGAAGAAATCTTTGCCGAGTCTGAATTGCGTCGTCGATTTGCTACAGCAATTGAACGGCTCTCGCCAACTTCCCGCCGAGCCATTAAATGCTATTACGTGGATGGCATCAGCATCGAAGGGATATCAAAGGCGCTAGGAATTCCTGAGGGCACAATCAAAGCCCAACTCGCGCGGGGTCGTGCCAAGCTCGCCAGGTTGCTCCGGCGGGATTTCGGTTTGCGAGGATCCTCTACCCGAGTCAAAAAGACTCGTGTCGCCCAATAGGCATGGCAGGAATAATGTCGGTATCAAACGCAACGTTCGCTGTTCACGTTTTGTAAAAGTAGACGGATCGCATCGTGGGTTTCGGCCTTCCTCGAGGCAGGCGAAGCGAGCAGAAACCCGCAACTCTTCCTCGTGTGAACGAGAACATTGATGCGGAGGATTGGATAAAGGTCACGAGGTGCTGCATGACATATCTCAGAGTGAGCTCGGTAAAGCCAACTGCAGAAATCATCTCCAGCATTGTGAATTGTGTTTGCCCTGAATGCGGCGGAAGCATGGGCGGACATGAGAAAGAATTCAAGTGCCAAGGGCAATGTCAAAAGAACTGGCGTCAGATTTGGGACGAGCATGCTGGGGTACGGCTGCGGGAACGCTCGTCCAAGAAGAGGTTGCTGAAGCAGTAACGACAGACGATAGACCGTGCGCCGATTACCGTCTCGATCCCGACAGCTTTCTGGAAGCAGGTCCGATGGCAGGGTATGTGCTTCTTCCTTCGAAGAGCAATGCTACAGGGCAAGACAGTGAAGACAGCTTCACATCCGACCAGTTGCGAAACGATCACGCAGCCGGCGGGGGAAGTCGAGCGATCTTCACATGCGGTCTGCCATCGCGAGCACAACGCGAAAACGAGAAGAAAAGAAATGAGATTTTTGCAATCAACTGGCTTCGCTGTTCTTATGGCGTTCTGTTGTTTGGCAAGTCTGATTGTTCCTGGGGCCCGAGCTGATGAGTGGAACAAGATGACGAAGCTCACATTCAACCAGCCTGTTCAGGTTCCCGGGGTTACGCTTCCGGCCGGCACCTATGTTTTCAAGCTGGCCGACAGTGAAGGCGATCGCACCATCGTGCAGATATTCAACGAGAACCAGACCAAGTTGATCACCACCATTCTTGCGATCCCCGACTATCGCATGAAGACCCCTGGCAAAACCATTATCAGTTTCGATGAGCGACCTACGGGCCAGCCGGAGGCTCTCAGAGCATGGTTCTATCCCGGTGACAACTTCGGAGTGGAATTCGTCTACCCGAAGCAGAAGGCGACGGAGTTGGCCAAGGCAAATCAGCGGCCGGTGCTTTCGACGCGCGAGGAATTCGCCGATGCTCCGTCGATGAAGAATGCAACCGTGGAGCCTGTGGCTCCGCCGCCACTCGGGTTGGCAGATGGCTCTCAGTCGCCTTCGCTGGCCACGACGCAAGAGGAGGTTGCGCGGCCTACGGAGTTGCCGAAGACCGCCAGTCCCATTCCCGCGATTGCGTTTGCCGGCATACTTCTCCTGGCCGCAGCTTGCGGGATTCGCCGTTTGTCGCTGGGATGCAAGTAGCGCGGCTGTTTACATCTGGCGCATCAACCAGTGCGCCAGGTGTAAACCCTATTCCTTCCATGACCTCGGGACGGATTCATTTGCGCCGCGGATTGTCATCGCTGGAGCTTGCGCTTTGGATCGCCGGTTGCTGTGCTCTGGGCTATTGCGGCGTCGTATTGATCCACGCGTCGCGTGCACAAGCGACACTGGTCCGTTCGTTTGAGCAATCACGGATCCGACCAATGCCGCGAACCATGCTGCCGTGGACCTTCCAACCGGGCCCACGGACGGGGGTTCCGGCCGGCCTGGAAGCCGGCTCGTGGCCCATCTTGAGATTCCCAGGGTTGGTGTTTCAGCCATGGTTCTTGAAGGTGTCAGTTCCCGAACCCTGCGTATCGGCCTTGGGCACGTTCCGCGCACGTCCTGGCCGGGCAGCCCAGGAAATGTGGTCATCGCGGGCCACCGTGACACTTTTTTCCGGCCGCTCCGTCATATAGAGCTTTGCGATGAAATCTCGCTCGACACGGTCCGCCCGTACCTATCGCTATCGCGTAAGCTCGTTCGAAGTCGTCGATCCTCACGATGTGAATGAGTTGACGTTTCACGGCAAAGATGAGCTAACGCTGATCACTTGGTATCCGTTTTCTTACATCGGTGCCGCTCCGAAACGATTCATCGTCCATGCCGAGCCCGTGGCTGCAGCGCAGAAATGCCGTTTGTCTTGAGGATCTGTCCAGATTGATGAACGATCCCGGAGCCGACAAGTCTCACCGGGGCGAAATTCGCAGTGTTCCTGCGTCCGCGGCTGAACAGGAAGGCTCATTCGCTCCAACATCAGCGGCTAGTTCCTGTGCAAATCATAATGGAGTCTGATGTCAGACCAGAACAACGGCAATTCTCCCGCGTCCGCTCGCGGCGAAGGAACCAAGACTTCTCAGAGCTCTTGAACCGCTGGAACGGAAATCAACCGTAATCTGCGAACAGATAATCCTGTCGGCGTGGAACAATGTTTCCTGCGACCTTTTGCGGTCGTGCAGGGACGCTACTTCAGGGCATCCACCGTCTTTTTCGCGCCCTTGTCCACGTCCTTGCCAGCGTGCTTAGCACCCTTGCCGGCGGCCTGCGTTTCCTTATCCACGCCCTTGGCGGCCTTTCCCGTCTCTTGTCCGGACTTTTTGCCAGCCCGCTCGCTAACCCGTGCCGTTTTTCCGCCTGCCTTCTTTGTACCCCGAGCCGTGTCGGTGGCTGCTTTCCCGGTGGCATGAGCCGTGTCTTTGACAGTGTCTTTCGTGCCATGAGCCGCATCCTTGGCTAGCTTCTCTGCAGCTTTGCCTGTGTCCTTGGCCCCCTTGCCGACGTCGGTGGCGAGGTCCTGTGCAAACCCAATTGCTCCTAAACTCAGGACCAGAACCATTGATTTCACGAGCTTCATATGGTCAGCTCTCCGTTCCGAATTGTGGAACAAGTAAACAAGATCGTGCTTGTTCTAGGAGCAATCGGCCTGCCAGCGTCTCTCTTTTGTGACTTGTTGAAATCGAGTGGTCGCAGGGGCCGAGCCCAGGCGGAAGTGTCGACCTGTTGTCCACCGATGGATACGCCAGGAGTGCATATAGTGGAGAGGGGGCAGAGATGGCTCGCCGCTACCCGGAGGTGCCAACGCCGCTTGATACACGCTGAAGTCCCCCAACAGCGGTCGATGGCCTCCGCCGATCACTCACAGTCCTGCTGGTGGTTCAGTTCGCTCGGCGACCATGAGACCGGGCGGCGAATCCGCGCTCCGACCGGGACGTTGGATGCCGAGCTTCTTCATTCTGTGAATCAGCGTCGTCCGCTTCAAACCCAGCTGTGCCGCTGCCCCTTGGGATCCTCCGATGACCCATCCCGTGGCAACCAGAGTCTGCAGGATGAGGGCAGTTTCGGAGTCTCGAAGTGTTCTCGGGGCAGCAGTCTCGCCCGCTCTGATCGTCTGCGAGGGGTAGCGTTGCTCCATGATAATGGTCACCCCCGTCGTGGGCAGCGTGTTCGGAAGCACTTCATCGTTGGCCAGAATCACCGCGCGCTCAATCAGGTTCTGCAGCTCTCGTATGTTTCCGGGCCACGGGTACGACTGGAATGCTGCAAGGGTTTCCGGCGGAATGAATCTGATCGGCTTACCCATCCGGTGGCTGAATCTTTCAACAAAATGGGTTACCAGCTCCGGGATGTCCTCTGGGCGGGCGCGCAGCGGCGGCAAAGTAATCGGGAAAACATTTAAGCGGTAGTACAGGTCTCCGCGGAATTCGTTGCGGGCCACCATCTCGATGAGACTTCGATTTGTGGCAGCGACCAGCCTTACGTCCACTTGGTGAGTACGCCCGCTCCCCAAGCGTTCGAACTCTTGTTCTTGCAGCACACGCAGCAACTTGGGCTGCAGCGCCTGCGGAATGTCGCCCACCTCGTCGAGAAATAGCGTACCCTTGTCCGCCATCTCAAAGCGGCCAATTTTCTGCGCTATGGCTCCGGTAAAAGCCCCCTTTTCGTGACCGAATAGTTCGCTTTCCAGAAGATCGAGCGGAATCGCAGCGCAATTCAGTTTGACAAAAGGACGGCCGTACCGTTCGCTGAGGTTGTGAATTGCGCGCGCGATCAACTCCTTACCGGTGCCGGTTTCTCCCTCGATCAGGACAGTGGACCCGGTTGGCGCAACTCGTTCGACTTTTTCGAGCACCGCTTCCAAGGCACGGCTGTTTCCTATGATTTGCTCGAACTTTCGTCCGCCGAAATCTTGTTCACCGGACTTGAATGCCGAACTCGCCACAGAAGCCTCCCGGGCTGTTCACCCGTGCCTTCGGGGAGATCACATCTCCAACGCTGCCCGAACGCTCTCGAGCAACGCATCATCGTTGAAGGGTTTCGCCAGAAACTCGACCGCGCCGGAGCGAATCGCTTGCATTCGCATCCTGGCATCTCCGTGTGCCGTGATAAAGATAGTCGGAATCTTGCAATCCTCGGCATTCAGCCTTGCCTGCAAGTCCAGACCTGACATTCCTGGCATGCGAATGTCGGTAATCAGACATGCGGTCTCTCGCTGTTTACCGGAGTCAAGGAACTCCTCCGCCGATTCAAAAGCCGCTGCTGGCAAGCCCACTTCCTTCATCAGCCCGAGCAGCGCCCTGCGAACTGACTCATCATCATCGACAATGGCAACCAGCCTTGTTTTTGCCTGACACACCATGTCCAGCAAACTAGTGCTTAAGGCAACCGGCTCGCAATTATCCTTTGGTATCATTCGCGTCCTGCTCCCCGCGGCTCGGTCTGCCGGCCCATCGACTTTCTGTCAGCACGCGGAAGTCCAAATCCTGACATCGGATTCCCGCTGACATTCAATGTATCGGGGGTCTATTCACGTGGCAACTCAAGCGCTGACAAGTGGCACTCTGATCACCAAGCAGCACATCGAGGAGGCGCGATTGATTGGCCCGGCAAATGCACTGCCGTACAGTGCATGCGAAACTGTCACTGAGCAACGAAATGCATGTACACAAGAGATCCAAGGCTTGGCCGGCGGAGAAATTCATGGCAATAACAATCGTTTGGCGGAATCCGCTTCCACCGCCAAGAACCGAAGGGCGCGTTGAACAGCTCGTCCTCGATGAGTTCGGTGCCCTGTATGTGGCGACCCTTCGGGACCTAAGGGTGCCGTTCGAACTCATCCTGGGCGGCGCCGCCCAAACAGTCGGGCGAGAAACCGCATGACACGAAACAGAGATTCGTGGGAAGGACTTATAAGAGTGTGGGTGCGTTCGGCATCGGCATGGTTGGCCCTGCTTCTACTCGTTGCAACGACGTGGGCCAAAATCAGCACGGACTTCGACCACAATGTAGACTTTGGCAACTACAAGACGTATTCCTGGGGAAAGCTGGAGACGGATAATTCCTTTTGGGACGAGCGCGTCAAAAGCGCCATCGATAACCAGCTCGCCGCCAAAGGCTGGAGGCTGGTTTCTTCTGGGGGAGATGTGATCGTCAACGCGTTCGGGAAAACTCACTCCGAACACACGATCGACACTTTCTATCAAGGAGAAGCGTGGCTCTGGCGTGGTTTCGGAAATTTCGCAACCTCGACTATGACCGTCGATACTTACAAAGTGGGAACCCTCGTGGTCGATATGTTCGATCCCCACACGAAGAACCTGATCTGGCGCGGCGTCGCAAGCGACACGCTGTTCTCGAATCCAGAAAAGAATACTAGGAAATTGGATGGGGAGGTGCGCAAGATGCTCCTGCACTTCCCTCCGAATTTGAGTCGTTAGTCGCATCTCATAAGCCGTAGTCAACCTCAAGGCAGAACAGAGCCATTCGGGCTGACGATTGCCACAGCTTTGCTGCCAAAGAACTGAAGTAAACCGATAGGGAGAACCTGCTATGGAAGAGCTGACAACTAAGAAGTGTGCGCACATTCCCTGCCTTTGCAACGTGGAAGAAGGACAAGAGTACTGTGGACAAGCTTGTCGTGATGCTGGCCGCGAAGAGGTAGAGATAGCCTGTCAGTGCGATCATTCTCCATGCCCGATCGTTGCTTAAGGGCGGAAGGGATGTTCGATGCCCAGTCACAGTCCTGCGCAGCACAGGAATTCGTTCGGCGCAACAGATCCCTGCCCTCACCGCCGGGTGTCCAGCAACCGAACCTTGGTGCGTCACTCTCAACCTCGCGGTTCGCTATGCCTACGAAGTCGTGGTGGGTGCCGCATTTCTCTCGGCGGATGATGTGCTGATGCTCCACGCTCTCGGCGTGATCTGCTGATACTTGCGCAGAGTTGATGAGGAGTCCCTCGCTCGGCTTTGGATACCCGGAACGACGGTTACTTACCGGTCAGTAGTCTCAGTCTATCGGCCATCCTCGCTAACTCAACCAAGGATTCCGCTCCCATTTTGCGCATAACGCGCCCGCGTTGAGTCTTCACCGTGATTTCGCTGGTTCCGAGTTGCGATGCTACCTGCTTGTTGAGCATGCCCGTAACCACCAGTTGCATAACCTCCCGCTCTCGCGGAGTCAATGTGTCATACCGCTTGCGCAACTCAGCTACTTCCTTCTGCTGCTGACGCCGAGTACGGTCCCGTTCCAGGGATTGCTGGATCGCATCCAGCAAGTCCTGATCGTGGAACGGTTTGGTCAGAAACTCCACCGCACCGGATTTCATGGCCTTGACGGACATCGGAATGTTTCCATGCGCCGTAATAAAAATGATAGGAATCTGCACGCCAGCGTCTGCCAACTGTCGTTGAAAATCAAGGCCGTTGAGACCAGGAAGCCGGACATCCAGAACTAAGCAACAGGGTCCGTCCGTGGCTTGTCTGGCCAGAAACTCCTGAGCGCTGCCGAACGATTCCGAGCGCAGTCCCACAGACTTCAGAAGGCCCTGGATGGAACGACGAACGGATAGGTCGTCGTCGATGACGAAGACCGTGGATATGTTGTCGGAAGTCACGTTCCCACCCCAGTCGCTGTGGGAAGTGAAAAGTGGAAGGTCGCACCGCGGCCCGCACTCGCGGTTGCCCACAGACGGCCCCCGTGGGACTCAATAATCGTGCGGCTGATCGCTAGTCCCATGCCGGTTCCGTGGGGCTTGGTCGTGAAGAAGGCATCAAACATCTGATCGCTCTTGGCCGGCAAACCCGCGCCTGTGTCACTCACCGAAACCAGCAGCTGATCACTGCCCTCGGATTGCGATGTGAGCATAATTTCTCGCTTGCCGTCAATTCCCTTTAGCGCGTCGATACTATTGATCATCAGGTTCATCAGAACTTGCTGCAGCTGGACACGATCCCCCACGACCTTCGGCAGATCCACAGCCAGATGGCTTCGGATGGAAACACCGAGGTGAACCGCTTCATTGCGCAAGACGGCAACGATCTCCTTAATGATTTCATTCACGTCGACCAACGCACGCTGTGGAGTTGCCTTCTCATAAAGCGAGCGCATCCGGTCAATGATCTCGGCTGACCGCATGGCGTCTTCGACCATTCTTGTGGCCGCATCGCGTGCTTCTTCCAGGTCGGGCTGATCGCGCTTCAGCCATCGCAGGCAGGTCTTGGCGTTGGTAACGGCCGCAGCAATGGGCTGCTTTACTTCGTGACCGATTGATGCCGCAAGCTCGCCCAGCATGCTGACGCGGTTGATGTGAGCGAGCTCGGCTTCTGCCTGGCGCAGTCTCTCACGCTCTTGCTCGGCGCGCTTGCGCTCCGAGACATCTGCTGCCGTACCGACGTACTCGATCAGCTCACCGCTTTCGTCGAGCACCGGGCGCCAGATCACGTGGAGGTACTTGATGGTGTTGTCCCCCAGCATCAGCCGGAATTCTTGAGTAAATTCAGTTTTCTCGCGGAATCCCTGCCGACAGCTTTCGGCGACTCGGTCGCGATCGTCTGGATGAATCAGTCGAAAACCCTCGTCAGGATCCACAACACCTGGATGAGGGGCCAATCCGAAAATGCGAAACAATTCCTCGGACCAGAAAAGATTCTTTTCGTTCCCTGGTTTGTACACGAAACTGCCGATATGGCTCAGCCGCTGGGCTTCTGCCAGATAAGCCTCACTGCGCCTTAGCGCCTCTTCTGCGCGCTTGCGATCCTCGATGTCGGTCCGGGTGCCATACCACCGCAGGATTTGCCCGCGCTCATCTTTCAGCGGATTGTTTCGGATCAGGAACCACCGATACTGTCCGTCCTTTCTCCTTACTCGAGCCTCCATCTCAAAGGGGGCGCCCCCTAGCAGCGCGCGCTCACGGGTAGCCTCCACCTTTTTCATATCCTCGCTATGAAAGATCCGGGCGGAGGCGTCATTGGACTGCGACTCTTCGAGAGTGAGGCCGGTGTATTCCCGTTCTCGTTGGTTGGCAAAAACCGGCGTCCAATCCGGATCGAAAACGTAGACTTGATGCGGAATCACATCAATCAGTTGTCGAAGCTCCTCTTCGCTCTGGCGGATCTTTACCTCAGCCCGTTTTCGGTCCGTGATATCGCGAATGATGCTCGAAATCAGCACGCCCTGCTCGGTTTCGAGTGGGCTAAGGCTGACCTCGACCGGAAACTCATGCCCGTTCTTGTGCAAGCCATAGAGTTCCAGCCCAGATCCCATGGGCCGCGTGCGAGCGTCGCCTATGAAAGCGGTGCGATGATGAGGATGTTTTCGCCGGAACCGTTCCGGTATCAACATCTCGATTTCCTTCCCCAATACCTCTCCTCGCCGATAACCAAACAGCTTTTCCACTTGCGCGTTCACCAGCACAATCTTGCCCTCGCGATTCACGACCGCGACCGCATCGGGCGCCGATTCCAACAAATCCTGAAATTTCCGTTCGGCCCGCTTCCGATCCTC
>Ga0335082_10000984_pt1 | contig 30119 bp, 25 predicted proteins | sample Lox_Sample_41_FD_206718 | JGI IMG/M metagenome (GOLD analysis project Ga0335082, IMG submission 206718) | Soil microbial communities from Loxahatchee National Wildlife Refuge, Florida, United States - Lox_Sample_4.1 | ecosystem: Environmental > Terrestrial > Soil > Wetlands | place: USA... | reverse complement strand
TGGACGGCCAGCGGATATTCGGCGCGTACGTAGATGATGCCCTCCGTTGCGCCCATGACATACCCGCCGATGATCATCCCCTCGAGAAGAGAATGTGGATCGCTCTCGATCTCATTGCGGTTCATGTAAGCGCCGGGATCGCCTTCATCGGCGTTGCAGATGATGTACTTCGGTTCGGCTTTGGCTTTCGCGAGGAACTCCCATTTATTGCCTGTGAGGAAACCGGCGCCTCCCCGGCCGCGGAGCTTCGATGCCTTTATCTGTTCGATTACTCCCAGGGGATTGGCATCGATGAGGACTTTATAGAGAGCCTGGTATCCGCCGACTGCGATGTATTCCTCGATGTCGTCAGGATTGACGATTCCGCAGTTGCGGAGAACGATCTTCTTCTGCCCTTTGAAGAAGGGAACTTCATTCCAGGAAGGAACCTCGGGATAGCCGGCGCCGTAACGGATGTGTCCGGTAATGTGATCCCATTCTTCGATCTTGCAGTAGATGAGATCGGGAGTGAGATTGCCTTTGGTGAGGTCGTGGAGCAGGCGAGCAGCGTCATTGGCCTGCACTTTTCGCAGGATGACCAGAGGATTGCCGGGTAAGCGAACGCTCACCAATGGTTCCTGGAAGCAGGCGCCAAAGCAGCCCACGGCCGCGAGAACGACGTTATGGCCGCTTTGCTCCATCGCTTGGGCAAAGGCATGATAGAGGCTTTCAGCGCCGTTGCCCCGGCCGCATGTGCCCATCCCGACCGAGACCCTGGGAGTAGGAGGGACCAGTTTGCCGAGCCCAGCCTCTCGCACGGCGTTGAAAGCTCCGATGTCCTGGATACGAGGCATGTCACTCTCCTGCCCGGATGGTTGCGATTTCACGTTGTACAGTGCGCTCGGTGGCGTGCCCGCAAATGCGGTGGTTCACTTCGACCACGGGAGCCATTGCGCATTGCCCGAAGCATGCAACGGTGCGAACTGTGAACTGGCGATCGGTGGTGGTGAGTAGCAGCTTGTCTGCTTCGGCTCCATCGGACTCGTTGTTCTCCAGGCCGAGTCCCAGTTCAAGCCGTGTCCCCTGCAGTAGGTTTCGTGAGCCACGGGTGTGGCAAGCAGTACCGCGGCAAATGCAAATCGTGTTTTCACCCTGCGGTTGCAGATTGAAGAGCGCGTAGAAGGTCACTACGCTGTAAATGCGCGCGAGCGGCAAATCCATATTCGCGGCAACGTAACGCAGCGTCTCCAGAGGAAGGTACTTATGCCGGTTCCTTTCCTGGACAGCTTCGAGAATCCCGAGCAGTGCCCCAGGGTGCCCCCGGCGAGTGGCTATGAGCTTGTCGATGAAGATTTGTTCTTCGGTGGGAATGCTTGCAAGCGAGGGTGCGTCCATGGACACTCCTTCAGCGGTTTACTCGCTTCCCCTTCAATGTAATAAGCGAGTGCTGAGGAGTACCGTTGTTGGAAGCACAGGAAGAAGTGACAACAATCACATGCTTTTGCAGTGATTGAAATCACTCCAGACTGTTAAAAGGGCAACCAATGACGAGCTATCGATTCGAGATGACGAAGTTGACAGTCGCGTTCTGATTCCCGCCTACCGTCACGGATTTTTCCCATGTTTTCGGCTCCGAGAAAACCGGGCGGTCGACTTTCTTTTCCGTCAGCACATCGAATGACTGCTCTTTTCCCATCAGATTCCATCCTTCGTGCCACGCGACGATCTGATAGGTTCCGGGTGGGACATCGGTAAACTGGAAACGCCCGCTCTCATCTGTGACGGAATAATAAGGATGCTGGACGACCATCATTTCCGCATTCATCCAGACGTGGCCGCCGTTGCAGCGCAAATTCACGAGACCGGGGGCTGGCATCGGACGCGATGTCGATTTGTCTGGGAAGGGAAATGGGAGGTTGTAGGTTGCTGCGCCATCCATGTGAATCGTGTGCAGGGTAGTGTCGGAACTTCGCATGGTCAGATTGTCATTCACGGGGACGAGCAGAATGTGCGGCACGTAGCGGCAACTCTTTTGATCCAAATGGCGGCTCTGCGGAGGCAAGTCGAACGATTTTCCGCTGGAAACGTTCTTCAGATAGACGATCGTATTGGCAACTCCCCCATCGTTACCGATGATTAATCGATCCAGACCTATGGTCTTATTGCCATCGGGATCACAAATCTTGAGATCCTTAGTCACGGGCATTTCGAGATTGCGAGGGGTTGCCCCGGACCACTTCACTGTGCCGGAGATCGTGCCTCCGTCGACGACATTCATGACCTTGTAATCTTGTCCAAACGCTGCGATCGCAACTCCCAGGACGGATAGTAAAACTTTGCAGCTCCGCATATGAATGCCTCTTGACCCTACGGTCCGCACAACCGTAGACGAATTTGGCTTGCAACTTGCTTCCGCCGGCGCAGAGTCCGCAGGGAGAATGTCGGAGACTGTGTAAGCGGCCCTTCTAATGCCCAAGTTTGAAACCGCACAGGCGGTTGTGATTGGAATCACATTTAATGTGCGCCTTACAAAAGGCATCGTCGAGATTACTAAAGTGGGCGATTTTTCGAGGTGGGATTGGGCAGCTTAAAAGTGTGTAAGTCGCTGAACTAGCAAGGCCTACATGGTGCACGCATTAGCCATTATAGTTTTCCATAGTCCCCCAAAACAGAGCTGTAAGCGCGAGAAAGATCGCTTAGCGGCGATAGACCATCATCACAGTGAGCACCACTGGCAGGTACAGCACAGAAGCATGAAGCAGTCCGCTCGCACCTGTTTTCGGCGATTTCATCAAGCGGAGAACGTAGTAGAGCAGGAACGCACCTGGCAGCAACATGCCGAGCAGGTATAGAGGTCCGACGGCTCCGGTGAGCGGAAGGGAAGTGATTGATATCAGGGCCAGAGTGAAGACCAGGATCTCGGTGCGAGTGAACCGAGCGTCACGATCAAAGGCAGGAAGCATGTGGTAACCCGCGCGCGAGTAATCTTCGCGGTACATGAGCGCGATCGCAAGAAAGTGCGGGAACTGCCAAAGAAAGAGTACGCCGAACAGAATCCATGCGTGCCGACTCAGAACAGACCCAGCTCCGGCCCAACCGATAAGAGTTGGCATCGCGCCGGGAAAGGCTCCGATCATCGTGCAGAGTGGAGTTTTCCTCTTCAACGGTGTGTAGATGAAGAGATAGGACAACAAGGTGAAGGTAGCCAGCAATGCCGCAAGAGAATTGACGGTTAGCGCCAGATAAACTCCCCCCGTCACGCTTAACAGAATTCCGAAAATCAAGGCTTCGCGGCTGCCCACGCGTCCGGCAGGCAGCGGGCGACGGGCTGTCCGGCGCATCTGGCCGTCCCAGGTTCGTTCCATCCATTGATTCAGCGTGGCAGTGCCGCTTGCGACCAGAAGTGTTCCGACCAGCGTGTTAATGAGACCAGGCACTCGCAGGGGTCCGCGGGAGGCCATGTAGTAGCCCGCGGAGGTGGTCATCAGGATGAGAAGGTTCACTTCTGGCTTGGTAAGCGTGTAGTAGTCACGAAGCCTGGAAGCGAGGTTGTCCACGTAAAACAGATTCGTTCTAGAGCCCAAGTTCGCCATGTTACCAGTCTTCGCCCGTTTGGTCCGCATTCGTATCGCGCCGGACCTGATTTGTTCTGCGATGCACCACTACGATGAGCCCAATGGTTCCCAGCGTAGGAGGAATAATGAGGATCAAAATTCCGCTCCGAAGCGCCTGAATCATCTTCGATCCCGAGGATGCCGCCTGCGTGTAGCACAGAGCACAACTCTGTGACATGGCCGGAACGGCAGCAGAAACCGGGAGCAGGGCAAAGATCGCCAGAGTTATGGCACGCAAGAGCGTAAGCGGTTTTCTGGTGGCATTCCTCACTGCGGCACGACTCCCGTTTTGGGCTGACTGTAAGGTGCGCCTACTTCCATGCGGTTGCTGTCGGTCCATCCATATTGCATGGCCCCCATGACGAATACCGTGAAGATCACGACGAACAGGAACCAACTGCGCTTCTCCGCCCAGAGATGCATGAAGAACATGATGGCGATGCCGGCTTCGACGACAGCAACCATCAACATGCGGGCAAATGCTGCTGAGGTATCGAGATGGAGTGAGCCAATGTAGAACTGAATCGCCGCCAGAATCAGCAGGCAGACATAGATTGCGTAGTACTTGCCGACGCTGTCGGTGTACTTTGCTTCCGGACTGCCGGGGTGAACATCGGGTGCGTCCATATGTTTTCTCCAGATCGACTCAGTGCGCCAGGTTGAGAAGATAGACAAACGGCACGACGAACATCCACACTAAATCCACGAAGTGCCAGTAAAGGCCGGCGACTTCAAGATCCTCTGCCGTCCGGTGGCCAGCCTTCCAACTCAACCCGATGATCAGCAAAGCAATGACTCCGCCGGTAACGTGCAGTAGATGAAGACCCGTAATGGAGAAAAAGGCGGAGCCGAAGAGCGACGTTCCCCAGGGATTGTGCGAAAGAGTCATGCCTCTGTGGATCAGGTCGAGCCATTCACGGATGTGCAGAGCGGCGAAGATAATGCCGAGCAACATAGTGATCATTGTCCAACGAAACGCGCCGGACCGATCTGCCGCTTTGGCTGCGCGGACGCCGAGAAGCATCGTCATGCTACTGCTGAGCAGGATGAAAGTCATAAGAGCCGCGTTGGTCATGCTCTCGAAAGGTCTCGGCCAGTTTGCGCTTCCATTGCGCAGGAAACCGTAGGCAACGAGACATCCAGCGAATGTCGCGGCATCGGCGATGATAAACAGCCACATCGCCATTTTCTTGGCAGGTACTACAAATGGCGGCAGTCCCTCGATCATGCCCGGCGGGTGATGGTGTACATGACCTGCCATTGTCAGATCTGCTTGGCTCACACGGCCTCCTGTTGATCGACTACAGTTTCATCCAGAGCAACAAAAGCAGGTACAGCCAGAGAACGTCCATGAAGTGCCAGTAGCGCGAAGTTGCGTCCAGGGTCGTTCGCCGTAGCGAAGAATTATCCAACTTGGCAATCGCTCGAACCAAACCGCCGAGGCCTCCAATCAAGTGCAGAGCGTGCGCGGCAGTGAATACGTAGAAGAAGGAACTGCTCGGATTGGTCGCGAGATACAGTCCTTGGGCACTGAGTTGCCGCCAAGCGACGTATTGGCCGCCAACAAAAGCAAGGCCGAGACCTAGAGTGAGATAGAGCCAACGAACTGGGTCCGCGAGACCCGTTCGGCCTGCGGCCATGAACCTGGCGACTTTTTTGCGCGCGACTTCCAGGCTGATGCTGCTAGCTAGGAGGATCAGAGTATTGAGGTACAAGATCGAGGGGAGCGTGAAATGGCGCCAATCATTTGAGCCGCCCTTGCGAACGACCAGCGCACTGGTGAGGGCGGCAAAGGTCATTCCGATCGCCGCCAATACAACCCAGATTCCTGTCGACGCCGGTGCTGGCGCGTATTTCGGTACGGTTCGCGGCCGACCGCCAGCCGGAGCCATGTCGCGAAAGTTCCCGCCGCCTCCAGCTGTCGGCGGACGTCGTTCTAGCGTTGGTGGCTCATGAACTGTTGTCGCCATCTTTGTACTCCCTTTGGATCTTGAAGCTAGGCTTCGTCCCGCACCGACTGAATTTGTTCGGGGGAATCCTGCATTACGTAGTCGCCGGTAGATCCTTCAACGCCGTACTGGTACGGATCGTGATAGACGACAGGCAGCTTTCCGCCGAAGTTGTCGAAAGGCGGGGGTGAAGAGGGCGTGCTCCATTCAAGCGACGTTGCCTCCCATGGATTCGCCGGCGCAGCCGCCCCTTTGAAGCGACTGTAGAACAGGTTAAACAAGAAGATGAGCTGCGCTGCGCCTGTAATCAAAGCAGCAATCGTGATGAAGCGATGCACAGGAATGAGTGGTTGCATGTATTCCACCACGAACGCCTGGTAGCGCCGGACGTTTCCAGCCAAACCGAGGTAGTGGAACGGCATGAAGATGCAGTAGGCGCCGACGAATGTGATCCAGAAGTGGATCTTGCCCAGAGTCTCATTCATCACCCGTCCGTACATCTTGGGGAACCAGAAATAAGTTCCGGCAAAGATGCCAAACATCGCCGCAACGCCCATCACCATGTGGAAGTGGCCCACGACGAAGTACGTGGCGTGCAACATGATGTCGAGAGAGGGCTGCGCGAGGAAGAATCCGCTAACGCCTCCCGCGATAAACATAGAGATGAACCCAAGAGAGAATAGGGAAGCGGTGTTAATGCGTAGCTTCGCTCCGTAGAGACTGCCAAGCCAGATCAATACGACGATCGTTGACGGAATCGTGATGATCAGCGTGGGGAAGGAAAAGGCGATCGACGAAACGGGGTTCATTCCGCTCACGAACATGTGATGTCCGTAGACCATGTAGCTGAGAACCGCGAGTGCTCCGAACGAGTAGATGAGTGTGCGATGGCTCAACATTGGCCGGCGCATGTTCGTAACCAGAACGTGAGACACGATGCCCATGCCTGGCACAATTGCGATATAGACCTCGGGGTGTCCGAAGAACCAGAACAGGTGTTGCCACAGCAAAGTCGATCCGCCGGAGTGCGGTTGGAGTTGGTCGTTGATGATCGTATTCGAGGGCACGAAGAAGCTTGTTCCGGCCACATGATCGAGGATCAGTAGGATGCAGGCTGGCATTAATACGGCGAACGCCGTGAGGCCCATGATCGAGGTGATAAACCAGCCCCAGGTGCTGATCGGCAGGCGCCACATGCTCAAACCTCGTGTCCGCATGTCGAGCGTCGTGGTGATGAAGTTCAGTGAGCCCAACAATTGGCCGATGCAGAAGATTGCGATCGACGCTGCCCACAGAACAACGCCCATACCTTCGCCTGGACCACCGGCAGATCCTACTGCGCTCAGAGGAGCATATTGAGTCCAACCACCGAGGGTAGGTCCGTCGCTGACAAAGAACGAAGCGATCAGAACGACAAACGCGGTCAGCGTGACCCAGAACGACATCATATTGAAGCGGGGGAAGGGCATGTCTTCCGCGCCGACCTGAATGGGTAGGAAATAATTTCCGAACGCTGCGAATGGTGCAGTAGTCAAAACGAAGAAGACCATGATCGTCGCATGCATGGTCATCAACTGCAGGTAATACTCGGGGGTCATCACATTTCCCGGCGCCCCGTTCTCGGAGAGCAGGTGCAAGCCAGGAATGGCGAAGTTGGTCCATCCCAAATGAATGCGCATCAGCCAGGAGAGAAACATCCCCACTAGAACGGCGACGAGGGCCAAGCCGTAATACTGTTTGCCGATGACTTTGTGATCCAGGCTGAATACATGCTTCCGTATAAAACTCGTGGGAGGTTGATGAGCCGCATGTGCCGTTTCGTGCATTTTCCCTGACCTCGAGAGGATTTCCCAACAGCCTTACTGCAACGCCGCTTGCTTCTTCAGCCAGCTGTCATAGTCTTCCGGCGAGAGCACAGAAAGATAAGCCTTCATGTTGTAGTGCCCAAGACCGCAAAGTTGAGTGCAGACAATCTCGTAGCGGCCGATCTTGGTTGCTGTGAAATGAACCGAGAGGTCAAGGCCGGGCACAAAGTCCTGCTGAATCCGTAACTCAGGAACGAAGAAGGAATGGCCAACATCCTTCGAGTGCATCAGTAAGTGAACTTCGCGGCTGACGGGGACAGCCATTTCCGCGGTTACGATGTCGTCCTTCGAGTCGGGATCGTGATCGGCGTCGATGCCGAAGAAATTTTGATTGGCTTCGCTGACCAGATTGGGATGAATTGGGCCAAACTTTCCGTCAGCGCCGGGATAGCGAAAATAGAAGGCGAATTGGCCCGCTTGAACCTGCACGGGCAGAGCGTTCGGGGCGGGAGGAGTGAAATAAATTTTCGCCCAGGCCTTTGTGCCGAACGCACCTAGAGCGAGTACCTCTGTTCCCACGAGTAGGAAGGCTCCGAGCACCATCGAGGTCGCGCCGCCGGGAAAGTTCTTGATCTTATCGCCGGGTTTCGCGTTCGAGAACATCCAGATGAACACTGCCAGCAGGATCTGCGATGCCAGGAATGAAAGCCCGGCTTCCGCCATCGTTTCCGACATCTGCTCGTCGATGGCTTGACCATGAGTCGAGATATCCTGAGCCATCCACCAGGTATGACGCAGAATCGGAATCGCCGACAAAATCGCGATCACAATGATCGTAACCGCAAAGAATTTCGCCATGTCATCCTCATTGCCGATTGATCTGTAATAGAGGGGTTAACCCTGGTTAACCCCTCGAGAAGTGTCGCGCGCGGTTGGCGTTACTTTGCTTTGAAGGCGAAATCCGCCTTCGCCGGCGCTCCGGCAGCCACAGTCACATTTTGTGTTTGCGTGCCGTACTCCTCCTGCCAGGCAGTGACCACATAGGTGCCTGGGGGAACATTCTTGATGGTGTAGTTTCCGCTCGCGTCCGTCACAGCGTACGGGCCTTTCACGACGACGTGCCAGCCGTGCATCCAGGGATGAATGTTACATTTCACGCTGATAGCTTCCGGAGCCTTCCAATCAGTGACGATCGGCGGGGCGCCGGGAGGCTGAGATTTGTTCCATCCGATATTGCCGCTGCCGGGAGCTGGCAACGGATGAATGTTGTGAGTGGTCTGATCGTTGGTAGTGACTTCGAACTTCTGGTTGGCATCGACTGCCAAAACGTGCGGGGAATACATACAGCCCTTTTGATCAAACTTCGGCTGTTCGGATGGGACGGCACTTTGTTCTGCGGCCGGTAGTCCCTGGGTGATGTAGAGCACAACATTTTCTATGCCGCCACTCGAATCGACAACTACGTTTTCCATCTTTACAGGGCTGTTATCGTGCTGTTTGGCACAGTAGGGGTCTTTGGACATGTCGATACCCTTCATGTGAGGAGCCGTGCCGTTCAGCTTGACGGTTCCAGTGATTGAACCCGAACCGGCGGCGCTGACATTTTTGTCCAGAAGCAAGCTTCCGGTGCAAACGAGTGCTAATGTGGTGAATACGGCTGCAAACCTCTTTTTGTGACGAGTCGTCATGGATTCTTTCTCCAATGATTTGAAAATCCCAGTTAATAGTCTCACTGAGCCGGCGCGTTTGGATTGATTGGTTTCAATCCGAGCTGCTTGGCGATCTGTCGTGCTTTCGATGGAGTCGACTGCAGACTGCGAAGATAGAAAACCAGGTCCCAAGCCTCTTCCGGCTTTATGTTGTCGGCAAAAGAAGGCATGGGACTGCCGTCGAGTCCCGTCATGAAGATTTTGTAGAGGTCGGCATCCGTAGTGCCGCACTTGAAGCGCCCAGCATCGACGAAATTGTAGGGCAGAATCGGATGGCCAAGATCATCCTGGAGGGTTGAAGCAGAGGGACCAGTACCCCTTCCGTCTACTCCGTGGCATTTCCAGCATTGCACGCGACCGAAGACGTCCTGGCCAGCTTTGACCCGCTCCGGAGTAATCTCCGGCTCCTTGGGTATTTCGATCGGAGGCCCCGGTTTCTCTGACTGCCAGCGCGGGGAATAATGCTTCAACCAAGCGACGAGATCGGCTCGCTCCTGCTTGGTGAAAGTGTTCCAGGGAGGCATGTTGGAGCGATCTAGACCGCGCGCAATTGTGTTATACAAATCCTCATCTGTCGGGAGAGTTCCAGTCGGGGTCGAGCGACACTCAAACACGGCCAGAGTGAAGTTGCGTGGCTTGGGATACAGTGGGGGCTCGAACCATTTAGCGCTCTCGCCTTCCCCATCGCCGAGTTCGCCGTGGCACACGACACAGTAGCGCCGGTACGCCATGGCACCGTCCTTTGCGTGTCCCGTCAAGTTGCCGATATGGCTCGTCGCAGCGGGACTCTTGAGCCACTCCTCTTGTTGAGTGCTGGTGATCTGAGCCTGACCCGAAATCGGGAGCCCAAGAACAGCAACCGCGGCTATCGTTTGTGACCAGAGAAGAGTTTTCATGCGCATTTGCTGTCCTTTCTAGAAGTCGAAGTCGAATCCAAGCTCGAGACTGCTGCTGCTGAGGTCCGTTCCGGTGATGGGCGACGTGCCACGCTGACGCAGCCATGAATACTCGTTGTGAAGGGCAAATCCTGCGCGCGGGTTCATGATCGGATACCAGCGGTAGCCCAAGGTGTACATATCGATATTGCCGAGACTCGATGGCAGGGAACTGTTCGCTTGCTGCGACATACGCTGCCACTCGGAGCGCTGCACGAAGATCAGTTGAGGGTTGTAGACATAGTGGGTTTCCACCATGTAGCCATTCCAGCTTGGGGCTCTGGAGCCAACTGGAAGTATGGTTCCGGGGACATTGTTCAGAGGTGTCGTTCCGCCGATGACGTCACCATATCCGGCACCGAACCATGCGCTATCCCAGCCGTGTTGGGTCACCGCGAGGAAGTCCAGCTTGCCGAAATAGAACAGTCCGACGAAGCCTTCGCGATGGTAGGATTTGTTCCCAAAGCCCGTACCAGGGATTGGTACGCCTCCGTTCGTCAGAAAGCCTGTGGGGGCCTCTCCGACCATGGCGTAGGCGCCGATCCGGTCGACGCCCAGCTTGCCAACGTCAAAGGCGTGGCTGGCAGCAAAAAAGCCGCTGTACGAATTGCCGTACGTCAGGCCGACATTTCCATCATTCGAACTGACCAGAGCGGCGGAGACGCGCGTCCGATCATCGGCGGAATGACCCAGCCATTCCACGCCCAATTGGTTATCACCGATCTGCCCGTAAATGTTGGCATCGCCCTGGGGGACGAAGTGATACGTCTGGTAAGCGCCGGAAATGGAAGTCAGCGTCAGAATTCGTTTTTCCGAGATGACGTTGTCGAGTTCGAACTTGCCCATCTTGATGTTCAACCACGGGCTTCCCCCAATGTTGTCGAATCGGCCGAACACTTGCTCAAAGTGAAAGGCGCCAGTCTCGTCCGATGAGGGGAGCAGGTAAAAGGTGAGGTTCTTTTCCAGGGTGCCGGCGGTGAAGAAATCCAGGCCGCTCAGGTCGAAGCCATGCGCAGTTACCTGCCGTTCAGCAAGGGCGCTGCCACCATTCCCAGCTACCGAGTCGACCGCCACTTTATCGGTACTTTCACGATGCCAGAACGTTGTCATTCGCATCGTTACTGGCCAGTAGGAAGGGTTCTGCCAGACCGGCGAATCCCGGTCGTTCATCAACTGGTAGCCGTTATCTTTGAATTTCTGGCCGAAGTAGTTGAGCATTGGCCAGGCTTCATGGCATGCAGAACAGCGCAAGCCATACTTCCTGGCGAATGCCGGTATGGCAGCCGCCGGCTGGCAAAAGCTCGGTAAAAGAATAGTTAAGGCGACCAGGCAAGGCACGACATCAGGAAACCAGCGAGAAAGGCGCGACTTCGCGCGCATACGCATGCCTCCGTGCAAAGCTAGATTTTTTACGTTTCCCCAAACGGCAGTGTGGATGGCAGTGCTGAAGGTGCCGGATACCCACATTGTCCCGAACAGCAGGCCCAAACTTTCCCCAGGAGGCCTGCTACCGTGTCGGGCGCGAATCCTAAACGAGGGATCCAGCCTTTTGCAAGATGTTTTTACAATTTTTTTACAATGTCATAATTATGACTGGCTAATCACACCCCTACTGGCGAGCAAAAGCAGCCGTATTCCTGTTGAAAAAACGAGCTTGGTGCTAAACTTTTGCACTAAATGTGGCTCTGGTGACACGCCAGGAAAAATCATGGTTCCTTCTCGTACCCTTCTCTTAAGGTTTACGGCAGCTTACTTGATCGTAAGTCTCGGTTTGCCTGCGATTCGAGTGGAGGCAAGTGACAAAAAAGAAGGGCTCCAGTACGGCGTGGGCCTGATTGTTAATGTCCCTTTCAGCCAAGCCGACGTGTTGAAGGCCGTTGATGAAGTTGTGCAGAACGGAAAGATCCGCGGTACGAAGGAATACAACAAAGACGAGTTTGTGGGCGGCGCGAGCCCAGTCGACGATTCAACCGCCTTTCCGGCTTGGACCGACGGTGGGAAGGTGTTCTACAAGGAAAGGCAGCATGCCCTCGATCCTCGTAACTTCAAGGAGAGCAACGATGTGGGTGCGCTGACCGTGCGATATGTGGTGATGGGACAGGACGACAAGCACACGGTAGTCCGCATCGATGCGGTGTTTGTGGAGGAGTTCCGGCACAAAGTACATCTGTCTGATGGAACGGTAGAAACCGCCGAGTACAAAGAAATTCACGATCGTCTTGAGTCCATGCAGATGTTAAGGGACCAGGCCGCCGAGATGGAAAAGGAGAAACAAGAGGCGACGCAGAAGAAATTCGAAGGAAATTCCAGCCTCGTAGCGTCCCCATCCGATAAGCCTGCAGCGGAGGCGAATGCCAGCCAGCCGCAGGGAACTCTTATCTCTGAATCCTCCTCGATCGACGACTTGAAGAAGCGCATTCATGAATTGAAATTGCAGACTCAAAAGCGGGTGAAGACGTCGGCAACGCCGCTGAAGTCTGCGCCATTCCACACCGCCACCAATCTCCAGACTCTAAATGCGGGTACCGAAGTTCTGATTGTGATTTCTACCCCTTATTGGTTTGGAATCGAAACACATACCGGACAACATGGGTGGGTGATGAGGAATGATTTGGAGGATTTGCCGTGACGCGGCAGTGCTTGAAGCGGAAATATCGGAGCGGGCTCGTGTCTCTGATCATGGGCTTCGTCTTGGCTAATAGCACCAACGCGGGAGCGCAGATTTCTAAAACATACGAACGCAACTTCAGCGAACCTCCTTCAGTCATTCAGAAAAGGCTCCAGAAAATGCAAAGTGCGATGGCCGGGCACCTGCCGATTCTGGACGGCTTCGCCGTACCTGGTGAGCATCCGTTCGAGCGATACCAGAGAGCGTATTTTCAAGCGACAGTGCAAGTGACCGCGGCGCCTGGAGGAAAGTCAATTGTTCGGGCGACAGCCAAGGTAACTGCGTGGTATGACGATCCTGCAAGAACGCACTCCGGATACGAATTGCTACGATCGAACGGGCGGATCGAAACGGACATTCTGGATCAATTGACGGATGAATTGGCCGCGGAGCACCCACCAGAGAAAAAACCGTCGAGTACAGAACCGAAGCCGGAGGTCACCAGCGCACTGCAAACGAAGGACACAGATAGCGCGATTTCCGCCCCGCAACCACGGTTCTTTGATTCTTCATCTGTGTCTTCTTCTCTGTCGCACGGTATAGCCAGCTCCATGTCCGGGCCCGACGCAGGGGCGTTGAAGGCTCCCGCTGATCCTGAACGAGGTCGCCTGCAGAATGAGATTGCGCAACTGCAGGAGGCTCTCAAGTTGCAGGCTCACCCGAACAATATGGCGGTAGTAAGAAAGTCAGGTACTGCGGTGGTGTCGACTCCCAGCTTAAGCGCCAAACCGGTGTTCCTGGCGACAGCCCATGACGAATTCGAAATTTTGAACTACAACCAGGATTGGGTGCATGTACGGATCTCCGGGCTATCGCGTGGTTGGATCTGGCGCAATGATCTCGAGATGCCGGACAACGTGCCGGACGCTCCAACCCAGGCCTCGAGTCCCCGCTCGGCAGATTTCTATCATGTGGTTCGTGAAGAAACGGCCCAGTTTCCTGGGGACTGGGAACCCTTGCGTGGAAAGAACGTAAAACTCATCTCAGTGCAGAAGATCGATGAATCAGCAAAAGAGTCTGGGCCAGAACTCAAATTGGAATTTGCGAAGAGCATATTCGACAAAAGCTACGGTGAGATGACGCAAAAGGCCGGTGATCTCGCTGGCGTCGTCCTGATCTTTGATTCAGCAGATGGCGGAATGATCGCGGCTTCTCAAGCCACACTCGCGAAGTGGAAATCAGGTGCACTTTCGGATTCGGCTTTTTGGCGCAGTTGTTTTTTTGATCCGCCTGAAACATTCGCTGCAGGAGGCAGTTCCGGCAGTCGATGAGCCGGTTTGCTGCTACGTTGTAATTTTCGGCAGAATTTCTTTTTCGTAAAACTAAATCACGCGTGCTTGGTCGGCTTTGCCACTATGAATATTCACGGTGGCCAAAGTCTTGGCTGGCAACTTTGTGACCTCTCATCGCGCGAGGAGCAACGGGTTAACGAGCATGACACCGAATCATTTGGATCGGCGGACCGTAGTGTTCAATTCTGATGTCAGACCGGGAAAGCTCCGTCCGAGCGCGAACGGGCAATTAGCTTCGGGCCGGTCACTCCTTGCAGTTTTGCGGAGGCCTGCGGCTTGAGTGATGATGCTCGAAAATTTCTAAGGAACTCGTCTCCGATTGCATCGGCGGCCGCTTGAATTTTCTCGCTCTGCTTTTTTACCTCGTCCAACAGCAAGGCTAATGAATCGACTTCCTGCAGTAATTCCTGCGCACGTCGAAGTTTCTCGTTTTCTGTCATCTCAGAATGTCGCGAAGATCTTCGGGGCTTGATTTCCAGCTTGTCTAGGGACATGAATGTCAGATCCTCTTGACTGAGAGTACTCACCGACTTTCGGAGGGACAAGCGTCAAGATGCGCCATGGGACACCCGAGAGGACAAGAGAAGGAATAGCCTCGCTACACGGAGTTCTGGGTTCCTGATATCCACCAGAGAACTTTTCCCACGATTCGCCAGCGGTTCGCTTTTGTAAGGACGACCCCCTCGAATTTACGATCTTCCGCTTCCAACACATCGACGCTGTCGTAACGTCGAAGGCGCGAAACGCAAAGACCAGTCTGATCGGTGGCAGCAACGATCACTTGTCCGTACAGTTGACCTCGGTCGGTTTGGAATGAGTCCACCGCGAGGAGATCACCTTGGCGGATGAGGGGTTCCATCGCATGCCCTTTGACCCGAAGCAAACTCGTGTAGGTTGGGTTGGGACACCACGAAGCGGGGAAGCCTAGGCTGCTATTTGAAGTCGCTCCGCGAAGGCTGCTTCGTCGTTCACCCGGAGCGCCCTGGGTTCCGACGACGGCCTTTATAACAGGAATAGCGCTGAGCTTGGATGAGGATTCAATCTGCCCTGCTGAACTACGGTTCTGATGGTTGGCGGGTCGAGGCACTTCGACGGTTTTCTTTGACCGTGAACTGTCGAGAGCATCTACGACCTTGGCAGGTTGTATCCCGCCCATTTCCCAGAAAAACCACGCCTCGTTCCTGTTTCCCAGATTACCAAGCTGGATGAAATGTTCGGCGGAGGGCTGCAGCAGACCGCGCTCCCACCGCGAAATCGTCATTGCAGAGCAGTCCATTCGGCGCGCCAGTTCTGCCTGATTGATGCCTATCCGGTCACGTAGAGCCGTAATGTGCTGCGCCCATTCAGGAGAGGCTGCACTTTTCTGGCGATTTTTCATTGAACAATTCTACGACGAGACTGGATTTTCTGAGCTACTGCATTTCCTGGCTGCTCGCCTTTGCGACGTTGGCATCTACTCGCGACGATGATCAGAAACACTAACGCAGAGTTTGTACGTGGGTTCGCCTATGCAGCCGGCACGGTACACCTATGAGTGGTCCTGGCATTCCGGCAGCACAGGATGTGTTGGCCATGAATTTCGATGAGATTAAACTCCTAAAATGCCGGCCGCCGGCGTGCGAGGACTAGCTGCTTCGCTCTGGCCACTAGCCGTCCGCCGCCAACCTCTGTACACACCTCAGCATCGAACCCCTGGTTTTCCTTACGTCTTATCCCGGAGTGTGTATGAAGAGCGCCGCTCCTGAGCCTTTGTGCCGAGCGATTCCGCTGTCACTGGTTGTGATTTGCGCGTTTGCGTTTCACGGGCCGTTGCTTCTCATGCGTTTGCCCGAGAACACCTTCGACGCGCATTTTCACATGTCCATGGCGTCTCACTACGCCCATCACTGGTTTGATCCCTGGAATGAAAAATCCTTGGGCGGATTCTCTCAGACCACTTACCCCCCTCTAACGCATCAGTGGATTGCGATCTTTTCACACGTCACCGGCCTGAGTTACGGATTCATGATCGTAATGGGGATCATGATGATCTTGCTGCCAGTTGCGGTATATCGATTTGCGAGATTATGGGTTCCGGAGCGGGCGGCGAGTTACGGCGCACTGTGCAGTATCTTTCTGGGCTGTTTGTGTCAGCTCGCCTACCAGGACGGGCAGATCGGGACGATTGCGGCGACGACGCTTTTCTTGCTGGCAATTCCATGCGCGTTTCGATACGTGGTGACCGGCTCTCGTCAAGACTTTATTCTCGGGCTGGCTTTATCGTGCACCGCCGCAGCCGCGCATCACGCCACGCTTCTATTTGGATTGCCGTTCTTCGTCCTTCCGACAATCTGGCTCGCACTGCGAGATTATCGGGAGATGAATGCCGAGCCCCGCCTGATTGTTCCACTCAGAAGAGTTGGAATCTTCATGGTCGCAGCGGGATTTGGAATGTTGATCGTCCTATTGCCGTACTTCCTGACGTTGCTAAAAGCTCCAATCGACCAAACACCGATTCCTCATCTCAGTCGTGCCAATTTTCTGCTTGAGCCGAAGTGGGGGCTGCATTACTGGTTGATGCCGGTTGGCGTCATTGTTCTTGCGTTGCCATACATCATTTACAAAGGTGTACACGAACCTCGTTTGCGTCCACTTCTGTTTGGATTCTACTTTGCGCTGCTGTTTGGACTCGGGGGTACCACACCGCTCCCGCGATGGGTTCTCGGTCGAGCTTTCGTGATTCTGACCTTCGAACGCTTTACGTTGTGGGCCGTATTGCTCGCCATGCCCTTCGTGGGATTGTTGGCAGCTTACATAATCGATCGTTTCCAGGTACGTGCTGCCATTGCTCTCGTTGTTCTCGCGGTGGGCTCCGGCTCCCTTGCGGTCGCATGGAATGCTTACTTCCCCCTGCTCGGTGCTCCGCTCAACGTCGAGCCCATCATCAAATTCCTCAACCGAAGTGACCACGACCATTACCGATACTTGACACTAGGTTTCGCGAATGCTCTCTCCCAGATTGCCTGCTATACGGAAGCTCCCAGCGTCGACGGTGAGTACAACTCGGGTCGATCGCTACCGGAAATGACAAGACATGGAGTAGGCCAACTAAGTACGGCGAAGTTCTACGGCTCGGAAGGGATGAGTGCCCTTTCCGAAATGCTCCATCACGCCTCACGCTACGGACTGCGTTACATCTTTGTTGCCGACGCGTACTACGAGCCAATTCTCACGTTTAGCGGTTGGCGGCAGATCGACAGCTATGAACACGGAACTATCACAGTTTGGGTCAATCCTTCCGCGCCTTACGCGACGCCTATCCCGTCACCTCTACGGCCGCCACGCTGGCAAGGATTTATGTGGGGGATAGCTCCTGTGGGAGTGAGTTTGCTAACGATCATTGTGGCTCTTGTCCAACACCGGAAAAAAACGAAGACAGTCGTCGATGTGGCCGCGAGCGATACGGACGTTGTAGGACCGCCGGTAGATGTTGCATCACCTTCGCCAAGTTCCGTTGTCCCTTCAGCAACGACGACTGCATAAAGGAGGTTCACTTGTTCCAAGGTAGAACGGAAAGCCCGGATTCGCGGGAGTCTCTGAAGCTGAGCTTGAGCATAGTGATTCCAGCGCGAAACGAGGAGAGTCGCCTTCCACGCACTCTACAGCACATCATTTCTTACACGAGCGCCAAAGGCTGGGACACTGAGATTATTGTCGTGAACGACGGCTCGACCGATGGGACATCGGATGTCGTCTGGCAATTCGCGAAGAAGAATCCATCCATCTCTCTCATCGATAATCTCGTCAATGCAGGGAAGGGAAGCAGCATCCGCGATGGCATGCTCCGGGCGACCGGAGATATCGTGCTGTTCACTGACGCCGATGACTCCACGCCTATTGAAGAAGCAGACAAGCTCATACAAAAGATCGTTGATGGAGCGGATGTCGTTATCGGCTCACGTTGGGTCGACCGGAACCTGCAGACGACACCGCAGCCCTGGTATCGGAGGCTCAATGGACGAATCTACAACCTACTGCTTAGGACGCTCCTCGAACTGGACCTCACCGATACCCAGAACGGTTTCAAAGCATTCACCCGCAAGGCCGCAAAATCTGTGTTTGCGATTCAGCAAATCCCGGGCTGGGGATTCGACGCGGAATCTCTTTTCCTCGCGAATAAGCTGGGACTTACGGTTTCCGAAGTGCCGGTCGAATATGTGTATTGCTCCGAGGGATCCAAAATACGCCCTTACCGCGACGGCGCAAAAATGCTATTGGAGCTCTTGCTTGTACGGTGGCATTTTGCCAGGGGTGCATATCAGGCTGTTTTCGGACGCGAGTCGACCACTACCGGCGCCCTGCCAGCTGAGGCGCTTACTGACGGTCAATCTTCCAAGTAGCTATGTCTAAGTATCTGGTTGTGTTCGGCACGCGTCCGGAGGCAATCAAGATGGCCCCGGTGCTGCGCGCACTCGCGGAAGAGCCGCACGCGATCGGCGTCTCTTGTTGCACGGGGCAGCATGATGAACTGCTCACTCCGGTTCTCTCACTGTTTGGAATTCACCCGGATTACCAGCTGAAAGTGATGTCCGCGAATCAGCAACTCTCGGCGCTCACGTGTGTTCTCCTGACTCAACTGGAGAAGGTTCTGATTCGGGAGAAACCCGATCGCGTGCTTGTGCAAGGTGATACAACGACCGCTATGGTAGCCAGTTTGGCGGCGTGCTATCTCAAAATACCTGTTTCACATATCGAGGCCGGATTGCGATCTCACAATCCTTTGGAGCCCTTTCCCGAAGAGATCAACCGCAGGCTGGTTGACGACATCGCGGATACCTTTTTCGCTCCGACGCCGGTCGAGTTGAACGACCTGCTTCGTGAAGGTAAAGATCCAGAACGGATCTTTGTAACGGGGAATACGTCGATCGACGCTCTACGTCTCGTTTTAGAAATGCCATTCCGGGTTCAAGACACTGCGCTGGAAGGTGTGCCTTTTGGGGTGAAGAGGATTCTTCTGGCGACGGTTCACCGGCGTGAGAATCACGGATTGCCACTCCGGAAAATCTGTATGGCAATCCGGCTCATAGCGCACCGGTATCGTCACGAAGCTCATATCGTCATCCCAGTGCACCCCAATCCCAATGTCAGGAAGTGTGTTCACTCCATGCTCGGAGGGATATCCAACATTACTCTTACTCCACCGCTGGGGTACCAGGAACTGATCACCGTGGCGAAGGCTTGCCATTTTGCCTTCACCGACTCCGGTGGACTGCAGGAGGAGCTGACCTGGTTAGGAAAGCCGGCGTTGGTGCTCCGAAACGTGACCGATCGTCGTGAGGCAATCGATGCGGGTGCGGCGACCCTGGTCGGAGCGGAGCTTGAATCAATCGTTCCGGCTGCTATTCAACTCATGGAAGATGCCGCCCTGTATCAAGGTATGGCGCAGCCCAGACAATTGTTTGGCGATGGTACCGCCGCCAAACAAATTGTCGACATCTTGCAGCACAATGGGCCCTGGCTTCCTGCCACGGAAGGCTCTACGGGCGTGGTCACAACTGCTGCAACATTGCCGTTCGCTGCTTGAGAAAAGAGAAGCCGGATGTTCAGATTGAACGCTCGGCAGTGAGGGTTTTCACGCCTTCCGAAGTGGACTTCACTCCTGTGTCGCTGCACCGCAGTGTGAGTTCAGATCAGGTCCTGCCAGTGTAAGTCACACGAACCCTTGTGAATCCGATCCCACATATCCAAGGCTTGATAGCAAAAAACAGTAGAAACCGGGCTTATGTGCGGTTGAAAGCTCCCCTGTTTTCGCCCAAACCAGAATCCTCCATTGAGGCGACCCTCGGGCATGTCTGACTGAAACTCACGAATCGAAACTGCTTCTCGCGCGGCTGAGTCCCAATTGAGTGACATAGCTCCAGCTCGGTCTGCAAAGATGCGGACTCGTAACAGCTGGGCCAAAACATCCGAACGCAAGAAACGCGGACCAATCTGTTCGGAATAACTCCGGACTCTTTCTATTCCCACCCGCATGGCTTCGTGACAGTCTGGCTCTGATATCGCCGGCAGCAATCCTTCCAGGAAGTAGCAATAAGCGTGCAATCGATCCATCACTATATCTTCCTGTTCAACCCCTGGGAGGAAATCCGAATGCGATTCGAGAGACGTGTGAAGCAGCTGTCGATACCAGGTTGCATACCGTTCGTCACCAGTTGCGTGCCAGAGTTCTTGCCAGGCCAGCGCCGCCTTGAGTTGGTAACAACCCAAAGTGCGCGACCAACGAGCGTTGTCACAGAGTAGAGGTTTTTTATCCGGCAAGCTGAGGATTGGATAAAATTCATGGCCATCGAAGAAATCCCGGTACATTGACTCGGCACACTGGGTCGCGATCGCGAGCACCTTCGAGTCAGGCCGTTTCCGCCAAACAGCGAGGAGGCCACGGACGATAATGCCGCAATCAAAAAAGTATGAATGACGCGGACTTTCTTCGCATTCGAAGGGCATGGCCAACGAAGTTGCGTCCCAAGCGTGTTCCGTCAGGAATCGAGCCTTCTTCACGGCCGAGTCCAGATACTGCGGGTCCCCTGTTCTCTGATAGAGCACCACTAGCGCACTGGCGCAATAACCGGTGATCTCAGTCGATACGGGCTTATTCCGATGCTCGTCCCAGACGTGATATCTGGCGACTCCACCGTTCGACTCCTCAATGCCGGAATGCAGAAGCCAGTTGCCGACAGCTTGCGCGAGATGATTCTCCGGGTCGTTTGCCTTCTTCTTGTTTGAACGTAACTTCCTGGTTCTTTTTTTGAAGAGGCTCAAGTAGCTGCCGACAACCTGTGACATTTGCATGTTGCTCCCTGCATTGAGATTCTGCAGCGCCATCTCAACGCGCAGCTCAGGTGATTTCAGAATGCGAAGAATTTGTTGTTGTAAGGTCAGGCCGTCTTCCGGCTCGTAGAACTCGGCGGCAACGCCATATACGCCGGCCAACTCCCTTATCTCAGGAATGTCGGCAGCAACCATCGGCAGCCCGTATTCGCATGCCTGATGAACGACGCCACTCGTGCCTGCGGCGGATGAGTAAGGTAAGACCAAAAGACTTGCCATCCGAAACAGCTTCGGTAAGTCTGGTTCGGGAACATAGCCGAGGAATTGTATGTTCGAATTGTCATAGTATTTGCGTTTCAGGGTATCGAGATATCCCGGAGTGCTCGGATGATCGACGCCGGCGATGAGGAGCTTGGCATCCGGCAGTTCCTTATTGATTTCCCCCCAGCGCTCGAGAAGAACGTCCAACCGCTTGTACGTTCCCCAATATCCGAAGGCCATGACACTCGGTTCTGAATCACTGCCACTTCGTAATGCCAGAGTCCTATCGGACGAGAAGATTCCATGTGGGCGGAAATGGATCCGATCGCTCTTTGCCTTGTACTTCTTCAGCAGCTCCGACCGAAATGAAGGCAGCAGCACCGTCACGTCGTTCGCGTGCAGCAGAACCTTGGTTGCGACGCGGCCGGCGGCTCGATAAACGCCGGGCATCCGCACTCCGGCATCGCGCAAACTGATTCGTTCAAAGACTGTGTGCAATGTGACGTGCGTATAGAAACCGGCGATCCGTGACAAAGCGGGTGCTGCGATGGACAAAATGGCGGGAACTGGTTGTCTGGCAAAGGTGGAGAACCCTATGTTGAACCAGACCACATCCGGGTCGGCTTTGCGTATCGCCCTCCATAGGCGCGCGGGTGTGAGCCATGAATTGAACCGCCAGCACCGCTGTACATGAAACTCCTTGGATTCGCGGTCCGCGGAGATTTCATCCGCCAGCACCAGCAACTCCACTTCTGGATGCTCACGGAGGGCTGAGGCGAGATGGAACCCGTACTCGTTCAAGTCACCTCTGCTCGGGGGGAAGCAGGTGACGAGGCAAACTTTGATAGGCGAGCTGCGGGTCGATTCTGGCGATTGGCACAGGATCGCAGCGCGGTCAGGCACTGAAGCCATAGATTTCTTGCCGAATGGCGAAATTTCGATCCCAAGTAATCTCGAAAGGTTGCCTGTCTATCTCTGTGGGACTAAGCGCCAGTTTCCCTCGTACGAAGGAAGACGTCGCGGAAGTTGAGAAGCTGATGACCTCGAAACCCGATCGTCATGACACTTCACTCCACAACTATCCTCCGGGTCAGGGCATCGAATGTGCGGCTGTTAGAAATGCGGTCCCTCTCAGAAAAGGCTCACACGAGGGTAAAAGCGAGCATTGCGATCCTGCTGACTTTTACGGCGGGAATTGTTGACATCGTGGGGTACATCACTGTTTACCACCTCTTCGTGGCGCACATGACGGGAACGACCGTGCATCTGGGCAATAAGGTGGAGTTGCGCGCCTGGCTGGATGTCTCTCGGGCAGCGGTTACGATTGCGAGCTTTGTCGCGGGATCCATTTGTGGCAGAGCGATCATCGAAGCGGGCGCCAGACGAAGCAGACGAGCCGTCGCCTCCGCGACCCTGGCATCTGAAGCAGTATTTATTCTGGCTTTCATTTGGATCGGTGCTAGCACTCTGAAGCAGTTCTCGCCACAGACGATCCCTCTTGGCGGATCGTGTTTGCTGTTGGGGCTGTTGGCTGCAGCAATGGGGCTCCAGACGGCAACCTTGACCCGGATCGGTCCACTGACGATACACACAACGTTTGTTACCGGAATGTTGAACAAATTGGCGCAGGAGACTGCACGATGGCTATTCCAGATTCACGATTCTTGGACCGAGCGCCGCAGCCTGGAGCACATCTTGAAAACCTTCGGGAAGTCCGATGCGTTTGGTAACGCAGTGTTCATGGCCGCCATCTGGTCCAGTTACATGGTTGGCTCCGTGACTGGCACCTGGATGGATTCGCGTTGGAAAGTAACTTGCCTGTACCTGCCCGTACTCGTCCTTTTGACTGCCATCGCAGTGGATCAAGTTCAGCCGTTATCCTTAGAGGAGGAAAAAGACCAGAGCTGATTCGATTAAGGGCTGCTCACCGGTCTCTGCTGATGATCCCGAAAACACTCCGCGCCAGCCGAGTTGTCCTCCTGATCGCCATCGCTTTGCTTACTTCGAATAGCGATGCGTATTCGGTTCTGACACATGAGGAGTTGATTGATCTCGCTTGGAATGATTCCATTCGCCCGGCCCTGCGAGCGAAATTTCCCAATGCCACCGATGACGAGCTCCGTGTAGCGCACTCTTTCGCGTACGGTGGGTCTGCAATGCAGGACATGGGCTACTACCCGTTCGGGAAGCCTTTCTTCAGCAACCTGACCCATTACGTGCGGAGCGGAGATTTCGTTGCCTGGATGCTCAGGAACGCCAGCACCCTGAACGAGTACGCGTTCGCAATGGGAGCTTTATCGCACTATTTTGGTGACTCGATCGGACATTCGGAGGCAATCAATCCCGCTACAGCCATTGAATTTCCAAAGCTCAAGAAAAAATACGGCGCGAAGGTCACTTACGGGGAAAGTCCACATAGTCACATCCGAACCGAGTTCGCCTTTGACGTAGGGGAAATGAAGAACACTGAATTTGCGCCGCCAGCTTACCTCCGCCACATCGGATTCAGAGTGCCCAGGCGGTTCTTGCAGCGGGCGTTTCTGGCGACTTACGGATTTGATCTCCATGAAGTTTTAGGAGAACCGGTTCCCGCCCTCAAAAGCTACAGAACTTCGGTGCGCAGTTTTATCCCGGCATTCGCCGAGGCTGAAGTTGTGCTCCATGGGCATCAGTTTCCCCCGAACCCGGACAATGAGGCGTATCAAATCTTCGCGGATCGCGTGAAACGCACGAATTACGATCGGCACTGGAAGCACACCTACAAAGGACCAGGCTTCAAAGCCCATCTGCTTGCGATTGTCGTGTTTCTCGTCCCGAAGATCGGAGGTGCATCCGATCTCGCCATCAAAATTCCCGATGCACAAACCCAGGACTTGTACCTCAAAAGTGTGAATCACGCTGTGGATGCCTTTCGAGAGACGCTCATAAAGGCGATTTCTGATAGGGGCAGGCCGTTTGAGCTCGCGAACTTAGATCTGGATACAGGGCACCGTGATGTGCTCGGTGAGTACGAATTGGCGGACCAGGCGTACTCCGACCTTCTGGAACGTCTAACTGCCACACCGCAGCGCAGTATCCCGCGAGATCTAAAAACGCATATCCTGAATTATTATGCGAGCGCTTCAGGCTCGACCTCACAATCGGAACAGACCTCCGCGAAGCTGAATACGCTCAAAGAGATGAAGACAGGAAGCGGTGGCGAATAGCTGCTCCGCTAGGCTGCTTTGGCCCACCAATTCGATTTCCGGGCGGATTTTCTTCCATAGAGAAGCGCGGCGATCGCAGCTGATGCAAAGCCAATCCCTCCAGTAATGGCTAAAAGCTTCGCATGCGTTTCAGCCCACAGTTCGAGGCTATGGTCGTGTGCGCGGGCATCGAATTTTCCGTGAGCACCGTGATCTCCAGGAACTGGTTCATAGAGATTGTTTGGACGGTTCGGATCTTCGGCGCCATCGTATTGTTGAGCGTCGTAACCCATCCGGGCGAGATAGTGGTCAGCATATGAGGGTAGAAGCTTATTCCCGAAGATTGCCTTCACTGTGGACCAGCCGGCGAAATACTCTCTGCGTTCCGGATGGTGAGCCGCATAGTAAATCGCACGGGCCGCCACTTCCGGCTGGAAGATCGGTGGAACAGGTTGAGCTTTGCGCGGCAAGCGGCTCTTCACCCATCCAAATTGTGGGGTGTTGAGAGCAGGCATTTGCACCATTGTCGTGTGCACGTTGCTGTGGTCGTGAATCAACTCTGTTCGCAAGGATGCGAAGAAACCCAAGACAGCGTGCTTCGAAGCGCAATACGCGGCTTGCAGAGGAATGCTGCGGTATGCTAGAGCCGATCCGACGTGAACGATGGTACCGCGATCGCGAGGCAGCATTCGTTTCAGAGCGGCCAAAGAGCCGTACACGTATCCGAGGTAAGTCACTTCGGTGACGCGTTTGAATTCCGCCGCCGTCATCTGCTTGATAGGGGAGAAGACAGACGTCATCGCGTTGTTAACCCAAATATTGATCGGGCCGAGTTGAGTCTCGACCTGGTCGGCGGCAGCTTCCATGGCATCTGCATCAGCCACATCAACCGGTAAAACCAGCGCTTTGCAGCCCGCGGCTTCGACCTCAGAGCGAGCGCCCTCCAGACCATCGCGACCGCGTGCAATCAGCGCGATCGAAGCTCCATGCCGCGCAAACTCACGGGCTGTTGCCCGGCCTACTCCCGCGGATGCGCCCGTGATCACTACCACTTCATGTTGCTTCGACATTTCCTCCTCCGCCGGTATTAATGGTTAGATCAACTCGCGAACTTTGTCCGAAATAGCTGTAAGGGCGATTTTTTTACGATTTGGTTCACCGCGGGCCAGCGACTCCGCGAAGTGTAGTGCCTGGTCGGCTCTGACCTTAGCGGGCAGGGGTGGTTCGAAAGGATCGACAACGGCCTGCAGAACTGCGGGCCCTGGCGCGTTCAGGAATTCTTCCATCACGCGTCCGCATTCAGCGGGGTCTTCCACGGTGAAACCGATTCCTCCACAGGAGTGCGCGAACTCGGCGAAATCAATAGGCGTTAGATCAACTCCAAATTCCGGGTTTCCCAGGAACACCATCTGCTCCCATTTGATCTGGCCCAAGGTATTGTTCTTGATGACCACGACTTTGATGGGCAGCTTGTACTTCACAGCGGTTACGAAATCGGCCATCAACATCGAAAATCCACCATCGCCTACAAAAGCGACGCACTGCCGTTGCGGATACGCCACCTGCGCTGCTATTGCATACGGGAGGCCCGGAGCCATGGTGGCCAAGTTTCCGGAAAGGGTGTGCATCTGTCCGCGTTTCGCTGGAATATGGCGAGCCCACCACGTGGCGATCGTCCCGCTGTCGCAACTTACGATTGCATCATTACGTAGTCGTTTTCCTAATTCCCAGGCGGCAACCTGCGGCTTCATAGGCTTGTCGCGGCGGTTGGCACGCTTTTCCATCACCTCCCACCAATCCTTCATGCCAACTTGGGCGGCGCTTAAGAAACTGCGATCCTCCTTGCGCCGGAGCATCGGGATGAGTTCACGAAGCGTATTGCGGCTGTCGCCAACCAGTCCGACATCGACGGGAAACCGTAATCCGATTCGCTTCGGATCAAGTTCAATTTGCACTCCTTTGGCTTGATTTGGTTTCGGCATGAATTCGATGTAGGGGAACGAACTCCCAACGATCAGCAGTGTGTCGCAGTCTTCCATCGCCTCTTGCGAAGGTTTGGTACCGAGCAAACCGATTCCACCGGTGGTGTAGGGGCTGTCATCGGGGACTGCGGCTTTTCCGAGCAGAGCTTTGATGATAGGTGCCGCAAGCAGTTCAGCCGTTTTCTCCAACTCCTCGGTGGCATTCAGCGCACCGCGCCCGGCAAGAATGGCAACCTTCTTTCCACCGTTCAGAATGTCGGCGGCCCTTTGCAGGTCGCCGCGATTCGGCAGTCTCGCGCCAACCGCATCAACATCCGAGCTGTGACTAGGGACATTGCGCTTCGAACGCTGACGAGACTTAACCTCCATCTCCTGAAAATCTACGGGGAACGTGATGTGGGCCACGCCGTGATACGCCGTCGCAGTGCGGCACGCGAGGTCGGTCACATTTTCGACGTGATTCGGCCCCATGATGCGCTCGTTGTAGACACAAACATCCATAAAGAGCTTGTCGAGCGCAACATCCTGCTGGGTGTAAGTGCCGATGAGGTCGTGAAACTGCAATCCAGTGATCGCGAGTACCGGCTGGTTGTCGAGCTTGGCATCATAGAGACCATTCAATAGGTGAATGCCGCCGGGCCCGGAGGTCGCGAGACAAACTCCCAGCTTGCCGGTGAACTTCGCGTAGCCACAAGCCATGAAAGCGGCCGCTTCCTCGTGGCGCACATGGATAAAGCGAATCTTCTCTTGCCTTATCCGGAGCGCTTCCATGATGCCGTTGATGCCGTCGCCGGGAAGGCCGAAGATTACATCGACACCCCAGTCAATGAGGGATTCAATCAGAACGTCAGCTGCGGTCATAACACCTTCCTGTGGTCAATGGTCTGCTTTGAATTAAAGATGCCGATCGGGAAAACCGCGTACAGCGGAAATCGAATGTTCGGCGTCGAATCAATTTGAAACGGCAAGATTTAGCAAGCTACCTCTTCCACCGAAAGAATCATCTCTAATCTGTAGCTTCGAACACGGAGCCGGATGGATCAATCAGGTCTTCACTGCACCGGCTGCCGAAGATCGCCATGCAAGTGGGACGCATCAGCACGGGCTCCGAGCACGTTCGCATTCAGCGCATCGCCGTCTCAACATATCGTGTTGCGACAGATTATCCGGAGTCGGACGGAACCCTGGAGTGGAATCACACAACGCTGGTCCTGGTCGAAGCAACTGCCGGGAACCAGTGCGGATTGGGATACACCTACGCCGATCGGGCAACCGCCACTCTGATTGCGGATCTTCTTGCAAAGGAAGTAGAAGGACGCGATGCGTTCGACATCCCGGCATGCTGGCGAGCGATGTTAGCCCGCATCCGCAATCTTGGACGACCCGGAATCGCCGCCATGGCCATTTCCGCCGTTGACAATGCCTTGTGGGACCTGAAAGCACGGCTGCTGAGAGTACCTTTGGTTTCTCTACTTGGCGCGGTCAGGGAGGCGGTCCCCATCTACGGCAGCGGTGGCTTTACTTCGTATTCGATTCCCCAGTTGCAGAAACAACTGGCCGGATGGATCGAAGATGGCATCCCTCGCGTGAAGATGAAGGTCGGTCGCGATGCACTCGGAGATGTCGAACGGGTGAAGGCTGCGCGAGAAGCGATCGGCCCATTTCCCGAATTGTTTGTTGACGCCAACGGAGCATACAGCCAAAAACAAGCGATGCAACAAGCCGAGGAATTTGCTCAGGCGGACGTCTCTTGGTTCGAGGAGCCCGTCAGCTCAGACGATCTAGCCGGACTCCATCTAATACGAAATCGCACACCCGCTGGTATGGAGATTGCTGCCGGAGAGTACGGATACGATTGCTGGTACTTCCGGCACATGCTTGAGTCTGAAAGTGTGGACATATTGCAGGCCGACGCGACGCGCTGTGGCGGCATCACAGGCTTCCTGCAAGCAGCCAGCTTGTGTCAGGCGCATCATCTGCCTCTCTCCGCCCATACAGCACCTGCGATTCACATGCATGTTGGATGTGCAGCGATTCCATTGCGCAACCTGGAGTACTTCCATGACCACGTCCGAATAGAACACATGCTCTTTGATGGAGTCCCGCAACCCGTCAATGGGGAATTACGTCCTGATCTCTCGAGACCGGGAATGGGGATAGAACTGAAACGCGCGGACGCTGCACGCTTCGCCGCGTAACAAGCACTAGGAGGATAGATGTCTGCGAATCGGGTTCCGCTCGTCAGTTCTGATGAACTTCGGCAGTCCTGGCGGGTTCACCAAATGGATGTTGATGGCGCCGCCTTGGAATCAGAATTGAGGAACTCAGTTCAAGGAGAAGTTCGATTCGATGCCGGCAGCAAGGCGTTGTATGCCGCCGATGCCTCGAACTACCGTCAGGTTCCGATCGGGGTCGTGATTCCAAAATCTCGTGAAGATGTGGTCGCCACTGTGGCCGCATGCCGGAAATATGGCGCTCCTGTACTCTCGCGCGGAGGTGGCACCAGTCTTGCGGGACAGTGCTGCAATGTAGCCGTTGTGCTGGATTGGACGAAGTATCTGAACAACATTCTTGAATTGAATCTCGAGGGTAAGTACGCACGGGTACAACCAGGAACGATTAACGACACACTGCGCAATGCTGCCAAGCCTCATACCCTGACATGGGGGCCGGATCCTGCGACCCACAATCACTGCACCTTCGGAGGCATGCTCGGCAATAACTCCTGCGGCGCACATGCGCAAATGGGCGGCAAAGCCGTCGACAACGTACTTGCGATGGACATCCTTCTCTACGACGGTACCCAGATGACCGTCGGCTGGATGCACGACAGCGAATTAGAGGAGCAGATCAAAGGAGGCGGCCGTGTCGGAGAAATCTATACTCGACTGAAACAACTTCGCAGCCGCTACAAAAATCTGATCGACGAACGATATCCCCACATCCCGCGGCGCGTCTCGGGGTACAACCTCGATCAGTTGCTCCCCGGAGAAGATGGGCGATTCAACATCGCCCGAGCCCTCGTCGGTAGCGAAAGTACGTGCGTCACAATTCTGGAAGCGAAAGTTCGACTTATCTACAGCTACCCAAAGCGAGTTCTGTTGGTAATTGGGTATCCGGATATCTATCAGGCCGGCGATCACGTTCCCGAGATTCTGAAATTCAGACCGATTGCACTCGAAGGCATCGACGCGTTTCTTGTCCACAACGTCAAGACCAAGCATATGCCGCAACTCGACGATCTCTCGGAGTTGCCGGAAGGAAAGGGCTGGCTGGTCGCCGAATTCGGGTCGGGAAGTACCGAGGAGTCCGAACAGCTTGCCCGCGAGGCGATGAAGGCGTTAGAAGGTGCTGGTGCACCATCAATGCGGCTCTACGTCGATGAAGAGCAACAACAGAAGGTCTGGGATTTGCGCGAGGCAGGCCTTGGCGCGACAGCATTCGTTCCCGGGCAGGATCTGACTTGGCCGGGTTGGGAGGATTCCGCGATTGCTCCTGATAAGGTCGGAACTTATCTTCGTGACCTGTGCAAGCTTTACGAGAAGTATCAGTACCGAGCTGCGCTCTATGGACACTTCGGGCAAGGATGCATCCACTGCCGCGTCGACTTCGATGTACTCAGCGAACCAGGCATCCGTAAGTGGCGTGCCTTCATGGAAGAAGCTACTGATCTCGTCGTTAGCTATGGCGGATCACTATCTGGTGAGCATGGAGATGGTCAGGCACGAGGTGAGTTCCTGTACAAGATGTTCGGCCCCGAGTTGATCGACGCCTTCCGGGAGTTCAAAACGATTTGGGATCCGGACTGGAAGATGAACCCCGGAAAGGTCGTCGAGCCTTATCGGATTGAAGAAGCCCTGCGACTCGGCGCCGACTACAACCCTTGGAATCCATCGACTCACTTCAAATTCCCGGAAGATAACGGCAGCTTCG
>Ga0335082_10000983_pt1 | contig 30122 bp, 32 predicted proteins | sample Lox_Sample_41_FD_206718 | JGI IMG/M metagenome (GOLD analysis project Ga0335082, IMG submission 206718) | Soil microbial communities from Loxahatchee National Wildlife Refuge, Florida, United States - Lox_Sample_4.1 | ecosystem: Environmental > Terrestrial > Soil > Wetlands | place: USA... | reverse complement strand
GACGGCGAAGCCGCCGAGCCGGTAACGGGGGACGAAATGCGCACGCCGACGTAGCGTCCGGTCGCGCCGCAGCCGTCCGCCCCGCAGCCCTCGTCGCGACCGCCCGACTGCGACACCCACGCGACCGCGAGCGTGCCGTCCTTGAGCGACGCGAGGACGGGCGAAATCTCGATCTCCGAGTCGGACGAGCGCGAGACGATGGTCGACGCGTCCGACGCGGTCGCGGCCTTGGCCGGCGGCGACGCGATACGAATGAGCGCGGCGCCCGCGCCGAACGCGATCAGCGCGACCGCGGCCCACGTCGACTTGCGCATCCAGAGGCTCGACATGCCGCATGCGTTTAGCATCCCTTTCGCGTTGTCGGGAACCGCGGCGAGCGCCGTCCGTGCGCTGGCGCGATCCCTTGCGGTCGTGGCCGCGAGCGGGTACACGTTTTCCGGCATTTCCACGGCGCGGTAGCCAAGTGGTCAGGCAACTGATTGCAAATCAGTGATACGTCGGTTCGAATCCGATCCGCGCCTCTAGGACGTTGAAGCTCGCGTCGAGGGCGGGCTCATCCGCGCGTGGTCGCCGACCGGCGGCAGCGAGAGCTCCCGGCCGCGCCGGCACGTGCCGCGTCGATCGGCGAATGTGGGCCCGCGCTCGCTTGCGCGTCTCGCGAGACAACGTTGATTGTCGCCCGCTCGTCACCGCGCGAGTCAATAAGGGTGCGCCGTGTAGCCCGCGGCGGCCGCGTATTGCTGGTACGGCGGCAAGATGAGGTCGCGGTACTTCGTGTTGATGTCGGTGCAGCTCTTGGTGCTGCCGTAGTCGTTGTAATCGCCGAGGGCCATCATCGTGTACTGGTCCTCGGTGCAGCCGGAGAACTTCGCCTTCTCCTGCGCGCGATTGCCCGCGACGCCCGCGATGCCGATCTCGATGTTCACGTCGGGGTTGAAGACCGAGCTCGCCCAGTCGCTCGACGAGGTGTCGGTGTCGAGGTCGGGGTGGCCGTTCGGCAGGAGGCCCGCGTCGTTCGGCATCCCGCCGCACGCGGGGACGATTTGCATCAGGCCGAAGCAGCCGGTCTCGGACGAGCTCCACCCGTTCGGCGTGCCGCACGGATTGTTCGGGCACGAGACCGACGTGTGGTCGAAGCGCGACTCGACGTACATGATGGCCTTGAAGATCATCGGGTCGGGCTCGGCGTAGTGCGCGCTCCACGTGACCACGGAGCAGTCGAACGCGTCCACGCTCACGCCGGTCTGCTGCGCGACGAGCCCGGTCTTCAGCGGATCCGGATCGCACGACTGCGTGATCGCGCCGTCGCCTTGCGCGCCGGCGTCGCTCCCCTGCCCTCCGCCGCCGCCGCACCCGACGAGCGCGGCGAAGGCGATGCCCCACGCGAGCTTTCCCACCATGCTTCGAGAGTAACCCAGTCAGCGGACGACCGCGATGAGCGCGTCGTCGCGGCCGTCACTGAACGCGTCGAGGAGCTTTCGCGCGGCGACGAGCGGCGGCACGCTGAAGAGCGACACGTCGACCGCGAGGCGCGTGCTCGTCCCGTCCGAAAACGCGACGAGGAGCTCGTGCGAGCCGACCACGTCGTGCTCGGCGCGCATGCGCGGAGCGGCGCCCGGCATCCCGAGCGCGAACGACGGGCCGGCGTAGTGGCGGTCGCTCCCCGGCTTGCGACCCGCCGTGCGGACCGCGACGTTTCCGGCGATGGCGACGTCGAGCGCGCCGCCGGGCGCGAGCCGCGCGATGGCCATCACCGCGCCGCGCGAGCGCGCGATGGCGTGGTGCACCTCCGCGAGGATCTCCTCGGGCGGGCGATCCGGTCGGGCGAGCGCGTGATCGACCGCGGCGCTCGACGCGGCGCGCGCTTCGGCGCCATGGCCGAGCCCGTCGGCGAGCGCGAGCACGAGGGTGCCGTCGTCGAGCCGCACGAAGCCGGCGTCGTCGCCCGCGCGGAGCTCGCCGTCGATGGGCCGGCCGACGAGCCCGACGGCCTTCGCCCGCGGGACGGAGGCGACGAATTTGCGCGCCCAGACGCAAGTCCCTTCGTCGATGCGCACGTCGAAGTCGACCTCGTCGGCGAGCCGCGTGACGCCCGCGAGGCCGATGCCGAGCGACTCCGCGCCCGCGCGCGCGTCGTCTGCGAGCAGACGCATCACGTCGTCGATGCCGTCTCCGGCGTCGGCGGCCACCACCTCGAGCCCGCGAACGCCGCACCGCTCGATCGCGTGGACCGCGAGCACGCCGAGACGCGCGTGGCGGAGCTGATTGTGCCCGAGCTCGCTCGCGACCGTCGCGAGGCTCATTGCGTCGGCTTCGCTCAGCCCGATGCCGCGCGCCTCGCGCCGCGTCAGCTCCGTCGCGAGCGCCACCGATGCCTCGTCGATCGTCCTCTCGGCGACGAGGCCACGGGTCCAGCGGTCGACTAGAAAGCTCTCCATTTGACGAACGTGACGATGGTCCCCACGCCGACTTCCGAATCGATGGTGAGCTCGTCGACCAGCCGGCGACTGCCGGACAGACCGAGCCCCATCGACTTTGCGGTGCTGTAGCCGCCGCGGAGGACGCGCTCGATGTCTGCAATGCCCGGACCACGGTCGCGGAACGTCACGCGCAGGCCGACGCGGCCTTCAGCGCTGCGGATCTGTTCGACCACCGCGGAGCCGCCGCCGCCGTGCACCCAGACGTTGCGCGTGAGCTCGCTCGTCGCCGTGGTCACCGCGGCCGTCGCGAAGCTGTCGAGCTTCTGCTCCGCGGCGATCGCGCGCACGCGCCGCCGCACGAGGACCACGTCGTCCTCGCGGGCGATCGGCATCTCTTCGCGTGAAAGGATCTCTTCCCCCACGTCACACCCTTTGGAGCTTGTACCCAAGCAAAAGCAGCCCCTCTTCGAGGTTCAGCGCCGTGCGGACGCCTCCCATCACGTACCCCATGCGCGTGAGCGTGGCCGCGACCTCCGGTCGCATGCCGACGACGACCGCGCGCGTCCCCATGAGCTTGGTCATCTGTCCGGTCTCGGCGAGGATGCGCGCGACGTAGCTGTCGACGACCTCGAGCCCGCTGATGTCGATGACGACGCCCTCGGCCTCGGACCGCTCGATCGCCGTGAGCACGTCGTTCTGCAGGCGCGTCGCGACCTCGTCGTCGAGCTCCACGTTCACGTTGACGAGGAGCACGCGCCCGAGCTTGAGGATGGGGATGGCGAGCACGTCAGGCTCTCTTCGTGATGCTCTTGCCGGCGAGCGAGAGCGCGAGCTCGATGCCGTCGGCGAGCTTGGCTTGCGTGTGCATCGACGAGATGTCGACGCCGAGCTGCACGATGGTACGCGCGATCTGCGCGCTGATGCCGGTGAGGATGGTCTTGGCGCCGAGGAGGCTCACCGCCGCGGTCGTCTTGATGAGATTGTCGGCGACCTTGGTGTCGACGACGGGGACGCCCGCGATGTCGATGATGACGACGCGCGCCTGCTCCTCGACGACGCGCGTGAGCACGCTCTCCATGATCTGCTGCGCGCGCACGCTGTCGACCGCGCCGACGAGCGGCAGGAGGAGGACGCTCTCGTGCACGCGGATGACCGGCGTCGAGAGCTCGCGGATCGCCTGCTGGTGCCGGCCGAGCGTCTCGAGGTTCGCCGCGATGTACGTGTCGATGGCGAGAGACTTGTCGAACGACACCATCTTGAGGATGCTCGAGAACGCCGCGCGCGCTTCGTTCGGCGGGACCTCGCTCGCCAGCCGGTCGTGGACGAGCTGCAGGTAGCGGCGGTACGCCCCGATGTAGAACTTCGGCGGCAAGCCGATCCGCTCGTGCGCCATCCCGACGCGGAGTCGGTCTTGCACGTAGGCCATGTCGAGACGACCCGTGAAGAGCCCGAGAAAGTAGTTCGCCTGGAGCTTCTTGAGGCGTCGCACGAGCTCGGGGTCCGTGAGGAACGCCCGCGTCTCGGGATGCGACAGGAGCAGCTTGTAAAAGTCTTCGACGAACGAGTCGCCCCACTTCTCCGCGAAGGGGCGCAGCGACGCGAGCCGTTCGAGGTCGGCGTCGTCGATCTCGTAGAAGGCGCGTCGGCTCTTCAGCTCGGCTTCGTCGAGCTTCAGCAACGCCATGAATTTTTGGCTCATCGCGCGACAAGGTAAACCGCCGGGAGTTTCGTCCGCAAGCAGGCTATGTTTTCCGTTCTGCGATGACCTCGCCCCTCGCGCTCCTGGCTCGTTTCAGCCGCGCCGTCTCCGATGTCTCCAGCGAAGCGGAGATTCTGCCGCTGCTCGCGGACGCGCTCGACGAACGCGCGGGCGCCTCGGCGAGCGCGCTCGTCCGCGTCAGCGGGGACGACGCGCGCATCGTGGCGGGCCGCGATCTCCCCCGCGCGTTCGACGGGTGGCACGTCGACGCGGACGAAATCGGAGACAATCTCGCGGCGCGGTTCCTCGAGACGGCGGGCGGCGAGTTCGAGCACGTCCACGCGCTGCCGCTCATCAGCCACGGCAACTTGTTCGGCGCCGCCGTGCTCCTCTTCCGCGACGAGGAGCCGACCGCGGAGCAGCGCGCGCTCGCGGAGGCGCTGCTCGATCTCGCGGCGGTCGCGCTCGGACACTTCACGCAGATCGATCAGCTCCGTCGCGCGCACGAGGAGCTCCGGCGGACGCAGCAGGCGCTCATGCAGGCAGAGAAGCTCCGCGCGCTCGGGCAGATGTCGGCCGGCGTCGCGCACGACCTGAAGAACATCCTGAACCCGCTCTCGATGCAGGCCCAGCTCATCGAGCGCGCGGCGAAGAAGAACGACGTGAAGGAGGTCGGCGGAGTCGTCCAAGAGATGCGCGAAGTCATCGCGCGCGGCGTGCAGACCATCGAGCGGCTGCGTGACTACGGGCGCCAGACGAGCGAGGCGAGCGCCGCGCCCGTCGACCTCGACCGGATCGCCAGCGAGGCCGCCACGATCGCCAAGCCGCGGCTCGCGGCGTCGAAGGTGAAGATCCCGCGCATCGCGGTCGAGCTCGGCGCGCCGCCGCAGGTGCTCGGGCGCGCCGACGAGATCCTCAACGCGATCGTGAACCTCGTCATCAACGCCATCGACGCGATGAAGGACAGCGGCGGGACGGTGACCGTCCAGACCGGCGTCGAGGACGGGCGCGCGTTCGTGCGCGTGAAGGACACCGGCCCCGGCATGCCCGCCGAGGTCGCCGACCACGTCTTCGAGCCGTTCTTCACGACCAAGGGCGACCAAGGCACGGGCCTCGGCCTCGCCATGGTCTACGCGTGCATGCAGCACCACGCCGGGAGCGTCGAGCTCGACACCGCGCCGGGCAAAGGAACGCGTTTCACCCTGCGTTTCCCCGCCGCCGTGAAGTGACTGGCACGTCGCGTGCTGCACGGGCGGCATGCGAATCGCGCGCCTCTTCGGGATCGACCTCGTCGTCGACTGGAGCTTCCTCCTCATCGCGACGCTGCTCACGGCGAACGTGACGGCCGTCTTCGCGCACTGGCACCCGGCGTGGGCGCTCTCGTCGTGCGTCGCGCTCGGCGTCGTCGCGATGCTCGCGTTCTTCGCGTCGCTCGTGGCGCACGAGCTCGCGCACTCGCTCGTCGCGACCACGCTCGGGATGAAGGTGACGAACATCCGTCTCTTCCTCTTCGGCGGCGTCTCGAACATCGACCGCGAGCCGCCCTCGGCGCTCGGCGAGCTCGCGATGGCGATCGTCGGGCCGCTCGTGAGCATCGGGCTCGGGGTCGGGCTCATCCTCGTGTCGCTGCTGCTCGTTCGCGACGTGTCGCTCGCGGGGATGCAAAAGCTCGGGCCGGCCGCGACGCTCTTCGTCTGGCTCGGACCGCTGAACGTCGGCGTGGGCATCTTCAACCTCCTTCCCGCCTTCCCGCTCGACGGCGGCCGCGTGCTCCGCGCGCTCCTCTGGGGCCTCACGCGCAGCTACGACAAAGCGACGCGCATCGCGGCGACGCTCGGCCAGCTCCTCGGCTGGTCGCTCGTCCTCGTCGGCGTGCTCCGCTTCTTCGGCGTCGCGGCGCCGCTCGGTCGCGGAGCGGCCGACGGCGTGTGGATGGCGTTCATCGGCTGGTTTCTCGCCTCGGCCGCGCAGGAGAGCTTCCGCTCGCTCCGCGTGCACGAGGCGCTCGACGGCATCCGCGTCTCGCAGCTCATGCGGCGCGCGGGCCCGCTCCTCTCGCCCGATCTCCGCGTGCGCGCGCTCGTCGAGGACTACCTCGTCGGCACCGGGCACGACGCGTTCGTCGTCGTCGCGGACGACGGCGAGCTCGCTGGGCTCGTGACCGCGTCCGACGTCGCGCGGATCGACCGGCGCGCGTGGGCGGAGACGCCCATCCGCGCGATCATGACGCCCGCGCGCGCGCTCCCGATCGCGGCGCCGGACGAGCCCGTCGAGGGCGCCCTCCGCCGCTTCGGCGAGCGCGGCGTCGACCAACTCCCCGTCCTCGCCGACGGGACCGTCGTCGGCGTGCTCGACCGGAGACAGCTCCTGCGCTGGCTCTCGCTCGCGCTCGCGCCGGCGCGGCCCCTGCGCCCGGCGCGCAATTGACGCGCCCCCGCGGCGTGTTTCACGCGTTGCGCGGCGGATGGCACGCGGGTCGCACCTCGGTGGTCGAGGTCAGGTGAGCCATGTTCGAGCACATCTTCGTGCCCACGGATTTCAGCAAGAACGCGGACCAGGCGCTCGAGATCGCGATCGCGATCGCCGAGAAGTTCGGCTCGCGCATCACGCTCGTTCACGCGTGCGAGCCGCCGACGTACGCTTACATTGGTTTGATGACGACACCGGTCGACGTCATCACGCCTCTGCAGGAGGCGGCGCAAGAGGCGCTGGGCAACGCCCTCCGCGACTTGCGGGCGCGCTTTCCGCGCTGCGAGTCGATGCTCCTCTTCGGCCCCGTGTCCCTCGAGCTCCTCGGCGCCATCGAGAAGCAAAAGCCCGATCTCGTCGTGATGGGCACGCACGGCCGCAGCGGGGTGAGCCACCTGCTCCTCGGCAGCGTCGCCGAGCGGCTCGTGCGCGGCTCGCGCGCCCCCGTCTTGACCGTCAAAGAAAGGAAATGATCATGGCCACTCGTTCCGAGCAGTACCGCGCCCAGCAGCAGCGTCATCGTTCGAAGGCCGCCACGAAGCGCGCGAAGAGCCACGCCGCGAAGACCACCCGCGCGAAGAAGTCCGACCACGCGCACGCGAACGCGTACGCGGCCCGTCACGCGACGGTGGCGCTCGAGCCTCGGTCGAAGCGGGGCAAGGCCACGCGCAAGTCGACGCGCAGCAGCGCCAACCGCATCAAGGCCGACGTGAACGTCTCCGAGCGCCGCGTCGAGAAGACGCAAGCGTCGCCCGAGGCACGCTACCGGACGCAAAAGTGATGGGACGCAGGCCGTGCGCGTCGCTTTGCAAAACGTGCGGCGCGCGACCGCTGGGCCCTCGTTTTCTGCGGGATCGTGCACGGCAAGCGTCTTGCTAATCGGTGGGGCATGGATTCTCGCAACGTTCGCGTGCTCGTCGTCGACGATGAACCGGCCGCCCGAAGCGGCTTGCAGAAGCTACTCTCCGACCGCTTCACGGTCGACACGGCGGAGGACGGCGTCGCGGCGATCGCGCTCGCGGCCGAGCACCCGCCGGACGTCGTCGTGAGCGACCTCAAGATGCCGAACATGGACGGCATCGAGCTCACGAAGAAGCTCCACGAAATGGACGCGGAGCTGCCCGTCATCGTCGCGACCGCGCTCGGCGACGTGACCAACGCCGTCCACGCGATGCGCGCGGGCGCCGACGACTACCTCACGAAGCCCATCGATTTCGACGCGCTCGTCGTCTCGATCGAGCGCTCCCTCGAGCGGCGCGCGTTGCGGGTCGAGGCCGAGAACCTCCGCCGCCAGCTCCGCGCGAAGGCGGGCGAGGGCCTCGAGGGGCTCGTCGGCGCGAGCCCGGCGATGCAGTCGGTCTACCGCGTCGCGAAGCAAGTCGCCTCCGCGCGCGCCACCGTGCTCATCACCGGCGAGAGCGGGACCGGCAAGGGCGAGCTCGCCCGCGCGATCCACGCGCTCGGCCCGCGAAGCAAGCACCCGTTCGTGCAGCTCCACTGCGCCGCGCTCACGGAGTCGCTGCTCGAGAGCGAGCTCTTCGGTCACGAGAAAGGCTCGTTCACCGGCGCCGACAAGCGCCGCATCGGGCGCATCGAGCAGGCCGACGGCGGCACGCTCTTCCTCGACGAGGTCGGCGAGATCCCGCCGCTCACCCAGGTCAAGCTCCTGCGCGTGCTGCAAGAGCGCACGTTCGAGCGCGTCGGCGGCAACGAGCCCATCACGGTCGACATCCGCGTCATCGCCGCGACCAACCGCGACCTCGCCCAGGACGTCCGCGACGGGCGCTTCCGCGAGGACCTCTACTACCGCCTCAACGTCGTGCGCATCGAGATGCCGCCGCTCCGCCTCCGCGGCAACGACGTGATGCTGCTCGCGAACCACTTCCTCCAGAAGTTCACGCGCGACAACCACAAGCGCATCGAGGGCTTCACCGAGTCCGCGCGGAACAAAATCCTCGCGCACCGCTGGCCGGGCAACGTGCGCGCCCTGGAGAACGCGATCGAGCGCGCCGTGGTCCTCTGCGAGGGCACGTCGATCGACGCGAAGGATCTCCCGATTGACGCGGCGCCCGAAGCGCGCAGCGCCAACGGGCTTCGCATCCCCGGCGCGACGATGGCCGAGATCGAGCGCGTCGCGATCCTGTCGACGCTCGAGGCGTGCGGCGGCTCGACGACGAAGGCGGCCGAGATCCTCGACATCAGCGTGCGGACCATCCAGTACCGCCTCCACGAGTACGGCCTGGCGAAGCACCCGAAGGCGACCGACGCGCCGCCGGCGTCGGTGCCCGCACCGAACTCGTGACCAAGTAACCCCGCCGAATTTTGGGAGCGTACCGAGTCGATCCGGGCTTGCGCCGATCGTCGTCTCCGTGAAAGGAGACGACGATGCGTTTCATCGTGATGCACAAGACCGACGCGAAGATGGAGGCGGGCGGGCCGCCCGAGCGCGAAATCATCGAGAAAATGGGGCAGCTCGTGGGCGGGAGCCTCGCGAGCGGCGTCTTCAAGGACGGCGCCGGCCTCCACCGGAGCGCGGCGCGCGTCCGGCTGCGCTACCGCGGCGGCACGCGCCAGGTGACGCGCGGGCCCTACGCGGGCGACCAGGAGCTCGTCGCGAGCTTCGCGATGATCCGCGCGCCCTCGATCGAAGCAGCGATGGAGCAGGCCGACCGCTTCGCGCGCGTCCTCGGCGACGGCGAGATCGAGATCGGGCCCGTGGTCGAGCCGTGGGACCTCGGCGTCGCGCCCGCGCCCGCCGAGCCGCGCGACAAGCGCTTTCTCCTCTTGCGCAAGGGCGACGGCGAGCCGGCGAACGCCGCGCTCGACGCGCTCACGAGCGAGATGGCGAGCGAAGGCGTGCTCCTCTCGGCCGCGCGGCTCGCGCCGAGCGCGAAGGGCGCGCGCCTCCCGCGCGACAAGCGCACGTGGACCGACGGCCCGTTCACGGAGTCGAAGGAGCTCGTCGCCGGATTCTCGATCCTCGAGCTCCCGTCGATGCGCGACGCGCTCGCGTGGGCGGACCGCTACGCGGCCATCCTCACCGAGAACGAAGTCGACGTGCGCGTCGTCGAGGCGACTTCCTAGGCATCATCCGATCCGGACGCGCGCGTCGACCGCGAGGGTTCCCTCGCCCGGGGCGAGCGAGACGAGCGGGTTGATGTCGAGCTCGACGATCTCCGGGTGATCGAGCGCGAGCCGGCTCACGCGGAGGAGCACGCTCTCGACCGCGGCGCGGTCCGCGGGCGGCGCGCCGCGAAAGCCGTCGAGGAGCTTCTTCGCGCGGATGGAGTCGAGCATCTCGCGCGCGTCGGTCGTCGTGAGCGGCGCGAGGCGGAACACGACGTCGCCCCAGAGCTCGACGCTCGTGCCGCCGACGCCGAACGCGACGAGCGGGCCGAAAGCCGGATCGCGCGTCATGCCGACGAAGAGCTCCACGCCGCGCGGGGCCATGCGCTGCACGAGCGCGCCGCGCGCTTCGAGGCGCGCGAGATCCTTCCATGCGTCGCGCACGGCGCGCTCGCCGTCGAGGCCGAGCTTCACGCCGCCGACGTCGCTCTTGTGCGTGACGCCGAGGATCTTGAGCGCGACCGGGAAGCCGATGCGCGACGCGACGCGCACGGCCTCGTCGTCGCTCGACGCGACCTCCGACTCGGGCGCGCGGATGCCGTACGCCGCGAGGAGGCCGCTCGCTTCGCGCGGCGAGAGCCAGCGGTTGCCTTCGAACGGCTCGGTGCGGCCGACGTCGAACGCCGGCGCGGCGCCCGGGTCGAGCGCGCGGAGGCGCGCGTAGTGGCGCGCGGCAGCGAACGACGCGGCCGCGTCCTCGGGGAACGTGTACGCCGGGATCCCCGCGTCGCCGAGGACCGCGCGCACCTGTTCGTCGTACGCACCGACGATGCACGCGGCGATCGGCTTGCCGTCGGTGCGCGAGCGCGCCGCGAGGAGCGAAGCGGTCACGTCGATGGGCTCGGCGCGCTTCGTCGGGACGAGGACGACGAGCGCCGCGTCGACCGACGGCGACCCCGCGAGGATCGGCAGCGCGACGCCGTAGTCGCGCGCGCTCGCCCCGGCGACCATGTCGACGGGGTTCTGCACCGAGGCCTCGGGGACGAGCACTTCGCGGAGCTGCTTCGCGGTGGCGTCGTCGAGCGCGGGCACGCGCAGGCCGCGCGCCTCGAGCGCGTCGGTCGCGATGATCGCGGGGCCGCCCGCGTTCGTCAGCACGCCGACGCGGTCTCCGCGCGGCAGCGGCTGCGACGCGAGGAGGCGCGCCGCGCCGAAGAGCTCTTCGAGCGTGCCGACGCGCACGACGCCCGCTTGCTCGAGGAGCGCCGAGACCGCGACATCCGTCCCCGCGAGCGCGCCCGTGTGCGAGCTCGCCGCGCGCGCACCCGCCGCGCTCCGCCCGCTCTTCAGCGCGACGATCGGCTTCTTGCGCGACACGCGCCGCGCGATGTCGAGGAACTTCTTCGGATTCCCGAAGCTCTCGACGTAGAGGAGGATGACGCGCGTCGCGTCGTCTTGCTCCCAGTACTCGAGGAGATCGTTCGTCGACACGTCGGCCTTGTTCCCGACGCTCACGAAGTGGCGCATCCCGATGCCGAGCGTGCGCGCGTAGTCGAGCACCGCGAGGCCGAGCGCGCCGGACTGCGAGCAGAACGAGACGTGACCGCGCGGAGGCCACGAACGCGCGAACGTCGCGTCGAGCCGCACCGAGTCGTCGGTGTTGAGCACGCCGAGGCAGTTCGGGCCGACCATCCGCATGCCGAGCGCGCGCACGCGATCGCGGAGCGCGTTCTGCGCGGCCACGCCCTCAGCGCCCATCTCGGCGTAGCCCGCGGTGATGACGACGACCGAGCGCACGCCCTTCTTCCCGCAGTCTTCGACGACCTCCATGACGCGCGGGCGCGGAACGGCGATGACCGCGAGGTCGACGCTGCCGGGGACGGCCGCGAGCGACGCGTACGCCGGCACCGACTGCACCTCGCGCGCGTTCGGGTTCACCGGAAAGACCGGGCCGCGGAAGCCTGTCGTCAGCAGGTTCGCGAGGATTTGTCCGCCGATGCTCTCGCGCGCACGCGACGCGCCGACCACGGCGACCGATTGCGGCAAGAAGAGCGCGTCGAGAGCGTGAGCCATGCAAAGGCTTCAGCAAGATCGGCACCACCGCCGCGCGGCGCAGCGCGTTCGCCCGTGCGCGCCGCTTGCGCCTCACACGTGGGTGAGCAGGCCGCGGATGAGCGCGGTGCGGACGGCTTCTTCGAGGTTCTGATCCGCCCAGCGGTACAGCAGCGCGTCTTCGCGCGCGGCGTGCTCGCGGAGCTCGCGAATGAAGTCGGTCGCGGCGTCGACGCGGATGATGTGGAGGTCGACGGCGACGCCGAGCTCGAGCAAGCGCGCGCGAAAGTGGTCGTGGTCCGCGAGGATGCGCTTCGCCTCGTCGGGGAACGCCAGGGCGAACGCGGGCAAGACGAGCTTCTCCTCCGCGTCGAGGTGGCGGAGGAGGCCCTGCTCGAAGTCGTTCCACGCGGCGCGCGTCTCGTCGCGGTCGTCGAGCGCGAGCCGGCGGAGCACGTCTCGAAAGAGCGCGGCGAGGCGCTCGTGGTCTTTCACCATCCGTTCGCGAATCGTTCCCGTGTCCATCGCCGCCTGCGTGGTCATGCCCGAGACCGAAGCAACGAACGAACCATCCGCGCCGCGACGAATGCATTGCCGGCGCACGCACTCATTGCGCCGCGCGCAGCGCGCTCGCGGCCCGCCGCGCGGCGGTACGGCGAATGCAGTGCGTCGCTGCATGAACGTCGGCGACTACATGAACCAGCACCTCGTCTACCTGCGCGAGGGCGATCGCGTCGACCTCGCGCGCCGGCCGATGGCCGACCTCGGCCTCACTGCCGTCCCCGTCCTCGACGAGGAGCACAAGCCGGTCGGCGTCGTCAGCCTGCGCGACCTCGTCGACGCGCGCGACGGCACCGCCACGTCCGAGCCCCTCCGGACGGTGCTCGCGAGCGCCAGCATCGAGGAGGCCGCGCGCGTGCTCGTCGCCGAAGACCTGCACCACCTCGTCGTCGTCGACGCGACCGGCGCGGCGGTCGGAATGCTCTCGTCGCTCGACGTCGTGCGCGCGCTCGTGCGCTCGCCGCCGAAGCATCCGGCGGCGATCGACCGGCTCGTCGCATCGGTCAGCGAAGACTTCGAGTCGGAGTATCGGAGCGAGTAGTGCGCGGCCTCGTCGCGTCGCTCGCCGCTGCCGCGCTGCTCCTCGCCTCGCCGGCGCGCGCGGACGGGCCGGAGCCGACGCACGAGCCCTCGCCGAAGCGCGCCGTCCCGGACTACGACGGCCGCGGCCCGCAGCCCGCGCCCGACCCCGCGCTCTGGCCGCTGCGCGTCGTCCTCTCGCCGCTCTACTTCACGAGCGAGTTCGTCCTTCGCCGGCCGATCGGCGCGATCACGCGCGAGGCGGAGAAGCATGACATCCCCGAGAAGGTGTACGACTTCTTCGCCTTCGGCCCGGATCACAAGATCGGCTTCGTCCCCGTCGGGCTGGTCGAGTTCGGGTTCAACCCGAGCGTCGGGATCTACGGCTTCTGGAACGACGCGTTCGTCCCGGGCAACAAGCTCCACATCCATTACGAGGTGTGGCCGGCCGACTGGCTCTCGGGCGTCGTCGACGACCGCTGGCAGATCGACGACGCGCACGCCGTCGAGCTGCGCGTCGCGGGCCTTCATCGGCCCGACATGGTCTTCTACGGCATCGGGCCCGAGTCCGCGTCGTTCGACGTGAGTCGATTCAGCGAGTCGCGCTTCGAGACGAAGCTCACCTACTCCCAATACGTCTGGCGGCGCTCGCGGTTCGAAGCCGAGGCGGGCGTGCGCAAAGTCGACCTCTCGCCGGGCCGCTACGGGAGCGACCCGAGCCTCGAGGTCGAGGCGCGTACGGGCGTCTTCCCGATCCCGTTCGGCTTCGAGCGCGGCTACTTCGGCCCGACCGCGCGCCTCTTCGCCCAGCTCGACACGCGCCGCCGCAACACCGACGCGGGCTCGGGCATCCGCCTCCAAGCGCAAGCCGACACCGGCAGCGACCTCGAGCACGCGCCCGCGACCGGATGGATCCGCTGGGGCGGCGTCGCGAGCGTGCTCGTCGACTTGAACGACCACGGGCGCGTCCTGAGCCTCACCGGCGCGGCGTCGTTCGCGGATCCCATCGGCGATCAGCCGATCCCGTTCACCGAGCTCGCGACGCTCGGCGGCGATCAGTGGCTCCACGGTTTCTTCCCCGGGCGGCTCGTCGATCGCAGCTTCGCCGTCGCGCAGCTCAAATATCGCTGGCCGGTCGCGCCGTGGCTCGACGGAACGATCGAGGGCGCGACCGGGAACGTCTTCGGCGAGCACCTCGCGGGCTTCGACGCGAAGCTCCTCCGCGTCTCCGCGGGCCTCGGCCTCACGACGCGGAGCGAGCTGCCGATCGAGGTCGTCGTCGCGTTCGGCACGGACACGATCGACCGCGGGGCGACGGTGAATTCGCTCCGCGTCTCGCTCGGCGTGCCGAGGGGGTTCTGATGCGCGCGCTCGCGCTCGTCTTCGCGGCGGCGCTGGCCGGTTGCGCGGGCTCCGAGCGTCGCTTCCCGATGCGCGAGCCGATGTGGCGCGACACCGATCTCGCCGCCGTCTTCGCGCCGTGCCGCGCGGCGCCCACCGCCGCCGACCCGCGTCACGTCTCGTGCGCGCCCGCGCCGTACGACTCGCCGCTCTACTGGGACGGCGCCGACAACTTGTTCTTTCGTCCGCTCTCGAACGCGCTCGGGCTCGTGACGAGCGGCGAGTCGGTGAACGTCAACTCGCTCGACGAGGTGCCCGATTCGGCGTGGTTCGAAAACCGCCTCGGCGTCCGCGCGATGACGCCCGACGAGATCGCGCGCGGCGCGTGCACGCCCGCGCAGATCCTCGACCCCGAGCACGACGCCGACGGCTCGTGGGTGATCGACAAGGGCAAGATGCAAGGCTCGACGCCGGGCTTTCGCATGACCGTGCGCGGCAAGGGAAAGTTCCTCGTGAAGGTCGAAGGCGCCGAGGACCAGCCGGAGCGCGCGGAGGCGGCGAGCGTGATCGGCGCCGCGGTGCTCCACGCCGTCGGTTACAACGCGGCCTGCGAGCAAGTCGTCTACGCGCGGCCGTCCTTGTTCGAGCTTCGGCCCGGGCTCCGCTCGAAGGCGAATTTCGAGGCCGAGAAGCGCTTCGACCGGCGCGCGCTCGACGCGATGTTCGCGCGCGCGCCGAAGCGCGGCGGGCACATCCGCATGAGCGCGTCGGCGTGGATTCCGGGCTACTCGATCGGGCCGTACCGATTCGAGGGGACGCGCGACGACGATCCGAACGACGTCGTTCCGCACGAAGACCGCCGCGACCTCCGTGCCATGCGAGTCGTCGCCGCGTGGCTCGATCGCTTCGACGCGCGCGAGGCGAACTCGCTCGACACGTGGATCGCGACCGGCCGCGCGCCCGACGCCTCGCCCGGCTACGTCCTTCACTACCAGCTCGACACGAGCGAGACGCTCGGCGCGCTCTGGCAGTGGGACGAGCTCTCGCGCCGCCTCGGGAGCTCGTACGTGCTCGATTGGGGCGACGTCGGGCTCGACTTCGTGACGCTCGGCCTGCCGCTGCGCCCGTGGGACACGGCGAAGCGCGGGCCGACGTTCGGCTACTTCGACGCGCGCCTCGACCCCGAAGCGTGGAAGAGCGAGTACTCGAACGCGGCGTTCGAGCGCATGACCGAGCGCGACGCGGCGTGGATGGCGCGCATCCTCGCGCGCGTGGATCCTGCGGCGGTGCGCGCGCTCGCGCGCGCCGGTGACTTCAGCGATCCCGCGAACGCAGACTGGCTCGCGAGCGTCCTCGAGACGCGCCTCGAGCGCATCCTCGATCGATGGCTCACGCGTCTCTCGCCCATCGGGGACCTGCACGTCGACGGCGGCGCGCTCTGCGGCGTCGACCTCGCGGAGATGCGCCGCGTGCGTCCGCCGGCCCGGTTTCGATACACCGCGCGCGTCCTCGGCGGCGGCGCGCTCGCCGTGCGGCGCGAGCCGGGCGGCCGCGTGTGCGTCGCGTTGCCGCGCGCCGGGGACGGCCGTTATCTGCGCGTCGTCCTCGGCGACGGCGTCGCCGCGCCGCTCGTCGCGCACCTCTATGACGCGCCGGGCGGATTCATGCTCGCGGGGATCCTGAGGTAGACTGGTGGGATGCGACGCATCTTCTTTGGCGCCACCGCGCTTTTCTTGGCGGGCGCGCTTGCGTCGCCCGCGTGCGGCGGCGGCGACGACAGCGGCGCGCCCGACACCGGCGACGACGCGACCGAGCCCGACGTCGACGCGACGCCGCCCCCGAGCGCGGCGTGCGGCGCGCTCGGCCTGACGGCGCGCGCGTGGTCGAGCGGCCCCTACGGCACCCACCGCGGCGACGTCGCCGGCGACTTCACGCTGCCCATGCTCGACGGCACGAGCTGGACGTTCTCGACCGCGTTCACGGGCTGCGACGTCTACGTGTTCATCCCGGACACGATCACGATCTCGGACAGCAACACGGCGTCGGTCTGGACCAAGGACCTCGACAAGCTCATCGCGGCCTCGCCGCAGAACGTCCACTATTTCTTCGTCTCGCGGCGAAGCGGCAGCACGGCCGACGCGAACCTCCAGGCGATGCAGCAGCAGATCTCGGACGACCTCGCCAAGCTCGGCGACGACGACCAGGCCCACTGGGCGCCGCGCCTCCACGTCGTGCAGACGCCCGCCGCCTCGCTCGGCAACTGGGTCGGCGACGCCCTGCAGCTCCAGGCCGCGTCGGGCATGAGCATCGATCGCCGTCAGGTGATCCACGGGGTCGGCAACCTCTCGGACGTGAAAATCTCGACGAGCGGGAGCTGGCCGTGGGCCGAGGATCTCTCGTACGCGGCGAACGAGCCCATCTACCTGAACGCGCAGAGCAACGAGCTCGATCGGCTCGACGGCGAGAACGCGACCGTGGTGAACCTCTTCCAGGGCGAGACGCTGAGCGAGTACGCGGACGTCGACGCGACGCTCCCGTCGGCGTCGGACATGGCGAATTTCGACACGCTCGAGATCGAGGTCACGCAGCAGTGCCCGAACCCCGACGCGATCGAAGAAGGCAACTGCGGCGCGTGGGACTACCTCGCGGAGCTCTACGTCGGAAGCCCGATGGCCCCGAGCGACGCCGGCGTGGACGACGCAGGCGACGCCGGCGACGACGCGGACGCCGGCGACGCGGGGCCGCAGTACGACTGGACCGAGATCGCGCGCTTCATCACGAGCTACCACCGCGAGACGCACTGGGTCGTCGACGCGACGCCGATGCTCGTCTTGCTGAAGAGCGGGGGCCCCCAGCATTTTCGCTGGTCGTTCGCGCCGTCGTGGAACGTGCAGCCGACGGCGACCAAGCTCTCGCTCCGCTTCTCGAACCAGAACAAAGGCTACAAGCCGGTCCAGGCGACGTATCTCTTCTCCGGCGCCGACTTCAATTCGCAGTACAACGTCGGGCGCGCGCCCGCGGTCGTGCCCATCCCGTCGGGCGCGAAGAAGGTCGACCTCTACGTCACCGTCACCGGCCACGGCGGCGCCACCAACAACTGCTCCGAGTTCTGCGATCACCAGCACGTCTTCACGGTGAACGCCGCGACGTACACGAAAGACTTCCCGATGGCGGGCACCGACACCGGCTGCATCGCCGAGGAGACGAACGGCATGACGCCGAACCAGGCCGGCACGTGGTGGTTCGGGCGCGGCGGCTGGTGCCCGGGCGAGCAGGTCGACCCGTGGGTGACCGACGTGACGAAAGACGTCACGCCCGGTCAGGACGCGACGATCACGTACAAGGGCCTCTTCAACGGCGCCGATCCGCCGGACGACTCGGGCAACATCGACCTCACGTCGTGGCTCGTCGTCTACGAGTGAGCTACTCGAGCGGCTCGATCGCGGCCGCCGCGGGCGCGCCCGGCACGGTGAAGAAGACGACCATGCGCGGCGAGACGGTCTGCACCGCGAGCACGCGGCGGACGACGTTCTCGCCGGCGACGTCGCGCATCGCGACCGCGCGCGCGAGCAGACCGCCGCCGATGCGGACGGGCGCCTCGTCGGGGCTCGCGCGGAGGTAGGCGTCGCCGTCCGAGACGAGGGCGAGCGCGCCGCCCGCGGTGGCCACGTCGGAGACGTCGCCGGGGAGCGTGACGTCGGCGCGGAATCGTCCCGCCTCGAAGCGACCGAGCGTCGGCCCCATCGCAGCGAGGATGCCGCTCGGCGTCACGCGAAGCGCGCCGACCGCGTCCTCGGCGTCGCTCGCGAGAGGCGCGCCGGCGTCCGCGTCGAGCACGAAGAGGCGCCCTTCGCCCGTCGCGAGGAGCGAGCCGCCGAACGCGGCGACGTCGTCGAGCGAAGCGTCCACCGCGACGCGGCGCGCCTCGGCCCCGCCGTGCAGCGTGACGATCTCTCCCGAACCGCACGCGACGTGCGCGTCGCCCGCGGCGTCGACGGTGAGCCCGTTCGGCTCCTTGCACACCGCGCGTCGATCCGACACCGACACGGCCAGCGGGTCGACGGCCGCGACGGCGCCGCCCGCGCGCAGCGCGAGGAGCGCGCGACCGTGCGCGTCGTCGACGACCCGCGAGGGCCCCTCGCCGTCGAGCGCGACGCGGCCGACGGGCCGCACGGTGAGCGGATCGTCGTCGAGCGCGTTCGCGTCGACGCGGATCACGCGCACCTCGTCCTCCGCCTCCAGCGACACGACGAGGAACGTACCCGTTTGAGTTCCAACGAAAGCGAGCGTACCGCCGCGCTCGTCCACCGGGCCGGCGTCGACCGCGGCGTCGAGCGCCAGGGGGACGGCGGGCGCGGCGAGGTCGCCGGCTTCCGGCGCGAGGTCGAGCGCGCTGCCCGGCGACGCCGCCGTCGAGTCGCAGCTCCCGCATCCGCCGCAGCCGGACGATGGCGGGCAGTCCTGCCAGGCCCAGTAGCTCTCGCACCCCGAGCCCGTCGGGCAGCATCGCGTGCAATTCGGACACGCCGCCGCGAGGAAGCAGATCACGCGGATGACGTGGATGCTGCTCGTGCGCCGCTCGCGGTCCATCAGAACCGCCCCTCGATGCCGCCGGGCACCACGCGAACGAACGCCTTGTTGTCCGGCACCATCTTGGTGCGCGGCACCGCGAGCCCGATGATGCCGACGGTGAGGCCCGCGGCCTCGACGAGCCCGAGGAGCACGCTCCCGATCATCGAGAAGGCGCGGCCCGATTCGCAGTCGCAGTTCGCCGCCTCCTGGTACGTGCCCGAGAAGACGGCGAGGCCGAAGATCGGCACGAACGGCCACGCGCGCGACGTGCCCGGATCGCCGGCCGCACCGGCGATCGCCGCGCCGACGAGGAGCTGCACGAAGTACCCGGCGCCGAAGCCCGCGAAGCCGCCCGCGACGAGCGGCACGTTGAGACGCTTCTCCGGGTGCATGGGCACCGCGGGCGGCGGCGTCCACGGGACGACCGGCGCGCCCGGCGGCGGGGCCATCAAAGGCGGCGGCGCGGGCGCCGCGGCGGCGCTCCGCCGCGCGAGATCGGCCGACATGTTCTGCAGCACCGCGCGAAGATCCGCCGCCGCGCGCGGCGTCGCCCCGGTGGGCAGATCGATCTCGACGACCACGTTCGTCGGCTGCGCCCGCGACATCCGCACGCGCCCGTGGAGCGCGAGAGCGGCGGTCTGCGTGCTCGCGCAGATCTGCGCGGCGTCCTCCATCGCGTCGAGCGCGATCGGGAGCGAGCGCCCTTCGACCATCGCGTTCGCGCCGAGGCCGCACGCGATGCCCGCGACGGTCGCGTGCGGCGCCGTGGTCTCGAACTGAGTCCACAGCTTCGGCGTCGTCTGCGCGCGCGCGCCGGTCGACCCCAACGCGACCGCCGCCGCGAGAAATGCGAGCTCCCTCCGCATGCTATCCGTATCGGGATGCAATGCGCGGGCCGACGCGGAAACCCGCTATTTTGCGCCGCGCTCGTTCGATCGCCTGTGCAGCTCGTTGCACAGGTGCGCACCCTGCCGCGAACACGCCGTCGCAGTCAAGCCGCCTGCCACGATCCGTGCACGATGTGATGCACGAAGATGTCGACCGAGCTCTTCGCCCGCCCGGAGCGCAGGTCCGCCTCGTGGACGACGAGCGTCGCGATCGGATCGACGCGCGCGAGCGCGCCCATCTGCAAGACGGCCCGATCGCCGCCGCTCACCGCGCACGTCGCAAAGAACGCGGCCGACTGGATGCGTTGCGCATGACGAGTGAGATACGTACGCACAGGGCTCGCCATCGACCCGCTCCACGTCGGCGACCCGACGACGACGAGATCGTAGTCCTCGACGTGACGCGTCGGCTGCGTGATCGACGCAAGGCGTTCGAGCTTCGCCTCGTAGCCGCAGCGCAAATAACCGAACAAGCCGTCTCGCCGCTCGCGAGCGAGGATGAGGTCCAAGTCGGCGCCAAGCCCTCGCGCGATGGATTGCGCGAGCTCCCTCGTGTTGCCGGTGCGCGAGTAGCAGACGACCAGAGCTTTCATCCGAGGGAGTGGAAAGCAGCCGCCGTGCCGCGGCGGACTGGCCCGCCGGATGCACTCGGAAGGGACGATGGAGCCGCTCTCGATCGTGGTCGTGGACGACGACCAGGCGTCCGCAGACGGCATGGCCCGCCTGCTCGAGTCGGTCGGCCATCGCGTGCGCGTCGCGTACGGCGGGGAGCACGCGCTCGAGCTCGTCCTGCAGAGCTCGGCGGACGTCGTCGTCAGCGACAGCCGCATGCCCGGCATGGACGGGCTGACGCTCTGCCGCGCGCTCCGCTCGCGCGACGACGCCTACGTGTACTTCGTCCTCGTCACCGCGCACGACGAGAAGGAGCACGTCATCCAGGCGCTCGAGAGCGGAGTCGACGACTTCGTGACCAAGCCGGTCGATCCCGAGATTTTTTGCGCGCGGCTCGTCTGCGCCGACCGAGTCGTCCGCGTGCACCGCGCCCTCCGCGCGCGCAACCGCCAGCTCCGTCGCGACAGCGAGCGGAACTTCCAGGCCGCGCGCATCGACGCCCTCACCGGCGCGCGCAACCGCCGCGCGCTCGCCGAGGATCTCCATTCCGCGTGGACCGAAGCCTCGCGCTACGGCACGTCGTGCGCGATCGCGATGTGCGACCTCGATCACTTCAAGGCCTACAACGACGAGCTCGGGCACCTCGCGGGCGACGACGCGCTCCGTCGCGTCGTCAAGACGATGGAGAGCGCGCTCCGCGCGGGCGACGCCGTGTACCGCTTCGGCGGCGAGGAGTTCGTCGTCTTGCTCCCGCACCAGGACCTCGCGCGCGGGCGCGCGGCGATGGAGCGCGTGCGGAGCGCGGTCGAGAAGACGCACGTCGACAGCCGCGGCGATCACCTCGTGACCCTCAGCATCGGCGTGTCCGAGCTCAACCCGCGCGACGAGGACGACGAGGCGTGCCTCCGCCGGGCGGACGCGGCGCTCTATCGCGCCAAAGGCGGCGGCCGCAACCGCGTCGCGACTTGAGCGTCGGGGCTCCGCGACGGCTCTTGATTTTCGATCTGCTGCATCGCCGTCAGGTCCGCGGCCGTGAGATCGCCCTTGCTCCAGTAGCGCGCGAGCCGCCGCGCCGAGCCCATCCACGCCATCGCGCCGACGACGCTGATCGCGAGCGTGATGCGCACGGTCGCGCCCGACGCGGCGATGAGCGCGAGCAGGACGAACGCCGCCCCGGCCTTCGCCGCGCGGTCGACGAACATGTCGATGAACGCCTTCGCCTTGTATTTTTGCTCCGCGTCGAGCGGCACGTAGAGCGACTCCCACGTCGACTGCTGGATCGAGTAGTTGAGCCCGCGGTCGGTCACGCCGAGGATCATCGCGGTGACGAGGATCGGCAGCACGACGACGCCCACGGCGCTCGCGATCATCACGAACGGCGGCAGGAGCAGCGCGATGCGCTTGGACGGGAGCACGAGCGGCACGATGACGACTTGCGTGACGATCGCCGTGATGCTCGCGATCCAGCCGAGGCGCCCGTACATGCGCGTGAGGTCGACCTCCCGCGAGAACTCGTGCTGGAAGATGACGTTCACGCCGAAGTCGCTCAGCGTCGCGGTGAACTCGTAAGCGACGACGATCCCGACGAGCAACATGAGATACCGGCTCTTGCGCACCTCGCGCGCGCCGGCGAACGCAGCGTGGGCGCCGACCTCGTGCCACTCGTTGCGGCGGTCCGGCGGGCGAAGGACGCTCTCGGTGAGCGTGCCGAGCCCGGCGCACAGGACGACGAGGCCCGCGCCTACGAGCAGCAGGTTCATCGTGCCGACCGCGCTCCCGAACGCGTCGACGAACGCGCCGCCCACCATGCCGCCGAGGATGCCGCCGAGCCCGACGATGCCGTAGAGCCGGTTCGACTCCGAGGTCGTGACGACGTCGTTCGCGTACGTCCAGAAGACGCCGACCATGAGGACCGAGTAGAGCTCGACGAGGATGTAGACGGCCCACACGAAGGGCCGATGCTCGAGGAGATCCGGGCCGCCCCAGCGGCTCACGAGCCAGAAACAGACGAGCACGACGCCGAACGCGACGTTCGCGAGCCGGACGATCTGGACGCGCGAGATGCGGTTCACGAGCAGCGAATAGAGCGCGACGATCGTGCCCACGACGCCGACGGCGGCGAGCCGGACGTACGGCGTTTCCAGCGCGCCGAGGTGCACGAGCAGCGTCGCGACGCGGATGGGCTTGAGCACCCAGAGCGTGGCGACCGTGAAGAAGAACCAAGACGACAGCAGCGCGGCTTTGATTCGTTCGTCGCGGGTGAGCGGACGAGACCACATCGACGAAGACTTCACGTTCCAGTTCGTTGCAAGACACACACCGCCGCCTGACGCACGCCACGCGCGCAAAGCCGCAACGCGTGCACGCTCGGAACGGCACGAAACGCGTTTCTCCCGCGTGGCACGCCGTGCGCATCGGCCCCATCCGTGCAAGGCCGCGTGATTTCCGATGCGGAAAACGGCTCCGAACGCGAGCTGCTGACCCAGGCTCTCGCGGTCGTCGCGAACGCCTCCGTGGTCCTCGACGCGTCTCTCCGCGTCGTCGCGGCGACGCCGTCGGCGCAGCGAATCCTCGGTGCTCCGCTCGCGTCGGCGCACGTGGTGAAGATCCTCGGCGAGCAGGCGGCCCATCCGCTGGCCGAAGCGCTCGCGCAGGGTCGCGCCGCCGTCGCGACGCTCTCGCGCGCGACGCGCGACGAGAACAAAATCCTCCGCGTCCGCGCGACGCCGCTCCGCGTGGGCGCCGATCCGCCGCGCGGGTGGCTGCTCGTGCTCCACGAGGAGACGATCGGCGAAGGCACCGCGCCCGAGCAGCTCGACACGATGTGGTCGCGCGACCCGGCGATGAAGCGCCTGTTCGCGCTCGCGACGAAGGTCGCGCAGTGCGAGTCGCACGTGCTCCTCGACGGCGAGACCGGCACGGGCAAGTCGTCGCTCGCCGCGGCGATCCACGCGCACTCCGCGCGCAAGCACGGCCCGCTTCGCGTCGTGCCGTGCGCCAGCACCACGAACGAGTCGCTCGAACGCCTGATCCTCGGCGCCGGCGCGACCAGCGAGATCACGCTGTTTCTCGACGAAATCACCGAGCTCGCGCCGAGCGTCCAGGCGCGCCTCGTGCGAATCCTCGACGGGGCGACGCTCGCGCCGCTCGACGGGAGCGCGCCGGTGCCGGTCTCGGTGCGCGTGCTCGCGGCGACGCGCACCTCGTTGAACGACGAGATCGCGCGCGGGCGATTCCGCGCGGACCTCGCCTACCAGCTGCGCGTCGTGTCGCTGCACGTGCCGCCGCTCCGCTCGCGTCGCGGGGACGTCGGGCTGCTCGTCGACAAACTCGTCGAGGCGCTCAACGCGCGCGGCGGGCGACGCGTCGAGCGTGTGTCGGCGGCGGCCACGTCGCGCCTCGAGCGGCACGACTGGCCGGGCAACGTGCGCGAGCTCCGCGCGGCGCTCGAGTCGGCGTTCGCCGTCGGCGAAGGACCGGTGCTCGAGGAGGGGGACCTGCCGCGTGACGTGGGCGGTTCGCACGCGACCGAGGTCGCCGTTCACGTCCACGCGCCGAGCACCGACGAGGCCGCGCGGATTCAGCGCGCGCTCGCGGCGTCGAGCGGCGACCGCCTGCGCGCCGCCGCGATGCTCGGCATGAGCCGCACGACGCTCTGGCGCCGGATGAAAGCGCTCCGGCTGCTGCCGAGCTGAGCCGGCACGACCCTTGCGGCGCCGGGTCGCATGGAGATCACGACGCACCTCTCGGTCGTCCGCGTGCTCGAGCACGACGTGTACAAGCGCAAGCGCCCGCTCGACCTCGGGTTCGTCGACTTCCGAACGCTCGAGGCGCGCAAGGCCGCGTGCGAGGCGGAGGTGCGGCTGAACGCGCGGCTCGCGCCCGACGTGTACCTCGGCGTCGTGCCGGTGCGCGACGAGGGCACCATCGTCGACTACGCCGTGCACATGCGGCGCCTCCCGGACGACGCGCGCGCCGACGAGATGCTCGCGCGCGGCGCGCTCGGTCACGCGGAGATCGCGCGCGTCGCCGACGTGATCGCCGCGTTCCACGCGGGCGCGGAGGGCGGCCCGGAGATCGCGCGCTTCGGGACCGCCGAGGCGGTCGCGTACAACGTCGAAGAAAACTTCCGTCAGACCGAGGCGACCATCGGCGATTACCTCTCCGGCGAGCAGGCCGCCGAGCTCCGCGCGTTCCAGCGCGGCGTGCTGCGCGAGCGCGACGCGGTCTTCGCCGAGCGCGTGGCGCGCGGCCGGGTGCGCGACGGCCACGGCGATCTCCGGCTCGAGCACGTGTATTTCGAGGACGCGGACGCGCCCATCGTCATCGACTGCATCGAGTTCGCCGACCGCTTCCGCTTCGCCGACGTGTGCGCCGACGTGGCGTTCTTGTCGATGGACCTCGCGGCGCACGGCCGGGTCGACCTCGCCGAGGCCTTCCTCGCGCACTACGCGCGGGCGTCGAACGACTACGACCTCTACGAGCTCGTGGACTTCTACGAGAGCTACCGGGCGACCGTGCGCGGCAAGGTCTCGGCGATCCTCGCGCGCGACGCGACGGTCGACGACGGCACGCGCGCGGAGGCCGCCCGCGCCGCGCGGCGCGCGTTCTTGGTCGCGGTCGCGGCGGAGCGGCGCTCGATCCTCCGGCCCGCCGTGGTGGCCGTCGGCGGGCTCATCGCGTCGGGCAAGAGCACCGTGGCCGACCTCGTCGCGCGCGAGACGAGCGCCCCCGTCGTCGAGGCCGACCGCACGCGCAAGCACATGCTGCGCGTCCCGGCGACGCAGCGCCTCGACGAGCGCGCGTGGTCCGGCGCGTACGACCCCAAGCTCACCGAGCTGGTCTACGCCGAGGTGCTCCGCCGCGCGGACGTCGTGTTGCGCACGGGGCGGCCCGTCGTGCTCGATGCCTCGTTTCGCTCGCCCGCGATGCGCCGGGCGGCGCGCGAGCTCGCGGCGCGCCACGGCGTTCCTTTCCGTTTCGTCGAGTGCCGCGCGCCCGAGGGGACCTGCAGGGAGCGTCTCGCCCGGCGCGAGCGCGAGACCCACGTGTCCGATGGTCGGGTCGCCATCTTCGACGCCTTCGCCGCGCGCTACGAGCCGCCGCGCGAGCTCCCGCCGGAGGAGCTCCTCGTCCTCGACACCACCCGTTCCCTCCCCGAGACGCTCGCGGCGCTCCGCGCGCACCTCGACACCTGGCCCCTCGGGCTGGCGGGGTAGCGAACCGTTTGCGACCGGCTCGCATCTCGTGCGCGGTCGGGACCCGCGCGACGCCCGAATCTCCGGGAGTGCGGCGCTGGTCTCCGACTTGCAAAGCCTCGCCGCGAGGCTCCGAGAGAACATGAACGACCGCTCCCGTTTGAGGCTGGACATCGCCGTTGCCCGCGCCCTGCTCGACGAGGTCGAGCGCCAGGAGATGCCAGACGGCCACGTCGTGGCTCAGCTCATCGAGGAGCTTTCGCGCGTCGCCGAGGATCTCGCGCGCGCGTCGCAGCCGCCCTCCGGGGTGCAGCTGCGCGCGAGCGCCTGACCATGCACGTCGATCCTCGCGGCCGCGTCAAAGACATCGCGAGCGCCAGCGAGGCCGCCGAGCGGGTCCTCGAGAGCTGCGGGGTCGATTTCTGCTGCAAGGGCGACAGCACCCTGCGGGAGGCCTGCGCCCAAGCCGGCGTGAACGAGCACGAGGTCGAGCGCAGGCTCCGCGAGCTCCCCGACGCCACGGGCGAGAGGTGGGACGACGTCGGCGACCTGGTGGACGTCATCCTGGGCGTCGGCCACGAGCGGACGCGGCACGCCGTCGCCGAGGTTCGCGCGGCGGCGCCGCGCGGTCGCCACGCCGAGCTCGATCGCGCCCTCGACGAGCTCTTCGCGCTCTCCGGCGAGCAGATGCACCTCGAACAGAGCCTCTTCCACCACGTCCGCGCGCTCGCGCGAGCGCGGGCGGGGCGCGGTCCCTTCCCCGCGCCGCCGTTCTCGACGATGCACGTCCACGGCAAGCGGCTCCACGAGGGCCACAAGCGCATCCACCAGAAGCTCCGGCGCGTCCACACGCTCGCGAGCGCGCCCGGCGTCGATTCGCCCGCCATCCGGCGCGCCGTCGACGCGCTGACGCACGCGATGGTGCGCCACATGCACCTCGTCAACAACGAGCTCTTGCCGCGCGCCCGGGCCCTCGAGCCGGAGTGATCACGCCCGCTTGGCTGACTTGATCGCGATCGCCTCGAGCGGCGCGTCCTTCGCGAACGGGCCCTGCGCGCCGGTCTTCGCGCCGACGATCGCGTCGACCACGTCCATGCCGGAGGCGACGCGCCCGAAGACGCAGTAGCCCCACCCGTTCCCGGACGGCGCGGAGTGATCGAGCGACGCGTTGTCGGCGACGTTGATGAAGAACTGGGACGTCGCCGAGTGCGGATCGCTCGTGCGCGCCATCGCGACGGTGCCGCGGAGGTTCTTCGCGCTCGCGCTCGCCTCGTTGGCGACGGGCGGCTGCGTCGGCTTCTTCTCGTACGAGGCGTCGTAACCGCCGCCCTGGGCCATGAAGCCCGGGATCACGCGGTGGAAGATGGTGCCGTCGTAGTGTCCGGCGTCGACGTACCGGAGGAAATTTTCGACCGTCTTCGGCGCCGCCGCCGGGTCGAGGTCGATGTCGATGGGGCCCTTGCTGGTCTCGAGGCGAACACGCGTCATGCCGCGCAGCATACACCTGCTACGCTCGTGTCGATGGACCGGCGGCTCGCGCTCGCTCTCTTCGTCGCCGGGTGCGGCGGCGGCGGACCGCTCATCATCGGCTCCGACGACATCGCGATCTCCGACGCCAGCTTTCCGCAGTTCGACGCGACCCTCCCGCCCGACGCGACGAAGCCTCCGAAGGAGGCGAGCGTCGACTCGGCGTCGTTCAACGGCGGCGGACCGTTCCTCTGCAACGGCTGCGTGTGCGACGGCACGCTTAACTTGTGCGTGCACGGCGGCGGCGGAGGCGGCGCCCCGATGGACGACGCGGGCGACGCGGGTGACGACGCCGACGCGAGCCCTTGCCCGACTGGACCCGACGAGGTGTGCCGGCCGATCCCGATTCAGTGCCTCCCGCAACCGACGTGCGGATGCATCGACCCGACGGCGGATCCTTGCGTCTGCAGCGTGGACCCGAGCGGCGACGGGTTCGTCGTGACGTGCCCGCCGAATCCGTGACCTTCAGAGCTCGACGCGCTCCTCCACGCGGCGCAGCGAGGTCTCGCCGGCGGTGAGGCGATCGGCGAGCGCGCACATCGCGACGAAGGCGTCGACGTCGACGCCGGGCGTGCTCACGAGGAGGCCGTCCACGTCGTCGTCGTCGAGGAAGCCGAGCGCGTCGTCGCGCGTCACGGGGCCGGCGTAGAGGATGCGCGCGCGCACGGCGAGCTCGGCGCCGCCGCGCGCGAGCTGGCTGCGGATGGCGCGGTGCATCGCTTCGGCGTCTCCGGGCGTGACGGGCTCGCCCGTCCCCATCGCCCAGACCGGCTCGTAGGCGATCGCGAGCGGCCCAGGCGTCGTCGACAGCACCGGCAAGAGCGCGCCGAGCTGGCGGTGCACGACGCCGAGCGCGTCGCCGCGGCGGCGGTCCTCGAGCGTCTCGCCCACGCACACGATCGGCACGAACCCCTGCTCGATCGCGGACGCGAGCTTGGTCGCCACGTCCTCGTCGGTCTCGTGGAAGAGCCCGCGGCGCTCGCTGTGCCCGAGGAGGACCCAGGTCGCGCCGGCGTCGCGAATCATCGGGCCGCCGACTTCGCCGGTGAACGCGCCGTCGGCGCGCGCGTGCATGTTCTGGGCGGCGACGCGGACGTGCGTGCCGACGAGCTCGGCGGCGACGGCCGCGAGGGCGGTGAACGGCGGCGCGACGACGACGTCGACGTGCTCGAGCGGCGCGACGGCGGCGCGGAGCTTGCGCGCGAGCGTCTCGGCTTCGCGCGTGGTGAAGTGCATCTTCCAGTTGGCGGCGAGGAGCGGGCGGCGGAGCGGATCCATGCGCGGAGAGCCAAGCAACGAGCGCGCCGTCCGCGCGAGCTCGCACGGCGTGCGCCGGCGCGAGCCATTTGCGCGGCACGCGACTCGCTTCGACGAGCGGCCATGAGATCCCATCCGGTCGAGTCGCTCGGCGAGGCACGCTTCGATTCTCCGGCGTCGCCGCCCTTCGTCGAGGACGACGGCGCGTCCGAGTTCGAGCCCGCCGGGCCGCGCGCCCGCGTCTTCTTCGAGCCTGGCGCGGCGCGCGCGGGCATCGTCACCTGCGGCGGCCTCTGCCCCGGCACGAACAACGTCGTCCGCACGCTCTTTCTCACGCTGCTTCACCGCTGCCGCGTCCACCACGTCACCGGTTTCCGGTTCGGGCTCGCGGGGCTCGTCGCCGGCGGTCCGGAGCCGGTGCGCGTCACGCCCGAGATGGTGCGCCACGCTCACCGTGTCGGCGGCACGATGCTCGGCACGTCGCGCGGCCGGCAGGACGCCGCGGCGATCGTCGACACGCTCGTCGCGCGCTCGATCGACATGCTCTTCTTCGTCGGCGGAAACGGCACCATTCGCGCCGCGCGCGACGTGCAGGCGGAGATCGCGCGCCGCGGACTTCGCATCGCGATCGTCGTCGTGCCGAAGACCATCGACGACGACGTGCCCATCGTCGACAAGACGTTCGGGTTCGACACCGCGGTCGCGCACGCCGCCGCCGCGATCGACGCGGCGCACGCCGAGGCGCTCGGCGCCCAGAACGGCATCGGTCTCGTGAAGGTCATGGGACGCGACGCGGGCTTCATCGCGACGCACGCGGCGATCGCGAGCGGCGAGGCGAACTTCTGCCTCGTTCCCGAATTTCCGTTCGAGCTCGAGAGGCTCTTCGCGGCGCTCCGCGCGCGCCTCGCGCGTCGCGGGCACGCGGTCCTCGTCGTCGCCGAAGGATGCGGCGCGTCGCTCGCGTGGCCGGGCGCCGAGCGCGACGCGTCGGGCAACCTCCGCTACGCGAGCAGCGGCCTCGACATCGGCCCGCGCCTCCGCGACGCGATCGCGGAGCATTTCGCCGGCGCGCGCGTCCCGACGACGATCAAGTACATCGACCCGAGCTACACCATCCGCGCCGCCGTCGCCTCGTCGAGCGACGCGATCTACTGCGCCGACCTCGCGCGCCATGCCGCCCACGCGGCGGCGGCCGGCCGCACGGGCGTCCTCGTCGGGCGCCTCCGCGGCGCGTTCGTCCACGTGCCGCTCGAGCTCGCGGCGACCGGCGCGCGGCGCGTCGGCCCCAGGGAGTGGGCCGCCGTCCGCGAGATCACCGGTCAGCCGGAGCTCAGCTCGCCGCTTCCGCCGAGGACGTGAGCTCGCGCTCGAGCGCGCCGGACTCGGCGTACACGCGCACGCGCCAGGTGCCGTAGGCCTTGCCGAGCTCGCGCCCGCGGCGCACGGCCTCGTCCTTCGACGCGTGCCACTCGGACACGCTGTCGCCGGCCATCTTCAGCAGCCATCCGTTTCCCAGCGGGACGACGTCGTAGACGGCGCGTGTGGTGGCTTGCGTGTTCATTTGCGGCCCGGCGGCGGGTTGCAGGGACCGCACGGGTCGCCGGTGTTGATCGGGTGCGGGGGCGTGGGGACGAGCAGCGGCCGCGGCGGTGGCTGCCTGCCGCCTCCGCCGGTCGCCTCGACGTCGGAGCCCGCGCCGGGGAGCGCCTGGCCGGAGCCGCTCTGCGCGGCGGTCTGCTCGGCGCCCGTGGTGGTGGTCTTGCCGGTGGGCGTCTGGGTCGTAGCGGTGGTCTCCAGAGGCGCCGCTGCTGGCCCACCGCTCACCTTCGCGTTTCCGCACGCGGCGATGCCGAGCGCGAGAACGACCGTGCCGATGAGGTGGGTTCTCATGATGACTTCTCCTACGGTGTTGCGTCGCAAGCGAAGTGCCACGAGGGAAGCT